>Ga0209952_1000204_pt1 | contig 185450 bp, 182 predicted proteins | sample ThiBiot_750_biof_2_FD_183951 | JGI IMG/M metagenome (GOLD analysis project Ga0209952, IMG submission 183951) | Wastewater bioreactor microbial communities from Cape Town, South Africa - Thiocy_cont_750_biof (SPAdes) | ecosystem: Engineered > Bioreactor > Thiocyanate-remediating >...
TGGCTCGAAGTCCTGTGGCACTGCCTCACCAAGGGCGTGCTCTACGACGAAGCCGTGCACGTCGCCAACCGCAACCGAGCCCTCGGACACGCCGCCTGAGCCCGGGGTTGACAGAGGGTGTCTCATCGCACTCCCTCGCTGACGCTCGGTCGGCACTGGGTCCGGCGCTGCGGATGATTCGCGGGCCCGCTCATACGACCTGCTCTCCCACCGGATCGGTCTCCGGGTTCTTCCGTGCCAGGGTCGGGCCCTGCACGTAGTAGTCCTGCTCGTTCTCGCCGAGCCGCATGGGGTGCGGCGGCTGCTCCATGCCCGCCAGCAGCGGGGCCATGAGGTCTTCCTTCGTGTAGATCAGCTTCTGCCGGTCGTCGTCGGCCATCTCGTAGAAGTTGGTCATCGTCAGCGACCGCGTGGGGCACGCCTCGATGCACAACCCGCAGCCGATGCAGCGCAGGTAGTTGATCTGGTAGACGGCGCCGTAGCGCTCGCCCGGGGAGAAGCGCTGCTCCTCGGTGTTGTTGCCGCCCTCGACGTAGATCGCGTCGGCCGGGCAGGCCCAGGCGCACAGCTCGCAGCCGACGCACTTCTCGAGGCCGTCCGGGTGCCGGTTGAGCTGGTGGCGCCCGTGGTAGCGGGGAGCGGCCGGAGGGAAGTTCTCCGGGTACTCCTCGGTGACGACCTTCTTGAACATCGTCGAGAAGGTGACCCCGAAGCCCTTGAAGAACTCGAACATCTACTCGGTCTCCTTGCCGGTGAGTGCGCGTTCCCGGGACCTGCGGGTCTCGGCGGCCCGGCTGCGCAGCTTGTGGCGGGACGGCGTCGGGACGACGAGGTCCAGCGGTGGCACGGGGTAGTCCGACGCCAGCTCGACGACCTGCTCGCGCGGGCCCTTCCGGTCCGGCACGAGGAAGGCGATGATCAGCACGACCGCCACGACGATACCCAGGGTGATGATCAGTGCCGCGGTGCTGCCGCCGGTGTTGCGGAACGCGCGGATCGCGAAGATCAGCAGGATCCACAGCAGGCTGACCGGCACGAGGACCTTCCAGCCCAGCCGCATGAACTGGTCGTAGCGCAGCCGGGGCAGCGTGCCGCGCAGCCAGATGAAGACGAACAGGAAGATGAACATCTTCACGAGGAACGCGAGGAACTGCCACCAGCCGCTGACGTCCGGCAGTCCCGGGATGCTGCCGCCGCCGAGGAACAGCGTGGTGGCCATCGCCGAGACGGTGACCATGTTGACGTACTCGGCGAGGAAGAACAGCGCGAACTTCAGCGACGAGTACTCGGTGTGGAACCCGCCGACCAGCTCGGACTCGGCCTCGGGGAGGTCGAACGGTGCGCGGTTTGTCTCGCCCACCATCGCGATCACGAAGACCACGAAGCTCGGCAGCAGCACGATGACGTTCCACAGGTTCGCCTGTTGCGAGGCCACGATGTCGGCCGTGGACAGGGAGTGCGCGTAGAGCACGACGCCCACCACCGACAGGCCGAGCGCGATCTCGTAGGAGATCACCTGGGCGGCGCTGCGCAGCGCGGCGAGCAGCGGGTACGGCGAGCCGGACGCCCATCCGCCGAGCACGATGCCGTAGACGCCGATCGAGGAGCAGGCCAGCACGACGAGCACGCCGACCGGCAGGTCCACGAGCTGCAGCACGGTGGGCTCGCCGAAGATCGAGACCTCACCGCCGAACGGGATGACCGAGAACGCGACGAAGGCGGGGATCGTGGAGACGACCGGCGCGATGAAGTAGACCTTCTTGTCGGCCATCACCGGCATGATGTCTTCCTTGAACGCCAGCTTCAGCCCGTCGGCGAGGCTCTGCAGCCAGCCGCCGGGGCCGGTGCGGTTGGGGCCGGGACGCTGCTGCATCCGCCCCACCACCTTGCGCTCCCAGTTGATCATGAAGAGCGTCAGCACCACGCCGATGGCGAACAGCGCCACGACCTTCAGGATGATCAGCCAGAGCGGGTCGTCGGCCAGCAGCTGCTGGGTGCGGGTCAGCCCGCCCGCGGGCGCGGGGTCCTGGGCCAGCCAGAGGGTGTTCATGCCGTGACTCCCACCAGGTCGCCGTGTCCGGCACCGAGGACGGCGCGGACGCGGGATTCACCGGAGTTGCCCGGCAGCCACACGACGCCGTCGGGTAGGTCTGCGAGCGCCACCGGCAGCGTGATCGCACCGCGCTCGGTGCGCACCGTGGCCGGCGCGCCCTCGGTGAGGCCGAGGCGCTCGGCCGTGGCGGCGTTCAGCCGGGCGACCGGCCGCCGCGCCGTGCCCGCCAGTGCGGGCTCGTCGACCGACAGCGACCCGTCGTCGACGAGCTGGCGCCACGAGGCGAGCACGGCCTGGCCGAAGCCGGGCCGCTGCGGCGCCGACGCGGCCACGGCGGGGGCGGCCGGGGCGGTGCCGGAGCGCACGCCGAGCCGGGTCAGCTCGCCCGCCGCGGCGGCGGGGGTCTGGGTGAACAGGTCGACGTCCATCTCGACGGCCAGTGTGTCGAGCACGCGGCAGTCGGGCAGCACCCCGTTGGGGTCCAGCGCCGGGCCGAACGGGCGGACGCGACCCTCCCAGTTGAGGTAGCTGCCGGAGCGCTGGGCGTCCGGGGCCACCGGGAGCACGACGTCGGCGAGCTCGGTGACCGCGGAGGTGTGCAGCTCCAGGCTGACCAGGAACCCCACCTCGCGCAGACCCGCGAGCGCGGCGGCCGGGTCGGCGAGGTCGGCGGGATCGAGCCCGCCCACCACCAGCGCGGCCAGCTCGCCCATCGCCGCGGCGGCGAGGATCTCGTCGGTGTCGCGGCCCGGGGTGGCCGGCAGGCTCCCCGCGGCCAGGCCCCAGGCCTGCTCGACCTCGGCGCGCGCGGCCGCATCGGCCACCGGGCGGCCGCCCGGCAGCAGGGTGGGCACGGCGCCGGCTTCCAGCGCCCCGCGGTCCCCCGCCCGGCGCGGCACCCAGCCGACGGTGGCCCCGGTGCGGGCGGCCAGCGCCGACACCGCGGAGTAGAGGCCGGGGACCTCGGCGGCACGCTCGCCGACCAGGATCACCCCGCCGCCGGTGAGGGCCTCCAGCACGTGGGCGGGGAGGTCGGCCAGCACCGCCGCCTCGGCCCCCGGCACGGCCGGGATCAGGTTGTTCTTCGCCGCGGGGGACGCGACGCCGGTCTCGGGCGAGGTGCGCTCGACCGCGGGCGTCGTCCACTGGCCGAGGTGGAACACCTTCTGGCCGTGCTTCTGGGCGGCCTTGCGCAGCCGGAGGAAGACGACGGGCGCCTCCTCCTCCGGCTCCAGGGCCACGCACAGCACGGCGGGAGCGGCCTCGAGGCGCGTGTAGCTGAGCACCTCGGGCCCCTGCCCGACGACGTGGGCGGCGAGGAAGTCGAGCTCCTCGGCCGAGTTCGGCCGGGCGCGGAAGTCGACGTCGTTGGTGCCGGCGGCGACGCGGGCGAACTTGGCGTACGCGTAGGCGTCCTCGACGGTGAGCCGGCCGCCGGCCAGCACGCCGATGCCCCCTTCGCGGGCGGCGGTGAGGCCCTCGGCGGCGGCCGTCAGCGCCTCGGTCCAGGACGTCTCGGCGAGCACGCCGTCGGCGCCGCGGACCATCGGCCGGGTGATCCGGCCGGCCGAGGAGAGGTAGCGGAACGCGAACCGGGTGCGGTCGTCGATCCACTCCTCGTTGACCTCGGGGTCGTTGCCCGCCAGGCGACGCAGGACCGTGCCGCGGCGGGTGTCGATGCGGATCGCGGCGCCACCGGAGTCGTGCTCGCTCACGCCGGGGGTGGACACGAGGTCGAACGGGCGCGACCGGAAGCGGTAGGCGTCGCTGGTGAGGGCGCCGACCGGGCAGATCTGGATGGTGTTGCCCGAGAAGTAGCTCTGGAACGGCTTGTCGGCCGCGACGCCGATCTGCTGGTCCGAGCCACGTTCGAGCAGCTCGATGAACGGGTCGCCCGCGATCTGCTCGGAGAACCGGGTGCAGCGCTGGCACAGCACGCAGCGCTCGCGGTCGAGCAGCACCTGCGTGGAGATCGGCAGCGGCTTGAGGAACGTCCGCTTGGCCTCGATGAAGCGGCTCTCGGTGCGCCCGTTCGTCATCGCCTGGTTCTGCAGGGGGCACTCGCCGCCCTTGTCGCAGATCGGGCAGTCGAGCGGGTGGTTGATGAGCAGCAGCTCCATCACGCCCTGCTGGGCCTTGTCGGCCACCGGCGAGGTGTGCTGAGTCCGGACGACCATGCCGTCGGCCACCGTCATCGTGCAGCTGGCCTGCGGCTTGGGCATCGGCCGTCCACCCATCTCCACCTCGACAAGGCACTGGCGGCAGGCGCCGGCCGGGTCGAGCAGCGGGTGGTCACAGAACCGCGGGACGATGATCCCGAGACGCTCGCAGGTGCGGATCAGCAGCTCGCCCTTGGGGGCGTCGACGACCCGGTCGTCGATGGTGAGCCGCACGTGGCCCTCGGGGACGGGCGTCGTGTCGGTGCCCGAGTCTTGAGTGAGTGTCACGCCATGGCTCCAGCAGGTTCGACGGGTGCCGCGGGTTGGGCCGCGCACAGGTCCAGGAACTCCTGGCGGAAGTACTTGATCGCGCTGGTGATCGGGCTGGTGGCGCCGTCACCGAGGGCGCAGAAGGCCCGACCGAGGATGTTGTCGCAGATGTCGAGCATCGTCTCGACGTCCTCGGGCGTGCCCTCGCCGTGCACCATCCGCTCCAGGATCTGCGCGAGCCAGTAGGTGCCCTCGCGGCAGGGGGTGCACTTGCCGCAGGACTCGTGCTTGTAGAACTCGGTCCACTTCATGACCGCCCACGGCACGGACACGGTCTCGTTGAAGACCTGCACCGCGGTGGTACCGAGCATCGACCCCGCGGCCGCCGCGCCCTCGAAGTCCAGGGGGACGTCGAGGTGCTCCGCGGTGAACAGCGGGGTGGACGAGCCGCCGGGCGTCCAGAACTTCAGCGGGACGCCGCCCTTCATGCCGCCCGCGAGCTCCAGCAGCTGGCGCAACGTGATGCCGAGCGGGGCCTCGTACTGGCCGGGCTTCTCGACGTGGCCGGACACCGAGTAGATCTTCGGGCCGGGCGACTTCTCACTGCCCATCTCGCGGAACCAGTCGCTTCCGCCCAGGACGATGGCGGGAACCGAGGCGATGGTCTCCACGTTGTTCACCACGGTGGGCGACGCGTAGAGCCCCGAGGTGGCCGGGAACGGGGGCTTGAGGCGGGGTTGACCGCGACGACCTTCGAGCGAGTCGAGCAGCGCCGTCTCCTCGCCGCAGATGTAGGCGCCCGCACCGGCGTGCACCACGATGTCGAGGTCGAAGCCCGAGCCGAGGATGTCCTTGCCGAGGTAGCCCATGGCGTAGGCCTCGTTCACCGCGTTGCGCACGCGCCGGATGGGGTGCAGCGCCTCGCCGCGGATGTAGATCGCGCAGAAGTTCGCGCGGATCGCGAAGCTCGTGATGATGCAGCCCTCGATGAGCGAGTGCGGGTCGGCCATCATCGTCGGGATGTCCTTGCAGGTGCCCGGCTCGCCCTCGTCGGCGTTGATCACGAGGTACTTGGGCTTCGCGCCCGGGCCGGTGGCCCCCTGCGGGATGAAGCCCCACTTCATGCCCGTGGGGAAGCCCGCGCCGCCGCGACCGCGCAGGCCGGAGTCCTTGACCAGCTGGATGAGCTGGTCGGGTTGGGCGGTGAGGGCGTGGCGCAGGGCCTGGTAGCCCTCGAGCTCCTCGTAGGTCCCGATCGACCACGAGCGCGGGCTCTGCCAGCGGCGGGTGAGGACGGGCGTCAGCTGATCGGGCATGTCGTCACTTCTTCTCCGGCAGCTCGGGGAACGCGGGCGCGGAATCGGGCATCGCGGGGGCGAGCCAGCCGCGGTCCGAGGCGAGCGCGGCACCGCGCATCGTCTCCGGTGCCGTGGACTGGCCCTCCACGCTGTGCTCCAGGTCGGGGAAGATCCCGGCCAGCTCCAGCTCGACGGTCTTGAAGTCGGTGAGCGGCGCGCCGCGGGTGGGGTGCGGTTTCTCGCCGCGCTGCAACGCGTCCACGAGCGTCTCGGCGGACTCGACGCTCTGGTTGTCGTAGAACTCGTAGTTGACCTGCAGCACCGGCGCGAGGTCGCAGGCCGCGAGGCACTCGGCGTGCTCGAGCGTGATGGACCCCGTGGTGCCGGGCTCCCCCGCCGTCTCCTCGTGGCCGACCCCGAGCTTGTCGGACAGCCGCTGGTAGATGTCGTCCCCGCCGAGCACCGCGCAGAGCGTGTTGGTGCAGACGCTGACGATGTGCTCGCCGCACGGCGTGCGCTTGTACATCGTGTAGAAGGTGGCCACCGCGGAGACCTCGGCGGTGGTCAGCTCCAGCTCGTCGGCACAGAAACGGATGCCGCCCTGGCTGACGAAGCCCTCCACCGACTGCACGAGGTGCAGCAGCGGCAGCAGCGCCGACCGCGACTGCGGGTACTGGGCGATGATCTCCTTCGACCGCTGCCGCGTGAGGTCGTCGAAAACGTCGGTCATGACTGCGCCTCCGCGGGGAAGATTGCGTCGCCGCTCATCGGTCCACGCCCCCCATCACCGGGTCGATGCTGGCGACGGCCGCGATGACGTCGGCGACCATGCCGCCCTCGCTCATCGCCGGCATCGTCTGCAGGTTCACGAAGCTGGGCTCGCGCACGTGGACGCGCACCGGGCGCGTGCCGCCGTCGGAGACCAGGTGGAAGCCGAGCTCGCCACGCGGCGACTCGACGGTGGAGTACACCTGGCCCGCGGGCACGTGGAAACCCTCGGTGACCAGCTTGAAGTGGTGGATCAGCGACTCCATCGACTGACCCATGATCTTGCGGACGTGCTCCAGGGTGTTGCCCATGCCGTCGGAGCCGACCGAGAGCTGCGCGGGCCAGGCCACCTTCTGGTCGGCGACCATCACCGGGCCGGGCTCCATGTTCTTCACAACCTGCTCGACGATCTTGAGCGACTCGTGCATCTCCGCGACGCGCAGCCGGTAGCGGGCGTAGCAGTCGGCCTCGGTGGCCGTCGGGACCTCGAAGTCGTACTCCTCGTAGCCGGAGTACGGCTCGATCTTGCGCAGGTCCCAGGGCAGGCCGGCCGAGCGCAGGATCGGGCCCGTGGCGCCCAGCGCCAGGCAGCCGTCGAGCGGCAGGTAGCCGACGTTCTCCAGGCGCTGGCGCCAGATCGGCTGGTCGGTGAGCAGCTTGTCGTAGTCGGGCAGGCGCGAGCGCATGACCTTGATGAAGTCGGTGACCTTCTCGGCCCAGCCAGCGGGGAAGTCCTGCGAGAGGCCGCCCGGGCGGATGTAGGCGTGGTTCATGCGCAGCCCGGTGAGGAACTCCAGCAGGTGCAGCACCTCCTCGCGCTCGCGGAACCCGGCCGTCATGCCGGTGAGCGCGCCGAGCTCCATGCCGCCGGTGGCCAGGCACACCAGGTGCGAGCCGATGCGGTTGAGCTCCATGAGCAGCACGCGGGCCTGCTGGGCGCGGCGTGGCACCTCGATGCCGAGCAGCTTCTCGACGCCCAGGCAGTAGCCGGCCTCGTTGAACAGCGGCGCCAGGTAGTCCATGCGCGTCACGAACGTGACGCCCTGGGTCCAGGTGCGGTACTCGCAGTTCTTCTCGATGCCGGTGTGCAGGTAGCCGATGACCGACCGGGCCTGCTGCACCGTCTCGCCCTCGAGCTCCAGCACCAGCCGCAGCACGCCGTGGGTGGACGGGTGCTGCGGACCCATGTTGATGACGATGCGGTCGTCGTGGTCGGAGTCGATGAGGGTGTCCCAGTCGCCACCGGTGACGGTGTAGACCGACCCCTCGGTGGTGCGGCGCTCTTCTGCGGGGGTGGGGGTGGGCTCGGTCATGAGTAGGACCTCCGCTCATCCGGCGGCGGGATCTCCGCACCGCCCTTGTACTCCACCGGGATCCCGCCGAGCGGGTAGTCCTTGCGCTGGGGGTGGCCGTCCCAGTCGTCGGGCATGAGGATGCGGGTCAGCGCCGGGTGGCCGTCGAAGACGACGCCGAACATGTCCCAGGTCTCGCGCTCGTGCCAGTCGGCCGTGGGGTAGACCTCGACGACGCTGGGCACGTGCGCGTCCTCGACGTCGAGCGCGACCTCCAGCCGGATGCGGCGGCGGTAGGTGAGCGACGTCAGGTGGTAGACGACGTGCAAGCGCTGCACGACGTCGCCACTGCCATCAGCGGAGCCGTAGTCGACGCCGGAGATCGACGAGCACAGCTCGAAGCGCAGGCCCTCGTCGTCGCGCAGGGTGCGGCAGAGATCGAGGATGGCGTCCCGCTGCACGTAGAACGTGATCTCGCCGCGGTCGATGGTGATCTGCTGGACCGCGCCGCGGGCGATGCCGCGTTCGCGGAGCGCCTCGGCGAAGTCGTCGGCGAACTCGTCGAACCAGCCGCCGAAGGGCCGCTCGGCCGGCGCCGGCGCGTAGCCGGGCAGCCGCAGGCCGCCGAAGCCGGACGTGTCGCCGGTGCCGTGGATGCCGAACATGCCCTCGCGGGCGCGGGACGGGGCCGGACGGGTGCCGCCCTCGGCGGTGACGCCCGTGCGGTTGACCTCGGCGCCCTCCGCGTCGACCGGCGCCTGCTCGACCTCACCGCTCCGGGGGGTCTCACCGCCGGCCGCGCGCTGGGCGGCGGTGTCGGCGCCGCTCGCCTCGGCGGAGGACTGCTCCCCGCCCGTGGGCTCGGCACTCTCCTTGGAGGTGCCCGTCGTGTCGTCAGGCATGGCTCACTTCTTCTTCGCGTACTTGATCGACGACGGGACGAGCTCGGTTTTGTACCCGCTCTCGGCCAGCTCCGCGGCGCGCTTGACGCCCAGCGGCTCGTCCATGATCTTGGCGTGGATCTTGAGGATCGCGTCCATCAGCATCTCCGGCCGCGGCGGGCAGCCGGGCAGGTACATGTCGACGGGCACGACGTGGTCGACGCCCTGGACGACGGCGTAGTTGTTGAACATGCCGCCCGACGAAGCGCAGACGCCCATCGCGAGCACCCAGCGGGGCTCGGGCATCTGGTCGTAGATCTGGCGCAGGACCGGGGCCATCTTGTTGCTCACGCGACCCGCGACGATCATCAGGTCGGCCTGGCGCGGCGAGGCGCGGAAGACCTCCATGCCGAAGCGGGCGAGGTCGTAGCGCGGGGCGCCGGTGGTCATCATCTCGATCGCGCAGCAGGCCAACCCGAAGGTGGCGGGCCACAGCGACGACTTCCGGGTCCAGTTGACCAGCTTCTCGACGCTGGTCAGCAGGACGCCGCTGGGCAGGTTCTCTTCGAGACCCATGTCAGTTCCAATCCAGTCCGCCGCGCCGCCACACGTAGGCGTAGGCGAAGCCGACGGTGACGATGAACAGCACGATCTCCACCAGCCCGAACAGGCCGAGCTGGTCGGCGCTGACCGCGAACGGGTAGAGGAAGACCATCTCGATGTCGAACAGGATGAAGAGCATCGCCGTGAGGTAGTAGGCGACCGGCATGCGGCCGCCGCCGACGACGGGGTCCGGCGAGGGCTCGATGCCGCACTCGTACGCGTCGAGCTTGGCGCGGTTGTAGCGGCGCGGGCCGACGTACGGGGCGGCCGTCACGGAGAACAGCGCGAACGCCCCGGCCAGGGCGAACATCAACACCAGCGGGAGATAAGGATCGAGCATCCGTGCACCCTCGTCGTCTGCAGCCGCCGTTGTCGCGACGGAACGTCTGTTGGGATCTTGCTCACCCGGCGCCGACCCTAGGCCGAAACGCCGTCCCGGCCGGACCCAGGCGAACCTAACTTCTACTTGTGAAGGTTTTCACGAAGTCGGTGTGAGTCTAAGCACGCGAACGGCGGAGCGCGCGACCCCCCGGGGTCCGGAACCGGACCCCGCGGACGCGGACGGACGCCGTCGCGCGACGTCGTCGCAGCGGAGAGGGCATGTGACGACGAACTGCGCACCGTGACGCGCTCCGTCGACCACGTCACGTTGCGGCGGAGACGATCATGACGTACTAGGTGCGGCGGGCCCGGTGCAGCGCCACGGCGCCGCCGACGAGGTTGCGCCAGCCCACCTGGCCCCAGCCCGCCTCGGCGATGCGGGCGGCCAGGTCGGGCTGCGGCGACCAGGCCCGGATCGACTCACCCAGGTAGGTGTAGGCCTCGGGGTTGCTCGACACGCGCTCGGCCACGGCGGGCAGGATCCGCTCCAGCCCGAGGAAGTAGGCGGCGCGGAAGGGCGCCCACGTGGGGCGGCCGAACTCGCAGACGACGAGCCGCCCGCCGGGCCGGGTGACGCGCGCGAGCTCGGCCAGCGCCACGTCGGGGTCGGCGACGTTGCGCAGGCCGAACGAGATCGTCACGGCGTCGAAGGACGCGTCCTGGAACGGCAGGGCGAGCGCGTCGGCCGCCACCTTGGGCACCTCGCGGCGGGCGCCGGCGCGCAGCATCCCGATCGAGAAGTCCGCGGCCACGCACCACGCGCCCGAGCGGGCCAGCTCCACCGTGGACACCGCGGTGCCGGCGGCGAGGTCGAGCACCTTCTCCCCCGGCTGCAGGTCCAGCGCCGCGCGGGTCAGCGTGCGCCAGCGGCGGTCCTGCCCCGCGGTGAGCACGGTGTTGGTGAGGTCGTAGCGGCGCGCGACACCGTCGAACATCGCGGCGACGTCACGGGGGTTCTTGTCGAGGTCGGCGCGGCTCACGGGTCGAGCCTACGGCGCCGCGCCGGTCGCGGCGTGTCAGCCCGCCAGCAGCTGGACCCCGGCCAGCACGACGAACAGCAGCGGGCCCCGCGAGAGCTCCACCAGCATGCCGACCGGCAGCGGCCCGAGCCCCACGCCGGTGTCGACCATCGACCCCCCGTAGGTGCGGGGTGGGCGCGTCGCGAACCGTACGACCACGGCGAGCGCGCTCACCGGTACGAGCACGAGCGACAGGACCGACCCGCCCGCGGGCGCCACCAGGAGCGTCCACAGCACGGCCACCGCCGCCGGGCCGACGCCGTGCAGGGCCAGCAGGTCGGGGTTCGTGCCGCCGAGGCTGCGGCGCAGGCCGCGCGAGGCCGCGACGGCGCGCAGCCCGTCGGCGAGGCCGCCCGCGGCCAGCGTCGCGCCCAGCAGCTGGGCGATCGGCACCACCCGCGGCGGCACGACCACCGACGCCAGGTAGGGCACCACCAGCAGCGCGACGGCCGTGGCCAGGGCGGAACGGGCCCGCGCCATCCGCCGGAGGTCGGCGAGCACCAGCGCGCGGCGCCGGCTGCCGCGCAACCGCCGCGCCCACCGCACGGTGCCGATCGCCTGCAGCCGCCGCTCCCGCGAGACGCCCGTGGTGATCGAGCCGTCCATGAACCCCACGCTCAGCGTCAGCGCCGCGATCAGCGGGCCGGCCGCGGTCACGGCGGTGCGGTCGAGGCCGCGCAGCCGCAGCCGCCCCAGCACGGCGGCCACCACGGCCGGCACGAGCGCGACCACGGCGACCCCGACCAGTGCCTCCGTCGCGGCGCCACCGGGCGGGGCCTGCGGCGCGGAGCCGGCGCGTTCGAGCAGCACGACCACCGCGATGCCCGCCACGGCGGGCACGGTCAGGGCGCCCGCGGTGCGCACCAGCACGCGCTCCCGGCCGCGGCGGACCTGCGCCCACACGGCCAGCACGGCCAGCAGCACCCCGACGGCCGCCGCGGACACCACGAGGCCGACCGCGCCGGGCAGGTCCGCGGTGAGCCCCACCAGCAGCGCCGCCCCGCCCACCGCGGCCCCGGCGACCGCGCCACCGGCCACGACCAGCAGGTAGCGGGACGCGAGGAACGCGCCGCGGTCGATCGGCGCGGCCAGCAGCCAGGACGCCGCGGCCGGGCCGACCGTGACCGGGCCCAGGGCCGGCAGCACCCGCAGCACCAGCGCGAGGCCCAGCAGCGCCGTCGCGGCGCCGAGCCAGTACTGGGTGCCGGTGCCCGGCGGCACCAGCAGGTCGCCGAGCACCGAGCGCAGGACCTGGACGAACACCCCGCCGATGATCACCGTGTAGAGCAGCGTCTGGTAGACGTTCCCGGCCACGGTCATCAGCGACGGCCGCTTCGCGCGGCGCATCCCCCGCAGCCGGGCGCGGACGTCACGCCACCGCGGGGTCACTCGCCGATCCGCACGACGTCGTCGGCGACGGCGTGCAGGATCTCGTCGTCGTGGCAGGCGAACAGCAGGGCCCGGCCGGCCGCCTTCTCCGCCCGCAGCCGCTCGACGAGCCAGGCCCGTCCGGCCGTGTCGAGCCGCTGCTCCGGCTCGTCGAGCACGAGCAGCCGCCGTGGCCGCACCAGCAGCGACGCCAGCGCCAACCGGCGGCGCTGACCGCTCGACAGCGTGGCGGGGAGGTGGTCGGCGGACGCGGTCAGCCGGACGTCGTCGAGCACGGCGTCCACCACCGCGCGGGCGTCCGGCACCCCGTGCGCGCACGCCAGGAGGTCGAGGTGCTCGAGCACCGACAGGTCGCCGAACACGTCCAGGTCGTCGACGAGCACCGCCACGTCGGCCCGGAAGCGCGGATCGGTCTCGGCGCGCTTCTCCCCGTCGAACAGCACCGCTCCGGAGTCGGGCACCTCGCTGCCCACGACGCAGCGCAGCAGGGTGGTCTTGCCCGCCCCGTTCGGCCCGACGACCCCGACGGCGCTGCCCGCGGGGACGCGGACCGAGACGCGGTCGAGCACCGCCTGGCCGCCGAAGGCCTTCGACACCTCGCGGACGTCCAGGACCACCGGCGCCGACGGCGGCCGCACGGCCTTGCGCACCGGCTTCCGCCCCGGCTTCTTCGGCGCGTTCCCGCTCACGTGCACCTCCCGCGACGGACCGTAGCGACGGCGCGCGGTCGGGGGAGACGGGGCCCGCTCACCGCTCGATCATGCTGTGACCCTTGTCACGAGCGGAGGTCCGGCGTAGACATGTCTCAGGAGAAACGGCAGGCCAAGGGCGTATCGGCGGAGAAGGTGCGTCCCCCCGGTCGGTGATCCTGCTCGGGCAACAGGTACCCACGCGGAGCATGCCGCGACGAGGCCGAAGCGTCCTGGGTCTGCGTCGAGGGGCGACACCCGCCCCCCGCCGCCGAGACCACCCACAGGACCCACCGTGCACGCCTGGTCGCCGGTTGGCCGAGCTCACGGGCGCCGCCCCCGCACGGGGGCGGTGCCCGTTTCACGTTCCGAGCGCGGCCAGCATCCGCGTGACGGAGTCCGGCCAGCCGAACCGTTCGGCCCGGGTGCGGGCCGCAGCACGGCGCGTTCCCTCCTCGGCCGCGAGCAGGGTGGTGACGCCCGCCGCGAAGGCCTCCGAGGAGTCGACGGCCGCAGCGCCCGACTCCCCGACGATCTCCGGCAGCGCCGAGCTCGCCGACACCACCACCGGCGTCCCGCTGGCCAGCGCCTCGAGCGCGGAGAGACCGAACGTCTCGTGCGGGCCGGGGGCGAGCGAGACGTCGGCCGTGGCCAGGAGCGTCGCGAGCCGGTAGCGGTCGGGCACGAACCCGAGGAACGTCACCGGCAGCCCCGCCGCCCGGCGTTCCAGCGCGGGCCGCCGCGGCCCGTCCCCCGCCACCACGAGCCGCACGCGGTGCCCGGCGTCGTGCATCAGGGCGAGCGTGTCGATGCTGCGCTCGGGGTGCTTCTCCGCCGACAGCCGTCCGCAGTGGACCAGCAGCACCTCGGCGTCGCGGGCGAGCGACGAGCGCAGGTCGGAGCAGTGGTGGCGCGGAGAGAAGGTCGCCAGGTCCACGCCGAGGGGCACCTGCGCGACGTTGCGGGCCCCGATCCGGTCGAACTCGGCCCGGGCGAACGAGGTGGTGCAGACGACCGTGTCGTAGGCGTCGGCCATCCGCTCGTTGGCCACGTCCGCGACGCGGCGGGCGGCGGGCTCGGGCAGCAGGAACTGCGTCAGCAGCCGGTCGAGGCGCTCGTGGGAGATCACGATGCCGGGCACGTCGTGGCGCTGCGCCCAGCGGCCGAGCCCGCGCAGGGTCAGCCGGTCGGAGACCTCGATCGCGTCCGGGCGCAGCCGCTCCAGCAACCGCGTCACCCGCCACGGGTCGACGGCCCGGTAGCCCCCGGTGCCGGGCAGCTGCGGCGCGGCGACGGTGATCCGCCGGATCCCGGACGGGAGCACCTCGTCGGCCCCGCGGTGGCCGGGCACGACGAGCACCACCTCGTGGCCGCGCCCGGCGTAGCCCGCGCCCAGGTGGTGCAGCGCGGTGCGCAGGCCGCCGGAGCGGGGCCCGTAGAAGTTGGCGAGCTGGACGATGCGCACTACGCGGCAGCGGCGGCCGCCGCGCCGAGGACCTCGGCGTAGTGCGCCAGCAGCTCGTCGCAGACCGTGCTCCAGGTCTTGCGCAGCACCGACCGCCGCGCCGACGAGCCGAAACGGGCGCGGGTGGCGTCGTCGGTGAGGGTGACGACGGCCGCGCGCAGCACGGCGTCGGCGGCGATCGCGTCGGGGTCGTCGGCGTCGGTGCCCACCGGTCGCGGCGGCACGAGGAACCCGGTGCGGCCGGGCAGCACCAGGTCGCGCGGGCCGCCCGCGTTCGGCGCCACCACCGGCACCCCCGAGGCGAGCGCCTCCTGTACCGCCTGGCAGAACGTCTCCGACGGTCCGGTGTGGACGAACACGTCGAGCGAGGCGTAGATCCGGGCCAGCTCGTCGCCGCCGCGGAAGCCGAGGAACGCCGCCGACGGCAGCGCGGCGCGCAGGCGCTCCTCGCCGGGGCCGTCGCCGACCACCACCAGCCGCGTCCCGGGCACGTCGGCGAGCGCGGTGAGCCGTTCCACCTGCTTCTCCGGCGCGAGCCGGCCGACGTAGCCGACGAGCAGCTCGCCGTCCGGCGCCAGCTCGGCGCGCAGGCGAGCGTCCCGTTTGGACGGGGTGAACCGGCTGGTGTCGACGCCGCGCGCCCACTGGTGCACGCGCGGCACCCCACGCTCGCGCAAGGCCTCGGTGGCCCAGCTCGACGGGGCGAGGGTGCGGTCGGCCTGGCCGTGCAGCCGGCACGTCCAGCGCCACGCGGCCCGGGCCGTGAGCCCGAGACCGTACGACGACGCGAAACCGGCCACGTCGGTCTGGTAGACCGCCACCGTCGGGATCCCCAGGCGCCGGGCCGCGTTGAGCCCCCGGAAACCGACGACGAACGGCGCCGCCAGGTGCACGACGTCGGGGGCGAACTCCCGCAAGGCCGTGAGCACGCGCCGGCTCGGCACCCCCACCGGCATCGACGACACGACGGGCAGGTCCACCGCGGGGATCCGCACCACGCGCGCACCCTCGTACTCGGTGGGGCCGTCCAGCCCCGGGGCGATCACCAGCACCTCGTGGCCCGCGCGCCTCAGGTGTTCCACGACCCGTAACACCGAGTTGGTGACTCCGTTGACGACGGGCAGGAAGCACTCCGAGACGATCGCGACTCTCACGGGTGGAACGTGCCCCAGCCGCCGGCCGCGGGGCCGTCGTCGGGTTGACGGGTCGCCGAACACCGCACCAACAGCACGTGCCGGGCCGCACAGTTGGCCCGGTGATCGACAACACGTCATCTTCGGGTCGTGTCCGGGACACCGGCGCCCCCGACGCTCGGCGGGTATGACCCTCCAGCAGCAGAACCCGCCCCAGGTCGACCCGGGGCTGCTGTCCCGCGCGCTCGAGGTGGCGGGGAGGTTGGCCAACGACGCCGCCGAGGTCATCACGGCCACCGCAGGCCGGGAGATCCAGGCGGGGGCGGGGCACAAGGCCAACCCGTTCGACTGGGTCACCGACACCGACCGCACCCTGGAACGCCACACCCGCCGGGTGCTGGCCGCCGACTTCCCGGGCGTCCCGGTCGTCGGGGAGGAGTACGGCTCCGACGCGGGTGCGGCCACGGCCCCCTACCGGTGGGTGGTCGACCCGGTGGACGGCACGGCCAACTACGTCTCCGGCTTCCCGTGGTGCGCCTACAGCCTCGCGCTGGTGGACGCGCTCGGCCCCGTGGTCGGGGTGATCGCCGACCCCAGCCGCGCCCAGATCTACGCCGCCGCCCGGGGCCGCGGGGTGCGCGCCAACGGCGTGCCCGTGCGGGTCGCGCCGCGCAGCCCGGTCGGCGGGCTGGTGTGCGCCGAGCTCACCCTCGACACCGCCCCGGGGTTCACCCGCCGGGCCGCCGCCGCGCACGCGGGCGTCCGGGTGCTGGGTTCGGCCGCGCTCGCGATCACCCAGGTGGCGCTGGGCCACGCCGTCGCCGCGGTGCTCGACCACTTCCAGGAGTGGGACGTCGCGGGTGCGGTGTGCCTGGCGACGGAGGCCGGTGCGCTGGTGGTGGACGGCGCCGGCCACCCCGACCCCCTCCCGACCGGGATGATGATCGTCGCGGCCCCGGGAGCACTGGACGGGGTCCTGACCTGGTGGCAGACCCGCTGACGGAGGTCAGCCAGGCGTGGCGCCCCTCGCGTCGTAGGGGGTCTCTGCCGTCTTCCGCCCCGGCGCCAGCTGGTGCCACGGGCCGACGCTGCGCGCGCCCAGCGCCTCGTCGGACCTCGGGGGCAGCGGCGGCTCCGCGCGCGGGACCGTGACGGGCGGTCGGCGACGGCGAACCGGTCGAGACCGAGGACGTCGGTGCTTCGAGGGACTAGAGCCGACGGCGGCGCAACCACATCGAGTACGGGACCGCGATCGCCCACACCACGACGATGCCGACGCCGAGCGGCAGCACGCCGGACAGGAAGGTGCGACCGGCCACCCGCACCAGATCGGGATTCGTCACGTCGTACTCGACGGCGACCGTGGTGCCCGGCTCCAGGCCGCGCGGGTAGAACACCCCGAGCTCGGGGGTGTGGGCCTGACCGTCGGCCGCCGTGAACTGCACCAGCGTGCGGAAGAACGTGGAGCCGTCGAGCACCTGCGCCTGGGCGACGGCCTGGTTCGCGGAGATCGTGCGATCGTCCAGACCGGCCCCGATCAGCGCGAACAGCGCCATGAACGTGAGCACCAGCGCGACACCCTGCACGATCCGGGGGGCGCTCCGGGACACCGCCCGGATCGCCGGTCGCACCAGGTCGGCCAGCTCGTCGACGGCCCGGGTGCGCGTGTTCCCCGTAGGTGTCACGGCCGCCGATCCTACGACGTGTGGTCCTCGCCTCCCGGGCCGGACGCGCATTGCGGCTCCCGGCCTCCTACTCTCGGAACAGTGACGATCGCCCCGCTACCGACCGGGTTGGGCGTGCGAACCAGGCTCGTCGACGACCCGGGCCACCTGATCGACCTGCTTCCCGACGAGAACGGCCTGTCGTGGGTGCGGGGGTCCGACGGTCTCGTGGGCTGGGGTGAGGTGGCGCGGTTCTCGGCCGTCGGCCCCGACCGCTTCGCCGAGGCCGACCGCTGGTGGCGGTCGTTCTCCGGCCGCGTCGACGTCCACGACGAGGTCGGTGTGCCGGGCACGGGGCCGGTCGCGTTCGCCAGCTTCACGTTCGCCGACTCCTCGCCGGGGTCGGTCCTCGTGGTCCCGCGCGTGCTCGTCGGGCGTCGCGACGGGCGGGCGTGGGTCACCGAGTTCGCCGACGGCGACAGCGCCACCGCGATGCGGTCGGTCACGCCCGTACGCCCCAGCGGCACCCTGCGCTACGCCGACGGCCACCTCCCCGCCGACCGCTACCGGCACGCGGTGGCCGAGGCCGTCCGGCGGATGCGGGCCGGGGAGCTCGACAAGGTGGCCCTCGCCCACGACCTGCTCGCCGTGGCCGAGGAGCCCCTCGACGCCCGGTTCCTGCTCGCCGGCCTGGCCCGCAGCTACCCCACGTGCTGGTCCTACGCCGTCGACGGGCTGGTCGGCGCCACCCCCGAACTGCTGATCCGCCGCACCGCGGGCACCGTGTCGTCGCGGGTGCTGGCCGGCACGATCTGGCCCGGCCCGGGCGGCTCCGACGCCGACATGGCCGAGCGCCTGCTCGGGTCGGCGAAGGACCGCCAGGAGCACGAGTTCGCCGTCGAGTCGCTGGCCGACACCCTGCGGCCGCTGTGCGCGGAGCTGGAGGTGCCGGGCACCCCGTCGGTGATCGCGCTGCACAACGTCTCGCACCTGGCCAGCGACGTGTACGGCAAGCTCCCCACCGACAACCCGGCGTCGCTGCTGCGGATCGCCGAGGCCGTGCACCCCACGGCCGCGGTGGGCGGCACCCCGCGCAAGGCCGCGGTCGACCTGATCGCCGAGCTGGAGGGCATGGACCGTGGCCGCTACGCCGGCCCCGTCGGCTGGGTCGACGGTGACGGCGACGGCGAGCTGGGCATCGCGCTGCGCTGCGCCCAGCTCGACGGCCGGGTCGCGCGCCTGATCGCCGGGTGCGGCGTGGTGGCCGACTCGGATCCCGACGTGGAGGTGCGCGAGGCCGCGGCCAAGATGGTGGCCGTCCGGGACGCGCTGGAGGGCTGACCTCGCAGCGCCCCGGTCACGTCGCAGCGCGCCGGCGGGCTGCGAGGTGACCGCCGCGCTGCGACGTCAGGCGAGCGCCGCTGCCACCGCCGCGCGGAGGGCCGCGTGGCCGTCGCGCAGCGCGCTGCGGTCGCCCCGCACCTCCACCAGCCGCAGGCCCGGCGCGGGCGCCAGGGCGGCGGGCAGGTCCGCCACCTCCGCCACCTGATGGCCGACCTTCATCGCGGCGCAGAGCGCGGCCAGATCCACCGTGTGCGGGGTGCCGAAGACGCGCTCGAACGCGCCTGAGTGCTCCGGCGCGCCCTGCTCCAGCAGGCCGAAGATGCCGCCGCCGGAGTCGTTGAGGACGACGATGGCGAGGTCGGGGCGGGGCTCGTCCGGGCCGATGACCAGGCCCGTCGTGTCGTGCAGCAGGGTGAGGTCGCCGAGCAGCGCGTACGCCGGCCCGTCGTGGGCGAGCGCCGCCCCGACCGCGGTGGACACCGTACCGTCGATTCCCGCGACGCCCCGGTTGGACAGCACCGTCAGCCCCGGGCGCGGAGCCGCGGCGAGCGAGACGTCGCGCACCGGGTTGGACGAGCCGACCACCAGCTGAGCACCGTCGGGCAGGGCGGCCACCAGCGCGCGGGCCAGGCGCAGCCCGATGACGGCTCCGGGGTGGTCGAGCGCCTTGTCCAGCGCCTGCGCCGCGGCGTCGTCGGCGTCGCGCCAGCGGCGCAGCCACGCGGGGTCGGGGTCGAGCGCGGGCAGGCCTCCGACGGCGCGGACGGTGCCGGCGACGTCGGTCCACGGGGAGCCGTCGGCCACGGCGTACACGGCCACCGCGGGATCGGCGAGCAACCGCTGGACGGGACGGTGCAGCGTCGGACGTCCGGCCACCACCACCTGGGTCGGCCGGAGTTCGGGCCGGTCGAGCAGCCACGGCCCGGTCCGGACGGCGCCCGGCCACCCCGCCGACGACGGTTCGGCCACCACCGGCACCGGCACGTCGAGGACGGGGGCGCCGTGACCGGCGACCACCAGCGTCGGGGCGGTGGGATCGAGCGGCAGAGGCGGGGCCACCTGCGTCACCGGTGCGACGGAGGTCCACGGACCGCTCCTCCCCGCGGGCGCGTGACCGTCGGGCACCAGCGGCTCGGCGAAGGGCATGTTGAGGTGCACGGGCCCGGGCCGGCCGCCGGTGGCCGCCGCCACGGCCCTGGCCACCGTGGACCGGTACTGCGCCGCCGTCCCCGCGCCGGTGAACGCCGCCCGCACGGCGCCGCCGAAGATCCCGGTCTGGACGATGGTCTGGCTGGCGCCGGTGCCGATCAGCTCGGGCGGCCGGTCGGCCGTCAGCGCGATCAGCGCCACCCCGGCGTGCGACGCCTCCAGCACCGCGGGATGCAGGTTCGCCACGGCCGTGCCGGAGGTGGTGCACACCGGCACCGGACGCCCCGAGCGCAGCGACAGGCCGAGCGCGAGGAACCCGGCCGTCCGCTCGTCGATGCGGACGTGCAGCCGCAGCACGCCCGCGGCGTCGGCGGCCTGCAGGGCGAACGCGAGCGGCGCATTGCGTGAGCCCGGGCACAGCACGGCGTCGGTGACCCCGCACCGGGCGAGCTCGTCGACCACCACCTGGGCCTGCATCGTCGACGGGTTCACCGGGGAAGCCTAAACCGTGATGATCGGCACGGCGCCCGACCGGAAGGGCCCCGCGGGTCACCTCGTTGAACTCTCACGTGACTTCGACACCGCTTCGCCCCGACAGCCCGCTGCTCCAGCCCATCACCGCCGGGGCGCTGAAGGCCGCCAACCGCATCTGGATGGCTCCGCTGACCCGCAACCGGGCCGACGAGGACGGCACCCCGAACGACCTGTCCGTCGAGTACTACCGCCAGCGCGCCGGCTCCGGCGTCCTCATCACCGAGGGCAGCCAGCCGTCCGCGGTCGGCAAGGGCTACATCAACACCGCGGGCGTCGTCGACGACGCCAACGAGGCCGGCTGGAAGCGCGTCGCCGACGCCGTCCACGCCGACGGTGGCCAGCTCGTCGTGCAGTTCATGCACGTCGGCCGCATCGCGCACCCCGACAACAACGGCGGTCTGCAGTCCGTCTCGTCCACCGCGAAGGCGCCCGGGGGCGAGATGTTCACCGCCGGCGGCATGAAGCCGTTCCCCGCGCCCCGCGCGCTGGAGACCGCCGAGCTCCCCGGTGTCGCCGCGGAGTTCGCCGACGCCGCCACGCGCGCCGTCCGGGCCGGGGTCGACGGCGTCGAGCTGCACGCCGCCAACGGCTACCTGCTGCACCAGTTCCTCGCCGACGGCGTGAACGACCGCACCGACGAGTTCGGCGGCGGCCCCGAGAACCGGGCGCGCTTCGTCGTCGACGTCGCGAAGGCCACGGTCGCCGCGATCGGCGCCGACCGCGTGGGCATCCGGATCTCGCCCGGACACCCCTTCAACGACGTCTCCGAGGATGACCTGTCGGTCTACGAGACCCTCGTCGCCCAGCTCGCCGAGCTGAACCTGGCCTACCTGCACGTGCTGGCCGAGGCCGACGACCCGATCGTCGCGAAGCTGAAGGCGATCTGGCCGAACACGTTCGTGCTCAACACCGGCTTCGGCTCCGACTCCGACCGCGACGTGCTCGAGCGCATCGTCGCCGACGGCATCGCCGACGCCGTGACCGTGGGCCGGCCGTTCCTGGCCAACCCCGACCTCGTCGAGCGCTGGACGAAGGGCGCCGAGCTCAACGAGCCCAACCCCGACACCTTCTACGGCGGCGGCGCCGAGGGCTACACCGACTACCCGCGACTCGCGGGCTGAGACCACCGAAGCCGGGCTCGACCAGCCCGGTGACCGGTGACGGGGCGGGCGCAGGGGTATCCCCCGGCGCCCGCCCCGGCTCTTCTCCAGGTCCGGGCCCCGCGTCGGGTCAGTCCGACGGTGGCGGGGTGCTGGTGCGGACGTTGCGGGCGATGTCGCGGCCGAACGTCGTGTCCAGCCGCTCGGACACCGCCAGCTCCAGCACCGCGAGCATCGCGTCGCCGGAGATGCGCCGCAGCTGCTCGATCACCTCGTAGACGCGCGGCCACTGCTCGGCCGGCCGGCCGGACGCGTCGAAGGGCTGCCAGACCTCGCCGAGGAACAGGTCGACGTAGATCTTGGCGATGCCGTCGGCGTGCCGGCGCAGCTGCTCCACCACGTCGAGGGAGCGCCCGAGCGGGATGCCGAGCCCGAACAGCTCGTGGGCGGAGTCCATCAGCCGCGGGCTGATCTCCTCGTACTGGTCCTCGGTGATCTCGCGCAGCAGCCCCATCTTCTGGGCCCGCCGCAGGTGGGAGAGGTCGGTCTCCTCGAAGCGCTCGGCCAGCTCCGCGACGCTGACGATCTGCCGGTCCTCGGCCGCGAACAGCTGCCGGATCCGGCGGATGAAGTGCACGACCTGCTCGGTGGAGCCACCGGTGGTGTCGAGCAGCTTCTTGATCGTGTCGAGCTTGACGCCCTCCCCCTGGAGGTCCTTGATCAGCTCCAGGCGCGCCTCGTGGCCGGGGCCGTAGTAGCCCGTACGCGCCTTGACCTCGGGCGGAGGGAGCAGACCGCGGGCCTGGTAGGCGCGGATGTTGCGCACGGTGACGCCGCTGACGCGGGCCAGCTCGTCGATGGTCCGCCATTCGACATCATGGGTATCCGTGGACATGTGACACATCTTAACAGCTGATGCCACTTGCCATGTGACATCACTTTGTGGTGTTCTGATGTCATGTTGCGAGCCTTCACCGCGCTCACCACGCCCCTGCTGCCCGAGGACTACCTCGGGCTGGTCGATCCGCTCTGGTCGCAGACCGTTCTGCGCGGCCGGGTCGTCGCCGTGCGCCGCGAGACCGCGCGCGCCACCACGCTCACCATCAAGCCCGGGCGCCGCTGGAAGGGCCACCGGGCCGGCCAGTTCGTGCGCATCGGCGTCGACGTCGACGGCGTGCGGCACTGGCGCACCTACTCGCTCAACGGCAACGAGGACTCGCGCCTGCTCACCGTCACCGTCCAGGCGCTGCCCGGCGGCGTCGTCTCGCCCCAGCTCGCGCACGGCACGCCGGTCGGCACCGTGCTGCACCTGGAGGACGCCGCCGGCGACTTCGTGCTGCCGACGCCCGCCCCCGCGAAGCTCCTCATGCTCACCGCGGGCAGCGGCATCACGCCCGTCATGGGGATGCTGCGCACGCTCGCCGCCCGTGGCCCGCTGACCGACGTCGTGCTCGTGCACAGTGCGCCCACCAGCGACGACGTGATCTTCCGCGACGAGCTGACGCTGCTCGCGGCGCTGCACCCGGGCCTGCGGCTCGTCGTGCGGCACACCGCCGACGAGGGCCGGCTCGACCTGGCCGAGCTCGACGGCCTGGTCGCCGACCGCGAGGTGTTCGTCTGCGGCCCCGACGCCCTGCTCACCGCCGCGCAGCAGCGCTGGGGCGAGAAGGTGCGCCTCGAACGCTTCACCCCGCCCGTCCGCAGCGAGGGCGGCAGCGGCGGCACCGTCGCCTACGGCGCCACCACGGTCGACGTCGACGGCGGCGCGAGCCTGCTGGAGGCCGGCGAGGACGCGGGCGTGCTCATGCCGAGCGGGTGCCGCATGGGCATCTGCTTCGGCTGCGTGCTGCCGCTGCGCGACGGCCAGGTCCGCAACCTGCGCACCGGTGAGATCCACGGCGAGCCCGGCGACCTCGTCCAGACCTGCATCTCCGGGGCCAGCGGCCCCGCCACCCTCGACATCTAGGGAGAAGAAGGAATGTCTCTCGCACTCGTCGGCCCCTCGCTGAAGCCGGTCCCCTCCACCCCCGCCCCCGAGGCCACCAGCCTCACGCCCGGGCAGGTGGAGGAGCTGGGCCGCCGCCTCGACGCGATCCGCGAGCGGATCGTCGCCGAGCGCGGCGCCACCGACGCCGCCTACATCCACTCCGTGATCCGCAAGCAGCGCTACCTGGAGATCGGTGGCCGCGCGCTGTTGTTCGCCGGCGTCCTGCCGCCCGCCTGGATCCTCGGCACCGCGATGCTCTCGGCGTCGAAGATCCTGGAGAACATGGAGCTCGGCCACAACGTCATGCACGGCCAGTGGGACTGGATGCGTGACCCCAAGATCCACTCCAGCACCTGGGACTGGGACAACACCAGCCCCGCCGAGCACTGGAAGCACTCGCACAACTACATGCACCACACCTACACCAACGTCGTCGGCAAGGACCGCGACGTGGGCTACGGGATCCTGCGCATGTCCGACGAGCAGAAGTGGAACCCCTACTACCTGCTCAACCCGCTGGTCAACGTCCTGCTGGCCACGTTCTTCCAGTGGGGCGTGGCGCTGCACGACCTCGAGGTCGAGAAGATCATCGCAGGCGAGAAGGACCGGAAGACGGTCTGGACACAGCTCAAGGGGATCGGCAAGAAGGTCGTCAGGCAGTTCACGAAGGACTACGTCGTGTTCCCGGCGCTGGCGGGGCCGTTCTTCCTGCCGGTCCTCGCCGGCAACGTCACGGCCAACCTGGTGCGCAACCTCTGGTCGCACGCGATCATCTTCTGCGGCCACTTCCCCGACGGCGCCGTCCAGTTCGACGAGGAGCAGCTCGAGGGCGAGACCCGCGGCCAGTGGTACGTGCGTCAGATGCTCGGCTCGGCCAACCTCGACGGCGGCCCGCTGTTCCACCTGATGAGCGGCAACCTGAGCTTCCAGATCGAGCACCACCTGTTCCCCGACCTGCCCAGCAACCGCTACGCCGAGATCGCACCCGAGGTGCGCGAACTGTGCGCGGAGTACGGGCTGGAGTACACGACCGGGCCGCTGTGGAAGCAGTACCTGCAGGTACTGCGGAAGATCAACCGCCTGGCGCTGCCCTGAGGCCGGCCCCCGGTCCCTGAAACGGTCGGGCCGCCGGGAGCGACAAGGGGGCCGGTACCCGCACCATCGCGGGCCGGACCCTCAGGAGTCTCCCCATGGCACGAACCAGGATCGCAACGATCGTGGCGGTGATCGCGACCGCGGTCGGCGTCACGGTGGCAGCCGCCCCCGCCAGCGCCGCCACCACGGTCGTCACCGAGATCAGCCCGACGTCGACCTTCACCCCGGGGGCCACCCGCGACACCGGTACGGTGGCGATCGGTACCACCTTCGGGGCACCGGCCGGCTTCGGCACCGGTTCGCTCGAGCTCTCCACACCGGCGAGCAACGACAAGGCCCAGGCCGTCTCCACCCAGGCCGCCGGAACCCTGCTCAGCACGTTCGCCACGAGGATCGGTTACGCCACCTACCGCTCGTCGGCCAGCACCGCCTCCCCGCTCCAGTACCCGGCGCTCAACGTCGAGGTCGATCTCAACGGCGCCGCCGCCGGCGGTTACACCACGCTGGTCTACGAGCCCTACTACACGGTCGGGTCGGCCGCGCTGAAGCTGGACACGTGGCAGACGTGGGACGCCGCGCAGGGGCGCTGGTGGACGACGCGACCGGCGGCACCGTTCACCGCGACCTTCGGCGCGGACACCCGGCTGTGGTCCGACGTGCTCGCCGCCAACCCCGACGCGGTCATCATCTCCGTCGGGATCAACCAGGGTTCCGGCAACGCGGGACTCATCGCCGCGGCCGACGCCCTCGTGGCCGGCGGCCTGACGATCGACTTCGACCCGCGGGTCTACACCAAGGACGACTGCAAGGCGGGTGGCTGGCAGACGAACTTCCCGGCCGGGAAGTACAAGAACCAGGGCGACTGCGTGAGCTCGTTCGCCACCACGAGGTAGCACTCGCACCGCGCCGGTCGGGCCCGCAGCAGCGGAGCAGTAGCCTGGACCGGCTATGAGCGCCACTCTCCAGGCCACCGATCTCGCCGCCGGCCACGGCGCCCGCGTCCTGTTCGCCGGGCTCGACCTCGTGATCGCCCCCGGCGACGTCATCGGTCTCGTCGGAGCGAACGGCGCGGGCAAGTCCACGCTGCTGCGGATGCTCGCGGGCGAGCTCGATCCCGAGGACGGGTCGATCTCGGTCAGCCCGCCGGAGGCGACGATCGGGCACCTCCCGCAGGAGCCCGACCGCCGCCCCGGCGAGACGGTCGCGGCGTTCCTCGCGCGGCGCACCGGCGTCACCGAGGCCCAGTCCACGATGGACGCCGCCGCGGAGGCGCTGGGCGAGGGCGCCCCGGGAGCCGACGACGCCTACGCCACCGCGCTCGACCGCTGGCTCGCCCTGGGCGGCGCCGATCTCGACGAGCGCGCCGCCGAGGTGGCGGCCGACATCGGGCTGGCCGTCGACCTCGACGTCGCGATGACGGCCCTGTCCGGCGGCCAGGCCGCCCGTGCCGGACTCGCCGCCCTGCTGCTGTCCCGCTACGACGTGCTGCTCCTCGACGAGCCCACCAACGACCTCGACCTCGACGGGCTGGAGCGGCTGGAGCGGTTCGTGCAGGGGCTTCGGGGTGGGCGGGGAGCTGGCACAGTGATCGTCAGCCACGACCGGGAGTTCCTCGCCCGCACCGTCACCCGCATCGTCGAGCTGGATCTCGCCCAGCAGCAGGTGGGTGTCTACGACGGTGGCTACGAGGCCTACCTCGCCGAGCGCGAGGTCGCCCGCCGGCACGCGCGCGAGGCCTACGAGGAGTACGACAGCAAGCTCGGCGGCCTCAAGGACCGTGCCCAGATGCAGCACAACTGGATGGCCCAGGGCGTGCGCAACGCGCGTCGCAAGTCACCGGACAACGACAAGATCGGCCGCAACAAGCGCGCCGAGACCAGCGAGAAACAGGCCGCGAAGGCCCGCCAGACGGCGAAGATGATCGAACGCCTCGACGTGGTCGAGGAGCCCCGCAAGGAGTGGGAGCTGCGGATGACCATCGCCGCGGCACCGCGCTCGGGCACCGTCGTGGCGTCGATGTCGGGGGCGGTGGTGCACCGCGGGTCGTTCACGCTCGGGCCCGTCGACGCCCGGGTGGACTGGGCGGACCGCATCGTGATCACCGGCGCCAACGGCTCGGGCAAGACCACGCTGCTCGGCGCGTTGCTGGGCCGTATTCCCGTCGACGCCGGCACGGCCGGGCTCGGCTCGGGCGTGCGGGTCGGGGAGATCGACCAGGCCCGCGGGCTGTTCCTCGGGCCGGAGTCGCTGGCTCGGGCGTTCGGCGACGCCGTTCCCGACTGGGCAGAGTCGGACGTCCGCACGCTGCTGGCCAAGTTCGGGCTCACCGGCGAGCACGCGCCGCGGCCCGCGGAGTCCCTGAGCCCCGGCGAGCGCACCCGCGCGGCACTGGCGCTGCTGCAGGCCCGCGAGGTGAACCTGCTGGTGCTCGACGAACCCACCAACCACCTCGACCTGCCCGCCATCGAGCAGCTGGAGCAGGCCCTCGACGGCTTCGGCGGCACGGTCCTGCTCGTCACCCACGACCGCCGCATGCTGGAGAGCGTGCGCACCACCCGGCACTGGTCGGTGGCGGACGGGAAGCTGACAGAGAAGTAGGGCGGGCCCCGGCCCCGCCCTACCCCCGGCTACTGCTCCTGCGGTCCGATCGCGAACCGCAGTTCCTGCTCGCCGTCCGCACCCTGCACGGGCTGGACGTCGAGGATCTTGTCGTCGAGCACCTGGGCCGCGGTGGGCTCCAGGAACACGGCCACCCCGTCACCGGACAGGACGACGTCGTCCGCATCCGGCTTGCCCGCGAGCGAGAGCTCCAGGCCCTGGTCCGGGTCCGGCGCGGCGATGCGCAGGCCCCCGCCCTCGGGGAGTTCCGCCTCGGTGGTGAGCGACTTGATGGCTTCGGCCGCATGATCGGTGATTGCCAACATGTCGCGCCACGCTAGGGGTGACCCGCCCGGCCCGCAGTGCGGGGCGGACCGATCAGCCGAACTCGTCGGGGTTCGGGCCCGTGCGGGTGCCGTTGTCCAGCTCGCCGATCGTGGCCACGTCGTCGGCGGAGAGCTCGAAGTCGAAGACGTCGATGTTCTCCACGATGCGCGACGGGGTGGTCGACTTCGGGAACACGATGTTGCCCAGCTGGATGTGCCAGCGCAGCACGATCTGCGCGGGCGACTTGCCGTACTTCTCCGCCAGCGCGCCGATGCTCCGCTCGTGCAGGAGGTCGCCGCCCTGGCCGCCGATCGGGCTCCACGCCTCCGTGGCGATGCCGTGCTCCTGGTGGTACGCGCGCAGCTCCGCCTGCGGGAGGTACGGGTGCAGCTCGATCTGGTTGACCGCCGGCACGGTGCCCGTCTCGGCGGCGAGCCGCTCGAGGTGCGGCACCTGGAAGTTCGAGACGCCGATCGCGCGCGCCTTCCCGTCCGAGGCGATCTTCTCGAACGCACCCCAGGTCTCGACGTACTTGTTCTCGCCCGGCCGCGGCCAGTGGATGAGGAACAGGTCGACGTGGTCGAGGCCGAGCTTGCGAAGGCTCTCGTCGAACGCCGCGGCGGCCTTGTCGGCGCCGTGGCTGTCGTTGTTGAGCTTGGTGGTGATGAACAGCTCGTCGCGGGCGATGCCCGACGCGGCGATGGCCTGCCCGACCTGCTCCTCGTTCTGGTACATCTGCGCGGTGTCGATGTGCCGGTAGCCGGCGTCGAACGCGGCCCGCACGGTCGTCGCGGTGTTCTCGGGCTTCACCTGGAAGACGCCGAACCCGAACTGCGGGATCTCGACGCCGTTGTTCAAGCGGATGTTCGGTACCTGTGCCATGAGGATGGGGTACCCGCTCTCAGACCGTCCAGACGTCCCGGACCTGTGAGACGGCCGACGCCGCCTGGGCCCGTCCCGCCCGCGCGGACGCCGCCCGCTGGGCCGGGTCGAGGACGTTGCGGCCGATCGCGGCCAGCGCGGCGGCGTCCGGGCTCACGACGGCGACGGTCGACCCGCCCGCACGCAGCCGTTCGACCTGCGGGTCGAGACCCTCCAGCGGCCCGATGCCGCGGGTGCCGGGCGCGAGGACGACGACGCGCTCGGCCCCGGCGGCGAGGTCGGCGTTGACGGGCGAGCGCATGCCGCCGTCGATGTAGCGGGTGTCCCCGATCGTCACGGGCGGCCAGACGCCGGGCACGGCACAGCTCGCGGCGACGGCGTGCACCAGCGGCACACCGGAGTCGCGGTCGAACACGCGGAACGCGCCGGTGTGCGCGTCCACGGCGGTGATCCGCAGCGGCCGCTCCGGCCACTCCTGGACGGGCAGGCGCCGCCCGATGACGTCGATGCGCTCCTGCTCGGGCACCGACGTCGTGCGCAGAGCCAGCGCACCGAGGCGGGCGCGGACCTTCTCCGGCGAGCGCGGACCGGCGATCACCGCCAGCGCGAACCGGAACAGCAGTTTCCGGCCCATCGTCGCCGCGATCTCACCGTCGGGCGGCACGAGCTGGGCCGCGTAGCGCTCGTCGACGTCGACGCCGGTGGCTACCTGGGCGCCCACCACCGATCCGGCCGAGGTACCGGTCACGGTCTCCGCGTCGGTGAGGTCCACCCCGAGCTCGCGGAGCCCGGCCAGCAGGCCCAGCTCCCAGGCGATCCCGGTGATGCCGCCGCCGCCCAGCACCAGCGCCCGTGAGGTCATGCGTCGATCATGGCACCCCCCGCGGGGCGCCCCGGGCCGAGTGGCGGCCGTGACGTGGTTGAGCACCGAGCCGGGCACCAGTTGCGCCACGGCGGCGCGGGCCGCGTGCGGATGCGCCGCGATCGCTCCGTCGAGCTCCTCGGCGGCGACGTAGGCACCCGGCCGGACCGGAACGATGTCGCCGGTGCGGCGCAGGCGGCGCCGCTCCCGGTCGGTGGTGCCGGACGCGAGCAGCGACGCGCGCAGGTTCACCCCCGGCCTCCGGAGATCCATGGCGCCCAGGATGGCCGGGCCGTAGCCGACTTCGTGGCGGAACGGGGAGATCCGCCGGTCCTCGCAGACCCCGTGTGCTCCGCGCAGGGTCCACGACCTCTGCGCGGAGGACAGCCGGTCTGCGAGGACCCGCTATCGGAGACCGAGGGCCGTGGCCGCCATCTGCGCCAGGTGCACCGGCTCGCGGGTGCCGGCCTGGCGGAGCTGGGTACGGCAGCTGAAGCCGTCGGCCAGCACCGCCACGTCGGCGTCCGCGGCGCGCACGGCCGGCAGCAGCACCCGCTCCGCGCACGCCATCGACACCTCGTAGTGGCCCTTCTCGAACCCGAAGTTGCCGGCGAGGCCGCAGCAGCCCGAGTCGAGGACCTCGGCGTCGATGCCCAGCGCCGTCATGACCGTCGCGTCGGCGTCCGTGCCGATCTCGGCGTGCTGGTGGCAGTGCACCTGCACCAGCGCCCGGCCGCCGGGCGTGACGACGGCGTCGCGCAGCTCGTCGGCGTGCTCGGCGAGCACCTCGGCGAACGTGCGCACCCCCGTCGACAGCGACGCGGCGAGCGGCTCGTCGGGAAGCAGCTCGGGGCCGTCCGCCTTCAGCGCCGCGGTGCACGACGGCTCCAGCCCGATGACCGGGATCCCCTCGGACAGCCACGGCGCGATCGTGCGCAGGCTGCGCCGCAGCACCTTCTGCGCGGTCTCGACCTGCCCGGTGGACGTCCAGGTCAACCCGCAGCACACGGCACGGGGCGGGAGCTCGACGCTGTAGCCGAGCTTCTCCAGCACGGCGACGGCGTCGACGGCGATGGAGGGGTCGAAGTGGTTGGTGAAGGTGTCGGGCCACAGCAGGACGCGCCCGCGCGAACCGAGTGGGGAGGTGCGGCGCGACGCGGTGAAGGGGAGGCGCGCGATCGGGGGGATCGAGCGCTCCGGGGTGATCCCGCCCAGCTTCTTCGCGACCGCCGCCAACGGCGAACGAGCCACCGCGTTGAGCGCGTCCACCGCCCGCGCGGGGAGCTTGCCGACCAGGCCCATCCAGCGCGGGAGCGCGCCCATCGCGTAGTGCGACGCGGGGCGCACCTTGCCCTTGTAGCGCTGGGCCAGGAACTCCGTCTTGTACGAGGCCATGTCCACGCCGACGGGGCAGTCACGCTTGCATCCCTTGCAGGACAGGCAGAGGTCCAGCGCCTCGGCCACCTCGGGCGACCGCCAGCCGTCCTTGATCACCTGACCGTTGGCCATCTCGAACAGCAGCCGGGCACGACCGCGGGTGGAGTGCATCTCCTCGCCGGTGGCGCGGAAGCTCGGGCACATCACGCCACCGCTCTCGGTGACGCACTTGCCCACGCCCAGGCAGCGACGGGTGGCGCGGGTGAACGAGCCGCGGTCGTGGCCGAAGGCGAGCATCGGCTGGTCCTTCATCGTGGGCAGGCCGACGAAGACGCGCAGGTCCTCGTCCATCTTCGCCGGCCGCACGACGCGGTCGGGGTTCATCCGGTCCGCGGGGTCCCAGATCCCCTTGAACTCCTCGAACGCCCGGATGATCTCCGGCGGGTACATCCGGGGGAGCAGCTCGGCGCGCGCGACGCCGTCGCCGTGCTCGCCCGAGAGCGACCCGCCGTGCGCGACGACGAGATCGGCTCCCTCCTCCATGAAGCTGCGGAAGTCGGCGATCCCGGCCTTGGACGTGAAGTCGAAGTCGACGCGCACGTGCAGGCAGCCGTCGCCGAAGTGGCCGTAGTAGACGCCCCGGCGCCTGTGGCGGCTCATGAGCGCGTCGAACTCGCGCAGGTAGGCGCCGAACTTCTCCGGCGGCACCGCGGCGTCCTCCCAGCCGGGCCAGGCCTCGCCGCCGTCCGGGGAGCGCGTGACGATGCCGGCGCCGTCCTCGCGGATGCGCCACAGTGCCTTCATCTGCTTCGGCTCGCTGACGACGAGCGCGCTCTGCGTGTACGGCTTCATCGCGGTGACCACGGCCTGCGCCGCGGCCTCGGCCTCGGCGCGGGTGTCACCGCCCGTCTCGACGTAGAGCCAGCCGCCGCCCTCGGGCAGCATGCCCGACGCCGTCTCGACCGGATTGGATGCGCGCAGCGCCGCGATCAGCCCTGCGTCCATCCCCTCGATCGTCAACGGGCCGAGCGCGCGCACGACGGTGACGTTGTCGGCGGCGAGGTAGGCGTCGGGGAAGCCGAGTACAGCGAGCGCGCGCACGGCCGGAGCCTCGACGAGCCGCACCGTGGCGCCCAGGATCGTGGCGCAGGTGCCCTCGGTGCCGACCAGCGCGCGGGCGAGGTCGAAGCCGTTCTCCGGCAGGAGCTGGTCGAGGTTGTAGCCCGAGACCCGGCGGGTGAGATCGGGGAACCCGGTGCGCACCAGCTCCGCGTACCGGTTGCCGAGGTCGCGCAGCGCGGTGGGGATCCGGCCGGTCTGCGGCGTGCCCGGACCGAGCGTCAGGCGCTCCCCGCCGTAGGTGAGCACGTCGAGCGCGTGCACGTTGTCGACCGTCTTGCCCCACGCCACCGAGTGCGATCCGCAGGCGTTGTTGCCGATCATGCCGCCGAGCGTGCAGCGGTTGTGGGTGGACGGGTCGGGGCCGAACGTCAGGCCGTGCGGACGCCCGGCGTCACGGAGCTTGTCGAGGACGAGCCCGGGCTGGACGTCGGCGGTCCGGGCCTCCGGGTCGAGCGCGGTGATCCCGTTCAGGTGCTTGGTGAAGTCCAGCACCACGGCGGTGTTGACGGCCTGCCCCGCGATCGACGTGCCCGCGCCGCGCGGCAGCAGCGGCACGTCGTAGGTGGAGCAGACCGACACCGCCGCCTCGACGTCGTCGGTGTCCACCGGCTCGACGACGCCGATCGGCACACGCCGGTAGTTCGACGCGTCGGCGGAGTACATCGCGCGGGAGGCGGTGTCGAAGCGGACCCGGCCGCGCACCGCCTTGTCGAGCGCGGCGTTCAGGTCGGTGACGTCGGAAGTCAGCACAGGATCAGTCTGTGCCACCGGCGGCGGTCGTACCTCCCGTACCCCCTGTGGTCTTGGGCGCAGGGGTCGCATGCCCGTGGCCATGGCCGTGCCCGTGACCGGCGGCCCCACCGAGCGGCGTGTCCCCCGCCCGCAGCGGCACGTCGTGGTAGCGGCCCTCGTGCGCGATGATCGGCCGCTGGTCGCCCGCGAGCTCCGGGTGCTTGGCCTCGACGCTCTGCCGCCGGTCCCACTGCCTGCGCAGGCCCGTGACGTACTCGCGGCTGCCGTTGAAGGTGCCGCGCCACGTCTGGGGCATCTGCTCCTTCGCGAGCCCCGCGTTCGCCTGGCCGCCGAGGCTGAACCCGGCGGGGATCTTGCGGGTGCCCCCCGCACACGACGGGCAGCCGGGCGCGTCGGCGTCGAAGCTGGTCAGCTCCTCGAACCGCAGCCCGCACTCCCCGCACTTGAAGACGTAGATCGGCACAGCGCACCCTCCGGGGGGTCGTGCGCGGAAATCAGTGCCCTGGTACTGATTTCCGCGCACAGTCACCAATTTTCGACGGACTTCGTCAGGATGTCGGCGATGTCGTCCTCGGTCGGCGTCTTCGGGCACGTGGCGAGCAGGCGGGCCTGCTTCATCGTGCCAGGGACGAGGTCGGGGACGTCGGCCTCGGTGTAGCCGACCCCGCCGATCCCGTTCGGGATGCCGATGTCGCGCATCAGCCGGATCAGCACCGACGGGAGCTGCTCGCTCGGGTCGCTGTGCTTCTCCGCGTCGGGGTCCATCATCCGTGCGGCCGCCAGGTGCCGTTCCGGCGCGCTCTCGAAGGAGAACCGGAACGCCTCCGGCGCCGTCAGCGACACCGACTGGCCGTGCGGCACCATCGGCTCGTCCTGCGGGTAGCCGGCCGGGCGGTAGTCCTTGACCATGCCCGCGATGGGGTAGGCGTTGGCGTGCGGGATGTGCACGCCGGAGTTGCCGAAGCCCATGCCCGCGAACGTCGCGGCCATCATCATGTTGGAGCGGTCCTCGAGCGCACCCTCGTGCACCGAGGCCCGGAAGGACGTGGCGATGAGGCCCATGGCCTTCTCGCACCACAGGTCCGACACCGGGTTCGAGCCGCAGTAGGTGACGCGCTCCTCGGGCTTCTTGCGATCGAAGCTCGTGTAGTAGCGCGCCGTGTAGCTCTCGACGGCGTGGCAGACGATGTCCATGCCCGACGCCGCGGAGACCTCGGCGGGCAGCGACATCGTGAGCAGCGGGTCGATCACGGCCAGGGTGGGGCGCAGCCGCCAGTGGCTGATGCCCGTCTTGACCTTCATCGACAGGATGTCCAGCACGCACATCGCGGTGGACTCCGAGCCGGTGCCCGCCGTGGTGGGCACCGCGATGAGCGGCTTGAGCTGCCCGGGCGGGGCCTTCGCCGCCCCGATCGGCTTGTTGATGTAGTCCATCAGCTCGCCGGGGTGCGACGTGAGCAGGTTGATCGCCTTGGCCGTGTCGATCGCCGACCCGCCGCCGACCGCCACGAAGCCGTCCCACTCGCCCTGCACCCGGGCGTACTCGACGGCCTTGTTCATCGAGTCGTCGGTGGGCTCGACGTGCACGCCGTCGAAGATCTCCGAGTCGATGTCGTAGCGCTTGAGGTTGTCGGCGATGCGCTGGGGCGCACCGATCGCGTTGATCCCGGGGTCGGTGACGATCAGCACGCGGCGCACGCCGTACTGCGACATCTCGAAGCCGATCTCGTCGGCCGCGCCGGCGCCGAACTTCAGGGGCGGGGCACCCCAGGTGAAGATCGTCTCTTCTCTCAGCTCGATGGAGGTCACGTGTACGAGTCCTTCGGGCCCACGCGCAGCTGATGGATCTGCTGGGCGTCGTGCCCGAAGATCATCTGCGCTCCGGTCTGCTCCTGGATGCCACGCAGCTTCTCCACCGAGGCGTAGAAGTCCTCGAGGTTGTTGACGATGGCGGCCGGCGTGGCGGGCGGGCCGTAGCTGTCGCCCATGTACACCGCGTCCGAGGTGAAGATCATCGTGCCGGTGTCGGGCAGGTCCACCTGCATCGACATCGTGCCGACGGTGTGGCCGGGCGTCTCGATCAGCCGGATGCCGGGCAGGAAGTCGGTGTCACCGGAGACGGTCTGGAACTCCAGGCCCTCGTAGTCGGCCTTGAGGTGCGCGCCGTTGAACGGGCCCTCGAAGTTGAACGCGAAGTCCTTCTCCCGCTCGTGGCAGACGAGCTTGGCGTTGGTGTTCTTGAACATCTGCGCGTTGCCGGCGTGGTCGAAGTGCAGGTGCGACAGGATCACGTAGTCGATCTCGTCGAGCCCCACGCCCATCGCGTTCAGCCGCGCGTCGAGGTACTCGTCGTCGGAGACCTTGTCGTAGGGGAAGAAGTCCTGCAGACCGGTGGGGGCCCAGCGGTCCTCCCAGTCGCTCGGACAGCTGGTGTCCCACAGGACCTTGCCCTCGTCGGTCTCGACGAGGACGCAGTGCGTGGGCACGTCCACCCACGGCGGTGGGGCGTCCTTGTGGTGCCGGTCGGTGATGGACAGACCGGGCTTGATCAGCAGCCAGGTGAGGTCGGCCGTCATCGCCCCGCAGGGGATGACGGTGACCTTGTTCGCAGTGGCCATGAAAGGTCCTCTCGGCATCGAGGGATGGCACGGACGCGCCTCTGCGCACGTTTGCATGTGGCCTGCGCCTCGTCAATCTCTGGCGATCACCGCAATCCGCGCACCACGTTCTCCGCCGGGCCGTACATCGCGCGGGCGGTCTTGCCGTCCTGGAACTCGCCGACGGCGGTCATGTCCCACGCGTCACCGCTCCGGTGCAGCACGCTCATGATCACGCCGGTTCGGGCCTCCGAGTCGGTGAGGTCGAAGCGCACCAGCTCGGCGTTCGTGTCGAGGTCGATCAGCCGGCAGTAGGCGCTGCGGACGTCGGTGAACTTCTGCCCCTGGAACGAGTTGACGACGAACACCAGCGCCGCCGCCTCGGCCGGGAGACGGGAGAGGTCCACGACGATCGTCTCGTCGTCGCCGTCCCCGTGGCCGGTGAGGTTGTCGCCGGAGTGCTCGATGGCGCCGCGGTAGGCGCTCTTGCTCATGAACCAGACCGCCTCCACCTTCTTGCCGCGGCCGTCCACGACGATCGCGGACGCGTCGAGGTCGATGTCGCGGCCGGACGCGGCGGGATCCCAGCCCAGCCCCATCGCGACGCGCCGCAGGGCGGGCGCACCGGTCTTGACCAGGGAGACGGTCTGCCGCTTCTGCAGCGAGACCCGGCCCTTGTCCAGGTTGATCTTCCCCGACGACGGGGCGGCGGGTTCCGCAGCGGCCGCGGGAGCCTCCTCCTCCACCGTGATCCCGTAGTCGGCGGCGATCCCGGCCAGCCCGTTGGCGTAACCCTGCCCGACCGCCCGCACCTTCCACTCGGCGTTGCGGCGGTAGATCTCCACGCACAGCAGCGCGGTCTCGGGGCCGAGGCCGTCGGGTTCGAAGACCGCGAACGGCTGCCCGCCGACCGCGACGTCCATCCGCAACCCGCCCAGCGCGCCGAACGTGGCCGGCCCGCGGCCGTCGAGGCTCGCGGTGACCACGACCTTCTGCACGGCGGCGTCCACCGAACCGGGGTCGACGTCGACGCCGGCCGGGTCGTAGCGCACGCCGTTCGCGGTGGGCTGGTTGTAGAACACGAAGTCGGCGTCGCCGCGGACCTTGCCGCCCTCGGCCACCAGCAACGCCGAGATGTCGACGGGGGCGGCCGCCGTCACGCGCACCGTGACGGGACCGGCCGGGAGTGAGGCGTTCGCGCCTTTCGGGAGGTTCTGCACGCTCCCGATCCTGCCAGGGATCAGCCCGCGGGGACCGGCTCCCGCTCGGCGGGCACCGGGCGGCGAGCCGCGGCGAGCAGCGCGAAGCCGACGGCGTAGCCGAGCATCGCCAGCGCGCCGTAGGGATGGAAGATGTGGAAGCGGTAGAACGCCCACGCCGAGACCAGCAGCACCACTGTGCCCGGCAGGACCCGCAGCCCGTCGCGGGGGAACAGGGCCGCCGCGGCCAGCACGGTGGAGGTCGCGAGACACCACACGCCGATGTGGCCGAGCTCGTCGCCCACCGCGAACAGGTCGAGCACGGCCTGGCTGCCGCCGAGCCGCTCCGTGACGATGCCCGCGCTGATCCCCGAGATCGTGTCGAGCGCGGTGTAGAGGCACGCGAACAGGTAGGCGCCGATCCGGGCGACCCATGCGAGCGCGCCCGGGAGACCGCCGCGCACGCCCCGCAGCACCAGCCACATGGCGCCGGCGAGCAACGGGAAGAGCGGGATGAGCGGGATGTGCAGCTGCCACCACATCATCGCCGTGGTCTCGTCGAGGAACGCGGGATGGATCAGGCCGAACCCGGCCAGGACCGACCCGGGTACCGCCGCCACGACCGCCGTGATCCACACCTTCATGCGGTCAGACTGGCAGGGTGGGTGGCATGGCGCGATACGAGTACCGGGTCCTCCAGCTGCGTGAATCCATGATCGGCGGGAAGCTCTCGGCCGACGAACCGGAGAAGCTCCGGGGCGACGAGGCCGCCGACGGGTGGCGGCTCAAGGCCATCACCAGCACCGAGGTCAAGGGGCGCGTCGGCCCGGGTGGCGTCGACGGCCTGCTCGTCACGCCGGAACGCCCCACCAACTAGCCTCCGACGGTGGCTGAGACCGTTTCGGAACTGTTCGATCCTGCGGCGTGGCGGGAGGTGCCGGGGTTCGACTTCGCAGACATCACCTACCACCGCGCCGTCGAGACCGGCGCCGTGCGCATCGCGTTCGACCGGCCGGAGGTGCGCAACGCGTTCCGTCCGGGCACGGTCGACGAGCTCTACCGCGCGCTCGACCACGCCCGCCAGACCTCCGACGTCGGCTGCGTGCTGCTCACCGGCAACGGCCCGTCCCCGCGGGACGGCGGCTGGGCGTTCTGCTCGGGCGGCGACCAGCGCATCCGCGGCCGCACCGGCTACCAGTACGCGTCGGGCGACACCGCCGAGACCGTCGACCCCGCGCGCTCGGGCCGGCTGCACATCCTCGAGTGCCAGCGCCTGATCCGGTTCATGCCGAAGGTCGTCATCTGCGTCGTCCCCGGGTGGGCTGCGGGCGGCGGCCACTCGCTGCACGCCGTGTCGGACCTGACCCTGGCCAGCGCCGAGCACGCCCGGTTCAAGCAGACCGACGCCGACGTGGGCTCCTTCGACGGCGGCTACGGCTCCGCCTACCTGGCCAAACAGGTGGGCCAGAAGTTCGCCCGCGAGATCTTCTTCCTCGGCCGCACCTACACCGCCGAGCAGATGCACCACATGGGCGCGGTGAACGAGGTGGTGCCGCACGCCGAGCTGGAGAAGGTCGCCCTGCAGTGGGCGAAGGAGATCAACGGCAAGTCCCCGACGGCCCAGCGGATGCTGAAGTACGCCTTCAACCTCACCGACGACGGGCTGGTCGGCCAGCAGTTGTTCGCCGGCGAGGCCACGCGGCTGGCCTACATGACCGACGAGGCCGTCGAGGGCCGGGACGCGTTCCTGCAGAAGCGCACCCCCGACTGGGACGCCTACCCCTGGCACTACTGACCGTCACCGGTGCTTCGTCGGAGTCGGTGAACTGCGGGCGGCCGCGAAACGCAGGCGCGGACGGGTTCGACGAGCGGGTGGGTCACGGCGTCGGGGGGTTGAATGACGCCGTGACACCAACAGTCGCCGTCCGCGTCGACGGATCACCCGAGCGGGTCGCGGCACTCGGCTCCGCGCTCGCCGATGCCCTCGACGGCGGGCCGGCCGTCCTCCCGCTCGGCCCGGACGCGCCGGAGCCGGACGTCGCCGCCGGGCCCGGGACGGCGGTGGTGATCGCCACCTCCGGCTCCACGGGCGAGCCCAAGCTGGTGGGACTCTCCGCGGCGGCGATCAGGGCGTCCGCCGCCGCCACCGCCGCCCGGCTCGGCGGCCCCGCCCGGTGGCTGCTGGCCCTGCCGGCCGAGCACGTGGCCGGCATCAACGTGATCGCCCGCGCCCTGCTGGCCGGCGCCCCACCCGTGGTGCAGGACCTGCACGCCGGCTTCCGCCCCGACGACTTCGCCGCCGCGTGCGCCGAGCTCGGGGACGGTCGCCGGTACACCAGCCTCGTGCCCACCCAGCTGCTCCGCGTCCTCGACGGCGACGGCCCCGCGCTCGACGCCCTGCGCGGCTTCGACGCGGTGCTGGTCGGCGGGGCCGCGCTGGAGGCCGGGCTGCGGGCGCGGGCCGTCGAGGCCGGGGCGCGGATCGTCACGACCTACGGGATGAGCGAGACGTGCGGTGGCTGCGTCTACGACGGGGTGCCGCTCGACGGGGTGGTGGTCGACCTCGATCCCGACGGTCGCGTCCTGCTCGGCGGCCCGACGCTCGCCGGGGGCTACCTCGGCCGCCCGGACGAGACCGCCGCGGCCTTCGCCGACGGGCGGTTCCGGACGGGCGACCTCGGCCGGTGGGCCGACGGGCGGCTGGAGATCCTCGGCCGCGCCGACGACGTGATCATCACGGGCGGCGAGAAGATCGCCCCGGCCGCCGTGGAGCGGGTGCTGGCGGCCCAGCCGGGCGTGCGGGCGACGTGCGTCGTCGGGGTGCCCGATCCCGAGTGGGGACAGGCCGTGGCCGCGGTGGTCGTCCGCGACGGGACCGACGGCGGCTGGGCGGAACCGCTCCGTGCCGCTGTCCGCGCCGAGCTCGGCCGCGCGGCCGTGCCGCGGCGGATGCTGGAGGTCGCCGAGATCCCGGTGCGCGGGATCGGCAAACCCGATCGCTCCGCCGTCACACAGCTCGTGACCAGAGGTGGCGACGATCTGCATTCTTCCGGGTGACGCGGGGCCGTACACGTTGGGTGTGATCACTCTGCGTTGATTGACCGCTACAGCCTCATCGGGTGTGCTGCGCCCCGGGACAGCACTCCTGTCCCAACAGTCACACGGGGAGAACCACAGCATGCGGATGAGGCTGCGCAGCGCGGCACTGTTCACGGTCGCGGCCGCACTCACAGCCGCGGCGGTCACACCGGCCGCCGCCGCCACCGGAGCACCGGCCGCCGTCGCCACCTGGGACGTCGACCTCGGCGCCGGGGAGGCGAGCGGCGTGGAGGTGACCGACGGGTCGGCCCGGCTCGACCAGGCCAGCGCGTTCGTGGCCCCGCTGGACCAGGGTGGCCTCGCCGAGGGCGGGCAGGGCGTGCCCACCGGCCTGCTCACGCTGCCGGCGCAGATGCTCCCCGCGCGCACCGACCGGGTGGACAGCACGGTGGTCGGCGACGTCCCCGCCGGCAGCACCGCCTCGGTCGACGTCCGCGGCCTGCGCGCGAACGGCAACTGGACCGAGTGGATCCCCTCCTCCCCCGGGGCCGGAACGGCCACGACGACGCTCCCCGAGGCGACCTCGCAGGTCCAGGCCCGGCTCGTGCTGACCGGTGGGGGCACGGCCGTGCCCTCCGTACGCACCGTGAGCCTCACCGCCCGGCCCGCCTCGACCCTGACCGAGAGCACCGCGGACACCGACGGTGCTGCGCTGAACTACCGCGTGTTCGCCACGCGGGAGGGCCTCGCCGGCGGCACCACCGCGAACGGTCACGTGATCGCCGACCGCGACCACTTCGTCGCCCTGCCCTCCCGACGCGCACTGTCGCCCAACGGGAAGAGCGACTACTCGGTGAAGGTCTGCGCCGGCAACGGGAAGTGCGCCTTCGCGCCCGTGTGGGACGTGGGCCCGTGGAACACCAAGGACGACTACTGGAACCCCAGCGCGCAGCGCCAGTCCTGGAACGACCTCCCCCAGGGCACGCCGCAGGCCCAGGCCGCCTACAAGGACAACTACAACGGCGGCAAGGACCAGTACGACCGGAAGGTGGCGAACCCGGCCGGCATCGACCTCGGTGACGGCGTGTTCTGGGACGACCTGGGGCTCAAGGACAACTCCTACGTCACCGTCTCCTACCTGTGGACCGGCGACGTCCGGCTCTCGAAGATCGTCGGGAACGACCCGGTGGACGTGCTCGCCGCCCCCGACACCGCCGCCGCGGTGGTCGGCGTCGCCGCCGAGGGCGCTGCGGTGCCCGTCGAGTGCACGCTGACCGCGGGCGGCAGCTCGTGGCTGCAGATCGGCTTCGGCCAGTTCGTCCTGGCCGCGGCGGTGCCCCAGGCCGGCCAGGTCCAGACCTGCGCCGCCACCCCGACGACCGCAGCCACGCCGCAGGCGACGGCCACCAGCGCGGCACCGACCGCGGCCACCGCACCCTCCACCACCGCACCCTCCACCACCGCACCCTCCACCACGAAGCCGACCGCGAAGGCCCCCACCCCCAGCGCCGGATAACGTCTCGACCGTGGCAACTCCTGCGCAGTGGATCGAGGGCGCCCGCCCGCGTACCCTCCCGACGGCCGTCTCCCCCGTGCTGGTCGGCACGGGCGCGGCGATCGGGGCCGGGACGGTGGCCCCGGGCCTGGCGCTGCTGGCCCTGCTCGTGGCGGTGGCGCTGGTGATCGGCGTCAACTTCGCCAACGACTACTCCGACGGCATCCGGGGCACCGACGACGACCGTGTCGGCCCGCTGCGGCTCGTCGGGTCGAAGGTGGCCTCGCCCGCGGCCGTGCGCACCGCGGCGCTGGTCAGCTTCTCGATCGCCGGCCTCGCCGGCCTCACGCTCGTGTCGCTGAGCCGGCAGTGGTGGTGGATCGCGGTCGGAGTGGTCTGCGTGGCCGGGGCCTGGTTCTACACCGGGGGCAAGCGCCCGTACGGCTACGCGGGGCTCGGCGAGGTGGCGGTCTTCGTCTTCTTCGGCCCGGTGGCCGTGCTGGGCACCGCCGTGACGCAGAGCGGCGCACCCGGCGCGCCGGTGATCGCCGCGTCGGTGGCGGTCGGCATGCTCACCTGCGCCGTGCTGGTGGCCAACAACCTGCGGGACATCGCGGGTGACGAGGTGGTCGGCAAGCGCACCCTCGCCGTGGTGCTCGGCGCCACCGACACCCGGCGCCTGTATGTGGCGTTGGTCACGGTTCCGTTCGTTCTGTCAGCCCTGGGCGGCCTGCGCAGCTGGCCCTTGCTCATCGCTTTACTCGCGGCACCCCTGGCCGTGGTGCAGGCCCGCCGGGTGCTGGGTGGGGCCGACGGCCGGTCGCTGATCCGCGTGCTGGGCCAGACCGGACTGCTGCTGCTGGCGTGGTCAGCCCTGACCGCTGTGGGGCTGGCGCTCGGCAGCGTCGTCTGAGCCGTCCGCACCGGGCTCCGCGTCGCCGCGCAACCGCGCCCGCAGGGCCTCCCGCTCGGCGCCGCGCCGCTCCCCGGCCACCGCGATGGCGGTGTCCAGACGGGTCCGCAAGCCTCTGAACAGCACCATCGACAGCGGCAGCGCCACGATCAGCCCGATCAGGATCGCGAGGATGACCGGAACACCGGCCAGGGCGAGCAGCCCGGCGACGATCGCCACGAGGACGAGGCGTGCGAACGCGTAGAGCGCTACGGTGGCGACGAGGCCGGGCTCGCGCGTCCCGTCAGAGGTCATGTCCCCACCTTACGACCGCCCCGGTGGAGCCGCCCGAAACCCGTGTGTTGCCGCCGTGAAGACTGTCCGGTTCGTCCTTTAGGAGCCCTTTACCTCCGGACAACCGTTCGAGTACGTGGGGTCCGAGGTGTCACGATGGCCCGGATAGCTGAGGTACCCGCTGGGGCCACTCAGTCGGCAACATCCTGGAGGTCGTCATGACCGTCACCACGCAGAACAGCGGCACCGAGCGCCTGCTCACCCCGGGCGAGGTGGCCACGCTCTTCCGCGTCGACCCCAAGACCGTCACCCGCTGGGCGTCCGCCGGCCGGATCGGCTCGATCCGCACCCCGGGCGGCCACCGCCGGTTCCGCGAGTCCGAGGTGCGCAGCATGCTGGCCGACCTCACCAGCGAGGCCACGCTTCCTCCCGCGCACGCCTGACGTCCATTCGGCGACGCCGACCGACGCGATGACCGACACGTCACCTCCTTGTCACCGGTGAACAGCTAGCCTCGACGGTGGAGGTGGTACCGATGTTGTTCCTCATCGCGTTCGTCGGCGCCGCGGTCATCGCCCTGGTGCTGTGGAGGGCGATGAACACCGCCGGCGCGGATACCCCGCAGCAGCAGGTCGGGCGCCCGCAGGCCCCACCCCCGCGCATGCGGGTCAGCGGGCCGGACGACGATCCCGACTTCCTGCGTCAGCTCGACGAGAAGGTCAAGCGGCGCGACGATCCCCCGCTCGCCTGACCGACCCGCGGGCCGTCAGCCGGTCGGCGCCCCTTCGAAGGCGTCGGCCACGGCGGCCGCGAGCTCCAGCAGCGCGAGCCGCGTGGCCGGCTCCAGCCGCTCCAGGTCCACCTCCGCGCCCTCCTCGAGGTGTGCGTCGAAGGGGATGCGCACCACCTGACGGCAGCGGGCCTCGAAGTGCTCCGCCACCCGGTCGAGGTCCACACCTCCTGCGGAGCGGTGCACGCAGTTGATCACCGCCACGGCGTTCGACACCAGGTCACCGTGGCCGTGCGCCTCCAGCCAGTCCATCGTGGCCGACGCGCTGCGCGCCCCGTCGATGGAACCGGACGACACCACGATCAACTGGTCGGCCACCCCGAGCACGCCGTACATCGCCGAGTGCATCAGGCCGGTGCCGCAGTCGGTGAGCACGATGTTGTAGAAGTGCTCGAGCAGGTTGACCGTGCGCCGGTAGTCGTCCTCGCTGAACGCCTCCGACACCGCCGGGTCCTGCTCGCTGGCCAGCACCTCCAGCCGGGACGGCCCCTGCGAGGTGTAGGCCCGCACGTCGGTGTAGCGGCGCACGCGCTGGGCGTCGCGCAGCAGGTTGCGCACGGTGGCGCTGGTCTCCAGCGGGATCTTCTGGCTCAGCGTGCCGCGGTCGGGGTTGGCGTCCACGGCCACCACGCGGTCACCGCGCAGCGACGAGAACGTGGCGCCCAGCGTGGCCGTGACCGTGGTCTTGCCCACGCCGCCCTTGAGGCTCAGCATCGCGATCTTGTAGCAGCCCAGGAGCGGCTGGTTGACCCGCACGGTGAGCTCGCGGCGGTGGACGTCGGCCTGGCTCTCGCCCGGGTTGATCATCCGGCCGGACAGGACGTAGACCATCCGTCGCCAGCCCGACTGCGGCGGGCGCTTCGCCGGCTTGAGCAGGCGCACCGACGACAGGTCGGACGTGCCGGGGTTGCGCGCCTGCTGCGCCTCCTGGGCCGCCACGGCCCCCGGATCGGTCCAGCGGGCGGTGCCCCGGGGCGGGGTGTCGACCGGTGCGGCGGGCAGCGGCGGGGCCGCCTGGGACCGCGGGGCGGGCAACGACGGGGAGGGCGCAGGTGGGGTGGGCGGGGGCGCCGACGCCGGCGGCACCGACGCGAACGGCGGGACCGGGCCGGTTCCGCCCGGCCGCTGCGTGACCCGCAGCGGGGGTGGGGGCACGCTCGGGAACCCGCGCGTGGGGGAGGCCTGCGGCACCGCGGCCGGGGCGGGACCCGTGGCCTCCACGGCCGTCGCACCGGCGTCGGTGGACTCCGAGCGGGGCTCGGGGACCACGTCCTCCTCCGGCGCCTCGGGGGCGGGCTGCACGGGCCCGACGTAGGGCCGCGTGCCCCGCGACTGCCGCCGGGGCGAGGCCCCCCACTGCTCGCGCACGTAGCGGCCCACCGAGCCGTCCGGGTAGTCCTCCCGGTCGCCCTCGGACTCACGCTCCGTCATCTACACATCCCGCCGAACCCGTTGTGCCGACCGTTCACCTTGCTCATCTTGGCCGACGGTAGTCGCGCGACCCCGCCGGGTCGAGGCGCGGACGGGTGGCGTCACGTCAGCCGGGGAGCCCGGCGTAGGAGTGCAGGCCCGCGACCACCATGTTGATGAAGAACAGGTTGAAGATCATCACCGCGAAGCCCAGCACGTTGATCCAGGCGGCCCGTTCGGCCCGCCAGCCGGCGGTGGCCCGGGCGTGCAGGTACGCGGCGTAGACGACCCAGGCGACGAACGCGACGGTCTCCTTGGGGTCCCAGCCCCAGAACCGGCCCCACGCGGCCTCGGCCCAGATGGCGCCCGCGATGACGGCGAACGTGTAGAGCGGGAAGCCGATGATCGTGACGCGGTAGGCGAGCCGGTCGAGCACGTCGGCCGAGGGCAGCTTGGCGGCGAACTCCGGCAGCTTCCCCGAGCGGCGCAGCAGGAACAGCAGGCTGGCGACGCCCGGCACCAGCAGCAGGCCCGACGCGATGCTGATCGTGGTGACGTGGATGACGAGCCAGTACGACTGCAGCGCGGGCATCACCGGCTGCGCGGGCGCGTAGAGCACCGTGCCGCCCAGGAACAGCAGCACGACCACCGGGAACAGCACGAACATGCCGACCGGGCGCATCGACGGCGTGCGGCGCAGCATCACGATCCACGTGACCATCGCGGCGAGCGTGATGGCCGAGGTGAACTCGTACATGTTGCCCAGCGGCCAGCGCTCGGCGGCGAGCCCGCGCAGGACGATCGACACGAGGTGCAGGCCGACGCCGAGCACCGTCAGCGAGACGGCCATGCGGCCGTAGCGCTCGGAGCGGGGCCGGGCCGGAGCCTCCTCCACCTCGACGTCGGGGCCGCCGGCCCCGACCAGCACCTGCTTGGAGGCCCGCTCGGCGGCGTACTCGACGCCGTGCAGCACCATCGCCAGCACGTACACGGCGACGGCGGCCATGTAGAGGCGGTCGCTGTAGAGGGCGAGGTCGGTGAGGACCATGTCAGTCATCCTTCTTCGCTAGGTCCGCCCGGAGGCGGTCGAACTCCTCGCCGTACCCCGCGCGGTCGGTGCGCGCCAGGCCACCGATCTCCACGACCGTACGTTTCACGCCGTCGTCCCCGGTGATCGGGGTGAGCCGCGCCCAGAACCGCCGACGCCGGATCGTCAGCGACGAGAACAGGCCCAGGAGCAGCAGGATCGCGAACGCCAGCACGTAGTCCTGGCCCGGGTCGTGGCTGACCTGGAGGTTGACCCACCGCTGCACGCCGTCGAACGTCACGACGGTGCCGTCGTCGAGCGTGGTGGACTGGCCGGGCACCAGGTTGACCCGGGCCACCCGCTTCAGCGCACCCGAGTCGATCTTGCTCTGGTCCACCTGGAAGATCGACTGGCCGCGCCCGTCGTCGAGGCCGAGGTCGCCACGCAGCACGTCGACGGCCACCTCGGGATCGCGCAGGTCCGGGAAGACCGACGTGATGACCTTCCCACCGGAACTGGTGGGCGCGAAGATGCCGGTGATGGCGAGGCCGGTGAGCTTGCGCTGGGCCTCGTCGGTGACGCCGGGGCGGGCGAACTTCTGCGTGCCCTGGGCCAGCATCGTGGTGGGGTCCACGGTGTTCCACTGGGTCTGGCCGGTGCGCTTCTGCCCGTCCGGGAACGTGACGGTGAAGCGCGGCGCGTAGCCGTTGCCCTGCAGGTAGACGCGGCTGCCGTCGAGGCGCAGCGGGTTGTTGACCGCCAGCGGGAACGGCCGCCAGGTGGTGACGCCGGCGTCGAGATCGGCCCGGGTCTGGTAGCCGATGGCCGCGTCGAAGCTCTGGGCCTGGCCGTTGGCGAGGTAGTCGGCGGTGAACGAGTCGACCTTGACGCAGAACGGGTCGAGGTTCGTGCCGTCCACGCGCAGCCCGGCGCGGAACGAGTCGTAGCCCAGGATGCCGGTGTTGCAGAACTGCCCGCCGCCGGCCTGGACGATGACCTGCCCCTCGTAGCCGTAGAGCTTGCCCGCGGCGAACCCGAGCAGCAGCCCGATGAGGCTCAGGTGGAACACGAGGTTGCCGGCCTCGCGCAGGTACCCCTTCTCCGCGGAGAACGTCGTGGCGGTCTCCGTGCGCCGCCAGCCCTTGAGCCGGGTGCGGATCCGCGTCGCGGCCTCGTCGGCGTCCATGTCGAGGGTGAACTCGTCGTGGTGGGGCAGGCGGGCGAGGTTGGTGGGCACCGCGACCGGCCGCTGCCGGAGACCCTTCAGGTGCTCCCACGCCCGCGGCAGCACGCACCCGACCAGCGAGATCATCAGCAGCAGGTAGATGGCGGCGAACCACGGCGACGCGAAGACGTCGAAGAACCCGAGCCGGTCCAGCGTGGGCGCGAGCCACGGGTACTGGGTGAAGTAGGAGTCCACCAGCGTCTGGTTGAGCGACCGCTGCGGCAGCAGCGCGCCGGGCAGCGCGGCGACGGCGAGCAGGAACAGCAGGATCAGCGCGGTGCGCATGGAGGTGAGCGAGCGCCACGCGTTGCGCAGCACCACCCACGCGAGTCGGGCCCTGGGCGCGCGCGAGTCGGGGCTTCCGTGCGGGCGGGTCGGGGTCTGGGTGGCCATCAGATCACCGGCACGTAGTTCGCCACCGAGGTCTGCAGCTGGGCCAGCAGCCCGCCCCACAGCCCCGTGAGCAGCAGTACCCCGACCGCGACCATCAGCACCCCGCCACCGATCTGGATCGTCCGCGTGTGGCGGCGCAGCCAGCCCAGCGCCCGCACGGCTCGCGAGGCGCCGAGGGCGATGAGCACGAACGGCACCCCGAGGCCCGCGCAGTAGGCGATGGTGAGCACCACGCCCCGCAGCGAACCCCCACCCGTCCCGGCGGCGACGGCCACGACCCCGGCCAGCGTCGGGCCGATGCACGGCACCCAGCCCAACCCGAAGACCGCGCCGAGCAGCGGCGCGCCCCACAGCCCGGCGCGCGGCACCCAGTGCACGCGGCGCTCGTTCTGCAGCACCGGGATGAGCCCGACGAACGCCAGCCCCATCGCGATCATGACGACGCCGCCGACGCGTTGCAGCACGGCCTCGTTGTCCACCAGCGCGTCCGAGAGCCACACGACGCCGACGAGGATCGTGCCGAAGACCACCGTGAACCCGGCGACGAACAGCCCGGCCGCGCCCGCGACCCGCCACTTCCCGCTGCGCTCCTGCTCGGCCTCGGAGACCGTGACGGGCGGCGAGTCGGCACCGACCAGCCCGGCGAGGTAGGCGAGGTAGCCCGGGACCAGCGGCACCACGCACGGCGACGCGAAGCTGACCGCGCCCGCCAGCACGGCCACGGCCGCGGCGAGCAGCAGTGGGCCGGAGACCGCCAGCGTGGTCGAGGGATCCATCGCCCATGAGGGTAAGCCTGCGCGGGTGGTCCCCGCGCATCGGGTTCTACACGTTGTAGTGGATCGTCAGCCGGACGCCGGCGCGGGCTCGGCGGCCAGCTTCTGGATGAGCGGGATCAGCACCGGCACGCGGATCGGCTGCAGGTACACCGCGGCCACCCGGTGCTGCTTGTCCAGCACCACCGTCTGGGGCACGACGTTGCGGGGCAGGCCACCCAGGGCGGCCAGGCTGCGGCCCGACGCGTCGAAGATCGAGTCGTAGGTGAGGCCGCGGTCCTTGACGAAGTCGGAGGCGGCCTGCCGGTCGTCCTTGACGTCGATGCCCAGCACCGTGCCGCCGATCGACGCCGTTCGCTGCTGCACGAACTCCAGGTCGGGGGCCTCGGTGCGGCACGGCCCGCACCACGATCCCCAGATGTTGATCACGACGATGCGGCCGGTGTAGTCGGCGAGGCCCACGTCCTGGCCCGTCTTGAGCAGGCTCGGCCCGGAGAGGGCCCCCACCGTGCCGCGGGAGGCCGGGTCGTCGTAGGTGATCTCGGTCCGGCCGTTGGGCGCCACGAACTGGAACGTGCCGCCGATGGCGACCGCGTCCTTGCTGGTGGAGCAGCCGGCGAGCAGGGCGAGGGCGGCCAGCAGCAGCGCGAGGCGTCTCATGCGCCGGTGGTGGTCGGGTCGCTCGCCCCGGCGGGCTCGGCGTAGCGCAGGCCCGTCAGCTCCGTGTCGGTGAACACCAGCGACGTGATCGACGCCAGCGCGCACTCCCGCTTGCGGGGGTCGTGCCACAGCCGCTTGCCCTCGACGAACCGGCGCAGCGTCCAGATCGGGAGCTGGTGCGACACGCACAGCGCCTCGTGGCCCTCGGCGAGGATGCGGGCACGGTGCACGGCGCCGAACATGCGGTGCGCGATCTGCAGGTAGGGCTCGCCCCACGAGGGTGTGAACGGGTCGCGCAGCAGCGGCCAGTTGGCCGGGCTGCGCAGGGCTCCGTCGCCGACGGCCACCTTCTTGCCCTCGAACCGGTTGCCCGCCTCGATCAGCCGGTCCTCGGTGACGATCTCCAGCCCGTGTGCGGCGGCCGACGGCGCGGCCGTCTCCTGCGCCCGCTGCAGCGGCGAGGCGACCACCGCGGTGATGTCGGCGTCGGCGAGGTGCTTGGCCACGACCTCGGCCTGGTCGCGGCCGGTGTCGGACAGGTGGAACCCGGGCAGCCGGCCGTAGAGGATCTTGTCGGGGTTGAAGACCTCGCCGTGGCGCAGGAGGTGGACGACGGTGGTGGTGCTCACTGGCCCGCCTCCGCCGGAGACGTGGCCGTGGCCGCCGCCTTCGCCGCGAACGGCAGCGCCGCCTCGATCACGCCGAACGTGTCGTCGTCGAGCGCGGCCGAGACGAACCACGCCTCGAACGCGCTGGGCGGCGGGTACACCCCGCGTTCCAGGAGCGCGTGGAAGAAGGCCGGGAAGCGCCAGGTGGCGGCGGCCTGCGCGCCGGCGTAGTCGCGCACCTGCTCCTCGGCGAAGAACACCGAGAGCATGTTGGCGGCGTACTGGACGCGGTGCGGCACGCCCTCGGCGCTCAGGGCGTCGCCGATCATCCGGCCGAGCCGCTCGGAGTTGGCGTCGAGCGCGGCGTAGACCGCGGCGTCCGCGGTGCGCAGCGTCGCGAGCCCGGCGGCGACGGCCACGGGGTTCCCCGACAGCGTCCCGGCCTGGTAGACGGGCCCGGCCGGCGCGAGGTGGGACATCAGCTCGACCGAGCCGCCGAACGCCGCCGCCGGCAGCCCGCCGGACATGACCTTGCCGAACGTGTAGAGGTCGCCGGCCACGCCGTCGATGCCGAACCAACCGGCGGGCGAGACGCGGAAACCGGTCATCACCTCGTCGACGACGAGCAGCGCGCCGTGGGAGTGGCAGAGGTCGCGCAGCCCGGCGTTGAAGCCCGCCACAGGGGCGATGGCGCCCATGTTGCCCGCGGCCGCCTCGGTGATCACGCAGGCGATCTCGCTGCCGCGCTCGGCGAAGACGGCGCGTACGGCGTCGAGGTCGTTGTAGGGCACGACGATCGTGTCGGCGGCCTGCGCGCCCGTGACGCCCGGGCTGGTGGGCAGGCCCAGCGTGGCGACGCCGGAGCCGGCCTGGGCCAGGAGCGCGTCGACGTGGCCGTGGTAGCAGCCGGCGAACTTGATGATGCCCGTGCGGCCGGTGACGCCGCGGGCCAGCCGGATGGCGCTCATCGTGGCCTCGGTGCCGGAGTTGACCAGCCGCACCTGCTCCACGGGCGCCACGCGGCCGATGATCTCCTCGGCCAGCTCGATCTCCGCGGGCGTCGGCGCGCCGAAGGACAGCCCCTGCCCCGCGGCGGCGCGCACGGCGTCGACGACGGCGGGGTGCGCGTGGCCCAGGATCATCGGGCCCCACGAGCTGATGAGGTCGACGTAGCGGTTCCCGTCGGCGTCGGTCAGCCAGGGACCGGCGGCCGACACCATGAACCGTGGCGTGCCCCCCACCGAGGTGAACGCACGCACCGGCGAGTTGACGCCGCCGGGGATGACGGCCGACGCGCGGGCGAAGAAGGCAGCAGAGGTCTCGGTACCGAGCACACGGCCAGTCTTACAGCCGGGCCGCGGTCCGGCCTGCGGCGGGGCTACCGGGGGCGGGAGAAGAAGCGGTTCGAATCGGGCAGGAACAGGATGACCGCTCCCCCGATGGTGGCCACCAGGAGGAACGCCACGAACCCGACCACACCGCCCGCCGTCCCCCCGCTGACCAGCCCCGCAGCCAGCAGCAGGACGAACCCGACCGTCAGCACGGCGATCACGATCCGGGCCCAGTTGCGCCCACGGAACGCCAGGACGGCCAGCAGCAGGTAGACGAGGGCCACGACGATCATGATCCCGAGCAGCAGCTGGACGGCCTGCAGGATGAGTTCGGGCGTACCGCCGGCCTGCACGACGCGGGCGTCGTTCAGCACCTCGGCCGGGATGTCGGCGGCGGTGATGGTGGCGAGCCCGGCCACCCCGCCCACCAGGAAGGGCAGCGCGGCCAGCACCATCAGCACCAGGGCCAGCACCATCAGCCCGGGTCGTTTCACGGGCTCCGGCCCGGCCTTCCCCCACCCCGGCTGGGCCGACCCGCCGTACGGGTCGTAGCCGGCGCCGTAGGGCGTCTGGCCCGGCGCCGGGTAGGGATGCTGGTAGCCCTGCCCCGGCAACGGGCTCGACGCGTACTGCCCCGGCTGCTGGCCCGCCCGGTAACCCCCCGTCTGGCCGTAGGGGTTGTAGGCGGGGTGACCCTCACCCCGGGGGTCCTGCGGTGTACTCACGGATCCAACCTAGCTACTGGGCCTTGATCACGATCGTGTTCGTCCACTTGTCGTGGAGGGCGCGGCGCAGCGGCTGGTCGGTCAGGACGAAGATCGCGTCGACGAGCGAGAAGATCGCCAGCGCGAACAGCACGATGCTGCCGAGGACCGGGATGAACAGCACGATGCCCGCGACCAGGATCCAGCCCGGGTAGAGCAGCGCCCGCTTGGCCAGCGTGGCCGGGTCGGGCTTGCTGCCGTCGGCCATCACGAGCCGGGTCTTCATCACGATCTTGCCGACGGTCTGGCCGTTGCGCGAGTGCATGAAGAAGTCGTAGCCACCGTACAGCAGACCGAGAACGACGTAGATGACGGAGACGCCGGCGAAGATGCCGGTCGCGGAGGTGGCGGTCGAGATGATGATGCCCGAGAGGATCGAGCCGATGACGCCGCCGATGATGCCGAGGATGGCGCCGTCGATGATGCGGGCGACCAGGCGCTCCCACCACTCCGGGATGACCCCGGGCGCGCCGGGCGGGATCGGCGCCGGGCCGCCGTAGCCGGCCTGCTGTCCGTAACCGGGCGGCGGGTAGGCGCCGGGCTGCTGCTGGCCGTACTCCTGCGGCGGCTGGCCGTAGCCCTGCGGCGGCGCCTGGCCGTACCCGGGAGGAGCCTGCTGCCCGTAACCGGGAGGAGGCTGCTGGCCGTAACCGGGAGGCGGGTAGCCACCCTGCTGGGGGTAGCCCCCCTGCTGCGGCGGCGGACCGTACCCGGGGGGTGGGCCGTAACCCGGCGGAGGCTGCTGACCAGGCTGACCCGGGTACTGCGGGTCCGAAGGCGACGTCATGGGCCGAAAGGTATGGCCGACCACGGATCGTGTCCAGAGTGAGGGTCCAACCGTGACACTGCTGTTGGATCAGTCGAGCCGGGCGGCGACCTCGGTGGCCCAGTAGGTGAGCACGACGTCGGCCCCGGCGCGGCGGATCCCGGTGAGCGTCTCCAGGATCGTGCGGTCGCGGTCGATCCAGCCGTTGGCGGCGGCGGCCTCGACCATCGCGTACTCCCCCGACACCTGGTACGCGGCCACGGGCACGTCGGCCACCTCGGCCACGGCGCGCAGCACGTCGAGGTAGCTCATGGCCGGCTTGACCATCACCATGTCGGCGCCCTCGTCGAGGTCCAGGGCCAGCTCGCGCAGCGACTCCCGGATGTTCGACGGGTCCTGCTGGTAGGTCTTGCGGTCGCCCGTGAGCTGCGAGTCGACGGCCTCCCGGAACGGGCCGAAGAACGCCGAGGCGTACTTCGCGGTGTAGGCGAGGATGCCGGTGTCGAGGTGGCCGGCGGCGTCGAGGGCGTCGCGGATGACGCCGACCTGGCCGTCCATCATGCCGCTGGGGCCGAGCAGGTGGGCGCCGGCGTCGGCCTGGGCCACGGCCATCTGCGCGTACACGGTCAGCGTGGCGTCGTTGTCGACGGAGCCGTCCGCGGCCAGCACGCCGCAGTGACCGTGGTCGGTGAACTCGTCGAGGCAGGTGTCGGCCATGATCACCGTGGCGTCGCCGACCTCGGAACGCAGGTCGCGCAGCCCGACGTTGAGCACACCGTCGGGGTCGACGCCGGCCGATCCGGTGGCGTCACGGGTCTCGGGCACGCCGAAGAGCATCAGCCCCCCGACCCCCGCCGCCACGGCCTCGGCCGCGGCCTTCCGCAGCGAGTCGCGGGTGTGCTGCACGACGCCCGGCATCGACGCGATCGGCGCCGGCTCGGTGGCGTTCTCCTTGACGAACATCGGCAGGATCAGCTGCCGGGGCCGCAGGGTGGTCTCGGCGACGAGCCGTCGCAGGGCCGGGGTGGACCGCAGCCGACGGGGCCGGTGGGTGGGAAACGCCATAGGCCGAGGGTAGCCCCGTCCGGCAAGCGTCTCCCGAGTGACAGCAAAGCCACTTTGCTGGCACGTGGCGACAGCAAAGTGGCTTTCCTGAACCTGGCCGTGGGGGATCTAGCGGCGGCGGGCCTTCGCCTTGCGCGGGGGCGGGAGGGCGCCCTCCGCGCGCAGGCGCGCCGCGTGGGCGGCCAGGGCGTCCACCAGTGCGGGGACCCTCGCCTCCTCCGGCTGCACGTCCACCCGCAGGCCGAACTCGCGCGCCGTCTCGGCCGTCTGCGGGCCGATGCACGCGACGATCGTGCGGGCGTGCGGCTTGCCCGCGATGCCGACGAGGTTGCGCACGGTGCTGGAGCTGGTGAAGCACACCGCGTCGAACCCGCCGGTCTTGATCGCCTCGCGGATCGGCGCGGGCGGCGGGGCCGCCCGGACGGTGCGGTAGGCGGTGACGTCGTCGATCTCCCAGCCGCGGTCACGCAGGCCGGCGGCGAGGGTCTCGGTGGCGATGTCGGCCCGCGGGAGCAGGACGCGGTCCACCGGGTCGAGCACGTCGTCGTAGGGCGGGAAGATCGAGAGCAGGCCCTCGGACGAGGTCTCGGCGGGCTCGGTCTCGTTGGGGACGAGCTCGGGGTTGATGCCGAACTCGCGCACCTTCTCGGCCGTGGCCGCGCCGACGCACGCGATCTTGACGCCGGAGAACGCGCGGGCGTCGAGGCCGAACTCGGCGAACTTCTCCCACACCGCACGCACGGCGTTGGTGGAGGTGAACACGACCCACTGGTAGCGGCCGTCGACGAGGCCCTTGACGGCGCGCTCCATCTGCGTGGGCGAGCGCGGCGGCTCGACGGCGATGGTGGGCACCTCCTCGGCGGACGCGCCGTGCACGGCGAGGCGCTCGCTCATGGCCCCGGCCTGGTCCTTGGTGCGGGGCACCAGCACGCGCCAGCCGTACAGCGCACGCGACTCCCACCACGACAGCTCGTCGCGCAGCCCGACCTCGGCGCCGATCGTGAGGATCAGCGGCCCGTCCAGGTCGGAGCCCTCGGACGCCAGCGTGGCCAGCGTGGCCTGCACGGTCTTCTGCGAGGTGGTGGTGCCGCTGGAGGTGATGGCGACGGGGGTCTGCGCGGGCACACCGTGCTCGGTGAGCCCGGAGACCACCTCGGTCAGGTGCGCCACCGTGGCGTGCAGCACCAGGGTGCCGGGGGCCGCGGCGAGCAGCGCCCAGTCGACGCCGGCGCGGACGTCGGCCTCGACGTGCGCCGAGCCCAGCGGCACCCCCGCGTAGGCGGGGACGGCGGTGCCGGCCGGGACTCCCGGGACGATGTCGAACGCCACCTCGGCGCCGGCCACCGCGAGGGCCTCCTGCACCACGGGGTCGACGGTGAGCGGGTCGCCGCTCACCAGCCGGACGACGGTGCGGCCGGTGCGGGCCTCGGCGACCAGGTCGCGCGCGACGTCGGCGGGCTGGCCGACGGCGGGACGCACCTCGGCCCCCTCCGCGACGAGCGCGAGGATCGACTCGGGTACGTCGGCGTCGGTGATGATCAGAGGGGCGTTCGCCAGCGCGTCACGCGCGCGGACGGTGAGGAGGCCGGGGTCGCCGGGGCCGCTGCCCACGAAGGCCACCCGGCCGGAGGTTGATGGTGCTCGTGTCATTGGTTGGAACTCCCGATCCAGCGGTTCTCTACGGTGGCCCACCCGCCCGCAAGCGAGTCGCCCCCCATGTCGAGCAGCTCGGCGGCGAGTGCCGCTCCGAGCTTCTCGGCGTCGTCCAGGTCTCCGGTCGCCGACGCGCGCAGGAGCGCTCCGTCGGTGGTGCCGACCACGGCGCGCAGCGAGATGCGATCCACCACGCGCCCGTCGTCGTCTAGATCCGACACAACGTCGGCCAGCGCCCCGATCGGAGCACTGCAGTCTGCTTCCAGGCCGGCCAGCAGCGCGCGCTCGGCGCCGACGGCGGCCCGGGTGTACTCGTCGTCGAGCACCTCGGTGAGGGTTCGGGCCAGGTCGAGGTCGGCGATCCGGCACTCGATGGCGAGCGCGCCCTGTGCAGGGGCGGGGAGCATCTGCACGGGGTCGAGCAGTTCGGTGGCCTCGTCGACGCGGCCGAGCCTGCGCAGGCCGGCCGCCGCCACGACGACGGCGTCGAGCTCGCCGGAGGTGACCTTGCCGATGCGGGTGTCGACGTTGCCGCGGATGGCGACGACGTCGAGGCCGAGGCCGAGCGCGTCGAGCTGGGCACGGCGACGCGGCGAGCCGGTGCCGACGCGGGCGCCCACCGGGAGCTCGCCGAGCACCTTGCCGTCGCGGGCCACCAGGGCGTCGCGCGGATCCTCCCGGGACGGCACGGCGGCGATGACCAACCGCGGGTCGGGCGCGGAGGGCAGGTCCTTGTAGGAGTGCACGGCCACGTCGACGTCGCCGGCGGCGAGCGCGTCGCGCAGGGCCGAGACGAACACGCCCACGCCGAGCTCGGCGACGGGCGCCGAGGAGCGGTCACCGGGGGTGGCGACCTCCACGAGCACGGCGTCGTGGCCGGCGGCGCGCAGCCGCTCGGAGACGAGGCCGGACTGGGCCACGGCGAGCTTGCTGGGGCGGGTACCGATGCGGAGCGTCATCCCTTCCCCTCCTGTTCCGGACGGGCTTCGAGCGCGGCCAGCACGTCACCGCTGCGCTGCAGGGCGACGGCGGCGGGCGCCGTCGGGTCGAGTTCGAAGAGCGTTCGCAGGGCAGCGGCGTAGCTGTCGCCGTCCGGGCCCTCGGCGAGGCGCTTGACCTGCACGGTGGGCGTGTGGAGCAGCTTGTCGACGACCCGGCGGATGCTGCGCGTGAACTCGTCGCGCACGTGCCCGTCCAGGTCGGGGAGCCTCGAGCCGAGCCGCAGCAGCTCGGCGTCGATCACGTCGGAGGCGCGCCGCCGCAGTGCCGTGACGGTGGGCGTGACCTCGGCGGAGCGCTGGGCCGCGATGTAGGCCTGGGCCTCCTCGGCCACGAGCTCCTGGGCGGTGGCCACGGCCGCGCCGCGCTCCCCGCCCGCGAGCCGGCGCTGCAGAGCGACGAGATCGACGACGGTGACGCCGGGCAGGGTCGCGACGCCGGGGTCGACGTCCCGCGGCAGGCCCAGGTCGCACACCGCGAGCGGACGGCCTCCGCGCAGGGCGACGGCGGCGGCCACCGTCGCACGCTCCACGACGGTGCCGACCGCCCCGGTACACGCGATCATGAGGTCGGCGTCGGTGAGCGCGTCGTGCAGGGCGTCGAGCGTGCCGGCGCGGGCGGGGGTGCCGTGGCCCAGCGTGGTCTCGGCGAGGCGCTCGGCCCGCTCGGGCGAGCGGTTGAGCACGACGATCTCGGCGGCCCCGGCCCGGCGCAGGTGCGCGGCCGCGAGCGCTCCCATCGCCCCGGCGCCGACCAGCACGGCGCGGCGTCCGGCGAGGGCACCGCCCAGGGAACGGGCGGCGTCATTGAGGGCCTCGGAGACCACGGACGCGCCCGCACCGTCGATGCCGGTGCTCGCGTGGACCTTCTTGCCCACCCGCAGCGCCTGCTGGGCGAGCTCGTGCAGGGAGCGGCCGACCGTGCCGGCCTCGTCGGCGGTGGCGTAGGCGGTGCGCAGCTGGCCGAGGATCTGGGCCTCGCCGACGACCATCGAGTCGAGCCCGGAGGCGACGGCGAACAGGTGCTGCACGGCCGAGCCCGCGTAGTGGACGTAGACGTGCTCGGTGAGCTCGGTGAGCGGCATGCCGGCGTGGCGGGAGAGCACGGCGGAGACGTCGGCGAGCCCGCCGTGGAACGCGTCGACGACCGCGATGACCTCGATGCGGTTGCACGTGGAGAGCAGCACGACCTCGGACACGTGGACGCCGTGCAGCATCTCGTCGAGCAGCTTGGGCACGTCGTCGACACCGACGGCCGCCCGCTCGAGCACCTCGACGGGAGCGCTGCGGTGCGACAGCCCCACGACCAGCACACTCATGAGTGGATTCCTCCCGAACCGTTGACGGTCCGATTGTCGGCCGCCCCGTTCACGAGTGCATGCCCGTTCGTCGTGCCCGTTGTCACGCCGGGATGGTCGAGGTTCCGGCGGGCGACGTGGAACGCGAGGATCTGCAGCTCGACGGCCAGGTCGACCTTGCGCACCTCGACGTCGGCGGGCACCTGCAGCACCACCGGCGCGAACGTGAGGATGCACTGGACGCCCGCGGAGACCAGCAGGTCGCAGACGGCCTGCGCGGCCGGACCGGGCGTGGCGATCATGCCGATCGTGACGCCCCGCTCGGCGGCGATGCGCGGGATCTCGCGGACGTGCTCGACGAGGATGCCGTTGATGTGGATGCCCACGAGGTCGGGGTCCACGTCGAACAGCGCGGTGACCGGGAAGCCGCGGCCGTCGAAGCCGCCGTAGCCGGCCAGGGCGTGGCCGAGGTTGCCGACCCCGACGAGTGCGACGGCCTGGCGGTGGTTGAGCCCCAGCGACTGCTCCAGCTGGTGCACCAGCGGACGCACCTCGTAACCGACCCCGCGGATGCCGTAGGACCCGATGAACGACAGATCCTTGCGCAGCTTGGCCGGGTTGACCCCCGTGACCGCGGCGAGCTCGTCGCTGGACACCGTCTCGGCGCCCTGCTCGCTCAGCTCACCCAGCGTGCGCAGGTAGAGCGCGAGCCGGGCGACGCTGGCCTCGGGGATGGACCGCAGCCTGGCGACGTCGCCCACACCTTCGCGTTCCGCCTCCGGCGGCACGGTCACGGTCTCTCCTCGCTGACGTCCTCGATGCTTGCCGAAGGCCCACACACCCCGTGGAGGGACGTGACACCGGGACGGATACCCCGGGTCCGGGTCTTGACGGCGACTGGGTTCCACGGTAGCCGCTTGTGAACGCACGCACAAAGTTGCGATCTTGAACGGGATCGTGTTCGCGGAGCGGCGTACCGGTGACCGCGACCGGACGCCCGCTCGTCGCCCGGGAACGCCGCAGGGGCGGTTCCGGGAGAACCGGAACCGCCCCTGCGGACGTCGCACTCAGCCCTGGATCAGGACTTCGGCATCAGAACCTTGTCGATCACGAACACGGTGGCGTTCGAGGTGGGGATGTTGCCGCACAGCACCGAGGCGGTGTTGCCCGAGCCGTCGGTCAGCGTCGGCGCCGTGGCGGTGCCACCGATGGTGACGTCACCACCCGCGAGCTCGGTGGTCTTGCCGGCGGCGACGAGGCCGGCGGCGTCGTAGCGCTGCGGGACCACGTGGTAGCTGAGCAGGGCGCCGAGCTTGGTCGGGTTGGCCAGCAGGGCGTTGAACGCCGCGTCGCCGATGGACTTCTGGACCGCCGCGAACGCGTCGTTGTACGGCGCGTAGACGGTGATGGCCTTCTGCGAGTTGAGCGTGTCGGCCAGGCCGGGAACCTTGCCGACGGCGGTGACCAGCGTGGTCAGCAGCGGGTTGCTCGACGCGGCGGTGGCCACCGGGTTCGGGCCCATGTTGTTCAGCGAGCCCGGGGCGTCGCCCTGCGGGAGCTTGCTGCAGGCCGGGCCGAAGACGTCGGCGTTGGTGGTCACGCCGTCACTCGCGGCGGCGGCCGAGGTGGGGGCGGCGGCGGCGGGCGCCGAGGTGGCGGTCCCGGTGGACGCGGTCTCGGAGCTGCCACAGGCGGCCAGCGCCACGGTGAGGGCGGCCATGGCACCGACGGCGGCCAGTCGCTGGATCTTTCGCACGGGTGTTCCTCCTAGAGCGAGGCCCGGTTGCTCCGGACCTGTCAGTGAGCTTTCGACGTTGAGCCGAAAGTGGTTCAGTCTTCGGATGTAACGGTTCGGCAACGAGCCTTGCCTATACGTCCGGTCGTGCAGCACAGATCCACCGGTCAGGCCAGTCGAGAGAGCCGATCGGGTGGGCTGTGAGTCTGTTGGGCTAGTTGACGGTGAAGATCGTGGCCTGCCATCCGGACGCACCGTCCGGGATCGGGTCGGCCCGCGTCTCGGTCTGGGTGTAGCCGGTCTTGTCCGTGGCCCGGACCTGGACCGTGTGACTGCCCGCGCCCAGCTGGAAGTCGGAGCGCCACATGCGCCAGGTGTTGATGTTGACCTCGGTGGAGAGGTCGGCGACCTGCCACGCGCCGCCGTCCACGCGGACCTCGACCTTCTCGATGCCCGTGTGCTGCGCCCACGCGATGCCCGACACCGTGACCTTGCCCGCCGGCACCTGTGCGAAGCCCTGCGGCGAGTCGATCCGCGACATCGTCTTGATCGGCGCCTTCACCGCCCACGAGCGCTCGCGCCAGTACCCCTGCTTCGCCGCGAACGTCGTGGCCTCCAGGTCGACGACCCACTTGGTGGCCGAGACGTAGCCGTACAGGCCGGGCACCACCATCCGCACCGGGAAGCCGTGTTCCGGGGGCAGCGCCTCGCCGTTCATCCCGATGGCCAGCAGCGCACCTCGGCCCGGCTCCATCACGACGTCGGTGGGGGTGCCGGTGTACCAGCCGTCGACGCTCGTGCTGAACAGCTGGTCGGCCCCGGGCTGGACGCCCGCCTCCATGAGGATGTCGCGCAGCTCCACGCCGATGAAGTTGGTGGTGGAGATGAGGTTGCCGCCGATGGGGTTGGAGACGCACGTCATCGTGATCGTGCGCTCCACGAGCGGGCGGGCGAGCAGGTCGTCGAAGGTGAGGGTGATCTCCTTGTCGACCATGCCGTGGATCTTCATCGACCAGGCCGACGCCGTCTGGCTCGGGATCCGCAGCGCGACGTCGATCCGGTAGAAGTCGGGGTTGGCCGTCAGGAACGTGGGCGTGCCCGCCTCGGGGAACGCGGCGCCCGCCGGGATCGCCGGGGCCCGCTCCACCAGCCGGGCGGCCTGCAGCTGCTTGGTGACGGTCTCGCGCGAGCCGCCGACGCCGTTGCCGAGCAGCAGCCCGCCCCCGCCCGCGGCGAGCGCACCGACGCCGACGGCGACCGAGCCGCCGATGAGGACGTTGCGGCGCGAGACGCCGCCGGCGGTGTCGGTCCCGGTGGCGTAGGCCCGGCGGGCCAGCGAGTGCAGCCAGCGGAACGACAGCACGCCGGCCGCGACGGACACCAGCGGGGCGACGAGGTCGAGCGGCGAGAACACCGGGGCGATGGCCACCGCGGCGAACCCCAGCACGCCCAGCACGACGATCACGACCAGGCCCGGCCGCGGGCTGCGCCGCGACGCCAACCCCGCCAGCAGCGCGACGATCGCGATGACCACCGCGATGCCGCTGAGCAGGATCGGCTTGTCGTTGGTGCCGAACGTGACCTTCGCGAACTCGGTGAGAGGTTCGGGCGAGAAGCGGATGACGGTGTCGCCCACCGCGAGGTAGGGCGACGAGGCGGGCGAGATCAGGGCCGCGACGAGGTGGCCGAACGCGAGAGCGGCACCCACCGCCAGCAGCCCGATCAGCGCCGCGAACCCACGGGGGATCGCCGTTGGTGTCGGGGTGGGGGGCTCCGGGGGTGCCGCTGTCGTGCTCACGGCCAAGGTTCGCCCGGGAGGCGGCTTGCGGTTCGATCGGCGGTCCGAGCGACGCCGATCAGGCCAGCGCCTTCCGCAGCCGCGGCTCCTCCACCCGCCAGAATCCGTGTTCGCGGCCGTCCACCATGATGACGGGCACCCGGTCGCCGTACTCGGCGCGCAGCTCGCCGTCGGCGTCGACGTCCACGGCTGTCCACTCGATGCCCAGCTCGTCGCAGATCCGCTCGACGTCGGCCTCGGCCGTGACGCACAGGGAGCAGTCGGCGCGGGTGTAGATGGTGACCCGGTGGCTCATGCGCCCGCCGCCAGCTGCCGGCGGGCGACCTTGCCCGTGGGGGTGCGGGGCAGCTCGTCCACGAACTGGATCACCGCGGGCACCTTGAACCGGGCCAGCCGCACCGCGCAGTGCGCCCGCACCGTGTCCTCGGTCAGCTCCGGCGAACCGACGAGCACGGCCTTGACCGCCTCACCGGTGCGGTCGTCCGCGACGCCGACCACCGCGGCCTCCGTGACGCCGTCGATCTCCAGCAGCACCTGCTCGACCTCACGCGGGTAGACGTTGAAGCCGTTGACGATCACGAGGTCCGACGAGCGGTCGACGAGGTGCAGGTCGCCGTCCGTGTCCAGGAAGCCGACGTCGGCCGTGCGGAACCAGCCGTCGGCGTCGGGGCCGCCCTCACCGTCGGGCCAGTAGCCGGAGAACAGGTTGGGCCCGCGCAACGCGACCAGGCCGGTGTCCTGGCTCGGGTCGGAGACCTCCTCGTCGATGTCGTCGGGGTCGGGCTCGGAGGGCGTGTCGATCGGCCGGCCCTCGGTGTCCACCAGCCGCAGCTCCACACCCGGCAGCGCCCGGCCCACGGAGCCGGCCTTCGGGGCGGCGTCGAGCGGGTTGGTGGTGATCACCGGACCGCCTTCGGTCAGGCCGTAGCCCTCGAAGATCGACAGACCGGTCGCCTCCCGGAACCGGGCCAGCCACTTCGCCGGCAGCGGAGCCCCGCCGGAGGTGCAGAGCCGGACCCCCGCCATGGCCGCACGCAGCTCGTCGGGCGGGAGGTCGAGCAGCGCCCGGTACATCGACGGCACCCCGGCGACGCCGCTCACCCGCTCCGCGACGAGGACCTCCGCGATGTGGGCCGGCTCGAAGCGGTCGGTGAGCACCACGGTGGCGCCGGCCCAGCAGACCTGCAGGAAGCCCGCGGCGAGCCCGAAGACGTGGAACAGCGGCAGGGAGAGCAGCACCCGGTCGACGGGCGCCACGAGCGGCGGGCGCAGCTGCCCGGCCTGCTCCCGGTTGGCCAGCACGGCGCGGTGCGACAACCGGACGCCGCGGGGCACCCCCGTGGTGCCCGAGGTGTAGACGAGGAGCGCGATGTCCTCCCCACCTCCGGAGTGGCTCGGGGGAGCCTCGGCCGAGGGGGCCTGCGAGCGGGTCGTGACGTCGGGCGGAGCGATCACCGCGGCCCCGACGGCGGCCGCGGCAGCCGTCGCGGCTTCGTCACCCTCCGCAGCCACCACGACCGCGGGACGGCAGTCGTCGAACACGATCCGGAGCTCCCGCGGCACCGCGATCGGACCGTGCGGAACGGCCACCGCACCCGCCCTCATCGCCCCCAGGACGGCCACGCAGAACGGCGCCCCGTTGGCCAGCCGGACCACGACCCGGTCACCCCTCGAGACGCCCGCCGCGAGCAGGCGCGTGGCCTCCGCGGACACCGCCGAGTCCAGGTCGAACCACGTCAGTGTGTTTTTCCTGCTCACATCGACGATCGCGGGCTGATCGGGGACTCGGGCCGCCGCGCGCGCCACGAGCTCCGCGACGTGGGTGGGCGAGTGCCCGTCGGACGCGGGTGGGGACGTGCTGTCCACGGCACTCCAGGGGTCTGCTCGAGGGCTTCGGGAACGGGCCTGACGCGAGTCTGGCACGGGCCGTGCGGCGCGCCCGTCGCGGCGTTCGGCGCGGGGTCACGCCCCCGGGCGGAAGGCGACACGCGGATGCCCGCTACGTTGACCGCGCGTAGTCGTCCGCTCACCGGAACAGGAGTACGGCGAGCGGCACTGCGTCTTTCACCACACCGTGTCGGTCGTATGCTCCGCCGCGACAGAGACAACTGCTTACGGCTTACTCAACGCCCCGACGCACCGGTTCGTCGCGAGACTCACCCAAGGGAGTGGCATGCAGCCTGTTGTGATCAGCACATCGCGGATCCGTCCGCGGCGTCCTGTCCGACACGGGTGCGAGGTCTGACCCCCGAATGCGACCGCCCCGGCTACTCCACACCGAAGCCACCCGTCTCCCCACGGGTGGGGAGGTATCGATGTCCCCGACGACCGCTCCCCCGGTCGGGGCGCCCCCGGGTCCCACCCGGAACGCCCCGGTGACGGGCCCGCCGCTCCCCCGGCAGCGACCGCACGGCGCCGACGAGGCCGCCCCGGACCCGGACGCCGCCCCGCCCGCCGAGCCCGAGGACGCCAACGGCGCCTGGGCGCTCGTCAAGGCCGCACAGGCCGGCGACATGGCCGCCTTCGGCGAGCTGTTCGACCGCTACTACGACGTCGTGTTCCGGTTCGTGCTGTTCCGGATGGGTGACCGCACCCTCGCCGAGGACATCACCCAGGAGACGTTCGTCCGCGCGCTGCGCCGCATCACCTCGGTGAGCTACCAGGGCCGTGACATCGGTGCGTGGTTCGTCACCATCGCGCGCAACCTGATCTTCGACCACGTGAAGTCGAGCCGCTACCGGCTCGAGCAGACCACTGCCGAGATCGTCGAACTCTCACCGAGCACCAGCGGCCCGGAGCAGCAGGTGCTCGACGGGGCCACCAACAACGAGCTCCTCAAGTGCATCGGCAAACTGAACCCCGACCAGCAGGAATGCATCAAGCTGCGGTTCCTGCAGGGGCTGTCGGTGGCCGAAACGGCGGTCATCATGGATCGCAACGAGGGGGCCGTCAAGGCCCTGCAGCACCGTGCGGTCCGTCGGCTCGCCCAGCTGTTACCGGAGGGGCTGCGATGAGTTTCCGCCTTATCGGAGCCCACCCCCGGAACGTTACGGGTGCGGCGAATGAACGACTCGATGCGGTGAACGGTCGCACACCCGTAACCTGCTCCGCTGCCGATCGTTGTGTGGGTGAACGTCGGGAGCCTGTGGTGCGCCAGCACCGCAGCTCGTACAGCGCAGGTGTGCAGTGAGGACGGCCAACATGCCCGCCGAACAGGGCCCTGTTGATCCCGGTTGGGAAGCAGAGCAGTTCGCAGCGGCGATCGAGCAGGGGCGAACCCCCGGTTCCGTCGCCGACCCCGGACTGGCGCGTGATCTGGAGATCGCGGCCATGCTGCGGTCCGCGGGCGGGGCGTACGCGCCCCGCCCCGACGAGAAGGCGCGCGCCCGCGCCCGCCTCATGGCGATGCTGGCGCAGCCCGAGGCCGCCGCGCCGGACGACGCGGTGACCACGGTCATGCCTGCCGTCACCGCGGTCGCACCCGCCGTCGAGCCCTCCGTCGCCGACGAGCCCGACGAGGACCTGGTGCCGCTGGTCCGGGCCGGTCGCCGCCCCGGTCGTCACACGCTGCCCCGGAGCATGTCGAGCCGCCCGGAGGGCCGCCCCCGCGGCAGGGCGCGCTCGACGGCCCGCGGTCTGAGCCGGCGTGCCCTCGTGCTCGGTGCGGCGGCTCTGGTCGCGGTGGTCGCCGCGGCCGGCGGCAGCATCTTCGCCAGCCGTGACGCGCTGCCCGGCGACGCCCTCTACCCCGTCAAGCGGGTGGCCGAGTCGGCCGGGCTCGCGATGACGTTCGACAAGTCCGCCAAGGCCCACCGCCAGCTCGAGCTCGCCACGACGCGCCTCGACGAGGTCGAGAAGCTCGTCACGACCAACCCGGCCGGGATCGCGGCCGATCCCCAGCTCGTGCAGTCGGCGATCCAGGACTTCGACTCCTCCACCGGAGACGGGTCCCGCGCCCTCATGGACTCCGAGGACGCCGGCGGGTCCGCCGCCCTCGGCGACCTGCGGGCGTGGGCCGGGGAGCAGGCCGCCAAGCTGTCGGTCCTGCGCTCGGCGCTGCCCACCAGCACGGTTCCCGGTGCGGACGACTCCATCAGCCTCCTGGACCGGCTCCTGGGCCGCACCCAGGCGCTGAGCGACCGCTCGAACTGCGCCCGGGTCACCTCCGGCACGGTCGACGACCTCGGTCCGCTGCCGGCCACGGGCACCTGCTCGCCGCGGACGGCCGGCTCGGAGGGGACCGGGGGGACCACGGGATCCGGGGAGTCGACCACCGACGACCCGTCGGCCCCCGGCGCCGGCACCGGCCCGGGCGCGCCGAGCACCGCGCCCCGGACCGGGGCCCCGGCCCAGGGCCTCGTCCCGTCCACCGACGGCGCCGACGCTCCCGGCACGTCCACCGACGCGCCGTCCAGCGCCCCCACCACGGCTCCGTCGGGCGGCAACATCTCGGTCCCGGTGCCGCTACCGCTGCTCCCGCCGATCAACCTGCCGCCGCTGCTGCCCGGCATGCCCGGCGTCACGATCGGCTGATCTCGACGCTCGACGTTCACGGTTCACGACGAGGCCGCCGCGGAGGATTCCGCGGCGGCCTCGTTGGTTCTCCGGGGTCGTCACGCCAGTAGGCTGGGCGCGTGGTTGATGCAGACACGCGTTCGGGCGACGGCGCCGAGGCCGATGTCCGGGAACGGGACCCTGCGGTGGTGGCGGGCGAGGCCTCAGCGGCCGCGGCCGTGGCCGCGGGTGACAGCGGCCCGGCCGACGTCCCCCAGACCGATCTCACGGCCGCGGCGTTCTTCGACGTCGACAACACGATGATGATCGGCGCATCGATCTTCCACTTCGCCCGCGGGCTCGCCGCCCGCAAGTTCTTCACCACCGCCGACCTCGCCGGGTTCGCCTGGCAGCAGCTGAAGTTCCGGATCGGTGGCCGCGAGACCACCTACTCCACCACCACCGGGCGCGACACCGCGCTGTCGTTCGTCGCCGGGCGTCCGGTCGCCGAGATCACCGAGCTCGGCGAGGAGATCTACGACGAGCTGATGGCCGACCGCATCTGGGCGGGCACCCGCGCGCTGGCCCAGATGCACCTCGACGCCGGCCAGCGCGTCTGGCTGGTCACCGCCACCCCCGTCGAGCTGGCCCTGATCATCGCGCGGCGCCTCGGGCTCACCGGCGCACTGGGCACCGTCGCGGAGAACGTCGACGGGCACTACACGGGGCGTCTGGTGGGAGAGATCCTGCACGGCCCGGCGAAGGCCCACGCCGTGCGCGCCCTGGCCGTGGCCGAGGGCCTCGACCTGCGCCGCTGCACCGCCTACTCCGACTCCGTCAACGACGTGCCGATGCTCTCGGCCGTCGGCACGGCGGTGGCGGTCAACCCCGACTCCGAACTGCGCGACGTCGCCAAGGACCGCGGCTGGCAGATCCGTGACTTCCGCACGGGCCGCAGGGCGGCTCGCATCGGCGTCCCCTCGGTCCTGGGCGCGGGAGCCCTGGCCGGCGCGGTGGCGGCGGGCCTGGCGGCCCGGCGGCGATGATTCCCAGGGGTCAGCCCAGGAACGCGTTGCGGCGCTGGCTCAGCAGCCGGTACAGGGTGTGCTGGATGGTCTCCCGGACCTGGTCGGTGAGGTTGAAGACCGTCATCGGGTCCTCGGCGTCGGCGGGGTCGAGGGCGTCGGTGCGGATCGGCTCGCCGAACTCGATGTACCACTTGCTCGGCAGCGGGACGAGCCCGAGCGGGCCGAGGTGCGGGAACAGCGGGGTGATCGGGAAGTACGGGGCGCCGAACAGCCGGGCCAGCGCCTTGATCTCGCCGATCTTGGGGTAGATCTCCTCGGCCCCCACGATGGAGCACGGGATGATCGGCACCCCGGTGCGCAGCGCGGCGGAGACGAAGCCGCCCCGGCCGAAGCGCTGCAGCTTGTAGCGGTCGCGGAACGGCTTGCCGATGCCCTTGAAGCCCTCCGGCCACACGCCGACCAGCTCGCCGGAGCGCATCAGCCGTTCGGCGTCGGGGTTGCAGGCCAGCGTGCTGCCCTGCTTGCGGGCCAGTGCGCCGAAGCCGGGGAGCTTGAACAGCAGGTCGGCGCCGAGCGTGCGCAGGTGGCGCTGGGCGGGGTGGTCGTCGTGCAGCGCCACGGCCGTCATCAGCCCGTCGAGCGGCAGGGTGCCGGAGTGGTTGGCCACCACCAGCGCACCGCCGACGTCGGGCACGTGGTGCATGCCGATCGTCTCCACGCGGAACCACTTCTGGTAGAGCGGGCGCAGGGCCGGGAGCAGCAGGTTGTCGGTGAGGTCGGCGTCGAAGCCGAACTCGTCCACGGCGTAGTCGCCCTCGAAACGGCGGCGCGCGAAGGTCAGCGCGGCCTCGAGCGCCCCCTCCCAGGCGGCCGGGTCGGGCTCGGCGGCCACGGGCTCGGGCTCCGGTTCCGGGGCCGGAGGCTGGACCGGCGCGACGCCGGGCTTCCCGAGACGCCAGCGGGTGCGGCCGCCCGACGCATCGGGGTGCAACGGGATGACGCGGGCTTCGGACACGGGTGCCCCCCTTCTGGCCTGGGTGTTGCGGGCGGTCATCGCAGGGTCCGGGCGAGCGAGAGCACGCCGCGCTCCACGGACTCGATCTGCTCGGCCGAGACCACCGGCCGCAGGGCCCGGCCACGGACGTAGTCGTCGAACGCCTGCATGGTGGTCCAGCGCGGGGTGAACCCGAACTGGGTGCGCAGCCGCGTGTTGTCGACGACACGGCCGAAGTTGAGCAGGCGCATCTGCTCCGGCGAGAAGTCCACCAGCCGGGCGCTGCGGAAGATCCGGCTGACCGGGCCCACGGCGGCGCTCGGCAGCGGGACGGCGACGCGTCCGGCCCGCCGGATCGCCTGCGAGAGCAGGAGCACGCCGTCGGCGGCCACGTTGAACGTGCCCGGGATCTCGTGGCTGGCGGCGCGCTCCAGCACCGCGAGCGCGTCCTCCTCGTGCAGCAGCTGCACGCGGGCGTCGTAGCCGAGCACGGTGGGGACCACGGGCAGCGCGAAGTACCGGGTGAACACCGTGTCGATGCGCGGGCCGATGAAGTTGGCGAAGCGCAGCACCGTGACGGCGACGTCGGGCCGGCGGCGCGCGAACCCGCGCAGGTAGCCCTCGATCTCCACGGCGTCCTTGGCGTAGCCGCCCGACGGCAGGTCCTTGGGCACCATCGTCTCGTCGAACAGGGCGGGGTCACGCGGGCTCGACCCGTAGACGGCGCTGGTGGACTTGAGCACCACGCGCTTCACCGTGTCGGCCTTCTGGCACGCCGCGAGCAGCTGCATCGTGCCGATGACGTTCATCTCCTTCATCGCCGTGCGCCCGCCCGAGGAGCCCGGGTTGGCCGACAGCGACGCGTGCACCACGGTGTCGACCGATGCGTGGGAGATGACCTTGGCGATGAGCGGGTTGCGGATGTCGGCGCGCACGAACTCGGCGCGGCCCATGCGGCGCAGCAGGTCACGGGGTGGGGGGACGGTGTCGACCCCGAGCACGCGGTCGATGTCCGGGTTGGCCGCGAGCCGGGCGGCGAGGTGACCGCCCAGGAAACGGCTGACACCGGTGACGAGAACGACGGACGGCGTCACGGCGGGGCCCCTGCGGAGTGTGCGGGTGGATGCGGCGGGTGACCGATGCTAGACCCCGGACGAGGTCAGCGGGTCGGGTCGTGAGCGGACGCACCGGAAACAGAAGCGGCCGGCCGGGATCCTCTCGGAGGACCCCGGCCGGCCGCTGCCGTCACTTGCCGAGCTTGCGACGCTGCACGCGGGTCTTGCGAAGCAGCTTGCGGTGCTTCTTCTTCGACATCCGCTTGCGGCGCTTCTTGATGACGGAGCCCATACGTGGACCTTCCTGATCGTGACGCGACCGGTGCGATCGCGGGTGCTACGGAGAGGCCCGACCGGACGCGGCGCAGGGCGCACACGGGCCGGGCGATGACCGGTGGCCCATCCTACCTGCGACGGTGTGAGGTGCTCAGCCCGCGTCGAAGTAGGCGCTGCGGAGGTATTCCTCGACCGCGCCCTTGGGCACCCTGAAGGACCGGCCGACGCGGGCGGCGGGCAGGTCACCGCCGTGCACGAGCCGGTAGACCGTCATCTTCGACACGCGCATCATCGCCGCGACCTCGGCCACGGTCAGGAACTGAACCTGGCCGATGTGGCCGAGATCCGAATCCCGGGGCTCGATCGCCATCCGATCACCGCTTTCTGGGTACTCGGCACCGGTGTCGGCTCCGCGCCGACTCCGTGTTCCTGCTGAGGATAGCGGTGCGGGTGTGACGACTCCGACACGCACTCCACACACGTGTGTCGTACAGCTCCGCGTCAGGGTGATGTGTGGTAGTCCGATCGGGTCATGACTGCTGCGCCGCGCGACCCAGCTCCACCGATCGGTCGCGTGCCGCCTCGATCGCGTCGATCAACGCCGCCCGCACGCCGTGCCGCTCCAGCTCCCGGATCGCGGCGATGGTGGTGCCGGCCGGCGACGTGACGGCCTCGCGGAGAAGCACCGGGTGGTCGGCGGAGTCGCGCATCATCTGCGCCGCCCCGAACGCCGACTGGACGATGAGGTCGGCCGCGACGGCGCGCGGGAGGCCGAGCAGGATGCCGGCGTCGATCATGGCCTCGACCAGGTAGAAGAAGTAGGCGGGCCCCGACCCCGACAGCGCCGTCACGGCGTCCTGCTGCGACTCCGGCACCCGCACCACGCGGCCGACCGAGCCCAGCATCGTCTCGACGGTGGCCAGATGGTCCTCCGTGGCGTGGGTACCCGCCGACACAGCGCTCATGGCCTCGCCGACCAGCATCGGGGTGTTGGGCATGACCCGCACCACCGCGGTGCCCTCGGGCAGCCCGCCCTCGAACAGGGCCGTCGGGAGTCCCGCGCACAGGGAGACGACCAGCGTGCCCGGGCGCAGCGCCGGAGCGAGCTCGGCGAGCACCGGGGCGATGTCCTGCGGCTTGACGGCCACCACCACGACGTCGGACCGCTCCGCGGCCTCCGCCACGCCGAGCGCCGCCACCTTCAGCCGGGCCGCCAGCTCCGCGGCGCGCTGCGGGTGGCGCTCGGTGAACGCCAGCTCGTCGGGGGCCGTCCCGGCGGCCAGCAGGCCCGCCAGCAGCGCCTCCCCGATCTTCCCCGCTCCGAGCACCGCGATCCGTGTCATGGTCGGAACCCTACTTGCGCTCCAGGGGGCTGAGCGCCAGCTGCCTCGCCTGGCACACGAGCCGGCCGGCCGAGTCCACCACCGTGACGTCCTCGTCGAACCACGTGCCCGCCACGGTGGCCGCACGCGACTCCAGCCGCAGCCACCCCGGTGCCGGACGCGCCCGCAGCAGCGCCGTGAGCTGCACGGTGGGGGCCCACCCGAACCGGCCGCCGACGTTGAACACCGCGGGCGGCAGCAGGTCGCCCGCGAGCAGGGCGAACAGCACGTCGGTCGGCTCGTCGCGCGGACGGGCCCAGCCGCGCATCAGCGGCGGGCCCTGCTCGCCCCGCATGAACGGCACGGTGGACGTGTCGAACCGCATGTCGCATGCCGACGACAGCCCGGTCGGGTCGCGCCGGGTGCCCGGGTCGAAGGTGTCGGCGGGCGGGTCGGCGGGCATGTCGGGCAGGTCGGCCCAGCGGGGCTCGTCGTCGGGCAGCCGGCCGGCCGTCAGTGACGCCGTGAGCATCGGCTTCCCGCCCTGCGTCATGCGCACGGACACGACCGACGCCGTGCGTCCGAGCTTGATGACCTCGGTGGCGAGCTCGACGGGACCGGGTTCGGGAGCCCTCAGGAAGTCGGCGGCGATGGCCAGCGGATCGGGATCGGGCACGTCCGCGCCCAGGCGGGCGATGCCGGCCTGGGCCAGCAGCACCAGCAGTATCCCGCCGTGGGCCTTCGGACCCACCGTCCACACCGTGCCGAGCTCCGCGCCGTAGCGACCGTCCCCGAGCGGCTCGACCCCGATCGCGTCGCGGAACAGGGTGGCGGCGGGGGCGGGCTGCATGGTCAACGTCTACCACGCACGTGGAGGCGCGATCTACGAGAGTGCGCTCACGGGCTGCAGGTGGAACCGGGCGAACAGCAGTGACTCCGCGAGCAGCGTCATCCGCTCGTAGCGGGTGCGGCAGCGCCGGGTGCTGATCTCGAGCACGACCACGCCGGCGAAGTCGGAGTCGGCGAGCCGCTGGCACACCTCGGCGCACGGCTGGGTGCCCCGTCCCGGCACGAGGTGCTCGTCGCGCGGGCCCCCGCTGCCGTCGGCGAGGTGGATGTGGGCGAGGTTCGAGCCCATCCGGTCGAGCATGGCGATGGCGTCGGACCCGGCGGCGGCGGTGTGGGAGAGGTCGAGCGTGTAGTGCTCGTGCCCGACCTCGGTGGGGTCGAACCCCGGGCTGTAGGGCACCGAGCGGAAGCCACCCCGGGTGACGGGGAACATGTTCTCCACCGCGAGTGCGACGCCCGCGTACTCACCGGCCCTCGCCACCTCGGCGGCGAACGTGGCGGCGTAGCGCCGCTGCCAGCGGAACGGAGGGTGCAGCACGACGGTGCGGGCCCCGAACTGCTCGGCCGCGTCGACGGACCGGCGGATGCGCTCGACCGGGTCGGAGCCCCATACCCGCTGCGTGACGGCCAGGCAGGGGGCGTGCACGGCCAGCACGGGCACGCCGTACTCCTGCACGAGCCGGGTGACCGCGGCCGGGTTCTGGCTGATCGGATCGGACCAGACCATCAGCTCGACGCCGTCGTAGCCCAGGCCGGCGGCGATCTCGAACGCCGCCCGGACGGGCTCCGGGTAGACCGATGCCGTGGAGAGGGCGACGGGTGGGGTCGTCACCTGCCCAGTAGTACCAGAATCGCTGGTGACACGGTCAGGAGCAGCCCGACCAGCACGGCGAACACCGTGGTGCGCATGTCGTTGTTGCGCAGCAGCGCCCGGACCACGAGCACCAGCCCGACCGTGACGAGCACGGCCGCCGCCAGCGCCACGACCGGCAGCTCGCGCCACAGGAAGCGGAAGCCGACCCACAGGGCCGCGCCGCCGATGGCCCCGACGATCCACTGGGCCACGACCGCTGCCCAGGCCTGACCGGGCGAGGCGTCCGCGGACCCCTTGCGGCGGGCCGACCGGTCGTCGTCGAGATCGTCGAGGTCGTCCGGCTCGTCGTCGTCGAGGTCCAGGCCGGCCGGCCGGTCGTCGAAGTCCAGCGGCGACGCGGCCTGGGTGGGCGGGCCGGCGTCGACGTCGGGAGCCGGGCGGCCGGTGCGGACGCGGTGCCACGACTCGGCGCCGGCCGGGGCCACACCGACCATCGTGGCGGGGCCGCCGTCGTCGTCGGGCTGCTCGGCGGCCGGCTCCTCGATCACCGGCGGCTTGCTCAGGCCCAGAAGCTGCTGCTGGTCGATCGGGCCGGTCAGGCCAGGATCGATGACGCCCGTGCGGTCCTCGCGGTAGCGCGGGATGTGGTCGGTGGGGTTCTCGCGGACCGGCGCGGCCTCCGGCTCGGGCTTGCGGCGCCGGCCCGTGACCGGGGGCACCGCGGGCGCGGCCATCGTCGGGGAGGACGGCGCGGACGGCGCGGACGGCGCGGACGGCGCGGACGGCGAGGACGGCGAGGACGCGGCCGTGCCGTTGCGCGCAGGCGGCTCCGGTGCGGGTTCGGGCGCGAACGACCGCGGAGCGGCCTGCCGCGGCGGCAGCTTCTCGCGCGGGAACGAGTCGCGCGGGGCCGGGCTCCACGGCGTCTGCTCCCGGGGCGGCTGATCCCGGGGCACCGGTTGCCTGAGCACCGAGCGGTCCGGCGCGGGCGGCGGGGCGGCCGCCCATGCAGCGGGCCCGGCCGCGACCCCGTTCGCAGCCTGGGGGGCGTCGTCGTCACCGTCGGCCTCGCGGCGACGGCGTCGACGACCGGTCGCACCGGTGTCGCCGTGCTGCGCGAGCAGCTCGGCGACGGTGCGCTGGCGGGGGTGGTCGGTCTCGGAACTCATCCGGTACACCGTGCCTCGTAGCTCGTCAAGCGTCCAAGAGCTGCCGGCGCGTCCTGCGCCGAGCGGTCGGTCTGTGCCAAGCCGTCGGTCCTGCTCGACGTCTCGAGCGTGTCGAGCCTGCGGAGGATGACGCCCTCGCGCAGGGCCCACGGGCAGATCTCGAGCTCGGTGACGCGCAGCGCCCGCATCGACGCCTCCGCCACCAGGGCCCCGGCCACCAGCTGGTGGGCCCGGCTGGGGCTCACGCCCTCCAGCTCGGCCAGGTCGCCCGCCGACATCCGCGTGATGAACGCCCCGAGCTGGCGCAGCCCGACGTCGGTGAGCCGGCGCCGGGCCCGCGGGCCCGCGCTGGACGGGGCCGCGCCGGTGAGCCGGGCCAGCGAGCGGAACGTCTTGGACGTGCCGACGGCCAGCTCCGGCGCACCGACCCGGCGCAACCGCCGCGCGGCGGGCTCCAGCTGCTCGTCGAGGTGGGCGCGGAGCGTGTCGATCTCCCGGCGCGACGGGGGGTCGGACCGGAACCAGTCGCGGGTGAGGCGGCCCGCCCCCAGCGGCAGCGACGCGGCGGCCGCGGGATGCTCGTCGCGGCCCGCGGCCAGCTCCAGGGAGCCGCCGCCGATGTCGAGCACCAGCAGCCGCCCCGCCGACCAGCCGTACCAGCGGCGCACCGCCAGGAACGTGTAGCGGGCCTCGTCCTCGCCGGGCAGCACCTGCAGCGCGACGCCCGTCTCGTCGCGGACCCGGGCCAGCACCTCGGCGGAGTTCCTGGCGTCGCGCAGCGCCGAGGTGGCGAACGCCAGGAGGTCGGTGCACCCGGCCTCGGCGGCCGACGCGTTGGCCTTCAGGACGGTGCGCACGAGCGCGTCGGCCCCGGCCCGGGTGATGGCACCCGACGCGTCGAGGTTCTCCGCGAGGCGGAGCTCGTCCTTCTCCGACGTCATGGGTGTGGGGTGCCCCCCACGCTGCGCGTCCACCACGAGAAGGTGGACGGTGTTGGAGCCGACGTCGAGCACACCCAGGCGCACGCGGTCAGGCTACGCCCCCGCCGTGACGTCTTCGTGACCCAACCCGCTACAACCAGCGACCGCTAGCTACCCACAGCAACCTGTGTCTCCCCTGTCAGCGCCACCCGCGTTGATCAAGGCGCAGATGTCGCCTGCGGATCACCACGAATGGGCGCGGCGGGGGTCGTCCGGCGAGTTGTCCACATGGGGATCGCTCTGTCCACAGGTCACGAGAAGGCCCCCACAGCTGCCCTGATCGTCGTCGCGTGCGAGACCCTCGCCCCGTGCGACCTGACCCGGCTGTGGTGCGGCGCGCTCCTCACCTGTGCCGAACCTGTGCCGACCGCACGGCCGTCGACCTCGCCCGGCTCCTGCCCCGCCTCGACGTCCTGCCCGTGCTCGACGCGACGCTCATCGCCGGCGTCTGCACCCCGGAGTCCCTGACCCGCGAGCTCGTACGGCACGACGGCCTCCCGGGTGTCCGACAGGCCAGGGAGCTCATCCCGCTGGCGGCCACCGGGCCCGACTCCCCGCAGGAGTCCCGCATGCGGCTGATCTGCCACGACGCCGGCCTCCCACGACCGACGCTGCAGCTCCCGGTGCTCGACGCCCGCGGACGGCCACGCCGTTGGCTCGATCTCGGGTGGGAGAAGGCCAAGGTCGGCCTGGAGTACGACGGGGAGGAGAGCCACGAGGGCGAAGACGAGCGCCGGTCCGACCGGCGCCGCCACAACTGGCTCCAGGACGACGACTGGGCGATGTTCTCCACAACGGACGCGGACATCTACGGCCGCAGCGCGGCGCTGACGGGCCAGGTGGCCGCCGCCATCGAGCGCCGATCAAGGCGCTGATGTCGTCCCCGGAGATCGGCTGGCGACGTCTGTGCCTTGATCAGCGCGTTCCGGGGACCGCCGCTCAGCTCTCGAACTTGTAGCCCAGGCCGCGCACCGTCACCAGGTGCTTCGGGGCGCCGGGGTCGCCCTCCACCTTGCTGCGCAGGCGCTTGACGTGCACGTCGAGGGTCTTGGTGTCGCCCACGTAGTCGGCGCCCCACACCCGGTCGATCAGCTGCCCGCGGGTGAGCACGCGGCCCACGTTGCGCAGCAGGTACTCCAGCAGGTCGAACTCCTTGAGCGGCAGGGCCACGTCCGAGCCGTTGACGCTCACGACGTGCCGCTCCACGTCCATCCGCACCGGGCCGGCCTCGAGCACGCCGGGCAGGCCGTCCACCTCGGTGCCGGTCTCGCCGCCGCGGCGCAGCACGGCCCGCACGCGGGCGATGAGCTCCCGGGCCGAGTACGGCTTCGTCACGTAGTCGTCGGCACCCAGCTCCAGGCCCACGACCTTGTCGATCTCGCTGTCGCGGGCCGTCACCATGATCACCGGGACGGCGGAGCGGGTGCGCAGGGCCTTGCAGACGTCGGTGCCGCTCATGCCGGGGAGCATGAGGTCGAGCAGCACGATGTCGGCGCCGTTGCGGTCGAACTCCTCCAGCGCGTCCTGGCCGGTGGCGGCCACGGCGGTGGTGAAGCCCTCCTTGCGCAGCAGGAAGGCGAGCGGGTCGGCGAACGACTCCTCGTCCTCCACGATGAGCACCCTGGTCATGTCACTCCTCCGAGTTCGGCATGCCGCGTGGCGGCGTGACGCCGGGTGGCGTCAGAAGTCTCCGGCGCCTCGATCCCGTCGCCGGGATCGGGCTCCTCCTCGCGGACCGGCAGCCGCATCGTGAACGTCGAGCCGGTGCCCGGGCTGCTCCACAGCCGGACGTCGCCGCCGTGGTTGGCCAGCACGTGCTTGACGATCGCCAGGCCCAGGCCGGTGCCGCCGGTGGCCCGCGAGCGGGCGGGGTCGACGCGGAAGAACCGCTCGAAGACGCGCTTCTGGTGCTCGGGGGCGATGCCGATGCCCCGGTCGGTGACGGCGATCTCCACGGTGCCGCCCACCAGGCGTCGCGACACCGACACCGACGCGTCGGGAGGTGAGTAGGCGATGGCGTTCTCGACGAGGTTGGACAGCGCCGTGACCAGCAGGGTCAGGTCGCCCTCCACCTCGAGGCCGGTGGGCCGGTCCACGATGATCTCGATGTTGGCGGCCTCGGCCGAGAGCCGGGCGCGGGCCAGCGCCTCGCGCACCACCTCGTCGACGTCCACCACCGACAGCTCCGGCAGCCGCTCGGCCCCGGTGAGCCGGGAGAGCGCGATCAGCTCGGTGACGAGGTTCCCGAGCCGGGTGGCCTCGTTGAGGATCTTCGTGCCGAAGCGGCGGACCTCGGCTGGATCGTCGGCGGCGTCGAGCACGGCCTCCGCGAGCAGGCCCATCGCGCCGACGGGGGTCTTGAGCTCGTGGCTGACGTTCGCCACGAAGTCGCGACGGGTGGCCTCCAGGCGCACGGCGTCGGAGGTGTCGCCGGCCTCCACCATCGTGAACCCGTCGCCCAGCGGCCGGACGTGCGCGAGCACCGCGGCGGGCTGGCGACCGCGGTGGTCGAGCGGCGAGAGGTCGACGGCCGAGGCCGCGCCCGTCTGCAGCACCTTCTGGCACGCCGCGGCGGCACGGGCGTCGGCCTGCCCGGCCCGGACGACGCCGAGCTCGGCGGCGCGGGCGTTGTGCAGCACGACGTCGCCGCCGCGGTTGAGCACGGCGAGGCCCTCGTCGGTGGAGCGGAAGACACGCTGCAGGAGATCGGCCATGGGCGGACCGGGGGTCGGTTCCACCCGGACGGGAGCGGCGGCCACACGCCGACGGCCCGCCCGGAGGCCGACGGCGAAGCCGACGACGAGAGTTCCGGCCGCGATCAACGCCCAGACCAGTGCGGTCATGGGCGCATCGTAGGCAGCAACACCCACCTCAAGGCCAGTTCACGGTCCCGGTCGTGATGCTGGCGACGTTCCGGATCAGTACATTTCCGCCGCCGTTCACACGACGTTCACCGGCCCTGGTTCGCCACCGCCGCAGCGGCCTCGGCGGCGGCGTCCGGGTCGAGGTAGGTGCCACCCGGCACGACAGGCCGGAACGACTCGTCGAGGTCGTAGCGCAGCGGGATGCCGGTGGGGATGTTGAGGCCGGCGATGTCGTCGTCGGAGATCCCGTCGAGGTGCTTGACGAGCGCGCGCAGCGAGTTGCCGTGGGCGGCGAGCAGCACGACCTTGCCGGCCTGCAGGTCCGGCACGACCGCCGACTCCCAGTACGGGACGAACCGCTTCACGACGTCGGCGAGGCACTCGGTGGCGGGCAGCGGGTCGATGCCGGCGTAGCGGGGATCACCGTCCTGGGCGAACTCCGACCCGGCCTCGATGGGCGGCGGCGGCGTGTCGTACGAGCGGCGCCAGAGCATGAACTGCTCCTCGCCGAACTCGTCGAGCGTCTGCTTCTTGTTCTTGCCCTGCAGCGCGCCGTAGTGGCGCTCGTTGAGCCTGAAGGAGCGCTTCACCGGGATCCAGTGCCGGTCGCAGGCGTCGAGGGCGAGGTTGGCGGTGGAGATCGCGCGACGCAGCAGTGACGTGTGCACCACGTCGGGCAGCACCCCCTGCTCCTCGAGGAGCGCGCCGCCGCGGCGGGCCTCCTGCTCGCCCGTCTCGGAGAGGGGCACGTCCACCCATCCGGTGAACAGGTTCTCGGCGTTCCACACGCTCTGGCCGTGTCGCAGCAGCACCAGGGTTCCCATGGCGGCAACTCTGCCAGCCGCCGCTCAGCCACCGACCGTCAGCGTGCGCAACGCCATGTCGAACACCGACGCGTAGGCGTCCCAGCCCTGCGCGGCCGCCGTGCCCGTGACGACGGTGGTGGAGCCGCCCTGCACCGCGAACAGCTGCAGGTTGCGCAGCTCGAGCCCGGACTTCGTGTCGGTGAACGTGCCACCGAGCAGGTGGGCCTGCGTGCCGCCGAACAGGGCGGCGTCCTCGTCGACGGTGGAGGTGTAGCCGGTGAGGCCGCGGAGCTCGTTGCGGGCACCGACGACCGTGGCGGGCAGGTCGGCGTTCGACGGCACGACGAGCACGTTGATGTTCGCGCTGAAGCTGCCGGCCGCCGTGCGGGTCGGCGTGGGGGCCACGAACACGACGGCCGTGTTCTGAGCCCCGCTGGTGTCGGCCTTCCATCCCTTCGGCGGCGCGATCGTGAAGCGCCCCTCGGCGTCGGAGAACCGGTCACCGGCAGGGACCGGGTCGACGCTCGGCGCCGCGACGCCCGACGGGGCCGGGAGCGGCGCAGGCGTTCCGGTGACGGTGGTGCCGCACGCGGCGAGGGCGAGCGCGAGGACCGTCACGAGGGGCAGCAGCAGGCGGCTCACCACGGCGATGATCGCTCACCGGCCGAGCCGACGCCAGCCACGATCATGCGGGGGCGTCCTGCCGCGCCGCGACGCCCGGCATCGGTACCGGGCCGCCCTCCTCCGCCAGCCCGGACAGGACGGTGGACAGGATCGCGCGCAGCTGGCCGACCTGCTCGCAGGTGAGCTTGTCGAACAGGTGCTCACGCACGGTGCGCACGTGGCCGGGCGCGGCCGCGGCGAGCGCGGTGAAACCGGCCTCGGTCAGGTGCGCGAGCGTGCTGCGCCGGTCGTCGGCGCAGGGCATGCGCTGCACCCAGCCGTTGCGCTCCAGCCGGCTGACCGCGTGGGAGAGCCGGCTCTGCGAGCTCTGCGTGACCGCGGCGAGGTCGCTCATGCGCAGTGTGCGGTTCGGGACCTCCGAGAGCATCGCGAGGATCTGGTAGTACGCGTGGGGCATCCCGGAGTCGCGCTGCAGCTGACGGTCGAGGGCGGACTCGAGCAGCGTGGACGTGGCCACGTAGTGCATCCAGGCGTCGAGCTCGTCGGGAGTGAGCCACCGCTCGTTCGTTCCGTCCACATCCCCCATCGTACGGGAGGACATTTGAACTTTCATGCGTTCTGCTCTACCGTAAAGCTTTAGCATTCAACAATCAGGAGTCACCATGCCGGTCCAGCGCCTCAACCACGCCGTGCTCTACGTCCGCGACGTCGACCGCAGCGTCGCCTTCTACTCCGACGCGCTCGGGTTCCGCGTCGTCGCCGGCATGCCGGGCCGCGCCGCGTTCCTGCAGGCCGAGGGCTCCACGAACGACCACGACCTGGGCCTGTTCGCGATGGGCGCCGGTGCGGGCGACACGCAGGCCGGACGCACGACGGTCGGGCTCTACCACCTCGCCTGGGAGGTCGACACCCTCGCCGAGCTCCGCCGCATCGCCGGCGTGCTGCGCGAGCACGGAGCCCTCGCCGGGGCGTCGGACCACGGCACCACCAAGGCCCTGTACGCCCGCGATCCCGACGGCATCGAGTTCGAGGTCAGCTGGCTGGTGCCCGCCGACCTGATCCCGTCCGACGTCGCGATGACCACCCTGCCCCTCGACATCGAGGCCGAGATCGCGCGCTACGGCGCCGGGACGCGGGGCGGCGTCGGCGTGTCGGTCTGATCATCCCGGAGTTGGGCCGTCCGCCTGCACCACCTCTCCCTTCGGAGAGGTAGTGTGACCGGCGCCACCTCCGACGGGAGACCTCCTCCGTGAGTGTTGACGCTCCACCGTTCCGGCACGACGCGCTCTTCTACACCGACGCGGCCAGCTACCGGGCCGGCCTGCTCGCCTTCATCCGCGACGGCCTCGACAGCGCCGAGCCGGTGCTCGTCGCCGTTCCCCAGCCCGGTCTGGGGCTCGTGCGCTCGGCCCTCAACGCCACCGAGTCCGCGCGGGTGCGCACCGCCGACATGGGGGCGGCCGGGCGCAATCCCGGACGGATCATCGGCGGGGTGCTCCGGGCGTTCGTCGCCGAGCACGGGGAGCGTCCGGTCCGGATCATCGGAGAGCCGATCTGGGCGGGCCGCAGCGGCGACGAGTACCCGGCGTGCGCGGAGCACGAGGCGCTGATCAACGTGGCGCTGGCGGACACGTCCGCGTACGTCCTGTGCCCCTACGACGTCCGGCGGCTCGACCGGTCGGTGCTGACCGATGCCACCCGCACCCACCCGACGCTCAACTCGGGCGGCGAGCGCTGGGAGAGCCCCGGCTACACCGATCCACTGGCGGTGGCCGCCTGGTTCGACCGGCCGCTGACGCCTGCGCCGCCGGAGGCCGACGTGCTGGTGATCGGTCCGTCCACCGGTCCCGGCACCGCCCGCCGGTTCGTCCACTCCTACGCCGAGCGCAAGGGTATGCGGCCCGAGCGGATCGCCGACCTGCGCTCGGCCGTGCAGGAGCTGGTGGTCAACACGTTGCTGCACGCCGGCGGGTCCGGGCTGCTCACCATCTGGACGGCCGACGGGCACGTCGTCTGCCAGGTGCAGGACGGCGGGCGCATCACCGATCCACTGGCCGGACGCCGTCCGCCCGAGCCGCACGAGGCCGGGCACGGGCTCTACGCGGTGCACCAGCTGTGCGACCTGGTGCGCGTGCACCGACGCCGGGACGGCACGGTGGTGCGGATCCACCTGGCACTGCCCGGTTAGGCGCCGTCCACCCGGTACCCGTCGCGCGTGGAGAACCGGGCCGTGACGCTGAACCGGTCGGCGCGCACGAGCGTCTGGCGCCACTCGACGGGCTGGTCGCCCGAGCACCCGAGCCGGTCGATCGCGAGCGCGGCCACCCCCTCGCCGATCCCGAGCAGCATGCGCTGCGACGCGTCCGGCACCACGGCGCGGATGCGCTCGCTGCCCCCGGTGACCCGGACCCCGCAGCGCGCGGCGTACTCGGCGTAGAGCGCGGTGCGACCGAAGTCGACCTCCAGCAGCGGCGCGGCCAGCCTCTCCGGCAACCAGACGCGGTCGACGGCCAGCGGGTCGGAGTCGGCCAGGCGGAGCCGTTCGAGGTGCACCAGCGGGGTCGACTCCTCCAGGCCCAGCCGGGCGGCGACCACCCCGTCGGCCCGGACGTCGAGGGTGCGTACGACGCTGCGCTGCACCTGCCCGGTGGCCTCGACGGCGGTGAAGAGGCTGTAGGCCTCGCCGAGCGGTTGCTCGATGGAGGCGGGCTCGGCCCGGCGCGGGGTACGCCCGCGGCCGGCGATCACCAGACCCTCGTCGCGCAGCCGCCGGACCGCCTCGCGCACCGTGTGCCGGCTGACTCCGTACTCGGCCACGAGCGCGAGCTCACCGGGAAAGGCCTCGGCGAACTCGTCGAGGTCGAGGCGGTGTCGGAGGTCGGCGAGCAGCTGTTCCCAGAGCGGTTGTGCGCCGAGCCGGTCGAGCGTCCGTGCGGTCACGGGGGATCAGCGCTCACCCGTGGTACGCAGGCGGCCCGTGAGCTCGTGCAGCGTGGCGCGCAGCTCGTCGATCTCCGCGCGGGTCATGCCGGTGGCCCCGCCGACGTGGTTCTGGACCGCGACGGAGCGGGCCTCCAGCGCACGCCCCTCCGCTGTGAGCGCTACCAGCACCGAGCGCTCGTCGCCCGTCTGGCGCGTGCGGGTGACCAGGCCGGTGGCCTCGAGCCTCTTGAGCAGCGGCGACAGCGTGCCCGTCTCCAGCTGCAGCGCGTGCCCGATGCCCGTGACGGGGGTGTCACCCCGCTCCCACAGCACCAGCATCACCAGGTACTGCGGATAGGTGATGCCCAGCGTGTCCAGCATCGGCCGGTAGCAGCTCGTCATCGCGCGCGAGGCGGTGTAGAGCGCGAAGCACAGCTGCTCGTCCAGAGTGGTGGACCGCACCGGCCCCGGCTGTGACATCTCTACACCGTATGCCGAGGGGCCCGCGCGGCGCATCCCGCCTCCACGCTGTCGCCGGCGCGGCCGTCACCGTGCTGGGGCGGAGCGAGCGGCAGCGACCAGAGTGATGGCCGTGCCCGTCACCTTCAACCACACGATCATCGCCACCCGGGACCGCCAGGCGTCCGCCGCCTTCTCCCGCGAGCTGTTCGAACTCGCCGAGGCGCCCTCCTAGGGCCCGTTCACGAAGGTCCAGCTCGACGCGGGAGATCCAGATGCAGCACTACGCGTTCCTCGTGGACGACGAGCTGTTCGACCGGGCCTACCGGCGGCTCCGTGACCGCGGCATCGTGCACTGGGCCGATCCGCAGATGCGACGACCCGGCGAGACCAACACGGAGCACGGCGGTCGCGGCGTCTCCTTCAAGGACCCCTCGTCCGGGTACGGGCTCGAGATGATCACGCGCCCGTACCTGTAGGGACGCACACTGGTCCCGGGGAGCGGGCGCTCCCCGGGACCAGTCGAGGGGGCCGGATCGCCGTGCAGCAGTGGATCGTGGCCCTGCTGCGTCGACTGCTGCCGCGGACGGCACCCCGCCCGGGTTCGGTACGGAGGATCGGGGACGGCGCGGAGGTGTTCCGCGACGGCGCCTGGCAGCCCCTGCCCCGGTACCGGGCGGCGGACCCGGGCCGACCCGGCCCCGACTCCCCGGCGCTGGCCATCCGCTGCCCGCAGGCGGCCTGCGGCGACCGGGCCGCGATCGGCACGGTCTGGCCCCAGATCGACGACGGGCGCGGGCTGTGGGCCGCCGACTCCCCGCACCAGCGGGAACCGTCGCTGCACGGGCGGGCGGTGGACGCGGCGCGGTGGGTGCGCACGCAGCACGACGCCCGCGAGCACCCCCGGACCCGATGGACGACGGCCCACCTCGACGCCGGCTCGGCGGCCGACTCCGCGGCCGCCCGGACGCTCACGGGCGCCGACGGTCCTGCTCCGTGACGGGGAACCCGGGCGTGGTGCAGCAGGGCGTGTCGAGCAGCTCGGCACGGTCGATCGCCCAGCCGCCGGCGGGTCGTCAGGCGCTGCCCCTCGCGCACCGGGGCCGGCTCTCGCGGCCGTCGTCTGCCTGCTCACCCGGGACCGCTCCGGGCCGCCGACAGCCCAACAGTCGCTGCTCTACCCAGACGAGGCCGCGATGGCTGCGCACCGACCCCTCGAACGCGGCGACGTCCCCCTCGGAGGCGAGCGGCCGTTGCCGTGAACGTCACATGGACAGTGGGTGCGGAGACCGGGCCGCCGCACCGGAGACGGTTGCCGGACGGTAAGGGGAACGCCACGGGACCACGGTGATCACCAACCGCCGCGGGGATCCCGGCCAGGTCCCCTCCGACGCGACGCTTCACCGGTCACAACGACACCGCGGCCTACCTCCGCACGCGGAAGCGCAGCATCGTCACGAGACCCGACTGCGTGGTGCTGAACGGTTCCAGGTCGATCCGGCCGAGGCCCGGGGGCGAGAAGCGCACGCCGTCCCCGAGGAGCACGGGCAGCACGTACACCAGGACCTCGTCGACGAGCCCCCGCTGCAGGCACTGACCGGCCACGTCGGCACCGAGGATCTCCAGGTTCTTCCCGCCCGCGGCGGCGCGCGCCGTGGCGATGGCCTCCGCGAGGTCGCAGGTGAGGAACGTGACGCCCTGCTCCGGCTCGTCGGGCGGCCGGTGCGTCAGGACGAACACCGGTCCCCCGTCGTAGCCGTCGTCCCCCGGAGGGGGCATCCGCCTGGCGACCTCGTAGGTGCCCCGGCCGACGAGCATGGCGCCGGTGGCCTCCATGACCTCGGGGAACGGGTCGTCCCTGAAGTACTCGATCACCCAGTCCATCGCGTTGTCGGGGCCGGCGATGAAGCCGTCCAACGACATCGCCCGGTTCACGACCACCTTGCCCAGGAGGGCACCCGTACCACTCATAACGGATACGACCCGCAGCACGTCACGAACTCATCGGTGTCGTCGGCGGCCCTAGCTCCGGGCCGCTTCGCGGGCGCGGAGGTCCTTGCGCAGGATCTTGCCACTGGCCGACTTCGGGATCTGGTCGATGAACTCCACGACCCGGATCTTCTTGTGCGGGGCGATCCGCTCGGCCACGAACGTCATGACGTCCTCGGCCGTGAGGTCGGCGCCGGACTCCTGCCGCACCACGAACGCCTTGGGCACCTCCTCGCCCTCGGCGTCCTTCACCCCGATGACGGCCACGTCGGCCACCTTGTCGTGGGTGAGCAGCAGCGCCTCCAGCTCGGCCGGCGGCACCTGGTATCCCTTGTACTTGATCAGCTCCTTGACGCGGTCGACGATCGAGAAGACACCGTCCGAGGTGACCTCGGCGACGTCACCGGTGTGCAGGTAGCCCTCGTCGTCCAGCGTGATCGCGGTGGCCTCGGGGTTGTTGAGGTAGCCGCTCATCACGTTGGGACCCTTGACCCACAGCTCGCCGCGCCCGCCGGGGCCCACCTCCTGGCCGGTGTCCGGGTCCACCAGCTTGCAGACGATGTTGGGCAGGGCGAAGCCCGACGAGTTGAGGTCGATGTCGGGGCGGTCGTCGGGCATGCAGTGGCTCACCGGTGACAGCTCCGTCATGCCGTAGCCCTGCAGGACCGTGGCGTTCAGGCGCTTGCCCATCGCGTGCCCGAGCTCGGCGTCGAGCGGGGCGGCGCCGGAGAAGATGATGTCGATGCACGACAGGTCGTAGGAGTCGACGATCGGGTGCTTGGCCAGGGCGACGGCCACCGGCGGCGCGATGTAGATCCGGTCGACCTGGTACTCGGAGACGATCCGCAGGAACTCGACGAGGTCGAACTTCGGCATCGTGACGACGGTGGCGCGCCGGTGCAGGCCCTGGTTCATCATCACGGTCATGCCGTAGATGTGGAAGAACGGCAGCACCGCGAGGATCTTGGTGCCCTGGGTGACGTGGCCGCTCATCGCGGCGATCTGCTGCAGGTTCGCCACCAGGTTGCGGTGCGTGAGGATCACGCCCTTGGCCCGGCCCGTGGTGCCCGACGAGTACGGCAGCACCGCGGTGTCGTGCGCGCCGACGGTCTGCGCGGGCGGCGAGGCGATGGTGGCCAGCAGGTCCGCCAGCGACGTCACGCCGTCGGCGCTGTCCAGCACGATGATCGAGTCGGCGGCCATACCCGCCTCGGCCACGGCCTTGCGGGCGGTCTCGAGGAACGGGGAGACGGTGAACAGGAGCTTGGCGCCCGAGTCGGTGAGCTGGTGGGCCAGCTCGCCCGCGGTGTAGAGCGAGTTGGCGCTCGTGACGATCGCGTTGGCGCGCAGGATGCCGTGGAAGACCGCGGCGTAGTACGGCGTGTTGGGCGAGAGGATGCCGACGACGTCGCCGGCGACGATCCCGCGCTCCACGAGCGCGGCCGCGATCTTCTCGACCATGCCCTTGAGCTCACGGAACGTGATGGCGACCCCGCTCCCACCGTCGAGGAACGCCGGGGAGTCGGCACGGTCACCGAAGTCGCCGAACAGGAAGTCGAACAGCGGGACCTCGGCGATCTCGACGTCGGGGTACGGGCTGCGGACGGGCATGTGGGCGCTCCCTTGCGAATGGCCGAGCCGGACTGATCACCCATGTTATGTCGACCACAACTTCAGCAGGACTCCGGCTGAATTACCCGAACGGGTTAGCTCGAAAGGGTTGTTCGATCACTGACGGGCTGTCAGGGTGGCCGTCACCTACCGTCGGCGGGCCCCACCCGCCCGGTCGGTCCGGGAACGGCGTCTCCTCGCCGTGCCCGGCGCCCAGGTCCGTCCGGTACCCCCCGATCGGGCGTCCCTGAGGTGGTTCGAGCGGAGTGGCCCGAGTTCATGACTCCCCCTCAGATCCCGGGCCGCTCCGCCCCACGGCGGTTGCGCAGCACCCGGCGGCCGCACCAGCCGATCCCGGCGAGCAGGGCCAGCACCGGCAGGAACGGGAGCAGGAACCCGACCACCGCTCCCGTGGCCGACCCGAGCGCCTTCAGCCCGTCCCACCCGCTACCGAGACCGGCGAGGAACCCCGAGCTCCGGGACGCCTGCACCGGGGGCGTCGCGACCCGGGTGAGGTCGACGGTCAGGGTGGACAGCGCCACCTGGTCCTTCAGCGCGGCGAGGCGACCGGTGAGGGAGTCGAGGTCGGCCTCACGGCGGGAGAGCTCGGACTCGATCGAGACGATGTCGCCGATCGACCTCGCCTGGTCGAGCAGCGTGCGCACCCGCACCACGCTGGCCTGCTGACTCGCGACCCGTGCACCCAGGTCGATCACCTGGTCCGTCGCGTCGACGACCTGGGCGGACCGCGCGGTGGCGTGTCCGAACGCCGCGACGTCCTCGATCAGCCTGTCGAGCGCGGCCGCGGGCACCCGCAGCGTCAGCCGGCTGGTGTCGTCGCCGGACTGCTCCTGGGTGACGGTGCCGCCGATGCCGGCGACGGCCGCGCGCACCTTCCGGGTCGCGACCACCGGGTCGTCGACGTCGAGGGAGAGCTGCGCGGTGCGCACCAGCGACCGCTCGGTGCTGATCGGCCGGTCGGGCGCCTGCGCGGGTGCGGCGGGCGCCGCCGCACGGGCCGCGTCCGGGACCGCGCCCTGGGCCGGTTCCGACGAGGACGCGGACGTGGACGTGGACGTGGACGCCGCACCATCGCCCCCACCGGCCGTGCAGGCCACCGCCCCCGCGAGGAGCACCGCACCCGCCACCACCCCGGCCAGAACCGGCCTCGTGATCCGCACCGTCATCGCCTCCTCGTCCCCGGTGCGCCCGGGGTCGGGGAGAGGACGGACCGGAGCCCCGACGGGGTTGGCCCCGCAGGGTCACGATCAGGTGAAGAGGTGCTCGAAGGCCTTCAGGTTGGCCAGCGACTCGCCCCGCTCGGAGCGCCAGGCGTACTCGCGGCGGATGGAGCTCGCGAAGCCCAGCTCCAGCAGGGTGTTGAAGTCGCCGTCGGCGGCCTCGAGGGCCTGGCCGAGAACCCGGTCGATCTCGTCGGGCGTGACGGAATCCAGCGCCATCCGGCCGACGAGGTGGATGTCACCGATCCGGTCGAGCGTGTAGTGCACGCCGTAGAGCCGGGCGTTGCGCTGCAGCAGGAACCGGTACACGCCCTCGTGGTTCTCGTCAGGCTGACGACAGACGAAGGCCTGGACGAACAGGGAGTGGTCGCGCACCACGAGCCAGCAGTGGGTCTGCAGCCGGTTGGTGCCGGGCAGCGTGACGAGGAACTGGCCCGGCTCGCGCCGGTGGTGGTCGACCTCCATCTCCGCCAGCGCCGCCGCGACGATCCCGTCCACCTGCTCTTCGGTCTTCATCCCCGGATCATCCCCGCGGCCACGGGGGACGGCACGTCGACGGCCTGCCGGTCGGCGAACTCCCCCGCCGCGACGGCGTAGGTGTCGAGCAGGGCGTCGGCGGTGCGGTCCCAGGAGAAGCGGCGGGCGTGCGTGACCGCGCCGCGGCCCAGCTCGTCGCGGCGGGCCAGCGCCGCGCGCAGCGCGTCGGCCCAGACACCGGCACCGTGGCCGGGCACCAGCAGCCCGGACCGGCCGTCGGCCACCGCGACGGGCAGCCCGCCGACGCGCGCCGCGACCACGGGCGTGCCGACGGCCTGGGCCTCCAGCGCGACGAGCCCGAACGACTCGTTGTGGCTCGGGACGGCGACGACGTCGGCCGCGCGGTAGACGTCGACGAGGCCCTGGCCGCCCTGCGGCGGCAGGAAGCGCACGACGTCGGAGATGCCCAGCGACCCGGCGAGCTCCTGCAGCGCCGTGGGCTCGGCGAGCCCGCTACCGGACGGACCCCCCGCCACCAGCACGACGAGCCGGGAGCGGAGACCGGGGTCGCGCACGAGCATCTCGGCCGCGGCGCGCAACAGCACGTCGGGAGCCTTCAGGGGCTGGATCCGGCCGACGAACGCGAACACCACGGCGTCGGGGGCCAGCTCCAGCGCACACCGGGAGGCCGCCCGGTCACCCGGCGTGAACCGCTCCAGGTCGACGCCCGGAGGGATGGTCGCGATCCTTCCGGGGTCGGCGCCGTAGAGGTCGACGAGCTGGCGGGCCTCCTCGTCGGTGTTGGCGACGAGGCGGTCGGCCTCGGCCACCACCTGGTCCTCGCCGATCACGCGCACCACCGGCTCGGGGGTGTCGCCCTCGGCGAGCGCGATGTTCTTGACGCGCGCGAGCGTGTGGGCGCTGTGCACCAGCGGCACGCCCCAGCGGTCGCGGGCGAGCCAGCCGACCTGACCCGAGAGCCAGTAGTGGGAGTGCACGACGTCGTAGTAGCCGGGCTCGTGGCGCGCCTCGGTGCGCAGGACACCCGCGGTGAACGCGCAGAGCTGGCTGGGCAGGTCGTTCTTCCCGAGCCCCTCGAACGGGCCCGCGGCGACGTGCCGGACGAGCACACCGGGGGTCAGCTCGGCCACCGGTGCCTGCTCCGACGACGTGGCGCGCGTGAAGATCTCGACCTCGACGCCGCGCTGGGCCATGCGTCGGGCGGTCTGCTCGATGTAGACGTTCATGCCCCCGGCGTCACCGGTACCCGGCTGCTCGAGGGGGGAGGTGTGGACGGTCAGCAGACAGACCCGTCGGGGAGGGTTCCGCACCGCCCCGATGCTGTGGACGCTCACGGTTCCCTGTGTAGCACGCGCAGGGGGTGGTTCACCTGTCAACCTCCTCGGCGGCGAGCAGCCCGAGCAGGGCCCGCAGGGGGTCCTCGGCGTGCCACCGGCCCTGCGCGTCGACCCAGGTCGGGACGCGGAACCGGCCGGTCACGGGTCTCGTGACCGTCACCCACAGCTCGTCGTGGTGCTGGAACCCACCGGGCGGCACCCTGATGCCCAACGTGTGACACGCCACGACGACCTCGCCCAGCTCGGCCCAGGCCGTGAACGAACCCTCGCCGTGCACGTCGGCGGCCACCACCTCGGTGGCCGACGGCAGGTCGAGCAGCTCGGCCAGCGCGACCGGGTCGCCGCCGATCACCAGGTCGTTCGCCGGGAGCACCGCCGCCGGCCACGGGGCGTCCAGCACCATCGCGACGTCGACGTGGGCGACGCTGCCGTCCAGGGCGCGGACGTGCTCGGGCAGGTCGAGATCGGCGGCGTCGACGCGGCCGGCGGCCACCGCGTCGGCCAGCGCGACGTGCGCGTCGGCGACGAGCGCGGCGGCGGGCCGGCGGGCCGGGTCGGCGAGGCGGGCGAGCAGGTCGTCGGCGGCGCGGGCGTCGGCGATGCGCAGGCCGGCCCGGACGCCGACGGCGGTGAGGAAGTTGTCATCGATCTCGCGACTCGGTCGCACGCAGACCCCGACTCGCGGAACGGCGTCGTAGAGCGCCGCCAGGGTCTCGGCGGACGGGAGGCGCCAGTGGCCGGGGCGGTGGCCGTCCAGGCGGGCGTGCCGCGCGAGCCACCATGCCGTGTACGAGGCCGGGGCGGTGACCGCCGCGCGGGTGTCGCGGTCGGCGGCGAGCAGGGCCAGCGCGTCGGGCCAGGCGTCGTCGTCGACGAGGTCCAGGTCGCGGACGGCCACGAGCCGGGCGGGCGGGGCGTCGAGGGTGTCCCACCAGCGCTCCTCGTCGTCGAGGTCGTGGTCGGGGCCGACCGGCGCCTCGTCGACCACCAGCGCGAACCCGTCGAGCACGCCGACCGCCGTCAGCACCGGACGCGGGAACCGCTCCGCCCAGGACGCGTCGAGCACGCCCATCGGACTGTCCGCGGCGAGCAGGGGCCGCACGGCCGCGTCGGGCAGGACGAGCTCGTCGGCGCGCGACGGGCGGCCCTCGTCGTCCGGGAGCGCCAGGGCGGCGAGCGCTGCGGGGGCGCTGCCGAGCTCGCCGACCAGTGCGAGCACCGCCTCGGCCAGCGACGCCGTGTCGAGGCCGGCGTCGGCGTCGTCCACGGAGCGGTCGACGGCGTCGGCGAGCGCCGGGTGCTCCAGCAGCGCGGACGCGTCGGCGTCGGTGGCGCCGAGCCGGCGCAGCAGCGGGTGCACGGCGTCGGGGTCGGCGATGTGCAGGCCGGTGAGCCCCAGCTCCGCGAGACCGTGGTCGTCCCCGACGGGCAGCAGCGCCGTGGCCGGGCCGGACGCGGTGCGTCCCCCGGCGAGCGGCACGGGCAGGGCGCGCAGGTCGTCGACGAGGCCGGGGACGGTCTCGACGAGCGGCTCCAGCTCGCCGTAGAGGGTGCGCCACCACGACGGCGGGCGGTCGACCCCGAACAACCGCTCCACGAGCTCGGCCGCGCCGAGGCGGTGGGCGCCCAGCTCGGCGAGCGGGGTGGGCACGACCGGCGGGGCGAGCAACCGCTCGAACCCGCCGGCTTCGGCGAGCAGCCCCGGAAGACGGTCACCGGGCAGGTCCAGCCATTCCGCACGGCCGGGTGCCAGCTCCCCGCCGCCCGCCGCGGGCAGCCAGGCCGCGCCCCGCAGGGCGTGGATCAGGAGGTCACGCAGCCGGCCGTCGAGCTCGGAGCGCGGGAAGCCGGGCTCGGGCACCAGCGCGAGCCGGTCGGCGGGGGCGGTGGCGCGGACCAGGTCGAGATAGGTGGCCGCCGCGGCGTCGAGGACCTGTTCGGTGGCCGGGCCCTTGCGGACGCGGCGCCGGTCGGGCTCCAGGGGCAGCGTCGCGATCAGCCGGGCCGGCAGGTTCAGGCGCTCCCCCGTGGCCGTCGGGGCGTGGGCGACCTCGTCGTCGGGAAGCGGGGCGTCGAGCGGCAGCGCCCACGTGACCGACCATGCGCGCCGGTCGCGCTGCTCGGCGGCGGCATCGTGCGTGGCGGCGTCGAGGAGGCCGGTGCGGCGCGCGACCCGCCAGCTCTGCACACCGATCCGCACCACGCCGGCGTCCTCGGTGCGGCGCAGGACCGTGCCGTCGAGGTCGATCTCGACGAGCCCGGGCAGCGCCAGCAGCAGGTCGGGGGCGGTGGTGCGGGCGTGCTCCAGCAGGGCGGCGACGGCGGCCGACGGGCGCAGCGGAAGCCGGACCTCCGTGGCGTAGGTCGCCGGGGGCTCCTCGTCCACCGGCCAGACCAGCCGCAGCACCGGGGGCTCGTCGCGGCGGGCCAGCTCGGCGGCCGGACCCGCCATCGCCCCGACCGCCTCCACCGTGCGCGCCGCCGAGAACGCGACCGCGCCCGTCGTGCTCACCACGCGCGGCGCGTCGGACACGGCCAGCACCGCCGCGAACCCGACGCCGAACCGGCCGACCGAGCCCGCGTCGTCCCGTTTCGCCGACGCGCGCAGGGAGGCCAGCGCCGCGACGCCGGCCGGGGTCAGCGGCGTGCCGGTGTTGGCGACGCGCAGCTCCCCGTCGGTCACGCGGACGCGCAACCGCCCGGCGCCGTCCGACACGTCGGCGGCGTTCTGGGCCAGCTCGACGAACCAGGCGTCGGCGTAGCCGCCGAGGCGCAGGTCCTCCTCGGCGTTGGCGTCCTCGCGGAACCGGGTGGGCGAGGCGGCCCACGCGTCGAGGACGGCGGTGCGCAGTGCCTCCGTGCCGAAGGGGTCGGTCACTCCTGGTCGGGGGCGGCGGCCGGCTCGGCGACCTCGAGATCCACCCCGTCGTCGTAGACCAGCTCCGCGACGGCGACCGGCGAGGTGACCTCGACCTGCACGTCGGAGTGGGCGCCGCAGCCGAACCCGACCTCGACGACGGCGCCGTCGGCCGGGGCGTACTCGTTGCCGCAGACGCCGAACGAGCCCCGCAGCGAACCGGCGAGCGACAGGAAGAAGCCGCAGGTGCCGCACTGGCCGGGGGCGGCGCGGGCCATGTCCGCTCCGGGGCCGTGCGGGCCGTCGTGCCAGCGCTGGGCGGCTTCCTCGCGGCCGAGCCGGGAGAGCACCTTCTCCCGGCCCAGCCCGATCTCGACCGCGACGTCCTCGACCGCGGGATCGTCGGACGCGACGTAGGCGGGCACCAGGCGCTCGTCACCCTCGGGCGGGGGCAGCAGGTCGCCGACGCCCAGGTCACCGGGCCGGATCCGCTCGTCCCACGGCAGCCACGCGGGCGCGACGAGCGCGTCGGGGCCGGGCAGCAGCACGACCTCGCTGACGGTGGCCGGCGCGTCGACCCCGCCGCTGGACAGCGTGACCGACCAGCGCCACCCTCGGTAGCCGCCCTGGGTGGCCTCGAAGTAGTGCGTGACGGCGCCGGGGTCTTCCTCGACCGCCTCGATGTGCGCACCGACGGCCGTGGCGGCCAGGTCGGATCCGAGGTCGGCGGTGGCCTCCTCCACGGCGGCGGCGCGCGCGAGGGCCACCGCGTCCACGAGGAGGGCGGGCGGGTCGACGGTGTTCACCCTGGGGATTGTGCCACCCTGCGGGCCATGACCTTCGGGCGCGCGCTGGCCGGTGCGCTGGTGCTCGCCATGGCGGGCTGCGGGGCGGCCGCGCCGCCGTCGACGGTGCCGGTCCTGCGTCCGCAGGTGCTGGCCGAGATCCCGCACGACACGTCGGCGTTCACCGAGGGTTTCGAGGTGGACCGGGGCGTGCTCTGGGAGAGCACGGGGCTCGCGGGGAAGTCGCAGCTGCGTGAGCTGGACCCGTCCACCGGCGCCGTCCGTCGCGCCGTGCCGCTGCCGGGGCAGCTGTTCGGCGAGGGCCTCTCGGTGGTGGGCGACCGCGTCTGGCAGCTCACCTACCAGGACCGGACGGTGCTGGAGTGGGACCGCGCCACCCTCGCGCTGGTGCGACAGCTCCCTCTCGACGACGAGGGCTGGGGCCTCTGCTTCGACGGCACGCGTTTGGTCCGCAGCGACGGCACCGCCGAGCTGCACTTCCAGGACCCCACCACGTTCGCCCCGACCGGCTCGGTGGCCGTCACGCTCGACGGGCAGCCGGTGGACGACCTGAACGAGCTCGACTGCAGCGGTGGCCAGGTCTGGGCCAACGTCTGGAAGACCGACCGGATCGTGCGCATCGACCCCGCCACCGGCCGCGTCACGGCGCTCGTCGACGCGTCCGGCCTGCTGACCCCCGAGCAGCGGGCGAACACGGACGTCCTCAACGGCATCGCGGCGGTGGGCGACGGCGAGTACCTGCTGACGGGCAAGTTCTGGCCGACGACATTCCGGGTCCGCCTCACCCCCTGACCCGCGAGTCGGCGGTTTCCCGCGCGCGAGTCGGCGGTTTCGGGTGCGCGAGTCGGCACGATCCGGGGAGCCGCCCGGCGTGTGTGCCCGAACCCGTGTCGGCGGCGGTACCCATCAGACAGAATGGACGTCGTGGCCCGACCCGAGAAACCCGAACCCCGACGCGGGCTCCGCGTGCGGCGGAAGTGGGCCACCGTCGACGGCTCCCCGCCGCCGCAGCCGCCGCGGCCGATGCCCGTCGAGCCGCCGCAGGACCCGTACGCCCCACGTCGGCGCTACCCGTGGCACGACGACCCCGACTACGACCCCGCGGCCCACCGCCGCACCCCGCCGCCCCAGCCCTGGACGCCTCCCCCGGACGCCCGCGACGAGGTGCCGTGGTCGGCGGCCGGACCGCCGCCCGTCACCGAGGAACCGCGGCCCGACGAGCGGCCCACCCCGCAGATGCCGCGCAAGGTCACCGTCACGCGCGTGGCCGCGATGCGCAGCCGGGAGCTCGCCGGCAACGGCATCCGGGCGTTCCAGCGCGCCGCCACGGCCGACGGCGCCGACCGCTCCGGGCTCACCGCACTCACCTACGCCACGATGATGACCTACGCGGTCGACGCCGCGGTGGCCGTCGCGCTGGCCAACACGCTGTTCTTCGCCGCGGCCAAGGCCGAGAGCATCACCAACGTCGCGCTCTACCTGGCGATCACCGCGGCACCGTTCGCCGTGGTCGCGCCGGTGATCGGCCCGCTGCTCGACCGGCTGCAGCGCGGTCGGCGCGCCGCGCTCGCCGTCTCGTTCGCCGGGCGCGCCGTGCTCGCGGTGGTGATGGCGTTCAACTACCACACGTGGCTGCTCTACCCGGCCGCGCTGGGCACGCTGGTGCTGAGCAAGTCGTTCGTCGTGCTCAAGGCGGCGGTCACGCCGCGGGTCCTGCCACCCACCATCACGCTCGTCACCACCAACTCGCGGCTCACCACGTTCGGGTTGGTGGCGGGCGGGGTGTTCGGCGGCATCACGGCCGGGGTCGCCTACCTGTTCGACTCACCGGGCGCGCTGATCTTCACCGCCGCGCTGGCGGTCGCCGGGTTCCTGCTGTGCCTGCGCATCCCGAGGTGGGTGGAGTCCACCGCCGGCGAGGTCCCGGCCCAGCTGCGCAGCACGCGCCGGGGCAGACGCCGGCCCATGGGGCGCGGGGTGGTCCTCGCGCTGTGGGGCAACGGCTCCATCCGTGTGCTCACGGGGTTCCTCACGCTGTTCGTGGCGTTCGTCGTCAAGAGCGAACCCGGCATGGACGCCGCCCACCAGCTGTTCCTCATCGGCATCGTGGGCGCGGCGGCGGGGGTGGGTTCGTTCGCCGGCAACGCGGCCGGTTCCCGTCCGCGCTTCATCGCCAACTCCGATCTGATGATCGTCATCGCGGTCACGCTGGCCGTGGCCGTCGCCGTGCTGGCCGCGGTCCTGCCGGGCATCGCCACGGCCGCGGCGGTCGGGCTCGTGGGAGCCACGGTCAGCGCGCTGGCCAAGGTCTGCCTGGACGCGGTGATCCAGCGCGACCTCCCGGAGGAGTCGCGCGCGTCGGCGTTCGGGCGGTCGGAGACGGTCCTGCAGCTCGCGTGGGTGTTCGGCGGCGCGCTGGGCGTCCTGCTCCCGCACGACACGTACTGGCTGGGGTTCACCGTCGTCGCCGTAGCGGTGGCGCTGCCTGCCCTGCAGACGGTGCTGATCAGCCGGGGTCACACCCTGCTGCCGTTCCTGGGCCCGCGCGGCCGCTCCGGCGACGCGACCACCGTCCGCACCGGGACCTGACACCGTCTCCGTAGGCTGATCGGGTGCTCCGCCGACTGCTTCCCGTACTGGCCGCCGCTCTCCTGGTGGCGGGGTGCAGCGGATCCACGCCACACCCGGACGTCACCTTCACGGCCGGCGCCACGAGCGTCGTCGCGAAGCCGACGCAGTACTGCGACATCGACCTGACCCACTGCAACTCCGACGCCGGCGCCCCCGTCGAGCTGGCGGTGCCGGTGGGCACGCCGTTGCAGATCGACGTGCCCGAGGAGATCTCGTCGACGCCGTGGCAGGTGGTGTTCAGCTACCGCGACGGCAAGGGCGCGCAGACCGACGGCCGCAGCCCCGTGTTCAACGTGAACGCGCAGAAGACCTACAGCCTGCAGCTCCCGGGGGCCACCGACCGGCTGCTGGCCGCGCAGGTGCAGCAGTACGGGCCCCCGCCGCAGGCCAACCCGCAGACGGGAGAGCTGGAGTTCCCCATCCGGGCGAGCTGGGTGCTGACGACGAAGGCCCAGTAGTCGATCAGCCGTCGAGGTCGCGGGCCACGGCGCGGACGACCTCGGCGGCCAGCTTCGACGCCTTGCGGTCGGGGTAGCGGCCGCGACGGAGGTCGGGCTGCACCTTGTCCTCGAGCAGCCTGATCATGTCCTCGATGAGGCTGTGCAGATCCTCGGCGGGCCGGCGCGTGCCCTCGACCGCGGACGGAGGTGCTTCGATCAGACGCACCGACAGCGCCTGCGGGCCCCGCCGTCCCTCGGCCATACCGAACTCGACGCGCTGGCCCTGCTTCAACGACTCCACGCCCGCGGGCAGTGCCGCCTTCCGGACGTAGACGTCCTCGCCGCCGTCCTGCGCGAGGAAGCCGAACCCCTTGTCGGCGTCGTACCACTTGACCCTGCCGCTCGGCACCGTCTTCACCTTCATCTTCGATCGTTTCGCGCACGGTGAGGACCGCACGACAAACGCGCCCTGGTATCTGGTTCGCCGCATACTGCTGATCGGCTCGCCGAGCGACACCGGGACGCGCTGGGACCAGCTTAGTCCCGTAGGGGTGGTGGATGCACGACCAAAGACCAGGTGGGTCGATGCGGTGGGTGGAGCACGGCCGGGAGAGCGCCCGCCGGTGGCAGTGCTCTCCGGCAGCACATCGTGGGCGCCGGTCCGGCAGGGCCCGCAGCTCGAGCCACCGCCGGGAACGAGGGCTCGCGCTCGCGTCAGCCGTGTTCGCGCTCAGGCGTTCTTCACCGCCGCCGCGTCGCCGAGATCCAGCATCTCCACGCTCCGCTCGCGCATCTCCACCTTGCGGACCTTCCCCGTCACCGTCATGGGGAACTCGTCCACCACCATCACGTAGCGCGGGATCTTGTAGTGGGCCAGCTTGCCGCTGGCGAACTCCTTGACCTTCTCGGCCGTCAGCGGCTCGGCGCCGTCGCGCAGGGTGACCCACACGCACAGCTCCTCGCCGTACTTGGCGTCCGGCACGCCGATGACCTGGGCGTCGAGGATGTCGGGGTGGGAGTAGAGGAACTCCTCGATCTCGCGGGGGTACACGTTCTCGCCGCCGCGGATCACCATGTCCTTGATGCGGCCGGTGATGTTGAGGTAGCCCTCGCTGTCCATGATCCCGATGTCGCCGGTGTGCATCCAGCGGGCGCGGTCGATGACGTCGGCCGTCTTCTGCGGCTCCTCCCAGTAGCCGAGCATCACCGAGTAGCCGCGGGTGCAGAGCTCGCCGGGTTCGCCGCGGGGCAGCGTGAGGCCGGTCTCGGGGTCGACGACCTTGACCTCCAGGTGCGGCAGCACCCGCCCGACGGTGGAGACGCGGCGCTCCAGGGAGTCGTCGGCGCGGGTCTGGGTGGAGACGGGCGAGGTCTCGGTCATGCCGTAGCAGATCGTCACCTCGGACATGCCCATCCGGTCCACGGCCTGCTTCATGATCTCCACCGGGCACGGGGAGCCGGCCATGATGCCCGTGCGCAGCGACGACAGGTCGTAGTCGGGGAACGTGGGGTCGTTGAGCTCCGCGATGAACATCGTCGGCACGCCGTAGAGCGAGGTGCACCGCTCGGCGGCGACGGCGTGCAGCGTCGCCTTGGGTTCGAAGCCGGGGCCGGGGATCACCATCGTCGCGCCGCTGGAGGTGCAGGCCAGGTTGCCCATCACCATGCCGAAGCAGTGGTAGAAGGGCACGGGGATGCAGACGCGGTCGACGTCGGTGTAGCCGCAGGTCCGGCCCACGAAGTAGCCGTTGTTGAGGATGTTGTGGTGGCTCAGCGTGGCGCCCTTGGGGAAGCCCGTGGTGCCGGAGGTGTACTGGATGCAGATGGGGTCGTCGGCGGCCAACTCCCGTCCCACCGCGGCGAGGTCACCCGTCGTGCCGGACGCCATGAGCTGGTCCCAGTCGGGGGTGCCGATGAGGATCACCTGGCGCAGACCGGGGCAGTTCGGCCGCACCTCTTTGATCATCGCGGCGTAGTCGGATGTCTTGAAGCTCGTGGCCGCCACCAGAACCGAGATGCCGGCCTGGTTGAGCACGTACTCCAGCTCGTGGGTGCGGTAGGCCGGGTTGACGGTGACCAGGATGACGCCGATCTTGGCCGTGGCGTACTGCGTGATCGTCCACTCGGCGAGGTTCGGAGCCCAGATCCCGAGCCGGTCACCCTTGGCCATCCCGGCGGCGAGCAGGCCGCGCGCGGCGGTGTCGACGTCGGCCTGCAGCTGCGACCAGGTCCACCGCCGACCCGTCTGCATCTCCACCATCGCCTCGCCGTCGGGGTACGCGGCGACGGTGCGGTCGAAGTTGTCGCCGATGGTGTCGCCGAGCAGGGGAACGTCGGAGACTCCGGAGGCGTACGAGGGCTGCGCCGGAGCGCTCTGGGCGGGAGTGGCTGTGGACACACACGCATCTTGCGACGACCGCTGCGCGGACGCCACCTCCGGATGGGGAGGAAACCGTTCGAACGGCCCCGATACCCTGGGGCGATGCACGATCCCCGCGCGCTGCTCGACCCCACCACCGACGCCGTCCGCCGCCTGGCCCGCAAGGGCTACGCGCTCGACGTCGCCTCGCTCGACAAGCTGCTCGCGGGCCGCAACTCCGCGATCCAGCGTGGCGACGAGGCCCGGGCGGAGTCCAAGCGCGTCGCCACGTCGGTGAAGGGCGCCTCGCCGCAGGAGCGCCCGGCCCTGGTGGAGCGTGCGCGCGACCTCAAGGGCGTCGTCGCGGCGGCCGAGGAGGAGAGCAGGGCGCTCGACGCCGAGCTGCAGGACCTGCTGCTCGGCATCCCGAACCTGCCGCTCGACGAGCTGCCCGACGGCACCTCGGACGCCGACGCCGAGCTCGTCCGCACGTGGGGCGAGAAGCCGGAGATCGCCGACCCGCTCGACCACGTCGACCTCGGCGAGAAGCTCGGCATCCTCGACCTGACCCGCGCCACGAAGCTCTCGGGCCCGCGGTTCGCCGTGCTCAAGGGCCGGGGCGCCAAGCTGGAACGCGCGCTCGCCCGCTACTTCCTCGACCTCGCCGAGCAGCACGGCTACACCGAGTTCTCGGTGCCCACGCTGGTCAACCGCGCCACGATGACCGGCACCGGCCAGCTGCCGAAGTTCGCGGAAGACCTGTTCAGGACGGGTACCGACGACCGCGAGCTCTACCTCATCCCCACCGCCGAGGTGCCGCTGACGAACCTGCACGCGCAGGAGACGCTGGCGCTGGAGGACCTGCCGCTCGCCTACACCGCCCACACGCCCTGCTTCCGCTCGGAGGCCGGCTCGTACGGGCGCGACACCCGCGGCCTGGTGCGGCTGCACGAGTTCTCGAAGGTCGAGCTCGTGCGCCTCGTCGACCCCGCCACCAGTCGCGACGCGCTGGAGCTGCTGGTCGGCCACGCCGAGGCGGTGCTGCAGGGCCTCGGGCTGACCTACCGCGTGGTGAAGCTCGCCGCGGGCGACACCGGCTTCTCGGCGCAGATGACCTACGACATCGAGGTGTGGCTCCCCGGCCAGGACGCCTACCGCGAGATCGCCTCGGCGTCGGACTTCGGCACGTTCCAGGCCCGCCGCGCCGGCATCCGCACCAAGGCCAAGGACGGCACGCGCGGCTTCGCGGGCACCCTGAACACCTCGGGGCTCCCGATCGGACGCACGCTCGTCGCCCTCCTGGAGCAGGGGCAGCAGCCCGACGGCTCGGTCCGCATCCCCGAGGCGCTCGTCCCCTACACCGGGTTCGACACGCTCACCGCTTCCTGAGCCACCGCTCGCCCGCAGGCCGCGGCCGCTGACCCGGTGATCGGCAACCTGAGAACCGATCACCGCCGAACGGACCAACGCCGCGCAGCGTTCGGCGGTACGGCAGCCGTTCGTCGCGGTGATCATGCCGGACGCTGGGTCGATCGCAACCCCCACTCTCAGGAATGCGGACGCGGCAATCCGCGCTGATTACCGTCCGACGCCATGAGGACCCAGCGACACTCACCGGCAGCCGCCACCCACGGAGCCCGCACCCGTGACGCCGGACGCCGCCGGATCGTCGGGGCCACGTCGCTGAGCGCCGTCGGCGGCACCGCGCTCGCCGTGACGTTCGGAGCCCTGTTCGCCCAGTCGACGGCGGCCGCGGAGACGGCGGCACCCGCTGCGGCCCCCGTGGCCGACGTGACGGCGACGACCCCGTCGGCGACGGCGGCCCCTGCACCCGTCGCCGTTACGGCGGCCCAGCCCGCGCTCCAGCCCGCGCCCCAGGCCGCGCCCCGGCCCGCGGCACCGCAGAAGGTCGCCCCGCAGGCCCACGTCGCCGCTCCCCCCGTCGCCACCACCACGAAGGCCGCCCCGAAGGTCGTGACCACCACGACCGACGCCGTCGCCCCGCCGGCCTCGGCCCCGAAGGTCGCCAGCACGACCCCCACGACGGACGCCACCACCACCGCCCCGACGACCCACGCCACGTCGGGCGCGACGTGACCGGTCTGAAGCTGATCAGCCTCGCGGACCGGATCGAGCTCACGGCCCTGGGCACCACCGCGGTGCTGGTCGTCACCGAGCCCCGCGCGCTGGACCGGGCCGAGGACGTGCTGCGCAGCGAGCTGACCGCCGTCGACGAGGCCTGCAGCCGGTTCCGCGCCGACTCCGAGATCTCCCGGCTGCATGACCGCGCCGGCTCCACGGTCGTCGTCAGCCCCCTGCTGGCCGAGGCCCTGTCCGTCGCGATGCGGGCCGCCGCCCTCACCGACGGCCTCGTGGACCCCACCGTCGGCGACGCCGTGCTGGCCCTGGGCTACGACCGGGACTTCGCCGCCGTGGCGGCCGACCACCCCGAACCCGCGGCCCCCGCCCGCCCCGCGCCGGGCTGGTGGCGGGTGGCCTGGAACCCGGAGACCCGCGAGGTGCTGCTGCCCCGCGGCGTCACGCTGGACCTGGGCGCCACCGCGAAGGCCATGGTGGTGGACCGCATCGCCCTGCGGGCCGCCGAACGGGCCGGGTGCGGGGTGCTCGTCAGCGTCGGGGGCGACGTCCGCGCCGCCGGCCCGGCCCCCGAGGAGGGCTGGCGCCTGGGTGTGGGCGACGACCACAGCCAGGCCGAGCCCGACCTCACGGTGACGATCACCGGTGGCGGGCTGGCCACGTCCGGCACCACGCGGAGGACCTGGCGCCGCGCCGGCCGCACCGTGCACCACATCGTCGACCCGCACACCGGTGACGTGCCCTCCCCCGTGTGGCGGACGGTCACCGCGGCCGCCGCCACCTGCGTCGACGCCAACATCGCCACCACGGCGTCGATCGTCATGGGCGACGCCGCCCCGGGCTGGCTCGCCGAGCGCCGGCTACCCGCCCGCCTCGTCACCGCCGCCGGGGAGATCACGAACACCGCGGGCTGGCCCGCAGAACAGGAGAGCTGACGGTGGGGCAGGTGCTCTGGTTCACCAGCCGGGCGACCGGGCTGGTGTCACTGCTTCTGATCACCGCGACGGTGGTGCTCGGCGCGTCCCACTCGGGACGGGTGGCCTCCACGGGATGGCCGCGGTTCACGCTGCACGCGGTGCACCGCAACCTGTCGCTGCTCACGCTCGCGTTCCTCGTCGTGCACATCGCCACCGCGATCGTCGACCCGTACGCGAAGATCGCCTGGCTGGACGCCGTGGTGCCGTTCACGTCGGTCTACCACCCGTTCGTGCTCGGGCTGGGCGCCGTGGCGTTCGACCTGCTGCTCGCGGTGCTGGTCACCAGCATGCTGCGCGGGCGGATCCCGCTGGGCCTGTGGCGTGGCGTGCACGTCGCCAGCTACGCGATGTTCCCGGTCGTCGTCTGGCACGGGCTGGGCATCGGCGGCGGCGACAGCACGCTGTGGTGGGTGATCGCGCTCACCGTCGCCTGCTGCGTCGCGGTGGTCGGGGCCGCGGCCCGCCGGGTGCTCACCCGCCATCCCGATGCCGTGGCGCGTCGCGCCGTCGGGAGCGTCCGATGACGGCGACGATGGACCCACGGCCACACGTCCGCACAGCGCTCGACGTCGCCCGGCTGTTCGCCCGCGACGCGGACCCCACCCGCACCGCGAACCTCGACGAGCACGAGGACCGCCTCGGCCCGCTCCCCCTGGCCGTCTACCCGAACCGCCCGGGACGCCAGCGGCTGATCGACACCGTCGCTCGGGCAGGCTTGCGCGGTCGCGGTGGCGCCGGGTTCCCCACCGGCGAGAAGCTCGCCGCCGTCGCCGCGGGGAAGGGCCGCGCCGTCGTGGTCGCCAACGGCTGCGAGGGCGACCCCACCAGCGCCAAGGACCAGGCGCTGCTCGCCCGCTCCCCCCACCTCGTGCTCGACGGCATCGCGCTCGCCGCCCACGCCGTCGGCGCCCGCGAGGCGATCCTCTGCGTGCACCGCGACAGCCCCCTGATCGACGTCGTCTACGCGGCACTGCACGAGCGCGACCGCGACACCGTCGCCGTCGAGGTGGTGGAGGTGCCCGACCGCTACGTCGCCAGCGAGGCCTCCGCGCTGGTCAACTTCCTCAACAACGGCGACGCCCGGCCCACCACGACACGGCCGTCGGTGCGCGGGGTGAGGGGGCGCCCGACGCTGGTGGACAACGTCGAGACCCTCGCCCACATCGCTCTCGTCGCCCGCTTCGGCGACGCCTGGTTCCGGGAGGCCGGCACCCCCGACTCGCCCGGCACCCTGCTCGTGACGGTCGGCGGCGCGGTCAACCGGCCCGGCGTCTACGAGATCGAGGCCGGGCTCCCGCTCTCCGACGCCCTGGAGCTGGCGGGCGGCGAGTCCGAGGCGTTGGCGGCCGTGCAGATCGGCGGGCTCGGCGGGAGCTGGCTGCCCATCGACGACGCCGCCGAGCTGCCGCTGGCCCACGAGACCTGCCGTGACGTGGGCATCCCGCTGGGCGTCGCCGCCCTGGTGGCGCTGCCCGCGCGGGCCTGCGGCATCGCCGAGACCGCCCGGATCCTGCGCCACCTCGCCGACGAGTCGGCCGGCCAGTGCGGGCCGTGCATGTTCGGGCTGCCCGCCGTCGCCGACGACATGGAGGCGCTCGCGTACGGCGACGGATCGGTGTCCGGGCAGCTGCACCGGCGGCTCGGCGTCATCCCCGGCCGCGGCGCCTGCTCCCATCCCGACGGCGCCGTCCGACTCGCGGTCACCGCACTGCACACGTTCGCCGACGACGTGGCCGCCCACGCGCACGGCGAGCCGTGCCACGCGGCGCAGGGCCCGTTCTGGACACCCCTTCGGATCCCCGCGTGAGCACGCTGAGGCTCGACCCGATCATGTGCCACGCCCACGGCCTCTGCGCGGAGCTGCTGCCCGAGCTCGTCGAGCTCGACGAGTGGGGCTACCCGCTACTGGACCCCGACGAGGTGCCGCCGGAGCTCGAGGCGGCGGCGAAGCGCGCGGCGGCGGCCTGCCCCACCCTCGCGCTGAAGCTCGAACGGTCCGTCGTTCCCGTACCAGCACCCCGAGAGGCAGGCCGGCCATCGGGTGCACTGTCGCTCCCCCGGCACGGGTGACCGCCCCCGTCACCAGCGAGGGTGGTGGGCCACCACCACGCGCCCCCCTCCGCGTTGACCAGCGCCGCCGGTCGGTCGATCCGGTGCAGCAGCGGTAGCAGGCGGGCTCCAGCCAGCTGTTGACGATGTCGGCCCCGACGACGCCGAGGAACCCCCCGCCGCGGCGCAGCGGCACGGTGAACGTGAGCGTGTACTCCTCGGTGCACAGCCGGTCGACGTACGGCCCGGTGACGTGCCGGGCCCCCGTCTCGCGCGGGATCGCGAACCACGGCAACACGCTGGTGCTCAAGCCGTCGGACCCCACCCCGGCCAGCACCGACCACGACATCCCCGCGATGGTGGCCATCACCGGCAGCGTCGCGGCGGCCAAGGCGGTGGCGCAGGCCGCCTCCAAGCGCGTCACGAAGGTGCACCTGGAGCTGGGCGGCAACGCGCCGATCGTCGTGTTCGAGGACGCCGACATCGCCGGCGCGGCGGCCGACATCGCCGTCGCCGGGGTCTTCAACGCCGGGCAGGACTGCACGGCCGCCACCCGCGTGATCGCCCACGAGAGCCTGGCCGTCGAGCTCGCGGACGCCCTGGCCGCCGAGGCCGCCACCGTGCTGCTCTCGCGCGACGAGCAGTCCGACTCCGAGGACCTCTACATCCCGCCGATCAACAACGCGGCGCAGCTGGACACGGTGGCCGGGCTCGTGTCCCGGGTCGCCGACCACGCCCGGGTGCTCGCGGGCGGTACCCCGGCCGACGGTGCCATGAGCAAGTACGAGTAACACCACATCGGGTTCGGGCGATCTCGGGGAATGACCCGTTTTCTTCCCGTCGCGGCGCTGGCGCTGATCCTGAGCGGCTGCGCGGCGACGCCGGTCATCGGCACGGCGAGCCCCGAGGGTTCGTCGATCACGTCGGCGGTGGCCGCCGCCGGTGAAGCGGCCGGCGGCGGGGGCGGCGGCACCCCCTTCGACGCCTGCGCGCTGGTCTCCGCCGCCGACGTCGAGGCCCTGATCGGGAAGAACGACGGCGGCCGGGCCAGCTCGGCACCGGGGGCCGACGGAGGCGGATGCGTCTGGACGAACAAGGACAACGAGTACTCCGTCTCCGTCGACATCGGCGACACCGACACCGCGATCAACGGCCTGCCCGCTCAGGATCCGGCGTTCGGCGAGGTCGAGCCGCTGCCGGACGGGATGCAGTACTTCGCGGGCGCGGTGGACTTCGCGGCGAAGGGCCGCAAGTGCTCCGTGCAGATCGCCACGAACGAGACGACGGACGGCGGCGACAAGGCCGCGGCCGTGAAGCTGGCGCAGGCGGTGAAGGCCAAGATCTAGCTCACCGGCCCTCGGCCAGGACGCAGTCCGCCGGCACGGGCGAGCCCACCAGCCGGGGTCGACCGACAGGTCCTGCGGCGGCGATCCCGTCGCGGAGGAGGTCGAATCCCGTCATCGGGAGATCCGATCACAGACCGCCCGTGTTGAGCAGCAGGTTCGGGGTGCCGCCCGTGCCGCCCCCGTCGATGACGCCGGGGGTGGCGTGGTCCTCGATCCACTTCTTGACCGTCGCGCTGGGCTGGTCACCGAACGTCTGCTTGTAGAGCGCCGCCACCCCCGCGACGAACGGCGCCGCCATCGACGTGCCCGTGTACGAGGCGGTCTTCCCGCCCGGCACCGGCGCGACGATGCCCGTGCCCGGCGCGTAGAGGCCCACGCAGCCGCCCGTGGACGAGCTCTGGGCGCGCTTGTCGTCGATCGTCGAGTTGGCCACGACCAGCACCCCGACGGCGGCGCGGGGGGCCACCGTGCAGTCGTCGGCGCCGGTGTTGCCCGCCGACGACGCCACGAACACGCCCTGGGCCACCAGCTTCGCCACGGCGGCCACCAGAACGTCCGAGGGGCCGTAGCTCCACGACATCACGGCCACCGACGGGCCGGAGGCGTTCTTCGCGACGTAGTCGATGCCGGAGAGCAGCGTGGAGAGCGTGCCTGAGCCGTTGCAGTCGAGCACCTTCACCGAGCGCACGGTCGCGTCCTTCGCCACCCCGTGCTGCGACGACGCGGCGATGCCGGCCACCACCGTGCCGTGGCCGTCGCAGTCGCCTGCGGTGGAGTCGACGGCGTTCAGCGGCTGGGTGGCGCGCCCGCCGAACTCCGGGTGGGTGGTGTCCACGCCCGTGTCGAGCACGTAGACCGTGACGCCCTTGCCGGTGGCCTTCGTCGTGTACTTCCCGTCGAGGGGCAGGTTGCGCTGGTCGATGCGGTCGAGGCCCCAGTTGGGCGGGTTCAGCTCGACCGACTCGGTCATCGCGGGGGTCACGGCGGCCGGCTCGATCGGGGTGACGCGGCGGTCCTGCTCCACCCCGAGCACCCCCGGCGCGGTCCGGACCTCGCCGAGCTGCGTGGCGTCGAGCGGTGCGGCGAAGCCGGCGAACGCGCTGTCGTAGGTCGCGGTCGGCTGCGCACCGACGGACTCCGCCGCGGCCACCGACGCCGCCGGTGTGGCCGCGTGCACCACGTACGCCACCCGGGCGCTCGCAGCCGAGGCGCTGCCCGTGCCCACGAGCACCGCGGCGATCTGGAGCGCGATCACCACAGGGGCGAAGCGCAGGAACAGGCGTGTCACGTGGAGCGACGGTACGCACGCGGTGTGCGGGGGGCCAGAGACACGATAGGGGCTGGAGTGACGTCAGGGTTCCATGGTGTGACGCTGGGTCGCGGAAGGTTCAGGATCCCGGCCGAACGGCCTTCAGCTCCACGACACGTCGCCGGTCTTCTGCGGCAGCGCGGCGGGGGAACACGCATCCGCGACGTGGTTGAACACCACGTTCCGCGGAAGCGGGGGTCAACTGCTCGCAGGGTGGATCCCGACCTCGGTGGCCTTCACGACGAACCACAGGTCCGCACCGGGTTCCACCGCGAGGTCGGCCACCGCCGCGGGCGTCACGTCGGCGGCCAGGCCGTCCACCCACTGCGGCCCACCCGGAACCGCCCCGGCCCGCAGCCGCACCGTGTTGCCCACGGGCTCGATCGCCGCCAGCCGCACCGGCAGCACGTTGCGCGGGCTGCCCGACGGCCTCTCCGCGTAGACCGCCACCGCCGACGGCGGGAACACCGCCACCGCGGGATCACCCTCGTCCACGCCCTCCGCGTGACCGGAGACCAGCAGCCCGTCGGCCGTGCGCAGGCCGTTCGGGCCGACGACACCGGGGACCAGATCGAGCCCCGCGATCCGCGCCGTGAACGGGCTGCGCGGCCGCGCCAGGACGTCACGGGTGGGGCCCTGCTCCACCAGGCTCCCGTCGGTCAGCACCATGACGCGGTCGGCGAGCACCAGCGCGTCGAGAGCGGAGTGGGTGACGAGCAGCGCGGTCTGCTTGCGGTCGCGGACGACGCGCCGCAGCAGCGACCGCATCGCCGGCGCGGAGTCGACGTCCAGCGCGGCGAGGGGTTCGTCGAGCAGGAGGAGGTCCGGGCCGGGGGCCAGCGCCCGCGCCAGCGCGACGCGCTGCTGCTGCCCGCCGGACATCTGGGACGGCTTGCGGTCGGCCAGCTCGGCCGTGCCGACGGCGGCGAGCAGCTCCCGGGCCCGGGCGTCGGCCTCGGCACGCGACACCCCCTGGGCCCGCGGGCCGAACGCGACGTTGCCGAGCGCCGTGAGGTGCGGGAACAGCAGCGCCTGCTGGGCCAGCAGCCCGACCCCGCGCCGGTGCGGGGCCACGTGCACGCCCGACCCGACGTCGGTGATCATCTCGTCGCCCATGCGGACGTGGCCGCCGTCGGGGTGCAGCAGCCCGGCGAGCACGGAGAGCAGCGTGGACTTGCCCGAGCCGTTGGGCCCGAGCACGGCCAGCACCTCACCCGGCGCCGCGCTCAGCGCGACGTCGAGGGTGAAGGCGGGACGCCGGACGACGATCCGCGCGTCGAGACCCGGAGTCACGCCACCCCCTGCACGGTCCGCGGACGGGCGACGGCGATGACGACGATCGACACCACCACCAGCAGCAACGAGGTGGTCACGGCGGCGTCGACGTCCTCCTCCCGCTGCTGGTAGACGAGCAGGGGCAACGTCTGGGTGACGCCCTGCAGGCTGCCGGCGAACGTGATGGTGGCGCCGAACTCCCCCATCGCCCGGGCGAACGCCAGGATCGCACCCGAGAGCAGCCCGGGCAGGATGAGCGGCACCGTCACCCGGCGGAACGCGAGCGCCGGGGTGGCGCCGAGCGTGGCCGCGATGGCCTCGTAGCGCTCACCCGCCGTCCGGATCGCGCCCTCCAGGCTGACGACGAGGAACGGCAGCGCCACGAACGTCTGGGCGATGATCACCGACGCGGTGGTGAACGGGATCGTGATCCCGAAGGCGAGGTCGATGCCCTTGCCGACGAGGCCGGTGCGGCCCAGCAGGTAGAGCAGCGCGAGCCCGCCCACCACCGGCGGCAGCACCAGCGGCAGCAGCACCACCGAGCGCAGGAACCGCAGCCCGCGCAGGCGGCCGCGGGCGAGCACCACCGCGAGCGGACCGCCCAGTGCGATGCACAGCGCCGTGGCCACCGCCGCCGTCTCCAGCGAGAGCAGCAGCGCGTCCACGGACGCCGAGCTGAGCAGCAGCGCCGGGATGCGCGGCCAGTCGGCCTTCAGCAGCAGGCCGACCACCGGTAGCGCGATGAGCGCGAACGCCAGCGTGGCCGGGAGCCAGAGCCAGCCCGGCAGGGCGACGGCGGCGGCCCGCTCCTCCTCCCGCGCGGGTGCGAGCGGGCCGGCGGACGTCATTTCTTGGCGCCGAACCCGGCCGCCGCCAAGGTCTTCTGGCCCAGCTCACCGGTGACGAGCTCCTGGAACCTGGCCGCGAGGTCGGCCTGCCTCGCGTTCTTGAGCACGGCGATCGGGTAGTTCGTGACGGCCTGGCTCGACTCCGGGAACGAGACGCCCTGCACGGTGCCCTTGGCCGCCGTCACGTCGGTGACGTAGACGAGCGCGGCGTCGGCGTTGCCCGTGGCGACCTTGCTCAGCACCGACTTGACGTCGGGCTCCTCGCTGACCGGCTTGAGCGTCACCCCGGTGGCCTTCTCGACCTTCGCGGCGGCGGCCCCGCAGGGCACCGCGGGCGCGCAGACGACGACCTTCAGGTCGGGCTTCGCGAGGTCGGCGAACGATACGATCTTCTTCGGGTTGCCGGGCACCGTTGCGATCTGCAGCACGTTGGTGGCGAAGATCGTGGGCGCGGCGGTGGTGAGGCTCGCGTCCGTGACCGTCCTCATCGTGGTGTCGCTGGCCGCGGCGAACAGGTCGGCGGGCGAGCCGTTCACGATCTGCTGGGCCAGGTCGGACGAGCCGCCGTAGCTGATCGTCACGGTGACGCCGGGGTTGTCCGTCTCGAACCGGGACTTGAGGGCATTGAAGGTGCCCGTCAGCGACGCAGCGGCGAGGACGGTCAGGGTGCGCACCTCGGGGGCGCTCGAGCCGGGGGCCGGTCCGCTGCTGGTGGACGACGAGCCGCACGCCGCGAGCGTGAGCGCGAGGCCCGCCGCCGTGGCCGTGGCCAGGACACGCTTCATCACGGGTTTCCTCCAGGGGTTTCCACGACGACGTTCGTCGACTTGATCACGGCCACGGCCAGGACGCCGGGCTCCAGCCCGAGATCGCGGACGGCCTCGCTCGACATCAGCGACACCACGCGGTGCGGCCCGCACTGCAGCTCCACCTGGGCCATCACCGTGTCCGTCACGACCGAGGTGACGAGCCCGACCAGCCGGTTGCGCGCGGAGCGCTGCACCACCGAGGGATCGGGCGCGGTGTGCGCGTGGTCGCGGGCGAACGCGACCAGGGCGGCACCGTCGATGACCTTGCGGTTCGAGGCGTCGGCCTCGACGGGGATCGTGCCGGCGTCCACCCGGCGACGGACGGTGTCGTCGCTGACCCCCAGCAGACGAGCGGCGTCGGCGATCCTGAACTGCGGCACGATGCGGATACTAAGTGCGCAGTTGCGAGTTTGACCAGCAGGGCCGTGCCTGATGGTCGGCTACGATCGACCTCCGCTCCTCACTCGCCGGCGCTCGCTACGATGCTCAGCCGACCTGCGCCTCCGCACGTTGTGGTTGGGTGCTGGTGTGGACTTCGAACCCAGCGCCGTCGCTGCCGACTACACCAAGCGCATGCGCGCCTTCCTCGACGAGAAGGTCCTGCCCGCCGAAGCCGGGTACGACGCCTTCCGCGCGGAGCGCCGGGGCACCCCGCAGGAGTGGGACCTGCCGCCCGTCGTCGAGGAGCTGAAGACCGAGGCCAAGGCGCGCGGCCTCTGGAACCTCTTCCTCCCCGACGTCTCGGGCCTGACCAACCTGGAGTACGCGCAGGTCGCCGAGGTGTCCGGCTGGTCGCCCGTGATCGCGCCCGAGGTCATCAACTGCCAGGCGCCCGACACCGGCAACATGGAGACCCTCCATCTCTTCGGCACGCCCGAGCAGAAGGCCGACTGGCTCGAGCCGCTGCTGGCCGGCGAGATCCGGTCCGGGTTCGCGATGACCGAGCCCGACGTGGCCTCCTCGGACGCCACGAACGTGCAGACCACCATCCGGCGCGAGGGCTCCGGAGATGACGGGGAGTACGTCATCTCCGGGAAGAAGTGGTGGATCTCCGGCGCCGCCGACGAGCGCTGCAAGATCTTCATCGTCATGGGCAAGACCGACCTCGACGCGCCGAAGCACCGCCAGCAGTCGATGGTGCTCGTGCCCCGCGACACCCCCGGCCTGACGATCACCCGGCACCTGCCGACGTTCGGCTACCAGGACCAGCACGGCCACTCCGAGCTGGAGTTCCGGGACGTGCGGGTGCCGGTCGGCAACGTGCTCGGCGAGGAGGGCGGCGGCTTCGCCATCGCCCAGGCCCGGTTGGGCCCCGGCCGCATCCACCACTGCATGCGCCTGATCGGCATGGCCGAGCGCGCGATCGACCTGATGGTGACGCGGGCGCAGTCGCGCGTCGCGTTCGGCAAGCCGCTGGCCCAGCAGGGCGTGGTCGGCGAGCAGATCGCGCAGTCGCGCATCGAGGTGGAGCAGGCCCGCCTGCTCGTCTACAAGACGGCCTGGCTGATCGACAAGTACGGGGCCAAGGGCGCGGCCACCGAGATCGCCGCGATCAAGGTGATCACCCCGCGCATCGCCTGCGACGTCATCGACCGGGCCATCCAGATCCACGGCGGTGCCGGCATGAGCGACGACACCCCGCTGGCCTACTTCTACGTCTGGGCGCGCGCCCTGCGTCTCGCCGACGGCCCCGACGAGGTCCACCTGCGCACGGTGGCCCGCCAGGAGCTGGGCAGGCACAGCTGACCTTTTGGGCAGCCGGGCCGGCCTGGCTGCCCAGCATCTGCGGAGATCACCGACAGCGGTGTCCGCGGATGCGGAGACGCGAGTTTTCGCAGCTCGGGCGATGATGGAAGATCCGATTCTACGGTTACGCTCGTGGGGTGACGGCAACCGAGATCGGCCTCCCCGCAGTACGGCGGGTCACCACCCGGGACCCGGCGCGGCCCGCAGACCCCCGTCTCGTCGACACGTTCGGCCGGGTCGCCACCGACCTGCGCATCTCGCTCACCGACCGCTGCAACCTGCGCTGCTCCTACTGCATGCCCGCCGAGGGCCTCGACTGGATGCCGCGCGACGAGCAGCTCACCGACGACGAGCTCGTGCGGCTGATCGGCATCGCGGTCAACCAGCTGGGCATCGAGGAGCTGCGGTTCACCGGCGGCGAGCCGATGCTGCGCAAGGGCCTCGAGGGCATCATCGCGGCGTCCGCGGCGCTGGAGCCGCGCCCCGACATCTCGCTCACCACCAACGGCATCGGCCTGGCCCGCCGCGCCGAGTCCCTGGCCGCGGCCGGCGTCAACCGGCTCAACGTCTCGATGGACACGCTCCAGCAGGAGCGCTTCGCCACCATCACGCGCCGCGACCGCCTCTCCGACGTCCTGGAGGGCCTCGCCGCCGCCCGCGCCGCCGGCCTCGGCCCCGTCAAGATCAATACGGTGCTGCTGCGCGGCCTCAACGACGACGAGGCCGTGCCGCTGCTGCGCTTCGCCGTCGAGCACGGCTACGAGCTGCGGTTCATCGAGCAGATGCCGCTGGACGCGCAGCACGGCTGGGCGCGCAACGAGATGGTCACCGCGGGCGAGATCATGGAGTCGCTGCGCACCGCGTTCACGCTCACGCCCGACCCGACCGAGCGCGGCGGTGCCCCGGCCGAGAAGTGGCTCGTCGACGGCGGCCCGGCCGTTGTCGGCGTCATCGCCTCGGTCACGCGGCCGTTCTGCGGCGCGTGCGACCGCACCCGGCTGACAGCGGACGGCCAGATCCGCTCGTGCCTGTTCGCCCGCACCGAGACCGACCTGCGCGCGATGATCCGCGGCGGCTCGACCGACGCGGAGATCGCCGACACCTGGCGCGACGCCATGTGGGGCAAGCTCGCCGGCCACGGCATCGACGACCCCGGCTTCCTGCAGCCGGACCGCCCGATGAGCGCCATCGGGGGCTGAGGAGGATGAGCACCGTGACGATCGAGGTGCGCTACTTCGCCGCGGCCCGCGCCGCCGCGGGGGTCGAGGCCGAGAAGATCCAGCTCGAGGCGGGTGCGACCGTCGACGACGTGCTGGCGGCGCTCCGGGCCGAGCACGGTGCCGAGCTGGCCCGCGTCCTGGAACGCTGCAGCTACCTGCTCGACGAGGTGGCCGTCCGCGACCGGAGCACGTCGGTGAGCGGGGCGTCGACGCTCGACGTGCTGCCGCCCTTCGCCGGCGGCTGACGGCCCGGCGGCGGGCGTCTCCCGGACGACCTCCACCGGGCCGGTGCCGCGGACGGGCGCCGTCACATCGGCCGCCACGGCGTCGAGCGGTACGGACCCGGACTACGCCAGTGAGCGGGCGAAGCCCGTCACGTCACGGACCGCCGCCAGGTAGACGTCCGGCAGAGCGCCGCGGAACAGCAGCTCGCCCACGTGGCAGAGGCCCAGGTTGATCTTCCCGACCGAGCTGACCCCCGCCTTGAGCAGCAGGCGGTGGTAGGCGATGCCCTCGTCGCGCAGGGGATCGAGCTCGTTGCAGGAGATGACGTGCGGCGGCAGGCCCTCCACGTCGGCGACCGTGGCGCGGTGCGGCCAGCAGGTGGGCTCGGCGGCGTTCGCGCCCTCCGGGTCGTAGACCTCCGCGAGCAGCGGGAAGAGGCTCCGGTTGAGCCAGTACTGGTCGTTCTCCCGCAGCGACGGGAGCCTTGACTCCGCCCACGCGCCGACGATGTACGGGCACTGCGCGTAGACGCCGGAGATCTCGTCGACCCAGCCCTCGCGCTTCGCCTTGATCGCCAGGGCGAGCGCGAGGTTGCCGCCTCCCGAGTCTCCGGTGACCACGACGTTCGTCGCCCCCAGCTCCTGCAGGTGCGACGACACCCAGCGGAGGCCGGCGGCGCAGTCGTCGAGCCCGGCGGGGAAGGGGTGCGCACCGAGGACGCCGCCGCCGTTGCGGTACTCCACTCCGACGACGACGGCACCCGCCGCCGCGAGCTCCAGCCGCCACCGCGTGTAGAGCGGCCCCGCGGTGGCGAGCATGACCATGCCACCCCCGTGCACCTGGTAGATGCACGGCAGCGGGCCCTCCACCCCGGACGGGCGGTGCACGTGCAGCGTGATGTCGTGGCCGCCGTCGCCGGTGATCGTGACGACCTCGGACGTGACGCCGTCGAGCGGCGGTGAGCCCTGCGCCAACGCGGTGAACAGGCCCTCGAACCCGACCTCGACGGCCTCCACGAACCCGAGGAGCTCCTCGCGGGGGGCATCGGGGGTGAGCGGCGCGCCGTCGGCGTGGCCGTCGATGCCGAGGCCGGTCAGCACCGCGACCATCCGGGGGTCGGCGCGGGGGTCGGTACCGATCGTGAGGTCCGGGTCGCCCAGGCGGCCGGGCAGGTCTGTGGTCATGACGCTCTCCTCGTCGAGATGTCGTGGTCCATCTGTCGCGTCGTGCGACACAGATGCTTGCGTGTCGCGCTAGTGTGAGTGGGGCCACAGCAACTGTCAACGCATCGGGGGCGACGTGCGCGAGCCGGTCACGCCCCTGGAGCGTCAGCTCGCCGGCGCCTACGCCGAACGACGCACGGCTCTCGACGCGTTCGTGGCCGCCCGTCGCGCGTTCCAGTCCGGGCAACGGCTCGACATGCAGGCACTCGCCGGCGAGCTCGGGGTCAACCGGGCCACGCTCTACCGCTGGGTCGGGTCCCGCGAGCTCCTGCTGTGCGAGGTGATCTGGTCGCTCACCCGGCGCACGATCGAGCGGGGCCTGGCCCGCCCGGCGACCGGCCCGGGTTCCCGGCTCGCCGCGGTGCTGGCCGACTTCGTCCGCGACGTCCTCGCCCACCCCGGGATGAGCCGCTTCCTGGCGGAGGAGGGCGAGTTCGCGATGCGGCTGCTGACGATGCAGTCGGGCGGGTACCAGCAGCGGCTCATCGCGCTGGTCCACGACCTGGTCGTCGGGGAGACCGCAGCCGGACGGCTCGCGAGCCCGGTGCCGCCCGACGACCTCGCCTACACCGTGGTGCGCGTGGTGGAGTCCTACGTCTACCGCGCGGTGATCACGGGAGAGGAACCGGACGCGGACCGCGCGGGAAGGGTCCTCCAGGCGCTGCTCCCGTCCGCACACCCGGACGCCTGACGAGGTTCACGCGCGTTTCCTGTGCTACCGCCAGGAACGTGGATGGCTCCACGCTGGAGACCGCACCACACGTCAGTCCCCATGGAAGGTCACGGAGATCAACCGCGCCACATCTGAGGAGCGTCAGATGCCGAGCACCTCCCGGTAGCTGCGCAACCCGCCCGCCGACTCCGCCGCCCACATCCCGTGCGCGATCGCCCGCGACACCACGTCGGCCGCGGCCGCGTGCAGGCCCACCAGCGTCGCGAGGTCGGGCGCGGGGCGGCTGGCGGTGGAGAGACCGAACACCACGTCGCCGTCCATCACGGTGTGCACCGGGGAGAGCGCGCGGGCCATGCCGTCGTGGCCCATCGTCGCCAGCCGGGAGCAGCCCGCCTTGTCCAGCGTCAGGTCCGTCGCGACCACGGCCAGCGTGGTGGCGGTGCCCGCGGCGGGCGGTGCGGGCCGGGCGATCCCCCGCAGCGCCGCGAGCACGTCCGGCCCGACCTCGACGGGCGGGAACTCGTCGGCGAACCCGACCCGTGCCCCGTACAGCCCGCCGGTGCGCAGGTCCACGGCCGAGCCCACCGCGTTGACGACGGCGAGCGCCGCCACCGTCGAGCCGTCGGGCAGCACGGTGCTGGCGGTGCCGACACCACCCTTGAGCCCGCCCGCGACCGTGCCCCTCCCGGCCCCCACGACGCCCTGGGCGACGGGCCCGGCCGCGGCCACGTCGTAGGCCGCCACCCCGGTGGTGGCGTCCGGGCGGGCGGCGAAGTCACCGCCACGGCCGAGGTCGAACACCACGGCCGCGGGCACGATCGGCACCAGGCCGCCGGGCACGGCGAAGCCCTCCCCCACCGCCTCCAGCCGTTCCATCACGCCGGTGGCCGCGGCGAGCCCGTACGCGCTGCCGCCGCTGAGCACGATCGCGTGCACGCGCTGGACGGTGGTGCGGGGGTCGAGGAGGTCGGTCTCGCGGGTGCCGGGAGCCGCACCCCGCACGTCGACGCCGCCGACCGCGCCACCGGGCGGGGCGAGGACGACCGTGGTGCCGCTCAGCCCGCCGTCGACGGACGCGTGCCCGACGCGTAAGCCCTCGACGTCGGTGATCGCGTTGTGGGTACCGGGGCGCATGGCCCCATCCTCATGCGCCGGTGCGTACCTGCGACACCGGGATCCCGTCGCTGCAGGACAGCCGCGGCCATGCGGGAGCGCGTGAGGTTCTCGGCGGTGCTCGCCGAGGGCGCCGACGCGTCATGAACGTCGACGTGGCACCCGGCCCGCTGCCCGTCGCGATCGGCCGGGCCGACCTCGGGGGCGCCCTGGACAGCGGCGTCCGGCACGAGGTCCGGGTGGACGACGCCACCGGCCCGGTTGCCGACGGCCCCCCCGCGAGGGCCGTCGACGTCCGTTTCCCGCCAGCCCCGCGGGTCTGCCGCAGCCAGGCTGTGTCCCATGCACGAGCTCGACACCGACGGCGTGGCCGCCGTCCCCGACGTCCTGACCCCCGACCAGTGCGCGGAGGTGACCGCCATGCTCGACGAGGACGCGCGCTTCCGCAGCACCGTGGTCATGGCCCGGCACGCCTTCGGGGAGGGCAGCTACCGCTACTTCGCCAATCCGCTCCCACCGTTGGTCCAGGAACTTCGTGAACAGTGGTACCCGCGGCTCGCGTCGGTCGCGAACCGCTGGGCGGAGCGGCTGGGCGAGCCGACCTTCCCCACCTAGCTCGACGGCCTGCTCACCACCTGCGCCGCCGCGGGCCAGCACCGCCCCACACCGCTCGTGCTGCGCTACGGGCCCGGTGGCTACAACTGCCTGCACCAGGACGTCTACGGCGACGTCACGTTCCCGCTGCAGCTGCTCGTGATGCTCAGCCGCCCGGACGAGGACTTCACCGGTGGCGAGAGCGTGTTCGTGGAGCAGCGGCCACGCCAGCAGTCCCGGCCCGTGGTGCTCCGACCGCGCCAGGGCGAGGCCGTGGTGTTCCCGGTGCGGCACCGGCCGGTACCCGGCGCGCGGGGGTACCGGCGGGTGCAGCTGCGGCACGGCGTGAGCGCGGTGCACACGGGCAGTCGACACGTCCTGGGCGTCATCTTCCACAATGCCCGGTGATGCTGTTCCCACGAGAGAGACGTGTGCTCGCCCCCGGCGCGGTGCACGTGCCGGACTGGCTCGACCTCGACCAGCAGCGCCGGCTCGTCGTCGCCTGCCGGGAGTGGGCGGGCGAGGGCCCGGGCATCCGGGCGGCGGTGCTCCCCAACGGCGGCCGGATGACCGTCCGCGCCGTCTGCCTGGGCTGGCACTGGTACCCGTACCGCTACTCGCGCACCAGGGACGACCAGGACGGATCACCGGTGACGGCGTTCCCGGAGTGGCTCGGCGACCTCGGCCGCACCGCCCTGGCCGACGCCTACGGCGAGCACCGCGAGTACCACCCCGACATCGCCCTGATCAACCACTACGACGCCGACGCGCGGATGGGCCTGCACCGCGACGGCGACGAGGCCGCACCGGACCCCGTGGTGTCGTTGAGCATCGGCGCCCCGTGCCTGTTCCGGCTGGGCAACACCGAGACCCGCGGTCGGCCGTGGACGGACGTCGAGCTGCACTCCGGCGATCTGGTCGTGTTCGGCGACGAGAGCAGGCTCGCCTACCACGGCGTGCCGAAACTGCTCCCCGCCGTGGACGTGCCGGACACGGGGTTGGCGGCCGGGCGGCTGAACATCACCCTGCGCGTCTCGGGCCTTCGGTGACCGGCCGCCCACGACCGACCGATCGTTCCTCCCGACTTGCAGCAGAGCCACGTTCACGCAACCAGCTGGCGTGAACGTGGCTCTGCTGCCGAGAAGGGTCGGGCGTGTCTCAGCCGCGGGCGCGGCGGATCAGGAAGATGATCAGGAACAGCAGCACGCCGCCACCCAGCACGGGGGCGAGGCGCTTGAGCACCGGTGAGCCGGCGGTGTCGAGCAGGTCGATCGCGTCGATGCTGCTCTTCATCGGAGTGAACGGCACCGCCGCCGGCTTCGCGGCCGGGGCGGACGCCGGCGCCGTGGCCGTCGCGGTGGCGGCGGTACCGGCGGTGGCGGCACCGTTGGTGCTGCCCGCGGCGGCGGCCACCGGGGCGGCGGGGGTGGCGGCTCCGGCCGGAGCCGCGGCCTCCAGCCCGGGCGCCAGCTTCTCGGCGACACAGCCCGCGAACTGACCGATGATCTTGTCGGCCACGTCGGAGATGACGCCGCGGCCGAACTGCGCCGGGCGGCCGGTGATGGTCATGTCGGTGACCATCGTGACAACGGTCTTGTCCGCGCCGTCGGCCACCATCGTGCCGGTGACCGTGGCGTTGGCGGTGCCGTTGCCCCGGGAGTCGCGACCGCTGGCGTCGATGACGACGCGGTGGTTGGCGTCGTCACGCTCCTTGTAGGTGCCCTTGCCCTTGTAGGTGAGCGAGATCGGCCCCAGCTTCACCTTCACCGTGCCGGTGAACGTGTCGTCCTCGTACTCGGTGAGGGTGGCACCCGGGAAGCACGGCGCGATGGTCTGCGGGGTGTTCAGGGCCTCCCACGCCTTCTCGATGGGCGCCTCGATGGTGAACTTGTTCTCCAACTGCATGGGGTCTCCTCAAAGCAGAAATGCGGACGCTCGCCCCGGATGACCCGGGGCGAGCGTCCGCAGATGGAACGAACGTCAGCCCGCAGCGGCCAGCACCGCGCGGCCGGTGAGCACCTTGGCCAGGTGCTCACGGTAGTCGGCCGCGGCGTCGGCGTCACTCGGAGCGGCCGTGCCCTCGGTCGCATGCTCGGCCGCGGCGCGGATGGCGTCCGCGCTGGCCGACTGTCCGACGAGTGCCGCTTCCACGCCGGCGGCGCGGATCGGCGTGGTGCCCATGTTCGTCAGCCCGACGCGGGCCTCCGAGATGGTGCCCCCGTCGACCTTGACGGCCACGGCGACGGCGCACATCGACCAGGCCTGGGCGGTGCGGTTGAACTTCTCGTAGTGGCTGCCCCAGCCCGTGTACTTCGGGAACCGGATCTCGGTGAGGATCTCGCCCTCGCCGAGCGCGGTGGTGAAGTAGTCCACGAAGAAGTCCTTCGCGGTGACGGTCCGGCTGCCCGACGCGCCGGCGATGACCAGCTCGGCCTCCAGCGCCAGCGCGACGGCCCCGAGGTCACCCGCGGGGTCGGCGTGGGCCAGCGAGCCGCCCAGGGTTCCGCGGTGGCGGACCTGGTTGTCGGCGACCGTGGCGGTGGCCTGGGCCAGGAGCGCGACGTGCTGCTTGACCAGGTCGTCGCGGATGATGTCGTGGTACGGCGTCATCGCGCCGATCACGATGTGGTCGCCGTCCTCACGGATGCCGCGGAGCTCCGCGATCCCGCCGAGGTCGATGATCACCGACGGCGCCGCGAGGCGCAGCCGGAGCACCGGGATCAGGCTCTGGCCGCCGGCCAGGATCTTCGCGTCGTCCCCGCCCTGCTGCAGCGCCGTGATGGCGTCGGCGACCGACGCCGGCTTGACGTAGTCGAACTTGGAGGGGATCACTCTGTCTCTCCCTGGGGGTTGTTCGGGTCGATCGAGCCCAGGCCGGCGCCCGGCGAGTGCGTGTCGATGGGCGTCTCCTGCGTGGCGTTGCCCTTGGCGTCCTGGATGGCCCGCCACACGCGCTGCGAGGTGCAGGGCATCTCGACGTTGGTGACGCCCAGGTGACGCAGCGCGTCGATCACGCCGTTGACGATGGCGGGCGTGGAGGCGATGGTGCCCGCCTCGCCGACGCCCTTGACGCCCAGCGGGTTCGACGTGGCCGCGGCCGGGTTCGGCACCGTGGCGGTGTCGAAGCTCGGCAGGTCGGCCGCCGACGGCAGCGTGTAGTCGACGAACGTGCCGTTGACCAGGGTGCCCTGGTCGTCGTAGTTCGCCTCCTCGAACAGGGCCTGCGCGATGCCCTGCGCGAGACCGCCGTGCACCTGACCCTCGACGATCAACGGGTTGACGACGTTGCCGATGTCGTCCACGCAGACGTACTTGCGCAGGTTGACGTGGCCCGTCTCGGTGTCGATCTCGATGGCGGCGAGGTGCGTGCCGTGCGGGTAGGAGAAGTTCTCCGGGTCGTACACGGCGTCGGAGTCGAGCGACGGCTCCATGTCCTCGGGGTAGTCGTGCGCCATGAACGCGGCGAACGCCAGCTCCTGGATGGCCTTGCCCTTGTCCGTGCCGCGGACCGTGAAGTTGCCGCCCGAGAACTCGATGTCGTCCTCGGACGCCTCGAGCAGGTGCGCGGCCAGCTTCTTCGCCTTGGCGATGACCTTCTCGGCCGCCTTGACGATGGCGATGCCACCGACGGCGAGCGAGCGGGAGCCGTAGGTGTCGAGGCCCTTGGGCGAGATCTGCGTGTCGCCGTGCAGGATCTCGACGTCCTCGAACGGCACGCCCAGCTGGTCGGCGACGATCTGGCTGAACGCCGTCTCGTGGCCCTGGCCGTGCGCCGAGGCGCCGGTGATGACCTCGACCTTGCCGGTGGCCAGCATGCGGATGCTGGCGGCCTCCCAGCCGCCCGCGCCGTAGGCCAGCGAGCCGAGCACGCGGGACGGCGCGAGGCCGCACATCTCGGTGAACGTCGAGATGCCGATGCCGAGCTGGACGGGGTCGTTGTTCTTGCGACGCTCCTCCTGCTCACGGCGCAGGCCGGCGTAGTCGAACATCTCCATGGCCTGGTCGGTGGCCTGCTCGTAGTTCCCGGTGTCGTAGGTGAGACCCACGACGGTGGTGAACGGGAACTCCTCGTGCTTGATCCAGTTCTGCTGGCGCAGCTCCATCGGGTCGCGCCCGAGCTCGACGGCCAGCTCGTCCATGATCCGCTCGACGGCGAACGTGGCCTCCGGGCGTCCGGCGCCGCGGTAGGCGTCGGTCAGCGTCTTCGTGGTGAAGACGTTGGTGCACGTGAACTTGTATGCCGGGAACTTGTAGATCGCGTTGAACATGAACGCGCCGAGGATCGGCACACCCGGGCCGACGAGGCCGAGGTAGGCACCCATGTCGGCGAGCAGGTGGACGTCGAGGCCGGTGACCGTGCCGTCCTTCTTCGCCGTGATCGTGATGTCCTGGATCTGGTCGCGGCCGTGGTGGGCGGCGAGCAGGGACTCCGACCGGGTCTCGGTCCACTTGATCGGCTTGCCCAGCTTCTGGGCGAGGACGACGGTGAGCATCTCCTCGGGCAGCACGCCGATCTTGCCGCCGAAGCCGCCGCCCACGTCGGGGGCGATGACGCGGAGCTTGGACTCGGGCACACCGAGGGTCACGGTGGTCATGGTGCGCAGGATGTGCGGCACCTGGGTGGCGGCCCAGAGGGTGATCTGCTCACCGGAGGGGTCGCACACCGCGGAGCGCGGCTCCATGAACGCCGGGATGAGGCGCTGCTGGATGAAGCGGCGCTTGAGGACGATCGAGTCGGGGTCGGCCTCCGCGGCCGCGATGGCCTCGTCGACGCTGCCACCGGTGCCGGCCGCGCCGGCGTCGAACACCCAGGTGGCGCTCTCGTTGGTCTCGAGCTCCGGGTGCACCAGGGTGGCGCCGGGAGCGATGGCGGCCTCCATGTCGAGGACCGGCTCGAGCGGGTCGTAGTCGATCTCGACGAGGTCGGCCGCGTCGCGCGCCTCGGCGACGGTGCGGGCCACGACCACGGCCACGCCCTCACCGGCGAAGTGCACGGTCTTGCTGGCCAGCAGCGGACGCTGCGGGGCCTTCTGGTCCGGGGTGATCGGCCAGGCGCAGGGGAGGCCGACGGCCTCGACGCCGAGGTCGGCGGCGGTGTACACGCCGATGACGCCGGGGGCGGCCTCGGCCGCGGACTTGTCGATGCCCGTGATCGTCGCGTGCGCCAGCGGCGAGCGGACGACCGACAGGTGCAGGGTGCCGTGCGGGGTGATCGAGTCGGTGTACTTGGTCCGACCGGTGATGAGACGCGCGTCCTCCTTGCGGGTGCGCGCCTTGCCGATTTCGAGCGTGGTGGGATCGGCGGTAGCAGTCATCTAGTTGCCTCCTCCGGCCACGGGGGCCGGGGCTCCTCGGTCAGCGGTGGCGCCCGGCTTCATGGCCTGGGCCGCGCCCTGCACCGCGCGGACGATGTTCTGGTAGCCCGTGCAGCGGCAGAGGTTGCCCTCGATGCCCTCACGGACCTCGTGCTCGTCGGGGTCGGGGTTGTCGCCCAGCAGGTCGATCGCCTGCATGATCATGCCGGGGGTGCAGTACCCGCACTGCAGGGCGTGGAACTCGTTGAAGGCCTCCTGCACGGGGTGCAGCTTCCCGTCGCGGGCAACGCCCTCGATGGTGGTGACCTCGGCGCCGTCGGCCTGGACGGCCAGCACCGAGCAGGACTTCACGCTCTGTCCGTTGAGGTGGACGGTGCATGCGCCGCAGTTGCTGGTGTCGCAGCCGACGAGGGTGCCGGTCTTGCCGAGCTGTTCCCTCAGGTAGTGGACCAACAACGTGCGGGGCTCGACGTCGTCGGCGTAGTTCACGCCGTCGACGGTGACCCGGACCTGTGCCATATGAGTCTCTCTCCTAGGGCCGCGACTGCTGTGTCGATGCCACCACGCCGTTGTGGCGGCGACCACATCACACCGCTGATCATCGGCAGCTGCAACCAGTCCGTCGGGACGGTGGCAGTCCACACCGGGGCGACTTCCCGACAGGACGCTGTCGAATCCGTGAGCGCGGATCCTCACGGCCATCCGCTCCGCAGAAGCGGAAGCCGAACGCCGACTTTATCAACCGTTCGGACTAACCCTGTCGGACTGCTTTCGCCGACATGCGGCCCGGCCGCAGCGGCTCCGACGTACGGTGGCGCCACGCGCCCCACCACAACCCAGCGCCGTAGGCCAGGTCGTCGAGCCGGCGAGCCAGCAGGTACCCGGGCAGGCTCGGCCGGACGCGCGGATCGCGACCGCGGTGGCGCACGAAGTCCACGACGCCCTCCGCCACCGCCACCACCGCGACGGTCCGCCGGGCGCGCCGCGACACGAGGCACGCGAGCGCCGCGACGGGCCAGTAGTGGCGCGTGACGGCGTCGGCGGTCTGGGCGATCGCCCCCACCGCGCCGAGGCCGATGAGCCGCGCCGCCGTGGCGCGGGGGTGCTGCACCCGTTGCAGCTTGCGGGACAGGCGCTCCGCCGCGACGGCGCTCACCGCCAGCGCCGCGAGGGGCCGCCCGAGCAGCACCAGCACGCCGACCGCGGCCGACCACGGGCTCAGCACCATCGGCGGCACCGACCCGCGGTGCCGCAGCGCCAACGGGGCGGCACCCGTGCCGTAGAACGCCTTGCGCAGCCACCACGCGCGGGCGTCGGTGCGGTGGTCGTGCGCCACGCGCGACGACGGCTCGTAGCGCAGCCGCCAGCCCGCCTCGTGCAGGCGCAGGACCAGGTCGACGTCCTCGGCGACGTGCATGGCCTCGTCGAACCCGGCTCCCACGGCCTCGCGGCGCACGAGCAGCGCCGCGCTCGGCACGTAGGCGACGCGGGAGCGGGGCACCACCAGCGCGGGGTCCGGGCCCAGGTCGAGCGACGACCGGACGGCCTCGTAGGTCTGCAGCCAGCCCGGGCCGGGGTCGAGCGCGACGATCCGCGGCGCCACCAGCCCCACCGCCGGGTCGGCGAACTGCGCGAGCAGGGGCTCCAGCCAGTCCTCGTCCGGGACGACGTCGGAGTCGAGGAACGCGACGAGCGGCGTGGTGGCCGCGGCGAGGCCGGCGTTGCGCGCGGCGGCGGGGCCACGGGAGACCGCGTGCCGGACGACGGTGCCGCCCACGCTCTCCGCGACGGCCCGGATCGCGGCGGGGTCGGCGGAGCCGTCGTCCACGACGACGGCCGGACCCACCACGGCGAGCAGGCGCTCCAGCCCGGCCACCCGGTCCTTGACCGGGACGACGACGGTGACGTCCTCGCGGGTGGGGACAGCGGCGGCCGGCACGTCGACGGGGTGGGCGATGCCGGCGTCCAGCAGCGTGCGGGCCAGCGTGCGCGACGTGGCGTCGGTGACGGCGAACGCGCCACCGGCCAGCAGGTCCCGGGCCGCCCGCGAGAGGTGCAGCATCCGCGGGGGCGCACCACCCAGCAGCACCGCCCCGTCGTCGACGACGCGGGCCCGCCGCTCGAGGGCGACGCGCAGGCCCACGGGCAGCGAGGAGTCCCCCGGCCCCGGGCTCACGGCCACCCCCCGCGGCCGCGATCAGGGGCAGAGGGTCGCTGGTGGATCTCCAGGAGCGACCTGTGGGCCGTGATCACCGCGGTCAGCGGCGCGTGGGACGGGGGCACGCGGAGCTGGGGGGAGGCCACGGTGCGCATCACCGGAGCCTAGGCGGACACGGCGTGATCACCGCGCGACGCACGTCACGGCCCTTCCGTGGGCGCCACCCTGCGACCGGCCACGGTCATCGGGAGGTGCGCCCGTCTGGCACGCTGAGGGTGTGACCAGTCCGGTGCTGCCCGACTACGGTCGCCGCTCGCTGGCCGAGGTACTGCCCGCCCTGCTGCGGGCCCTCGGCGAACCGGAGCCGGCGTCCGAGCTGGTGATCGAACCCGTGCGGGCCGCCGCACTGCTCCTGATCGACGGGCTCGGCACCGAACTGCTGCGCGCCCACGCCCACGACGCCCCGTTCCTGGCCGGCCTGACCGACGCCGGGCCGCTGACCGTCGGCTTCCCGTCGAGCACGGCGATCAGCCTCGCGTCGCTGGGCACGGGCCTGCCGCCGGGCGCGCACGGCATCCTCGGCATCTCCTTCCGCGTCTCCGACGACGAGGTGATGGACGCGCTGCGCTGGACGGCGCACGGCGTCGGGAAGTCCGTGGACCTGCGGGAACGGTTCCCCCCGGAGGAGATCCAGGCGCACGCGACCGTCTTCGAGCGCGCCGCGGCCGCCGGCGTCGAGGTGACCACGGTGACGCAGCGGCTCTTCCGCGGCTCGGGCCTGACCCGCGCGGCCCTGCGCGGCGGCCGGTTCCGCGCCGCCGACGCGCTCGGGGACCTGGCCGCCAAGATGATCGACGCGGTGAGCGGCGAAGGGCGGCAGCTCTGCTACGGCTACCACGCCGATCTGGACACCATGGGGCACCTGCACGGTCCCGGTACCGTGCCGTGGCGTTTCCAGCTCCGCCAGGTCGACGGCCTGGCGTCGACGATCGCCGGCGCGCTGCCGCCCGACTCCGTCCTCGTGATCACCGGCGACCACGGCATGGTCGCGGTCGACCGCACCTGGGACGCCGACACCGACGACGACCTGCGCCGTGGCGTCCTGCTGCTGGGCGGCGACGCCCGGTCGCGGCACGTCCACGCCCGCGACGGTGCGGCCGACGACGTGCTCGCGACGTGGCGGGCCGTGCTGGGCGACGCCGCCTGGGTGGTGCCGCGCGACCAGGCGGTGGCCGAGGGCTGGTTCGGCCCGCTCGGCCCGCACCTCGCGTCCCGGATCGGGGACGTGGTGGTGGCGGCCCGCGGCACGGCGGCCGTGATCCGGTCCGAGGCCGAGCCCTACATCTCGAGGCTGCCCGGCCAGCACGGCTCCCTCTCGACGGAGGAACAGCTGGTCCCCCTGTTGATCCACCGCTCCTGACGAGCCGCGAGTCGGGGTCCCCGTGCGTGTGGGTCGCGCTGTGGCTGCGCACGCACGGCCCGACTCGGGCGCACGCACGCCCCGACTCGCGGGGGTGGGGGGGTCAGCCCAGGCGGCCGCGGTCGTCGGGCTTCCAGCGGGCGGCGCGGTCGCGCAGCTCGCCGACCATGAGGCCCAGCAGGAACTCACCCTCGTCGGCGGTGGAGCCGCGGGGGTCGCCGAGCACGCCGTTGGTGCTGGCGGCGGCCACCCCGCCGCGGGTGAGCACCGACAGCAGCTCCCGCAGTGGCGTGGTGTTGCCGACCTCGACGGAGTCCAGCCGGACGACGTCGGGGTCGAGCGCGAGCAGGATGGACGTCTCGGTGTGGCCGGCGTGGGCGTCGCCGTTCGGCACGGCGCAGCCGAACCAGGCGACGTCGCGGCCCTCCCGGCGCAGCTGCGCGACGGCGTCGGGAACGGTCGGGAGGTTGCCGCCGTGCCCGTTGACGAACAGCAGTCGTGTGGCCCACTCCGTCGCCGACCGGCCCAGCTCCACCAGCACCGTCCGCAGCGCCTCGTGGCCGATCGAGAGGGTGCCGGGGAAGCCCTGGTGCTCGCCCGACGCGCCGTAGGCCACCGGGGGCGCGAGCAGCAGCATCGGGTCGTCGTGGGTGGCCCGGCGGGCGACGGCCGCGGCGATCCGGGCGTCGGTGTCGAGCGGCAGGTGCGGACCGTGCTGCTCCAGCGCCCCGACGGGGACGACCACCGTGTACTGCCCGTGGCCCTCGAGCTCGGTCCACGTGCGCTCGCCCAGGCGGGTCACAGCTGCGCCCCGACCCGGGCGCCCTCGACCGTCGCGGCGTGCACGCGGCGCGGGGCGAGGCAGTCGCCGATGCGGTGGACGGGCACGCCGCGGACCGCGTGCCACAGCGCGTCGTCGGGCCGGGGCGGGGACGCGCAGACGACCCAGTCGTAGCGCCGCTCCTCGGTGGCCCCGACGGTGTGGTGCAGGACGTCGACGAGCACGCCGGCGCGTGCGCCGACCACCATGCGGTCCGTGGTCAGCGCGATGCCGGCCGCAGCCGCGCGGCGGTGGAAGTTCTCCATGTCGAGTGTGATGCCCAGATCCTGCCCGACGACCATGCCCGGCGTCATGATCTCGACGGAGCAACCGCGCGCGGCGAGCAGCTCCGCCACCGACGTGGCCTGGTGGAAGCCCAGCTCGTCGGGGATCAGGACGCGACCGGACGGTGCCGCATCGCCGGCGAGCACGTGGCGGACGTCGACGACGTGGTCCAGGCCGGCGGCCCAGCCGGGCAGCTCGGGCACCGCACCGGTGGCGAGCACGACCGCGTCCGGCGCGAGCCGTTCGACCAGCGCGGCGTCGACCTCGACGCCGGTGCGCACCTCGACCCCGAGTCGCAGGCACTCGGCCAGCGGCGCGTCGACCATGGCCGTGAGCTCGGCCCGTCCCGGGGCGGTGGCGGCGAGCCGGACCTGCCCACCGGTCTGCTGCGAGCGTTCGCACAGCGTGACCCGGTGGCCGCGGGAGGCGGCGGTGGCCGCGGCCTGCAGCCCCGCCGGGCCTCCTCCGACGACGAGCACCCGCCGCGGCACGGCCAGGGGTGGCAGCGGCACGGACTCCCGTCCCGCGCGCGGGTTCTGGGCGCAGCCGAGCCAGCGGTTGAGCCCCACCCGACCGACGCACTCCTGGTTGCAGGCCGAGCACGTGCGGATCTCCGCGGGGGCCCTGCGGGCGAAGTCGGGGTCGGCGACCTGCCCGCGGACGACGCCGACGAGGTCGCACACGCCGTCGTCGAGCGCGCGCTGCGCCTGCTCGTGGTCGCCGAACCGGCCGACCCCGATCACCGGCCGGGCCACGGCCTTCCGTAACGCGGCCGGGATGGAGTGGGCGTAGTCGCGCGGCACGTGCATCGACGCCTCGATGAGGTGCAGCGTGGAGGTGGCGACGCCGATGGAGGTGTTGAGGTAGTCGACGTGGGGCTCGACGCGGCGCGCGGTCTCCACGGCGTCGTCGATCGTGATGCCGCCGGCCATGCCCTCGTCGCCGCAGAGTCGTACGCCGAGGACGCGGTCGGGGCCGATCGCGTCGCGGACGGCGGCCACCACCTCGGCGACGACCCGCGACCGGTCGGTGCCGTAGGTGTCGGTGCGCAGGTTGGTGAGCGGGGAGAGGAACTGGCGCAGCAGCGACGCGTGCGAGCACTGCAGCTCCACCCCGTCGAAACCGCCCTCGACGCAGTGCGCGGCCGTGCGCGCGTAGCCGTCGACGATCTCGGCGATCTCGACGACGGTGATCTCCTTGGCCACCTCGCGGAACAACGGGTCGGCCAGCGGCGAGGGCGCCCACACCGGCAGCCGCGAGTACATCCCCGACGACTGACCGCCGTTGTGGTTGAGCTGCGCGAGCACCGGCACGCCGTGCGCGTGGACGGCGGCGGTGAGGCGGCGGTAGCCGGGGATCGCGGCCGGGTCGTGGCCGCGGATCAGCTTCTCGTAGGGCCGGTCGGCCGGGTGCACCGAGTGCTCCTCGGTGATGATCATCCCGGCCCCGCCCGCGGCCCGCGCGGCGTAGTACGCGGCGTGCTGTTCGGTGGCCCGGCCGTCCACGGCGGCGTTGGTGAGGTGGGCGGTGAAGACGATGCGGTTGCGCACGGTGAGCGGCCCGAGCTGCAGCGGCGTGAAGAGCATCAGACCCCCTGTGCGCGGAAATCGGGGCCAGGGCCCCGATTTCCGCGCACGACCTCGGCGGCGGCCCGGCGGCCCTCCCGGATCGCCTCGTGCAGGGTGCGGGGGGCCACGCAGTCACCGGCCCGCACCAGGTGCGGACGGGCGCGCCAGAGGGCGTCGTCGGGGAGCCGGTGGCCGCAGTCGACCACGGCCGCGCAGGGGACCTCCCGTCGTCCGCCGGTCCAGACGTGCTCCAGCACCGCGACGCCGCCGCGGACCTCCACGAGCGACGAGAGGAGCTCGCGCCGCACGCCGGCCCGGTCGAGGCGGACCGTGGCGGGGGCCAGGTCGCCGGTGATCGACAGCTGGGTGCCCGCGACCTGGTCGGGGGTGACGAGCACGGCCCGGCTGCCCACCTGCTCGGCCGCGCCGACGCCCGTCCAGTCCCCGACGGGATCGTGGACGACCACCGGACCGTCCGGGAGCACCGCCCCGGCCGCGAACTCGGCGGCGGTCACCACCGGGACGTCGGCGGCGTAGGAGCGCAGGCCGGATCGGGAGCCGGTCGCGAGCAGCACGGCCGTCCCGTCGCGTCCGGCCGCGTCGAGGGCGGCGGCGTCGACGTGCACGCCGGTCTCGACCGTCACCCCGAGCCGCGCGAGCTCCCGCTCCCACCACGGGATCAGGACGCCCATCCGGCGGCGGCCCGCGACGGCGGCGGCGAGCAGCACCGCACCGCCGAGCCGGGCCGACCGCTCTGCCAGTCGCACCCGGTGACCGTGCCGGGCGAGCTCGCGCGCGGCCTCCAGCCCGGCCGGACCTCCCCCGACGACGAGCACGTCGCGGGGTTCGACCACGGGGAACGCCGGGGTCTCCATCTCGTGGCCCGCGTCCGGCTCGGCGTCGTCGCTGACGATCGGGTTGCGCGGGTCGCGGACGTGGGTGCGCTGGTTGGACAGGGTGGCCGGCCGGATGCGCTCGGGCGTACCCGCGCGGACGAGCGCGACGAGGCCCGGGTCGGCGATCTGGGCGCGCGTCATCTCGACGAGATCGCACACCCCGGCCTCGAGCGCGGCCTGGGCGAAGGCCGGATCGACCACGCTCCCCTGCAGCACGACGGCCGGCCCCCCGCGCTGATCACGGGCAGAGAATGGCTCGGTGCGCTGCTCCGGCGACCATCCGGCCGTGATCAGCGCGTGGCGGACGGACGCGCAGAGGGCGCGGTTGAAGCCGGGGTCGGTGTGCAGGTCGGGGCGGGTGGCGTGGGTGGTCAGGCCGGAGCCGCGCACCACCGTCACCAGGTCGACGCCCGGGAGGTCGGGAAGCTGACCCGGCGTGATCCCCGCCCACGGCGCCAGCTCGTCGCAGCACAGCCGCAGCGCCAGGATCCGGTCCTCCCCGAGCGCCCTGCGGACGGCCCCGAGCACCTCGCGCAGGAGCCGCCCGCGGTCGCGGCCGTAGGCGTCGTCGCGCTGGTTGGTGAGGCCCGAGAGGAACTGCCGCAGCAGAGCGTACTGCCCGGCGTCGATCTCCACGCCGTCGAGGTCGGCGGACACCGCGAGTGCCGCGGCGGAGGCGAACCCGGCCACCAGCGCGTCGATCTCGGCCTGCTCCATCACCTGCGGCACCTCGCGCGAGGCGACGTCCGCGATCCGCGACGCGCCCCACAGCGTCTGCTGGGAGTACGCGGAGCTGCCCTGTGCACCGGCGTGCCCGAGCCCGGCGAGCACCAGCGCGGGACGGCACGCCTCCCGCACCGCGGCCCATCCGTCGACGCAGTCCACGGAAAGCGGGGCGCGTTCGTAGGGCCAGTCGGACTCGTGCACCGACGCCGTCTCGGTGACGATCACGCCGCATCCGCCCGCGGCCCGTCGCGCGTAATAGGCGACGTGCCGGTCGGAGATCTCGCGGCGCCGGGCGAGGTTGGTGGGGTGCGGCCCGAACACCACCCGCGAGGGAGCGGTCCGCGGACCCACCCGGACCGGCCCGGCGAGCGCCCCCACGTCAACGATCAAGGCCCCGATGTCGCCAGTGGATCTCCACAGACGACATCGGGGCCTTGATCAGCGTTTCGGGACCGGCTTCAGGCCCGAGCAGCGGCCGGGCTCAGGCGCGTGTCCGCCCCGCTGTCGACCAGCGGGCTGGTCTCGCACGCCTTGTCGGGACGCCCCATGCCGATCTGCAGCATCACCGGCGCCTTGGGCGTGCGGGAGTTCCGCGGCGCCGACCGCGAGTGGTTGACGTCCGACTTCGGCACCGACAGGTCGGCGTCGCGGGCCGCCAGGGCCTGCTCGCCGAAACCGCGCACGCACTCCGGGTCGGGCCCGTCGAGCGGGAGGCCGGTGAAGAACTTGGCCGCCATGCACCCGCCCTGACACGAGTCGTAGTGCATGCAGGAGGCGCAGGCCCCACCGGTCTGCGGCTGGCGCAGCTCGGTGAACAGCTCCGAGTGCTCCCAGATCTCCTGGAACCCGCCGGGCGAGCGCAGGTTGCCGGCCAGGAAGTTCTCGTGGATCGCGAACGGGCAGGCGTAGACGTCGCCGACCGGGTCGATCAGGCACACGACGCGTCCGGCGCCGCACAGGTTCAGCCCGGGCAGGGCCTCGCCGAACGCCGAGAGGTGGAAGAAGGAGTCGCCGGTGAGGACCTGGTCGCCCTTGGCCACGAGCCAGTCGTACATCTGCTTCTGCTGCGACGGGAGCGGGTGCAGCTCGTCCCAGACGTCCGCGCCGCGGCCCGACGGGCGCAGTCGCGTGATGCGCAGCTGGGCGTTGTACTTGTCGGCGATCGACTTGAACTCGTCGAGCTGGTCGACGTTCTGCCGCGTCATGACGACGGAGATCTTGGGCTGCCCGAACCCGGCCTCGGCGAGGTTCTCCAGCGCGCGGATCGCCATGTCGTAGGAGCCGGGGCCGCGCACGTGGTCGTTGACCGCCGCGGTGGCGCCGTCGAGGGAGATCTGCACGTCGACGTAGTCGGTGCGCGCGAGCTGCTCGGACCGCTTCTTGTCCAGCTTGACGCCGTTCGTGGAGAACTTGACACCGACGTTGTGGTCGATCGAGTAGTCGAGCAACTCCCAGAAGTCCGGCCGCACGGTCGGCTCGCCGCCGCCGATGTTGATGTAGAAGACCTGCATCCGCTGCAGCTCGTCGATGACCGACTTGGCCTCGGCCGTGGAGAGCTCGTTGGGGTCCCGCCGGCCCGACGACGACAGGCAGTGCACGCACGCCAGGTTGCAGGCGTAGGTGAGCTCCCAGGTCAGGCAGATCGGGGAGTTGAGGCCGTACTGGAAGTGGTCGACCAGCTTCACTGCGTCTCCCTCGCAAGAATGGTTCCGTTGGCCGCCAGGCCCGCGAGGGCCTTCAGGTAGGCGGGGCGCTGAGCTTCCTCGACGCCGGCCGCCTCGATGGCGGCGTGCACGTCGGGATGGTTCTCGAGACCGGAGACGACCGTGACGAGCTCGGGCGTCTTCAGGAACGACAGCTTGCGGGTGCCGAAGTGGTAGACGAGGGCACCGAAGGGCTCGGGGCGCAGCGCCACGCTCGGGCTGCACCGGTAGGGCAGCTCGGGGTCGAACGCCGGACCTGCCGAAGCAGGCCCGGCGCCGGCATCCGCCACGGTGCTAGTAGACACCGCACATGCCGTCGATCGAGACCTCTTCGACGAGAGTCTCCTCGACCACGGGCTCTTCGGGGGCGGACTGGGCGTCCTGTGCGGGGGCCATGGGCAGCTCCTGACGTCGTGGGTAACGGGCGCCACAGACGCTAATTGGCACCCGGTGCCAAAGACAAGACCCGGCGGGTGTACCCGTCCGATCGGAGGGGCCGCGCGCCACACTGTGCGGGTGACCGAGCCCCTCCTGCATCTGATCTCGCCCGGTGACTGGCGGGGCAGCCTCGCCGAGGGCGCCGTCGTGCCGCCGTCGCTGTACGAGGTGGGGTTCGTCCACCTCTCCACCGCCGCGCAGGTGGCCCTGCCGGCCGACCGGCTGTTCCACGGCCGCCAGGACCTGGCGCTGCTGGTCCTCGACCCGGACCGCATCGACGTGCCCGTCGCGTGGGAACCGGGGGTGCCCGGCGATCCGGAGTCGATGCGGTTCCCGCACGCCTACGGCAGGCTCCCGATCAGCGCCGTCCTGGGCGTACTGCCCTACCGGCCACGCCCGGACGGCGGGTTCGACGCACCGACCCTGCCCGTCCTCGACACCGCGGGCCGGTGCACCCTCGCCGTCTCGTCGCTGCTGCGGCGCGTGGCGACGTCGGAGATGCCGGTCACGGGCGGGGTCGCCGTCCTGACCGAGCCGGTGCCGCTGTCGCACCAGCACAACCAGCTCGTCGTCGACGGTGAGGTCGACGCGGCCACCCTCGTCGCCGACGCCGACCGCGTACTCGGCGCCGCGGGCCTGTCGCACCGCAAGGCTCTGCTGACCGGCGAGCACCTCGCCCCCACCGCCGCGGGGCTGGAGGCGCTCGGCTGGGAGATCGAGGAGCTCGCCGTGATGGCCGCCCGGCCCGGCGGCCCGCTCAACCCGTTCGTCGGACAGACCGGCATCGAGGACATGCGCCCCTTCTGGAGCGAGGGCTGGTGCCGGGCCATCCCGGGCGTCGACGGCGACACGATCCAGCAGCTGAACGACCGCTACCAGCTGGAGGACGAGGAGGCGGTGGACACCCGCCTGCTCTCGGTCCGCAACGACCTCGGCGACGTGATCGCCGGCTGCGTCCTCAAGATCGACGGCGCCACCGCGATGATCGACGCCGTCGAGACCCTCCCCGACCACCAGGGCCGCGGGCACGGGAACGCGCTGGTGGCGCAGGCCCTCGCGCTGGCCGGCCGGGCCGGCTGCGACCTGGTCACCCTCGATGCCGACGCGGCCGACTGGCCCCGCGACTGGTACGCCCGTCACGGCTTCACCCAGGTCGCGAGGTCCTGGAGCGCCCAGCGCCGATGACAGAACCGATGACACAGGGCCGGTGACCGGCCGCACCCTCCGTCGTGCCCCGTCGGTACCTGCCCGATCGGACGGTCTACCCCCCGTCCCCGTGACGGTCTTTCCGTTGACCGGCCCACAACACCCCTACCGTCGCCTTCGACCACCCCCCTGCACCAGAAAGGGCTGCCATGCAGGTCGAAGAGATGCTTCCGCAGTTCCCGATCAAGGAGTTCCACCCGTTCCCCCGGGCGCTGCTCGGTCCGGGCGCGCACGAGCTGATCGGTCCGGAGGCCCTCAAGCTGGGCTTCAAGAAGACGCTGGTGATGACGTCGGGCCTGCGCGGCTCCGACATCGTCCACAAGATCGTCGAGTCGATGAAGTACCACGGCCTGGAGGTCGTGCTCTACGACAAGGTCGAGTCGAACCCCAAGGACTACAACGTCATGGACGCTGTGGGCCTCTACCAGCAGAACAACTGCGACAGCTTCGTCTCCATCGGTGGCGGCTCCTCGCACGACGCCTGCAAGGGCGCCCGCGTGTCGGTGGCCCACGACGGCCGCAACGTCAACGAGTTCGAGGGCTTCAACAAGTCCGAGAACCCGAAGAACCCGCCGCACATCGCGGTCTCCACCACGGCCGGCACCGGCTCGGAGACCTCGTGGGCGTACGTCATCACCGACACGACGACGGACCCCAAGAACCCCCACAAGTACGTGGCGTTCGACGACGCCAGCGTCACCACGCTGGCCATCGACGACCCGGTGCTCTACTACAGCTGCCCGGTCGACTTCACCGCGCAGTGTGGCTTCGACGTGCTGGCGCACGCCTCCGAGCCCTACGTCTCGCGGATCAACTTCGACCCGTCGCTCGGCAACGCGCTGCACGCCATCAAGCTGACCGCGCGCAGCCTCCGCGAGGCCGTGTGGAACCCGCAGTCCTACGCGGGTCGCGAGGGCATGATGAATGCGCAGTACATCGCGGCGCAGGCGTTCAACTCCGGTGGCCTCGGGATCATCCACTCGATCAGCCACGCGGTGTCGGCGTTCTACGACACCCACCACGGCCTCAACAACGCCGTCGCCCTGCCGCGCGTGTGGGCGTTCAACATGCCGGTGCACTACAAGCGCTTCGCGGAGATCGCGGACGCGATGGGCGTCGACACCCACGGCATGACCGACGTGCAGGCCGCCGAGGCCGCGCTCGCCGCGTCCATCCGGCTGCTGCGCGACGTGGGCATCCCGGAGCGCTTCGTCGACGTCACGCAGGACTCGTACTCGAAGAACCGGCTGGGCCAGGGCCCGACCGAGTACTACAAGTCCCAGGACGTCATCAAGGGCGACGCGGCGGACGTCGACCGCATCACCAACCACGTCCTCGGCGACGCCTGCACCCCGGGCAACCCGAAGGAGTGCACGTTCGAGACCGTGCGCCCCGTGGTCGACCACTGCATGAACGGCGACCTGGACGACCTGCTCACCTGAGTCAGAGCGCTTAACCTGAGGGGCGTCGACCACCTGGTCGGCGCCCCTCAGCCCGCACGGGTATTGAGGAACGGAGCAGCATGTCGCAGTTCGAATCCGTCGACGACGTCATCGAGACCCTGACCGAGCAGGGCTACATCGCCGACACCCGCCTGGCCACCACCGTCTTCCTGACCACCCGGCTGGACAAGCCGCTCCTCATCGAGGGCCCGGCCGGCGTCGGGAAGACCGAGCTCGCCAAGGCCCTCGCCGCCGCCACCGGACGTCGGCTGCTGCGCCTGCAGTGCTACGAGGGCCAGGACGAGACGAAGGCCCTCTACGAGTGGGACTACGGCAAGCAGCTGCTCTACACCCAGATCCTCCGCGAGAAGATCGGCCAGGTCGTCGCGGACGCGCCCGACCTCGAGTCGGCCGTCGACCGCATCGGTGCGCAGGAGAGCGTGTTCTTCTCCGAGCGCTTCCTCGCCGCCCGCCCGCTGCTGGAGTCGATCCGCTCGCCCGAGCCCGTGGTCCTGCTGATCGACGAGGTCGACCGCGCCGACGAGGCGCTCGAGGCCGTCCTGCTGGAGACCCTCGCCGAGTGGCAGGTCTCCGTGCCCGAGGTGGGCACGTTCACCACCAAGACCCCGCCGTACGTCGTCCTGACCAGCAACAACACCCGCGACCTCTCCGCCGCCCTCAAGCGCCGCTGCCTGCACCTGTTCCTGGACTACCCCACGGCCGAGCGCGAGCTGGAGATCGTCCGCAGCAAGAACACCGGGCTGCCGGACGCCCTGGCCCAGCAGCTGGTGGGCATCGTGCGCGGGCTGCGGGAGCTGGAGCTGCGCAAGTCGCCGTCGATCTCGGAGACCATCGACTGGGCCCGCACCCTGGCCGTGCTCGGGGTGGAGGAGCTGACCGCGACGATCCTGTCCGACACCGCGTCCGTCGTGGTCAAGTACGACAAGGACGTCCGCAAGGCGATCGGCGCGCTGCCCCGCCTCGTCGACCCGAACGCCACCGTCCCCGAGACGAACGGCCACGGTCACGGCCACGGGCACGGCGGCCATGACGACCACGCGCACGACCCGGAGCCGGTTCGCAGGGCCCGCACCGACGACGAGGACGGGGACGAGGTGGACGGTCGCGCGATCCGGGCCGCCAAGGACACCCCCGGCCGCTTCGGCCACACCTACGGCAGCAACCCGCTCTCCGGCGACGGGGGCGCGAGCCCCATCAAGCCGCCGAAGGTGCCGGCCGAACGCGGCGCCCGCAGCTTCGGCGCCGGTCTGGGCCGCAAGCGGGCTCTGTAGCCGTGGAGAACGCACTGCACCGGTTCGTGCGGCTGTTGCGGCTGCGCGGCGTCCGCATCTCCATCCCCGAGGCCCTCGACGCCATGGCGTGCGCCTCCCAGCCGGGGATGCTGCGCGACAAGGAGCAGCTCCGCGCCGCGCTGCGCGTCGCGCTGGTGAAGGACCGGCGCGACGAGGAGATCTTCGACGAGATCTTCGACCAGTTCTTCGCGCTGGTGAAGGTGGGGCCGACCGACACCGGGCACGGCCACGGGCACGGCCACGAGGAGCTGTCGGACGAGGGCGTGCTGGAGTCGTTCACGCTCAGCGAGGAGCCCAGCGACACCCCGCAGCAGGGCCACGAGCACGGCAAGCCCGTCGACATCCGCGACTTCTTCGACCCCGACGACCTGGCGCAGCAGTACAACCTGCACCAGGAGGCCAACAAGATCGACCTGGCCGCCATGACCGACGAGATCGTGATCTCGAAGGACAGCCAGGGCATCCAGGGCGAGGGCAACCGCGTCCAGATCGAGACCGACAGCCTGCACAACGCGGGCATGCCCGGGGAGATCTCCCAGCAGCAGGGCACGAAGGTCGACGCCGACCTGTCCGTCGCGCAGCAGGAGATGCTGCTGGGTTGGCTCAACGACGCCGAGGGCGAGTCGCAGGAGGGAACCGAGGACGACGCGGCCGCGTTGCGGCGCCGCATGACCGGTGTGCTCGCCGGGCTGCCCGAGGCGTTGAAGAAGCACCTCGAGGCGCTGATGGCGCTGGAGCACAGGGTCGTCGAGGGTGTCGAGAACGAGAAGATCCGCGAGGTCGACCGCGTCGGCGAGCACGAGCGCATGGAGCTGGAGGAGTCGCTGCGGCGCCTCGCCCACACCCTGCACGGCGGGCTGACCCACAAGCGCAAGGTCTCCAGCCGCGGCCGGATCGACTCGGGTCGCACGATGCGCAAGAACATGCGGTTCGACGGCATCCCGTTCGCGCCGATCACCGTGACGCGCTCGGAGGACAAGCCCCGGCTGGTGATCCTGGCCGACGTCTCGCTGTCCGTGCGGGCCACCGCCCGGTTCACCCTGCACCTGGTGCACGGGCTGCAGAGCCTGTTCGGGCAGGTGCGCACGTTCGCGTTCGTGTCCGACCTCGCGGAGGTCACCGACCTGTTCGAGGACCATCCGGTGGAGCAGGCGCTCGGGCTGATCTTCGGCGGCGACGTGCTCGACGTGGACGCCAACTCCGACTACGGCAAGGCGTTCGGCACCTTCCACGAGGACTTCAGCTCGGCGGTCAACCGGCGCTCCACCGTCATCATCCTGGGCGACGGCCGGGGCAACGGGAACGACCCGAACCTGGAGGCGTTCGGCGAGATCACCCGCCGGGCGCGGGAGACGATCTGGCTGACGCCCGAGCCGCGGTACTCGTGGGGCCTGGGCGGCTGCGACCTGCCCGACTACGCCGAGTACTGCTCCCGGGTGCGCGTCGTCCGGGACCTGACGGGCCTGGAGACCGCGGCGCAGGAGATGGCGACGGAGCTGGTGGGCCGCTGACGCGGCCCGTGCGCGGATAACGGTGTTCCAGCGCTGATATCCGCGCACGACCCCGGTGACGGGCGGGGGGCGATCTGGATCACCCGTTCGGCCGAGTCAGGTCGGCCTCGCCCCCGTCGATGGGAGGGGTGACGGCAGCGGAACGCGCGCCTAGCGTGGACCTCATGGTGACCACCGCGCCGCCCCGCCTCACCCTCGGCCCCGACGGACGGTTGCGCCACCGCATCCCCCGCGGCGAGATCAGCAACGATCTGGCCGGCTGGATCGCCGACGACCTCGTGGCCCCCGGCCTCATCGAGCCCGGCGCGTTCGAGCGCACGTTCGTCTCCGTGATCGCCTCGGTCGACCCGGACTGGACCACGTTCTACCGCAACACCCTCGACGAGCTCGCCGCCGGCGGCACTCCGGGTGGCACCAACGCCGGCATGGCACCGGTGCACGACCGGGCCGCCGAGCTGGCCGTCGGCTCCGTCGCGGAGCTGGGCTGCTGCTTCGGGTTCCTGTCGCTGCGGCTGGCCGCCGACGGGCACGCCGTCACCGCCGTCGACCTCTCGACAGGCACCGTGCGGCTGCTCGACCGCGTCGCCCCCGCACTGGGCCTGACGCTCGACGCCGTGGCCGGCGACGCCACCGCGGTGCCGCTAGCCGACGGCAGCGCCGACAGCGTGTTCGCCGTGCACCTGCTGGAGCACCTGCCCCGCGGCGTCGACCGGATCGTGCTGACGGAGATGCTGCGCGTCGCCCGCCGCCGCGTGGTGGTGGCCGTACCCTACGAGGACGAGCCCGACCAGGCGTGGGGCCACGTCCGCACGTTCGACGCCGCCGACCTCACGGAGCTGGGCAGGAGCACCGGGCTCCCGTTCGAGGTGTCCGAGCACCACGGCGGCTGGCTGGTGATCGACCTGCCGTCATGATCGTTCCGAGACGGGCGCCAGGGTCTTCCGATCAACGACGAGCCCCGTCTCGGAACGATCACCGTGCGGTCGCATGGCGCCAGGTTGACCGGACCTCAGGGCTGACCGGACCTCAGGGCTGACCCGCCACCGGTGCGGGGGCCCCGTCCGGCGCGGCGTGCAGCGCCAGCGCCGTGCCCCCGCCCGCGACGACGAGCACGAGGGCCGCGGCGGCCAGCACCACCGGCCGCCGGCTGCGTTCGGGCCTGCGGTGGCGCCCGACGGGGCGGGGCTCGCGCTGCGGGGTCAGCAGGCTCGCGACGACCGCCGCCTCCGGCCGCGCCGACGGGTCGTCGGACGTCATGGCTCGCAGCAGCGGCGTCAGCCCGCCCGGGAGTCCCTCGGGCACGAGTGGACGCCGGTGCAGGCGCGCGGTGGCCGACTCGACGGCCAGGCCGGGGTACTCGCGGCGCCCCGTCAGCGCCTCCAGCAGCACCAGCCCGAGCGCGTAGACGTCGGCGGGTGGGCCGACCTCCTCGCCGCGGGCCTGCTCCGGTGCGAGGTAGGCGGCGGTGCCGATCACGCAGCCGGCCTCGGTGGAGGCGGTGCCGTCGGCCGACTGGGAGATGCCGAAATCGGCCAGCCGGGCCTGTGTGCCGTCCCCGAGCAGGACGTTGGCGGGCTTGATGTCGCGGTGGACGATGCCGCAGTCGTGCACGTGCGCCAGCGCGTCGGCCAGGTCGCCCGCGATCCGGAGCACGGTGGCCACGGCGAGCGGGCCGTCCTTGATCCGTTCCGCCAGCGTCGGGCCCTCGACGAGATCGGTGACGACGTACGGCCGACCGTCCTCGCTGCCGGCGTCGTGCAGCCCGACGAGGCCGGGGTGGTCGAGTTGGGAGAGCGCCCGGACCTCCTGCCGTTGCTGGCGGAGGTCGGCCGCGCTGGAGCCGGGATGGAACATCTTGACGGCCACCGGCTCGCCGTCGTGGCGGTCGCGGCCGCGGCGCACCACGGCCGAGGAGCCGACACCGATCACGGGTCCGAGCTCGTACCGCCCGGCCATCGCGTGATCATCGGGCTCGGACGTGGCGTGCTCCCCCGGGGTCACTCCTTCTCGTTACCCCGTCCGGGGAGATTCAAACGACGAACGGCACTGTCGTCGGACAGGTTCCGACGACAGTGCCGTTCGTCCGTGGGGGATCAGCCCTGCGCTGTCGTCAGGGCTCGCTTCGTGAGGACTCTCGCCAGGTGTGCCCGGTAGGCCTTCGTGCCCGCCAGGTCGGCGGGCGGGTCGGTGCCCTCCGCGGCCAGCGCGGCGGCCTCGTCGATGCTCGCCCCGCCCGCCAGTGCCGCCTCGGTGGCACTGGCCCGCAGCGGGGTCTGACCCATGTTCACCAGCCCGACCCGGCCGTCGACGACGGCGACGCCGACGATGGCCCAGTCGTTGGCGCGGCGGGTGAACTTCTCGTACGCCCACCCCGCCGTGCCGGTGCGGGGCACGCGGATCTCCACGACCAGCTCGTCGGGCTCCATCACCGTGGAGAAGACGCCGGTGTAGAAGTCCGTGATCGGCACGCTCCGCTCGCCGCGCGGGCTGCGCAGCACCACGGTGCCGCCCAGGGCCAGCACCGCCGCGGGCAGGTCGGACGCCGGGTCGGCGTGGGCGAGCGAGCCGCCGATGGTGCCGCGGTGGCGCACCTGCGGGTCGCCGACCGTGCGGGCGACGGCTCCCAGCAGCGGCACCTCGGCCGCGATCTCGGCCGACGCCTCGAGGTCGTGATGCCGGGTGCCCGCCCCGATGGCGACCTCGTCGCCGTCGACGCGGATGTAGCGCAGCTCCGCGATCCTGCCGATGTCGATCACCAGCTCGGGGGCGGCGAGCCGCAGCTTCATCACGGGCAGCAGCGAGTGGCCACCGGCGAGGATCTTGGCGTCCTCACCGCGCTCGGCGAGCAGGGCCAGCGCGCCGTCGACGGAGTCGGGGCGCTCGTAGTCGAATCCGACGGGGATCATGAGTCACTTCCGGTGGAGAAGCCCGGTGCGACCTCGACGCCACCGGAGGGGGCGGTCTCGGCGTGCCCGTTCAGGCCCTGGACCGTGTCCGGGTCCTGACCCGACGCAGCGATCACCGAACGGACGATGTTGTGGTAGCCGGTGCAGCGGCAGAGGTTGCCCTCCAGCCCCTCGCGGATCTCCCGCTCGGTGGGCGTCGGGTTCTCCTTCAGCAGGCTGACGGTGGCCATCACCATGCCGGGCGTGCAGAAACCGCACTGCAGGCCGTGCTCGGCACGGAACGCCGCGGCCACGGGGTGCAGGTGCTCCCCGTCGGCCGAGAGGCCCTCCATGGTGGTGACCTCCTGCGCGTCGGCCTGCACCGCGAGCAGCGTGCACGACTTCACGGACTCGCCGTCGAGCAGGACGGTGCACGCACCGCAGGACGTGGTGTCGCAGCCGATGTTGGTGGCCTTGAGCCCGACCGTGTCGCGCAGGTAGTGCGCGAGCAGCAGCCGGGGCTCGACGTCGGCGGCGGTCGCCTCGCCGTTGACCGTGATCTGGACCTTGGTCACGAAGTGCTCCTAGCAGTGTCGATGGGCGCTCCGCCTTCGCTCCGCGCGGCCTCGATGGCCTCCCACACCCGCAGTGGGGAGGCCGGCATATCGATGTGGCGCACCCCGAGGTGCGAGACGGCGTCGACCACCGCGCTCTGCACCGCCGGGGTGGCGCCGATGGTGCCCGCCTCGCCGATCCCCTTGACCCCCAACGGGTTCAGGTGGGTGGGCGTGGCCATGTCCAGCAGCGTGAAGCTGGGCAGCTCCGCCGCGGACGGGAAGCCGTAGTCGGCGAACGTGGCCGTCAGCGGGTTGCCGTCCTCGTCGTAGACGACCTCCTCGAGCAGGGCCTGCGAGATGCCCTGCGCGATGCCACCGTGGCGCTGACCCTCGCACAGCAGCGGGTTGAGCACGGGGCCCGCGTCGTCCACGGTGATGATCTTGTCGACGACGGCCTTGCCGGATTCGGTGTCCAGCTCCACGACGGCGACGTGCGCGCCGAACGGGAAGGTGGGGGCGCCGGAGTCGAACACCGAGTCGACCTTCAGCTCCTCCTTGCCCGCCAGCTCCGCCAGGGTGACGCCCTTGTCGGTGCCCTTGACCCCGACGCGGCCCTCGACGACCTCGAGGTCGTCGACGTTGGCCTCGAGCAGGTCGGCCGCACGCTGCTTGGCCAGCTCGACGAGCTCGCCCGCGGCCTTGTACACCGCGACGCCGCCGGTCTGCAGGCTGCGCGAGCCCATCGTGCCGCTGCCGCGGGGGATGAGGTCGGTGTCGCCGTGCTTGACGGTGATCTTGTCGATCGGGATGCCGAGGTGCTCGTTGGCGAGCATCGCCCACGCCGTGGCGTGGCCCTGGCCGTGCGGCGAGGTCCCGGTGAGCACGGTGACGGTGCCGTCCGGGTGCACCTGCACCGAGGCGTCCTCGCTGAACGCGCCGCCGCCGGTGATCTCGACGAACACCGAGACGCCGATGCCGAGCTGCACGACCTCGCCGGCCTCGCGGCGGCGCTTCTGCTCCGCGCGCAGGCCGGTGTAGCCCGAGGCCTCCAGGACCATGTCCAGGGCCTTCTCGTACTCACCGCTGTCGTAGGGCGCGCCGCCCTTGGTGGTGAACGGGAACTGGTCGGGCTGGATCAGGTTGCGCCGGCGGACCTCGGCGGCGTCCATCCCGATCTCGAGCGCGAACATGTCCATGGCGCGCTCGATGGCCGCGGTGGCCTCCGGGCGGCCCGCGCCGCGGTAGGCGGCGATGGACGTGGTGTTGGTGACGAGGATGCGGGCGCGGGACTCGACCTTGGGGATGTCGTAGACGCCGGGGGCCATCATCCGCGTGAACATCGGCAGGACCGCGCCGAGACGCGGGTACGCGCCGGCGTCCTGGAGCACGTCGAGGCGGTAGGCGAGCACCTTGCCGTCCTTGGTGCCGCCGATGGTGAAGGTCTGCAGCTGGGCGCGCCCCTGCACCATCCCGGTCATGTTCTCCGAGCGGGTCTCGTTCCACCGCACCGGACGCCCGGTGTGCTTCGCGAGCCAGGCGACGACCGCGAACTCGGGGTCGGCGCCGATCTTCGCGCCGAACCCGCCGCCGACGTCGGGGGTGATGACGTGGACGAGGTCGGCCTCGACGCCGAGCCAGCCCGCGACCTCGGCCTTGGCGCCCTGCGCGGCCTGGGTGGAGCACCAGAGGGTGAGGCGCCCGTCCCCGCCCCAGACGGCGCTCGCGGCGCGCGTCTCGAGCGAGGCCGCGGCGACGCGCTGGTTGACGATCTCCTTCGTGACGACCACGTCGCAGCCGTCGAAGAAGTTCTCGTCGAACGCGTCGTCGAGGCCCATGCCGTTGGACGTGTTGGTGCCGGCGTCCTCGAACAGCAGGACCTCGTCCGTGGCGGCGGCCCGCAGGTCGATGACGGCCGGGAGCGGGTCGTAGTCGATCTCGACGAGATCGGCCGCGTCCTGGCCCTGGTAGGCCTCCTCGGTGAGCACGGCGACGACCGGCTCCCCGACGAAGCGGACCTTGTCGGCGGCCAGCCACGACCGCACCATGTTCTTGTCGGCCCCGGGGAACAGCAGTGCCGCGGGGAGGTCGATGTCGGCGCCGGTGATCACCGCGGCCACGCCGGGGGCCTTGCGGGCCTCCTCGACGTCGATCGCGGTGATGCGCGCGTGCGCGAGCGGGGATCGCACGAGCGTCAGGTGCAGGGCACCCGTCAGCCGCTCGTCGATCAGGTCGTCGGTGTAGGTGGCGCCTCGGGAGAGGAACTGGGGATCCTCTGTCCGGACCACTCGTGTGCCCATGATGCTCATCACCCGCGAGCGTAGCTCCCGGATCGACCGTCCGCGCAGTCAACAGCACCGTTAATTGAAAGCGCTACGGGGCGGGTTCGTCCACCACGGACGGATGGCCCACAGCGACGACACCGGCCCGTGCCCGGCGCCGAGCGGGTAGGAGTGCCGCACGGCCTCCACGATGTAGCGCTTGCCCAGCGCGACGGCGTCGGGCACCGACATACCGCGGGCGAGGCCGGAGCAGATGGCCGAGGCCAGGTTGTCACCGCTGCCGTGGGTGTCGCCGGTGTCGAAGCGGGGGCCGGGCAGCTCGGTGAAGGTGTGGCCGTCGTAGAGCAGGTCCACGCAGCCGTCGACATCCTCGGCGAGGTGCCCGCCCTTGACCAGCACGAACCGGGGGCCGAGCCCGAACAGCACCTTCGCGGCCTCGTACTGGGCCCCGCGGTCGTGCACGTCGATGCCCACCAGCAGGCGCACCTCGTCGAGGTTGGGGGTGACGAGCGTGGCGCGCGGGAACAGCAGCGACCGGTAGGCGTCGAGCGCCTCGTCGGCGAGCAGCTTGTCGCCGTTCATCGAGGCGGCCACGGGGTCGACGACGAAGGGGGTGGGCCCGTCGGCCCCGATGCCGACGCGGTCACAGGCCCCGACGACCGCGCGGATGATCTCCGACGTGGCCAGCATGCCCGTCTTCACGGCGTCGAGCCCGATGTCCGTGGCGACGGACTCGATCTGCGCGGCCACCGTCTCCGGCGGCAGCGTGTGCACGCCGGAGACGCCGAGCGTGTTCTGCACGGTGACGGCGGTGACGGCCACGCAGCCGTGCACACCGCACGCGGCCATGGCGCGCAGGTCGGCGGCGACGCCGGCCCCGCCGCCCGAGTCGGTGCCGGCGATCGTCATCACCCGCGGCGGGGTGATGCCCACGGTGCGTTCCACACGTCGACCGTAACCCGTGTTGGATGGAGCCATGCCATTGGAAGGTGAGTACGAGATCAGCCCCGTGGGGTGGGTCCGTGACCAGACCGAGAAGATCTTCGAGACCGGCACGACGAAGAGCGTCGACATCGGCGGACGTTCGGTGATCCTGCTGACCACCCGCGGCGCCAAGTCCGGCAAGCTGCGCAAGGTGCCACTGATGCGCGTCGAGCACGACGGGAACTACGCCATCGTGGCGTCGCTGGGCGGGGCCCCCAAGAATCCCGTCTGGTACTACAACGTGAAGGCCGACCCGCACGTCGAGCTGCAGGACGACACCGTCACCAAGGACTACACGGCCCGCGAGGTCACCGGCGACGAGAAGGCCGTCTGGTGGGACCGCGCGGTGGAGGCGTTCTCCGACTACGCCGACTACCAGAAGAAGACCGACCGCGAGATCCCGGTCTTCGTGCTGGAGCCGTCCGAGGCCTGAGCACCCGGGGGGAACGGGCGGTCCCGGGGTCGCCCGTTCCCCCCGGAGCGACGGGGGTGCGTGCCACACTTCGCTCCGACAGAGCAGGAGGTCCGATGACGATCCAGCCCGTGGCGCCACCGCACCTGCTCACCGTGCGGAGTACCTCGGGATCGGGGAGATCGAGCTCGGCTACAGCGAGCTGGTGGAGGGGCGGCTGCTGATGTCTCCGAGTCCGGTGGCCGACCACAAGCACGCCGAGCTCGAAACGACTCACCAGCTCCGGCCGTACCTCCCGGACGGCATCGAGGTCCTCCCGGACATGGACATCGACCTCGAACTGGCGCCGCCCGACGCACCGGCACCGTCAGACGACCCGACCTGATCATCGTTCAGCATCCGGCGTTCGGACAGGCCCACCAGGAGGGCCGCCGGAGAGCCACGACATGGCCACCCGGGAGCGCGGCCGGACAGCGGACCAGGTCGAGCGGTGGTGGACCGACACCCTGGTCGAGCTGCTACCGGGCCGAGCGCATCTCGCTCGGCACCGCCACCACGTCGACCATCGCCCCGTTCCTGAGCACGGTCACCGGCAGCGGCACCCCGATCGCCTCCCCGAACAGCTGCCGCTGCACGCCCTGCGCGTCCTGGACGGGACGGCGGCCGACGTCGAGCACCAGGTCGCCGGCCCGCAGCCCGGCCTGCGCGGCGGGGCTGCCGCTGATCACCTCGGCCAGCCGCAGCCCGTTGCGCCGCCCGTAGCGGTCGGCCACGGCGGCCGGCACCGGGGCGGGGCTGCCGACCACACCGAGGTAGGCGCGGCGCACCCGGCCGTCGGCGAGCAGCGCGGCCATGATCCGCCGCGTGGTGGCGTTGACGGGCACCGCCAGCCCCAGCCCGACGCCGGCGACGGCGGTGTTGATGCCCACGACGCGCGCCCGGGAGTCGGCCAGCGCCCCGCCGGAGTTGCCGGGGTTGAGCGCGGCGTCGGTCTGGATCACGTCCTCCACGACGCGACCGGCGCTGCCGCTGCGGGTGGGCAGGGCCCGGCCCAGCGCGCTGACCACCCCGGCGGTGACCGAGCCCGCGAGCCCGAGCGGGTTGCCGACGGCCACGACGAGCTGCCCGACCACCAGGTCGTCGGCGTCCCCGAGCGTGACGGGCGCGGGCAGCTCACCGGGCCCGGACGCGCGGAGCACCGCGAGGTCCGAGAGCGGGTCGGTGCCGACCACGACCACGTCGACCTGCGAGCCGTCGAGGAAGTCGGCCCGCCCGCGCCGCACCTCGCCGACGACGTGCGCGTTGGTGACGAGGATGCCGTCGCCGGTGACCACGGCGGATCCGGACCCACGGCCCGTCCGGACCGCGGCCACCTTGCCGGTGATCTCCGCGGCGACCGCGCTGACCGTGCGCGAGTAGGAGTCGAGCTCGTCCACGGCGGCCTCCTGCGTGATGATTACACCGTTGCAGGAACGACGGTACGCCGGTTCAGACGTCCTCGGCGTGCACCTTCGACGGGTCCCACGACAGCCCCGGCACGCCCCACCCGTTGCGCTTGACGGCCTTGCGGCCCGCGCGCTGGTTGCGCCCCACGAGCCGGTCGATGTAGATCAGGCCGTCGAGGTGGTCGGTCTCGTGCTGCAGGCAGCGGGCGAAGAACCCGGTGCCCTCGACCTCGACGGGCGCCCCGTCCAGGTCCACGCCCGTGACCTTGGCCCACTCGGCCCGGCCCGTCGGGAACTGCTCGGCGGGCACCGAGAGGCAGCCCTCGTCGTCGTCCTCGGGATCGGGCATCGTCTCCGGCCGCTCGGAGGTCTCCAGCACCGGGTTGACCACGACGCCGCGCAGCCTCGTGCGCGTCTGCTCGTCGGGGCAGTCGTAGACGAACACCCGCAGCGGGACGCCGACCTGGTTCGCCGCGAGCCCCACCCCCTCGGCGGCCGCCATGGTGTCGAACATGTCGGCGACCAGGGCCTTCAGCTCCTCGTCGAACGTCTCGACGGGGTCGGTGGGGGTGTGCAGGACGGGATCACCGATGATGACGATGGGACGGACGGCCACGGCCGTCGAGGATAGTCGGCGAGGATTCACCCCGGACGGGCGGCGCGTCCCTGCCCCGGAGTTGTCGGTCCCCCGTGATTCAATGGCCCCGCGAATGACAGGCGTGTCATTCGGCTGGAGCGAGGCCGCGAGGAGCGTGATGGAGTCCGCCACCGAACCCGGTTTCCCCGCCGGGAGCCCGTATCGCGAGCTCGACCGCAGGGAACGCGAGATCCTCGCGTTCGAAGGGCAGTGGTGGAAGTACGCGGGCGCCAAGGAACAGGCCATCCGCGAGCTGTTCGACATGTCCGCCACCCGCTACTACCAGGTCCTCAACGCGCTGGTCGACAAGCCGGAGGCGCTGGCCGCCGATCCGCTCCTGGTCAAGCGGCTCCGCAGGCTGCGCGCAAGTCGACAGCGCACCCGTGCGGCGCGTCGGCTGGGCATCGAGCCCTGGTAGGGACACCATGATCGCGCCAGCCGACGATCACCGGAGGACTCTGTGACCCGCCAACCATCATCACGACTCCTGATCCCGGCCGCGATTCCGGTCGAGGAGCACTCGGCATGACCGCACCCGCTCCTTCGGGAGGATCCTCGCCGCTGCGGGTCGGCGGCCTGGCACTGCTCGGCGTCGGGGCCGTCGCCGCGGTCATCGGCATCGGCACCCTCGTCACCGGCGGCGGTGACGGCTCCAACTCGGCCGCTCCCGCCCCCACGTCCAGCGCCACCGCACCCGTCTCGCCCACCGCGGTCGTCCCGCCCAGCGCGGACGTCCCCGTCCCGTCGTTCGGGCCCACCCCCACCAACGCCATCGCCGCGCCCGGCACCGACGGCTCGGGATCGGGCGGATCGGCCGGCTCGGGCGGTTCCGGATCCGCCGGCTCGGGCGGATCGGGCCCGGCCGGTGGCTCGGGCTCCGCCGGATCCGGCGGCGGCAGCGGCGCCTCCGTGGTCAAGTCGCCGGTGCGCGTCTACAACAACAGCACCATCAAGGGCCTCGCCGCCCGCGCCGGCGACGACTTCCGCAACGAGGGCTGGACGGTCACCGCCGTCGCGAACTACCCGTACGGCAACATCCCGACGAGCACCGTCTACTACCGCCCGGGCACGGCCGAGCAGGCGGGCGCCCAGGCGATGGCCAGCGAGTTCGGGCTGCGGTCGGAGCCGCGCTTCGTCGGCCTGGACGACGCCAGCCCCGGCCTGATCGTCATCGTCACGAACGACTACCAGAAGCGCGGTTAGCCCGGCCGCCGTTCCGCGTAGCCCTCCAGCGACGCCAGCTGGGCCGGGTCCAGCGACGCCGGCACGGCCTTGCGGGCGGCCGCGATGTGCGCGCCCGTCACCGACACCGCGTCGAGCGACTCGCGCATCGCGGTGAGCGCGGCCTCCCGCAGCACCGCGGCGCAGTCGGCGGCCGAGTAGCCCTCCAGATCGGCGCCGAGCGCGTCGAGGTCGACGTCGGCGGCGAGCGGGGTGTTGCGCCCCGCCGCGCGCAGGATCTCGGCGCGCGCCGCGGCGTCAGGCGGCGGCACGTAGACGAGCCGTTCGAGCCGTCCGGGGCGCAGCAGCGCGGGGTCGATCAGCTCCGGCCGGTTGGTGGCCCCCACGACGATCACGTCACGCAACGGCTGCGCGCCGTCGAGCTCGGTGAGCAGGGCGGCCACCACGCGGTCGGCCACGCCCGAGTCCGACGACTGCCCGCGCCGGGGCGCCAGCGCGTCGATCTCGTCGAGGAACACCAGCGACGGGGCCGCGTCCGACGCGCGCCGGAACAGCTCGCGCACCGCCCGCTCCGACTCGCCGACGTACTTGTCCAGCAGCTCCGCCCCCTTGACGGCGATCACGTTGAGCTGGCCGGTGCCGGCCAGCGCGCGCAGCAGGAACGTCTTGCCGCAGCCGGGCGGCCCGTAGACGAGCACCCCGCGCGGCGCCGACACCCCGAGCCGCGCGAAGGAGTCCGGGTACTGCAGCGGCCACAGCACGGCCTCGGTGAGCGCCTGCTTGGTCTCCACCATGTCGCCGACCTGGTCGAGCGTGATGCCGCCCGTGCGCAGTGTCTCGGACGACGACATCGAGATCGGACGCACCGAGCCGACGGCGTCGAGGAGGTCCTGCTGGCAGACCTGGGGGTCGCCCTCGCCGGAGTGGCGCAGCGCGGCCTGCACCGCGGCCTCCCGGCGCACGGCCGCGAGGTCGGCCACCACGAACCCCGGCGTACGCTCGGCGACCGCCCTGAGGTCCACCCCGTCGGCGGTCGGCACACCGGCCAGCAACCGGCGCAGCAGCTCCGTGCGGGTCCGGACGTCGGGCAGCGCGAGGCCCAGCTCGCGGTCGACGAGGTCGGGGCCACGCAACCGGGGGTCCACCGACTCGGGCGCCGACGTGGTGGCCACGAGGGCGAGCCCGGGCGTCATGACGGCGTCGCGCAGGGCGTCGATCACGAGCGTGGCGAGCGGCGGGGGCTCGGCGGCGGGCAGCAGCGCCTCGACGTCGGTGATCACCAGCACGGTGCGGGTGCCGTTCCGCGCGCTGTCGCGGGCGATGCGCAGCGCCTCGTGCACCCGCTCCGACGCCGCTCTCGCCTCCAGGGCGGCCGCGCCGGGGGCCGCGAGCTCGACGCAGCTCGCGTCGACGGCGGCGGCCGTGCTGCGCACCAGCGTCAGCTTCCCGACGCCCTCGGGCCCCACGAGGAGCACGCCGAGCTTCGCCGTGCCGCCGAGACGCACCAGCAGCTCGGGCCGGTCGAACGTCAGCTCCAGCCACTCGACGAGCCGTCGCGCGGCGTCGGTGTTGCCGACGAGGTCCTCGACGGGGACGGGCGGGGTCACCGGCGCGGTCGGGGTCGCGGAGGTGCCGCTCCCGGGCCCGGTGGCCGCGGCCGCGGCGGCCGCGGGCCGGACGGTTCCCGCAGCGGCCACCGGGGCCTCGCCGGTGACCGCCCCACCCTCCCAGCCCACGACGGTGCTGGGCCGCACCGCCACCGCGCCGGCGGGCTCGACGGTGGCCACCGTCAGCAGCTCGGAGGTCCACGCGGCGCCCAGCGCCCCCGCCACGCGTCGCCGGGCGGCCGAGGCGTCCAGACCGGGGGCGGGCTCGATGTCCTGCGGCAGCAGCGACACCGCGTCCCCGCCGGTGACGACCTTGCCCAGCAACGCGAGCCGCACGGTCTCCGGGGTGAGCGCGGCCCGCGCGAGCTGCGACCCGGTGAGCCGCACCAGCCGCGCCGGCTCCACCGCGGCGGGCGCGACCACGACGGAGGCCCCGTCGGACAGCCCGGCGTTGGAGAGCGTGACGTCGTCGAGGGTGGCCTGGCCGGGCGGCCCGTCACCGGCCGCGACGAGCGCCGTGGTGACCCGCGCGCCCGTCAGCGTGACGGCGTCCCAGGACCGCAGGCCGAGCGCGTCGAGCACCTCGGGATGCAGCCGCACCACTCCGCGCCGGGAGTCGGCGGCGGAGGCGGCGAGCCGGGCGACGAGGGTGATCGAGGGCGCACTCACGCCGCGAACGCTATCTGTTCGTCCCTCAGCGGCGGCGGGCCCGGCGCAGGCCCAGGCGCAGGCGGTTGCCGGCACTGCTGCGCTGGGGCTGCGGCGCGGGGCCGGGCGCACGGCCCTGCACGGTGCGACCGCGCGGCACCCCGTTGCCCGACTCGTCGCCAAACCGGCGCACCGCCCGCGCCACCGCGCTGGCCCCACCGGCGACGCGCCGACGCAGCGGCGGGCGCAGCCCGAGCCGGCGGGCCGAGCGGGCGGCCCGGGCGACCGCGCGACGCTCCCGCACGGGCACGTTCCAGGCCTCCGGGTGCTTGCGCATCCAGCGGTGCAGGTAGACGGCGTAGGGCGTCAGCGCGAGGTAGACGAGCGCGGCGACGGCCAGGCCGAGGAACGGCGCGGTGACCACGACGGCCGCGACGAGGCCGACCAGCACCAGGACCGGTGCGATCCACCGCGGCCGGACCCGGACGGTCTTGAACGACAGCGTCGGGATCCGGCTCACCATCAGCCCGGCCGCCACGAGCGCCCACAGCCCGACGACGACCGGGTCGGACCACCAGCCCGCGCCGAACTGCAGCGTCACGTAGAGCGGGACGCCGGCCACGAGCGCCGCGGCGGGCGCCGGCACCCCGACGAAGAACTCCTTGACGTAGGGCGCCTCGTCCTCGACATCCAGCAGCGTGTTGAACCGGGCCAGCCGCAACGCCATGCAGACGGCGAACACGAGCGCGACGGCCCAGCCGAACCGGCTGCCCTCGAGCGCCCAGACGTAGATCACCAGCGCGGGGGCGACGCCGAACGAGACGAGGTCCGACAGCGAGTCGAGCTCGGCCCCGATGCGCGTACTGGCGTCGAGCATCCGGGCCAGCCGACCGTCGAGGGCGTCACAGATGGCGGCGAACCCGACCGCCGCGACGCAGAGCTCGAACCGGCCGCCCAGCGCGAAGTAGACGCCCGACAGTCCCGAGCAGAGGGCGAGGACCGTGACGGCGTTGGGCAACAGCCGGACGCCTGCGGCGTAGGTGGGCACGGGTCACACCTCCCCGAGCGAATCCGAGGCGGGGAGTTCGGCCACCGCTGTCTCGCCGCCGATGGTCCGCTGCCCGACCGCGACGGTCACGCGGGAGCCGGGCGGCAGGTAGGTGTCGACGCGCGAGCCGAACCGGATCAGGCCGTAGGTCTCCCCGGCGGCCACCTCGTCGCCCGCCTTCACCTGGCAGACGATGCGGCGCGCGAGCAGCCCGGCGATCTGCACGACCCCGATGCGGGCGCCGTCGGTGGACTCGACGAGCACGGCGTTGCGCTCGTTGTCCTCGCTGGCCTTGTCCAGGTCGGCGGAGAGGAAGACGCCGGGCCGGTAGGCGACGTCGACGACGCGGCCGTCCACCGGCATCCGCTGCACGTGCACGTCGAGGACCGAGAGGAAGACGCTGACCCGCGGGGTGGGCACGCGGGGCAGGTCGAGCTCGGCGGGCGGGAGTACGTCGGACACCGTGGCGACCGTGCCGTCGGCGGCGGCCAGCACCACCCCGTCGAGCGGCGGGCGCACCCGGCGCGGGGCCCGGAAGAACGCCGCGGTGGCCGCGGTGGCCAGCGCCCCGGGGACCGCGCCGCGGCCCGTGACGGCCCGGACGAGCCCGGCGACGGCGGCGACACCGAGCACGAGCGGCCTGCCTCCCGGGTGCATCGGCGGGATGGCCTCCCGGACGAGTCGGGCGACGTGCGGGACCGAGAATCCGGACGGGGCCGGCTGATCGGGCATGTGGGGGCGCTGCTCCTCCGGCGTGGCGGCCCGGGCGACCGCGTGGCGGCGGCTACGGTACGCGAGGGCGACTCACGGGCTCGGCCGGCACCGGGGGCATCGTCACCGTGTGCCACACTGCTAGGCCTCCGCGGAGGCCTGGCAGAACGCAAAGGGCCGGGGCCGCCATCCCCCGAGACGACGACCCCGGCCGTGGAACCGCTCGTCCGCTCCCCAGCGACGGGCGGTGGGCTCTTTGCGACGAGGGGTGGGGCGCCCCTGTCGTAGGAAAGTATCGCTGAGCATCTGCTTGATCGTCCAGATCATCAGGACATATGCCTTCGATCTGCACCGATCGGCGGAACGCTCATCAGTAAGACGCTCCGCGAGTGCCGATTGTTGCACCGGGCGTGTGTGATGTACACCACATTTACTCGGTCGAGTCAGTCGTCGAGCAACCAGACGTCGACAGCGGCCCCGGCGTCGAGCTCCGTCACGTCCTCCGGGACGACGAACAGGCACTCCGCCAGCGCGAGCGACCCGAGCATGTGCGACGCCGACGAGCCCACCTCGCGGACCGATCCCGTCACGGCGTCGAGCACGCCCCGGCGGAACTGCCGCCGCCCGGCCGGTGAGCTCACGCGCTCACCCAGCGTGGCCGTGACGACCGGACGTTCCGGATGGGGGTGCCCCATCGCGGCCCGCAGCGCCGGCCGGACGAAGACCTCGAACGACACCTGCGAGCTGACCGGGTTGCCCGGCAGCGTCACCACCGCGACCCCGTCGAGGTCGACCACCGATCCGGCCCCCTGCGGCCCGCCCGGCTGCATCGCCACCTTGACGAACTCCACCCCGCGCCCCGTGAAGGCGTCCTTCACCACCTCGTAGGCGCCGGCGCTGACCCCTCCGGAGGTCAGGACGAGGTCGACGCCCTCCTTCACCCGGTCCCGCAGGACGCCCAGGAACTCCTCGACGTCGTCGGGGACGAAGCGCAGCAGTTCCGCCACGCCCCCGGCGTCCTCGACGGCGGCGGCCAGCATCGGCCCGTTGCTCTCGTAGATCTGGCCGGGCCGCAGCGGCGTGCCCGGTGCCACGAGCTCGGACCCGGTGGACAGCACCAGCACCACCGGCCGGCGTCGCACGGGCACGGTGGCCGATCCGACGGCCGCGGCGACGCCGATCTGGGCGGCGTGCAGGACGGTGCCCGCGGTGAGCACGACGTCGCCCGCCGTGACGTCCTCACCGACGTGGCGGAGGAACGCGCCCACCTCGGGCTGCGCGGAGATCCGGACCCGGTCCACACCGCCGTCGGTCAGCTCGACCTGCACCACCGCGTCCGCGCCGGGGGGCAGCGGCGCCCCGGTCATGATCCGGTGCGTGGTGCCCGGCTCGAGGACGGGCACGTCGGTGCGCCCGGCGGGGATGTCCGTGGTCACCGGCAGCTCGACGGGGCTGCCCTCCGAGGCGCCCGCCAGCTCGGCGGCCCGCACCGCGTAGCCGTCCATGGCGGAGTTGTCGAACGAGGGCAGCGACACGGCCGCGACGACGTCCACGGCCAGCACGCGGCCACGGGCCTGCGCGAGCGGCACGTCTTCATGGGCGGTGGGGCGGAGCAGGGCCGCCACGACCGAGCGGTGTTCTTCCACGGACCTGGGCATACCCGCATCGTGCCGGATCCCGGCCGCTTGCACTCACCCGCATCGAGTGCTAAAACCGGGGCTGGCACTCGGCACGGTAGAGTGCCAGTTGTCGAGCAGGTGAGACCGGCGCAGGGTTGCCGGTCGTCCGTCGCGGGCACCGCGCTCGGCACAGTGACTTTTTCGGTCATCCCAATCGGAGGACTACACACCCATGGCGAAGATGATCGCTTTCGACGAGGAGGCGCGCCGCGGGCTCGAGCGCGGCATGAACACCCTCGCCGACGCTGTCAAGGTGACGCTCGGCCCGCGCGGCCGCAACGTCGTTCTGGAGAAGAAGTGGGGCGCGCCCACCATCACGAACGATGGTGTGTCGATCGCCAAGGAGATCGAGCTCGAGGACCCGTGGGAGAAGATCGGGGCCGAGCTCGTCAAGGAGGTCGCCAAGAAGACGGACGACGTCGCGGGTGACGGCACCACCACCGCCACCGTGCTCGCCCAGGCGATGGTCCGCGAGGGCCTCCGCAACGTGGCCGCCGGCGCCAACCCGATGGCCCTCAAGCGCGGCATCGAGAAGGCCGTCGAGGCCGTCTCGCAGCAGCTGCTGAAGACCGCCAAGGAGGTCGAGACCAAGGAGCAGATCGCGGCCACGGCCTCCATCTCCGCCGCTGACCCCGTGATCGGCGAGCTCATCGCCGAGGCCATGGACAAGGTCGGCAAGGAAGGCGTCATCACGGTCGAGGAGAGCCAGACCTTCGGTCTCGAGCTCGAGCTCACCGAGGGCATGCGCTTCGACAAGGGCTACATCTCGCCCTACTTCGTCACCGACGCGGAGCGCATGGAGGTCGAGCTCGAGGACCCCTACGTCCTCCTGGTCAGCTCCAAGATCTCGACGGTGAAGGACCTGCTCCCGCTGCTGGAGAAGGTCATGCAGGGCGGCAAGCCGCTCGCGATCATCGCCGAGGACGTCGAGGGCGAGGCCCTGGCCACGCTCGTCGTCAACAAGATCCGTGGCACCTTCAAGTCCGTCGCCGTCAAGGCTCCGGGCTTCGGTGACCGCCGCGAGGCGATGCTGGCCGACATGGCCATCCTCACCGGTGGCGAGGTCATCTCGGAGAAGGTCGGCCTCAAGCTGGAGAACGCCGACCTGTCGCTGCTGGGCCGCGCCCGCAAGGTCGTCGTCACCAAGGACGAGACCACCATCGTCGACGGTGCGGGCGACGCCGACCAGATCGCGGGCCGGGTCTCCCAGATCCGCAACGAGATCGACAAGACCGACTCGGACTACGACCGCGAGAAGCTGCAGGAGCGCCTGGCCAAGCTGGCCGGCGGTGTTGCGGTCATCAAGGCCGGTGCCGCCACCGAGGTCGAGCTCAAGGAGCGCAAGCACCGCATCGAGGACGCCGTTCGCAACGCGAAGGCGGCCGTCGAGGAGGGCATCGTCGCCGGTGGCGGCGTGGCGCTCATCCAGGCCGGTGCGGGCCTGTTCGAGGGTCTCGGTCTCGACGGTGACGAGGCCACCGGTGCGAACATCGTTCGCGTCGCGCTGGAGGCTCCGCTCAAGCAGATCGCCATCAACGCCGGCCTCGAGGGTGGCGTTGTCGCGGAGAAGGTCCGCGGCCTGGCCGCGGGCGAGGGTCTCGACGCCGCAACCGGTGAGTACAAGGACCTGATCAAGGCCGGGATCATCGACCCCGCCAAGGTCACGCGCTCGGCGCTGCAGAACGCAGCCTCGATCGCGGCCCTGTTCCTCACCACCGAGGCCGTCATCGCCGACAAGCCGGAGAAGAACCCGCCGGCCGGCGGGGGCGACCCCACCGGTGGCATGGGCGGCATGGACTTCTGAGTCCAGCCATCTGATCCACAGCACGTCCCGCAGGGGCGGCACCCACTTCGGGTGCCGCCCCTGCGGCGTTCCGGAGAATGACGAGGGTGCCGGCGACGAGGAACGGTTCGTCGACGCGGTGCCTACGAGGCGAGGACCGCCCGCTGGGCGCAGCAGTGGCCGGGCCTCACGATCGAGCCGTGGGCTTCATGATCACCGCGCACTGGTTGCGGTCGTGACCGGAACCAGCGCGCGCCCGACGCTGCGCCGGGTTCAGGGACGGTTGACCGGGACGACCTCGAGCAGACCGTCCAATCCCGCGAAGTCGTCGGGGTTGGTGGTGAACAGCGGCAGGTCGTGGACGATCGCGATCGAGGCGATCATCAGGTCGGCCACCCTCCGGCGCGGGGTGCGGCCCGCGGCGACGACGGCCGCAACCACGCGTCCGTAGGTCCGGGCGGCATCGTCGTCGAACGGGATCGCGTCGAACTCGTGCTCCGCCCGCTGCAGCACGTCGAGCCGGCGGGCCCGCTCGGCCGACTCGTCGTAGCCGTGCTGGCCGTCGGCGGATCGGACCTGATGCGGACCTGCCGACAGCTCGGCCAGGGTGACCGCGCTGATCGCCATCTCGTCCGGCAGCTCGGCCGGATCGATGAGCTTCCGCAGGATGACGATGTTCGTGTCGAGCAACCCCTTGCCGGTACGGCTCACCGGCCATAGGGGTCGTTCGGCTCCTCGTCGAGAGCGGCGGCCTGATCGGCCCGGAAGGCGTCGAGATCCATGGTGGGGGCGCCGCCGGACATCGTGGCGAACTCCTGGCGGGAGACGAACCGTCGTCGGCTCCGCAGCGGGATCAGCTCACCGATGCGACGGCCGTCGCGGGTGACGGTGAAGCCCTGCCCGTTCTCGACCGCATCCATGATCTCTTCGGACCGGTTGCCCAGATCGCGTTGGGTGATCTCCGGCTGTGCGGTCATGTCCGCACGCTACCCGGGGTGTGGCACCCGGTGCTACGCCTGGCGTAGAGGGCTGCCGCCTCCGCCGCGCGGGCGGTGAGCAGGGCGCGCACCGGCTCCGGGGTCAGGACCTCGACGTCGGGGGTCAGGGTCCACAGCACGCCGGCGGCGTGGGCGTCGCCACCGAACTCGGCCTCGACCTCCAGGCGTCCGTCCGGCGACGCCTCCACCCGGACCACCCGCGCCGCCCGCCGCAGGTCGGGGAGGCGGTCGGCGCGCACGCGGAGCCGGACCACCGCCCGCACCACCGAGGCGAGGAAGCGGGCGCGGCGCTCCTCCCACATCCGCTCCAGGTCGACACCGGACGGACGTTGCGCGGGTTCGTCGAGCTCCTCGACGTCGTGCATCCGCTCCAGCAGGTAGCTGCGCTCCGCGCCGTCGCGGGTGGCCAGCAGGTACCAGCGCCCACCTCCGCTGACCAGGCCGACGGGATCGACGGTGCGCCACCGCGGCTCGGCGCCCCTGGCCTCGTAGCGGATCCGCAGCCGGTGACCGGCGAACACCGCACGCCGGACGACCGCCATCCGGCCCTCGTCCACGGACGCGGGGGCGGCGCGGTCGCGGAGCCAGCCGTCGGGGCGGACGAGGATGCGGTCCGCACCGGAGGTGGCGCTGTCGCGCTGGGCGGATGGCAGCGCGGCCACCACCTTGCGCATCGCCGCGGCCAGCGCGGGCGCCATCCCGGCCTCGTTGCCGCGCCCGGCGACCACCAGGGCCAGCGCCTCGTCGTGGGTCAGGCCGGTCAGGTCCGTGGAGAAGCCGTTCAGCAGCGCGAACCCGCCGGACCGGCCGCGCTCGGCGTAGACGGGGATGCCCGCGGTGGACAGGGCGTCGACGTCGCGCAGCACCGTGCGCGTCGAGACCTCGAGCTCGCGGGCCAGCGCGGCCGCCGACATGCGGCCGCGGTGCTGCAGCAGCAGGACGAGGGACAGCAGACGGTCGGCGCGCACCCGTCGAGAATGGCAGAGATACACGACATGAGGTGTCGTGATTGAGGAGCAGGCTCCCTCTCATGACCACGATGCAGATCACCGACCCCCGCCCCCTCTACGACGACGCACTCGCCTGGGTCGCCGGCCTGGTCGACCACACCGACGGATTCGACCGCCCGACCCCCTGCGCCGAGTACGACGTCCGCGAGCTGCTCGGCCACATCGTCGCCACCGTCGACCGCATCCGGGTGGCCGCCGAGGACGGCGACGTGAACGCGCAGCCCACCGTCGTCACGGGCGTGCCCGACGATGGCTGGCCCGCCGCGCTCGCCACGGCGGCGGCGCGCATGCGGGCCGTCTGGTCCGACGACGCCCTGCTCGACCGCCCCACCACCGTGCCGTGGGGCACGCTGCCGGGCCGGGCCACGATCCGGGGCTACCTCAACGAGGCCCTCGTCCACGGCTGGGACCTCGCGGTCGCCACCGGCCAGGATCCCGAGGCCGATCCGGCGCTGGCCGGGGCCGCTCTGGCCGCCGTGCGGCAGTTCCTCCCGGCCGGGATGCGCGGGGGCGAGATCCCGTTCGACACCGTGGTGGAGCCCGCCCCCGACGCGGGCCCCACCGAGCGGCTGGCCAACTGGTCGGGCCACCGGCGCTAGACCACCAGCACCGACCGGCACCCGAGGTACCCCGCACACGCCACGCCCAACCACGCGGCGGTGGGCCCCGCGGTCGCGACGGACATCCGTAGTCCTACGGGACGCACTGGCCCGCGCCGACGACGTACGGCACGATCCCCGCATGGCGACACCCCGACGCGCGCGGGTGGAGGCGGTCGGCGCGAGCGCGTCCGTCACCCCGCTGGAACTGTTCTTCGATCTCGTGTTCGTGTTCGCGCTGACCCAGATCACCGATCTGATGGCCGAGTCCCCCAGCGTCGAGGGGCTCATCCGCGGCGCGCTGGTCCTGACCGTCCTGTGGTGGTGCTGGGTCGGCTACTCGTGGTTGTGCAACGTCGCCAAGGCCGACGAGGGCGTGATCCGGCTGGCGATGTTCTTCGCGATGGGCGTGCTGTTCGTCGCGGCCATCACCATCCCGGAGGCGTTCGACGACGGCCCCGGCGGCCTGTTCGGCCCGGCCGTCTTCGCGTTCTGCTACCTCGGGTTCCGTGTCGTGCACGTCGTGATGTTCCTGATCGTCGCGCGTGAGGACCCGGTGCTGCGCCGTCAGATCTACCGGTTCATCCCGTCGATGGTGATCGGCACCGCACTGCTGCTGCTGGCGTCGCAGACCACCGGCGTCACCCAGACCCTGCTGTGGGTCGCGGCGCTGGTCGGCGACTACGTCGGCACGATCCTGTCGGGCACGAACTGGCGGCTCAACTCCGCGGGCCACTTCGCCGAGCGCCACGGCCTGATCGTGCTGGTGGCACTGGGCGAGTCGATCGTCGCCACCGGTATCGGCATCGCCCAGGTGCCCGTGAGCTGGCCGATCATCGCCGCGGTGCTGCTGGGTCTCGCGATCTCGGGCGCGCTGTGGTGGGCCTACTTCGACGTCACGTCGATGATCACCGAACGGGCACTGGCCGCGGCGGACGGCGTCCGGCAGATCGCGCTGGCCCGCAACGGCTACTCGTTCCTGCACCTGCCGATGGTCATCGGCATCATCATGATGTCGCTGGGGCTGAAGAAGGCCATCGGCTACGTCGCGGGGGTCGACGAGCACACGCTCGCCGACCCGATCTACGGCGTCCCGCTCGCCGCCCTCTACGGCGGGGCCGCGCTCTACCTGCTCGCCCACGTCGGGTTCAAGTACCTGATGACGGGCTCGCTCAACGTCGAGCGGATCGCCGTGGTGGTGCTGCTGCTGGTGCTGATCCCGCTGGTGGCGAACCTGGCGGCGCTCGTGACGCTGGCCGTGCTGGCGGTGGTGCTCATGGCCCTGATCGGCTTCGAGACCTACCGCTACGCCGAGCTGCGCCACGAGATCCGCCACGGCGGGCACTGATCCTCAGCGTTCGGGGGCCAGGATCCAGGCGGAAATGTAGAGCGGGATGCCGATGCCGCCGCCGAGGATCGTCAGCGCCACCAGGCTGATGCGCAGCAGCGCGACGTCGACGTCGAGGGCCTCGGCGAAGCCTCCGCAGACGCCACCGAGCATGCGGTCGGTGCGGCTGCGGTGGATCCGGAAGGAGGGGCGGGTGGTGGGCGTGTCGGTCGTGGTTTCCATGGCTATGAGCCTGCTCCGCTCCCAGCGCCATCGCGTCGGGGTCGGCCCGGACATCCACCCTGGTTCCACCCCGGCCTCGGCTCAGGGCCGCCCACCCCCGCGGCACGACCGCGGTGACGACCCCGAACCACAGCCGGCACCGGGGTCGGACAGCACCAGCAGCGTCTGTACGGGAGCGTGGCCGACCGGGCGGGCCCGCCACGGTGGCGGGTGAAGCCCGCGCGACAGGCCCGGCACGGGCTCTCCCGTCTACAGTGGATCCCCGGTCCGTGGATCACGGTAGACGGAGGAGCCCCGCCCGTGGCTACGTCTGGAAGGGGGCCTTGTAGTCGGCCACCTCGGGTGCGGTGAACAGCGGCGCCACCTCGGTGAGGCCACCCTCGGCCGCCGGGTCCACCTTCGCGATGTAGACGCCTCGGGTGGGGGGCGAGCCGGGCGAGCTGTAGTCCAGCTCGGCCACGAGGCCGTCGGTCTTCACCGAGGTCAGTGACTTGAGCGCGGTCTGCACGCCGGCCCGGCTCAGGTCCTTGTTGTCACATGCCTTGGTCAGCACCGACTGCCACACGAGCCCCTCGACGTACCCGACGTCGACACCCGCGTTCAGCGGCGATCCCGCGTACTTCGCCTTGTACTCGGTGGCCAGCTGGGCCGCCTTCGGCGTCTTCGACGAGAACGGCGGACTCGACGCGGCCACGTAGAGCTTGTCCAGCGACGCGGCGGCCGGGCTCTTGAGCAGCGCCGGGTCGAACGTCGGGTTGTTGCCGATCACCGGCACGTTCAGGCCCAGAGCCTTGTTCGCCGCCAGCGCGGACGCGGTCTGGCCCGGCGTGGTCGTCAGCGCGATGGCCTTGACCCCGGCGCCCTTGAGCCCGGTGACGATGTTGGTCAGGTCGTTGTCCGTCGAGGTGGTCTTGGCCTCCTGGACCTTCAGGTTGTGCTTGGTGGCGTAGTACTGGACGCCGCGGAGCCCGTTGCCGCCGTACTCGCCGTCGATGTAGATGGCGCCGATCGTGTCGCCGTCCTTGATCAGTCCCTGCTGCTGCAGGTAGGCCAGACCGTTGACCTGCTCGAGGTCGTAGGTGGTGCCGATCATCATGATGTTCGGGTTGTTGAGGATCTGGCTCGACCACGACGCCGGCGCGGCCGTCACGTTGTCGTCGATGAGGTTCTGCTTGAGCGCGGCGAGCACCGGGGAGCCGAGCAGCTGCACGATGCCGAGGATCTTCGGCTCCAGCTGCGGGTAGAGCGTCTTGGCCGTGTCGGCCTTGTAGCCGTGGTCGACGATCTCCAGCTTGAGCTGGCGGCCGCAGATCCCGCCCGCGGCGTTGACGTCGTCGGCCCACAGCTGGTTGCCCGCGTTGATGGCCGCACCGAGGTTCTTGAACACGCCGCTGGTGTCACCCATGACGCCGAGCGTGATGGTGGAGTCGGTGACGCCCTTGTCGGTCTTCACGCCGCCGGCGCCGGTGCCACCACCCGCACCGCTGTCGGCTGTGCTGCCACAGGCCGCCAGAACCAGGGTGCTGGCGAGCGCACCGGCCAACACGGATCTCCGGAGGATCATCATCGTTCCTTTCGGGGGGTGAAACGGGAGGTCAGGCGTCTGCCGATGGCCGCGGCGCCACCGGGTTCGAACAGGACGACGAGCACCACGGCGGCGCCGTAGACGAAGGCGCTGAGGATCACGGCCGACAGGCCGCCGAACTGGGCGTCGGCGAACCAGCCGAACTGGTTCGCGCCGAGCAGGAAGAACTGCTGCAGCCCGTAGACCACGATCGCGCCGACCACCGCGCCCGGCACCGAGCCCAGCCCGCCGATGATCACGATGGCGAGGAACGCGATGGCGACCGTCAGCGAGTAGTTGCCGGTGAACTCGTTCTCGTCGGGTTTGACGAGGTCGAGCCACAGCGCGGTCATCACGCCTGCGAGCCCCGCGAACGCCGACGAGATCGTGAACGCACCGGCCTTGACGCGAGCGACGTTCACGCCCATCGCGGTGGCCGCGGCCTCGTTGTCACGCACGGCCCGCCACGACCGGCCGATCCGGCTGTTGATCGCGCCGCGGGCCAGGAAGTAGGCGCCGAGGGCGAAGACGAGGAACAGGTACCAGAGGCGCTGCTGCTTCTGGATCGGCACACCGGCGATGGTCGGCGCGGGCGTGGTGGTGGAGAACGCGAACCCGAACAGCTCGAACGTGGGCGGCGGGCGCCCGCTCGACGTGCCGCCGGTGAACAGCTCCAGCGACTGCCCGAGCCACAACCCGAGAAACACCAGCGACAGCGACGCCACGCCCAGATAGATCCCGCGCAACCGCCCCGCGACCGGGGCGAACGCCAACCCGACGAGCCCGCAGATCACGACGGCGCCGATCACGGCGAGCAGCGGCGGGAAGCCCAGCCCGACGAGACCCGGTGACTCGGCCGGATCTCCGGCCAGCACGGCGTAGCTGACGGCGCCGACCAGCAGGAAGAACGGGTGGGCCAGCGAGAGCTGTCCGGCCTGGCCGACGAGCAGCGTCAGCCCGATACCGCCGACCGTGCCGATGAGGATGTACTGCGCCACCTTGAGGTAGGCCACCTGCGAGCCGGTGAGGATCGGCAGCGCGACGAGGAACAGCACCAGCAGCACGGTGGCGGCGATCTTGATCCAGTTGCGCTTCTTCGGCGCGGCCACCGGCCGGGGCACGGACGGTGGAGCCTCGGTGATCGTGTCAGACACGACTGAGCTCCTTCGTCCCGAACAGCCCGGACGGTCTGATCACCAGCACCAGCAGCATCACCAGGAACACCGCGCTCTTGGAGAACTCGAACGAGATGTACTGGGCCGACAGCGCCTCGGTGAGCCCGACGACGATGCCGCCGACCACCGCGCCCGCCGTCGAGTCCAGCCCGCCGAGGATCGCGGCGGGGAACGCGATGAGCGCGATGGCGTGCGTGCCGCGACCCAGGCCGGCGCCGGAGAAGTCCTGCGTGGCCATGAACAGCACCGCCACGCCGGCCAGCGCACCGGCCACCAGCCACGCCGTGGCCGTCACCCGGGAGCTGCGGATCCCCATCAGGGCCGCGGCCTCCTTGTTCTCCGCCTGCGCGCGCATCGCGACGCCCCAGCTGGAGTACCGGAACGCCAGCAGGAACGCGGTGATGAGCACCGCGCCGACGACGAGCGCGATCGCCTGCGTGCGGAAGATCGTGATGCCGGCGACCTGGAGCGGCTGGGCGTCGTAGGGGTCACCGATGAACGGGATCGCGGCGCCGACGCGGCGCACGATCTCCTCGGTGATGATCACGTCGAGCCCGATGGTGAGCAGCGCCAGGCTGTTGGGGTCGGCACGGCGGGCGTTGGCCAGGAATACGCGCTCCACCAGCAGCGCCACCAGCGCGGCGCCGATGATGCCCAGCAGCGCCGCGGGCACCCAGCCCAGCGTGTCCTTGAGCGCGAACACGACGTAGCCGCCCACGAGCACCAGCGAGCCGTGCGCGAAGTTGACCACCTCGGTGGCCTTGAAGATGATCACGAACCCCAGGGCGAGCAGCGCGTAGACCGCGCCCTTGCCCAGACCGTTGACCAGCAGTTGGACGAACGTGCCCATCAGTTCTCCTCCTCGGCACCCACGCCGAGATACGCCGAGATCACCGCGGGGTCGGACTGCACCTCGGACGGCACCCCGTCGGCGATCAGCCGTCCGAAGTCCAGGACGGTGACCCGGTCGGCGATGCCCATGACGAGCCCCATGTCGTGCTCCACGAGCAGCACCGAGATGCCCAGCGCGTCGCGCAGTTCGCTGATCGTCACGGCCATCTCGGCGGTCTCGGTGCCGTCGAGCCCGGCCGCGGGCTCGTCGAGCAGCAGCAGGATCGGCTCGCACGCGAGCGCCCTCGCGATGTCGACGCGCTTCGCGACGCCGTAGGGCAGCGCGCTGACGGGGCTGTCGAGCCGGTCGGCGACGCCGAGGAAGTCGCAGATCTCCTCGACGCGGGCCAGGTGCTTCCGCTCGGTCTTCGACCCGAGCCGCAGGCCGCCGGAGAGGAAGCCGCCGCGGGTCAGCGAGTGCCGGCCGAGCATGACGTTGTCGCGCACGGTCGAGCCGGGCGACAGCGCGATGTTCTGGAACGACCGCCCGACACCCAGCGCCGCCAGCCGGTGCGGGCGCAGGTCCGTCAGAACCTGCTCGCCGAGGCGGACCCGGCCCTCGGTGGGCCGGTACAGGCCGCTGATCACGTTGAAGCAGCTGGACTTGCCGGCGCCGTTGGGACCGATGAGCGCGTGCACCGTGCCGGGGGCGACGGTGAACGAGACGCCGTCGAGTGCGGTGATGCCGCCGAAGCGCAGGGTGACGTCGTCGACGACGAGGTCGACGACGCCCTCGCGCAGCGTGGGAGCGCTCGTCATCCGACCCACCTCGACAGCGTCCGGCGGCCCCGGTGGGTCCGCGCCTCGGCCTCCTCGGCGTCGGCCTGGGCCTGCGACTCGGCGTGCCCACCCAGGTAGAGCCGCTGCACGTCCTCGCTGGCCGCGAGCTCGGCCGCCGGACCGGACAGGGCGATGCGGCCGACCTCGAGCACGGCGGCGTGGTCGGCCACCTGCAGGGCCATCGTGGCGTTCTGCTCGACGAGTACCACCGAGGTGCCCTGGGCGTGGATCTCCCGGATGATCCGGGCGATGCGCCCGACCATCTGCGGCGCGAGGCCGAGCGACGGTTCGTCGAGCAGCAGCAGCCGGGGGCCCGACATCAGCGCGCGACCGATCGCGAGCATCTGCTGCTCACCGCCGGAGAGCAGCCCGGCTCGCTGCGAGGCGCGCTCGGTGAGCACGGGGAACAGCTCGCCGACCCGCCTGCGCGCGGCCGTGCGCGCCGCCGCCGACGCGGCGCCGAGCCCACCCGCGCGCAGGTTGTCCTCGACGGTCATCCGGGCGAACACCTGCCGGCCCTCGGGCACGGCCACCACGCCCCGGCGGACGACCACGGCCGGGTCGAGCCGGTCGATGCGGTCACCGTCGAAGGAGATCTCACCCTCGGTGATGGCCCCCCGGTACAGGCCCAGCGTGCCCGACACCGCACGGAGCAGCGTGGACTTGCCCGCCCCGTTGCCACCGAGCACGGCGAGCACCCCGTCGCCGGGCACCTCGACGTCCACCCCCTCGAGCGCGCCGACCGAACGGCCGTACCGGACCGACAGTCCTCGGACACTCAGCACCAAGATGCGTCCTTTCGCCGGGTGCGGCCCTGCGTCGGGCCGACCGGCGCACATCGTGTTGCCGATCACAGGGGACAAACACCCCCAGGTGGAGAGGGGCAGGCGAAGTAGATGACTGTCCGTTACAGGAGGCCGGCCTCGGCGGCCTTCCCGATGGCTTCCACCCGGTTGCGCGCGCCCAGCTTGTGGAGCGCCGACTGCAGGTAGGTCTTCACCGTGTTGCGCGCGAGGCCCGTGGTCTCCGCGATCTCGGGGTTGGTGCGGCCCTGCGCCGCAAGCCGCAGGACCTCGTACTCGCGGCGGGTCAGCCCGCTGCGGGCCAGGGCCGCGCTACGCCCGACGTCGCCGGGCACCATCCGGGGATCGGACACCCGCTCGCCCCGCAGCACCCGGCGCAGCGCGGACACGAGATCGGTGGCCGCGGCGTCCTTCAGCAGGGCGCCGTGCGCGCCGGCGTCGAGGGCTGCCTGCACACCGTGGTGGTCGCCGTGCGCGGTGAACACGACGATGCGCGCGGCGGGCACCGACTCCCGCAGCCCGACCACGACCTCCGGGGCGAGCATGTCGGGCAGCCGCAGGTCGAGCAGCACGAGGTCCGGCCCGAGCCCGGGGGCGCGCTCCAGCGCCGACCGGCCGCTCTCCGCGGACCCCACCACCACCAGCGACGGCTCACCGCGCAGCAGCAGGGCGACGCCGTCGCGCACCACCGGGTGGTCGTCGACGACCATCACCCGCGACGGCGTCACCGCACACCCGGCAGGAACATGCGCAGGGTGGTGCCACCGTCGTCGTCGTGGACGAGGCTCACCCGCCCCCCGAGCCGGGCCGCCTTCTCGACGAGCAGCCGGATGCCGAGGCCCGCGCCGTCGGAGGTGCTACCCACCAGGTCGTCCCCGGCGTGGCGGCCGTCGTCGGCGACGGCCACCTGCACCCCGCCGTCGATCTCACCGAGGCTGACCACCACCGCGCAGGCGTCGGCGTGCTTCTCGGCGTTGAGCAACCCCTCGCGCACGGCGCTGACCAGCAGCGTCGTGCGCTCGACGTCGAGCGGCCGGACGTCGCCGAGCTGCACCAGCCGCGCCGTCGTGCCGGTGCGGGCCTCGAAGCTGCGGCAGTGCTCGGCCAGCTCGATCGGCAGGGCCCGCTCCGGGCTGGACTCCGAGAGCGCCAGCAGCGCCTCGCGCAGCGCCAGCGACGCCGCGGACACGTCGGTCTCCAGCCGGCCCAGCCGGGTGCGCAGCAGCGGGTTGTCGGGCACCGTGGTGCGCAGGTCGCGCACCTGGGCCCCGATGGAGAACAGCATCGCCCCCACCGAGTCGTGCAGCGACGCCTGCATGCGCTGCCGCTCGGCCGCCACCGCCGTGTAGCGGCCGGCCTCGGCGCGCTCGGCCAGGCGGATGGCCTGCGCCGCCTCGGCGGCGATGCGCTGCACCGCGTCGACGGCGGCGTCGCCGAACGACCCCGGCCCCCGCAGCGCGGCGTAGGCGACGGCGACGGGACGCGGACCCTCGCCGTCGATGATCGGGACGGCGAGCATCGCGCCCAGCGCCTCGCGCCGCACGGGCAGGTCGAACTGGTGGGTGATGCTCGGCGAGCTGACGTAGTCGGAGACGCGCACGGGCCGGCCCAGCGCCATCACCCGGCCGCCGACGCCCTGGCCCGTGGGGACGACGAGGTCCTGCAGGGCGTCGGTGCGGTTGCCGGCCAGCCACCGGATGACGGCCTGCCCGTCGTCGGACGAACCGGGCCGGTCGACGTCGGCGACGAAACCGGCGTCGGCCCCGGCGGCGTCCCGGATCAGGCGCGCGGCACCGTGCAGGGCGAGGACCCGGTCGAGAACCGAGAGCAGCCCGTCGCGCTCGGCCAGCAGCGTGTTGAGCAGGTGCTCCTGGTCACTGACCTGCTCGCGCGCGGCGCGCTCCGTCGATGCCACAGGCGGACGATCGCACGAAACGGACGCTCCGCGACACCCCGGTTCAGTCCCGGCGCCGTCGGCCCACCGAGTCGGGGCTGGGGGCGGGCACACCCGGCGTCTCCGACGTCTCCGACGGCTCCGCCCCCCGCGGGGTCTGGGCGTCCCGCCTGCGGATCATCCGTCCGATCAGGACGCCGACGACCAGGGCCACGACCAGCCAGGCCGCGACTCCGATGGCGATCCATCCGACCGTTGAGATGGCGACTCCCTGTTCCGACGTAGCACCAGTGTCCACCCGCCGGCATTCAGGTGCATCTCCAGACGCCCATCCGTGGGGGGATCACACCTGTTCAGACCAGGTCACGGGCCGGCGCGAGCGCTGTGTAGTCAGCCGACGTCGGGGATGGCGGGTCCGAGGAGGTCGTCGGCGTCGACGATCCGGTAGGCGTAGCCCTGCTCGGCGAGGAACCGCTGCCGGTGCGCGGCGTAGTCGGTGTCCAACGTGTCCCGCGAGACCACCGAGTAGAAATGCGCCTGCCGGCCGTCGCCCTTGGGCCGCAGCAGCCGGCCCAGCCGCTGCGCCTCCTCCTGCCGGGACCCGAACGTGCCCGACACCTGGATGGCGACGCTGGCCTCGGGGAGGTCGATGGAGAAGTTGGCCACCTTGCTGACCACCAGCACCGGCAGGTCGCCCTGGCGGAACTGCTGGAACAGCTCCTCGCGCTCCTTGTTGCGGGTGGAGCCCTGGATGATCGGCGCGTTCAGCGCCTCCCCGAGCTCGTCGAGCTGGTCCAGGTAGGCGCCGATGACGAGCGTCGGCTCCCCCGGGTGCTTCTTCAGGATCGACGTGACCACGGCGATCTTGGTGTGGGCGGTGGAGGCCATCTTGTAGCGCTCCTCCGCCTCCGCCACGGCGTAGCCGAGCCGCTCGGCCTCGGTGAGCGTGACGCGGACCTCGACGCAGTCGGCGGGCGCGATCCAGCCCTGCTGCTCGATGTCGCGCCACGGGGCGTCGTAGCGCTTGGGGCCGATGAGGGAGAAGACGTCGCCCTCGCGGCCGTCCTCGCGCACGAGCGTGGCGGTGAGCCCGAGGCGGCGGCGCGACTGCAGGTCGGCCGTCATCCGGAACACCGGGGCCGGCAGCAGGTGCACCTCGTCGTAGATCACGAGGCCCCAGTCGCGGGAGTCGAACAGCTCCAGGTGCCGGTACTCGCCCTTGGTCTTGCGCGTGACCACCTGGTAGGTGGCGATCGTGACCGGGCGGATCTCCTTGCGCTCGCCGGAGTACTCGCCGATCTCGTCCTCGGTGAGCGAGGTGCGGGCCACGAGCTCGCGCTTCCACTGCCGCCCGGCCACGGTGTTGGTGACCAGGATCAGCGTGGTGGCCTTGGCCTGCGCCATCGCCGCCGCGCCGACGAGCGTCTTGCCGGCGCCGCACGGGAGCACGACCACGCCCGAGCCGCCGGCCCAGAACCCGTCGACGGCCTGGCGCTGGTAGTCGCGCAGGTTCCAGCCGTCCTCGGCCAGTTCGATGGGGTGGGCCTCGCCGTCGACGTAGCCCGCGAGGTCCTCGGCGGGCCAGCCGATCTTCAGCAGGGCCTGCTTGAGGTGGCCACGCTCGGACGGGTGGACGATCACGGTGTCGTCGTCCACGCGCGCGCCCAGCAGCGGGGCGATCTTCTTCTGCCGGAGCACCTCCTCCAGCACCGCACGGTCCAACGCGACCATGACCAGGCCGTGCACCGGGGAGTTGGTCAGCTGCAGGCGGCCGTAGCGGCCCATCGTGTCGACGACGTCGACGAGCAGCGGCTGCGGCACCGCGTACCGGGAGAAGCGGACCAGCGCGTCGACGACCTGCTCGGCGTCGTGGCCGGCGGCGCGGGCGTTCCACAGCGCGAGCGGCGTGACGCGGTAGGTGTGGACGTGCTCGGGGGCCCGCTCCAGCTCCGCGAACGGCGCGATGGCCATCCGCGCCTCCTGGGCGTCGGCGTGGTCGACCTCGAGCAGCAGCGTCTTGTCGGACTGGACGATCAGGGGACCGTCGGTCATGCCTGTCCTTCTTCCTGCTCTTGTGGCTCCGGACACACGGGCGCAGCCGCCGGAGGGGAGCGCGGTGGATGATCCGCGGTAGTCGACCGGGCACTCTGAGTACCTCGGAAGTGGGTGCGGCGTCGCGCCCGGGCTATACTTCCCCGGCCTCGACCGAGAGCGCACGTGTGCCGCCCCGATCCTATCGGGTCCTCACGGCCACTGCCCGTCCCCAGCGGGTGCGTGTCGCTTCCCGATCGTGGCAAGCCACGCGGGCCGGGACCACCCGACCGGGCCGCTCCCGAACAGAAGGTGCGACGGATCGATCCGATGGTTTCGATGGTGATGCTCCCCTGTTCCCGGCCATCCACCGCCGCTGGAGCGCAGCTCGTCCTGTCAACCCTCGCGGAGGGCTGCCTCGCCGTGCCAGAGTTCGGCGGATCGTCGCCGGCAATCCTCAGGGGGACGTTGACGTGACCAGCATCGAGACCGGGCCCACCTGGTCCGAGCGGTTGAACCCGCGTAACTGGACTCTGGCCTGGAAGCTGGTGATCGTCGGCCTCGTGCCGGCCCTGCTGGCCCTCGCCCTCGGGGTGCTCCGCATCTCCGACCAGGCAGGGGCCGCAGCCCAGCTCGGCCAGGGCAGCGCCCTGCTCGGCGTCCAGTCCCAGGTGGGATCGGCCGCCGACGCACTGCGCCAGGAACGGGACGCGGCCGTCCTCTTCGTCGCGGGCAAGCGCGCGGGCGACCGCAACGCGCTGAGCACCGGGTTCGGCCAGTCCGACTCGGTCACCTCCGGCTCGCTCGCCGCGGCCCGTGGTGCCGGCACGCTCGGGCCCGTCTCCGCGGCGGCGCTCGACCAGGCCACCACCACGGTCGACGGCCTCACGGCCCTGCGCCGCGACGTCACCGACAACCCTGCGGTCGCGGCGCAGCAGGTCCGGGACCGCTACACGCAGGTCATCAGCTCGTTCGACCGGCTGGACGCCGCCCTGCTCGGCCAGGTGAGCACGCCGGACACGGCGGCACTGATCGGTGCGCTGGGCTCGGCCCAGGACGCCAAGGAGCAGCTCGCGCTGCAGCACACCGTCCTCGGGGCCGCGATCCGCGCCACGCAGCTGCAGCTCCCCGGCGACCCGCAGATCGTGGCCGCCACCGACGTCCGGCTCGCCGCGCTCGCGGCCGACTACCAGGCGTCGCTGTCGGCCGAGCAGCTCGCCCGCTTCGGCCCGCTGCTGCCGCCCCAGGCCGAGACGACACGGCAGGCGGTCGCCACGGCGATCGTCAACACGCCGCCCAACCGGCCGATCGTCTCGGCCCCGGCCGATCTGGACAACGCCTACACCACCGAGCTCACCGCCGCGAACGGCGTGGCCGACGGGATCCGGCAGGACGTCGTCGCGGCCGGCAAGGCGGCCGAGGCGAAGGCGAGCAACCTGGCGGGCATCAACTCGGTGATCCTGATGCTGGGCCTGCTCGTCGGCATCACCATCGCGATCCTGGTGGCGCGGAGCCTGATCCGGTCGCTGCGCGTGCTGCGCACCGCGGCCCTCGACGTCGCGGAGCGCAGGCTCCCGCAGGCCGTCGAGAGCATGCGGGCGGGCGAGACGCCCGACGTCACGGTCGACCCGGTGCCGCTCAACAGCCGCGACGAGGTGGGCCAGGTGGCCCGGGCCTTCGACGCGGTCCACGGGCAGGCCGTACGCCTGGCCGCCGACCAGGCCGCGCTGCAGTCCAACGTCAGCGCGATGTTCGTCAACCTCTCGCGCCGCAGCCAGGCCCTCGTCGAGCGCCAGCTGCAGCTCATCGAGCAGCTGGAGAGCAACGAGCAGGACGCCGACCAGCTGTCCAACCTCTTCCAGCTCGACCACCTCGCCACCCGTATGCGCCGCAACAGCGAGAACCTGCTGGTCCTCGCGGGCACCGACCTCGCCAAGCGCAACATCGCGCCCGTGCCGATGGTCGACGTCCTGCGCGCCGCGGTCTCGGAGGTCGAGCAGTACCAGCGCATCGTGGTGCAGGCCCCGCCCACGGCCTCGATCGTCGGCCGCGCCGGGTCCGACCTCGTCCACCTGCTGGCCGAGCTGCTCGACAACGCCACCAACTTCTCCCCGCCCGACTCGCAGGTGGTCATGAGCACCACCCGCACGTCCGACGGGTCGATCATCGTGGAGATCGCCGACCGTGGTGTCGGCATGATCGACCACGAGCTGAGCGACGCCAACCAGCGCCTCGGCGGCCCGTCCAGTGTCGACGTCTCGGCGTCGCGGCGCATGGGCCTGTTCGTGGTCGGTCGCCTGGGCGCCCGGCACGGCATCGGGGTGCGACTCAGCACGTCGGCCGCCGGTGGTCCCGGCGCCGGCCTCACCGCATCGGTCACGGTTCCCGCCTACCTCATCCCGGCCAGCGAGCCGGTCGAGTCCGGCCGCCCGATCGGCATCCCGCAGCCCGCGGGCGTCCCGGCCCAGGGCGGGCGCGGGGGCGACGTGCCTCCGCAGCGCGCCAACGGCGCCGGTCGTCCCGGCTCCCTGTCGGCGCTGGTCGCGGGCACCGACGGCCCGGCCAACCCGGCCGGGGTCTTCGACAGCACGGAGGGCCCGCTGTTCGGCACGGGCGCCCCCAACGGCGCCAACGGCGCCGGCCACACCGGCGGGAGCACCGCGCTGCCGAGCAGGCGTCCCGGTTCCTCGCTGCGTCCCGAGGGCCCCCCGCCCGAGCTGCCCGCGTCCGGTTCGTCGGACGGCCCGGACGGCGCCGACGACGACGCCGTGGCCGCGAAGCAAGCCGCCGACCAGCGGCGCGCCCGCGAGGTCGCCGAGCAGGCCCGCCGCGACCAGGAGGCGGCGGCGGAGCGCGAGCGGATGGCCGCCGCGGCGGAGCAGGACCCCGTCGACGACGCCGACCTGGACGACGACCACGACGCCCACCTCGGCAACGGCAACGGCACGCGCTCCAACGGGGTGCACCCGCAGGCCTTCCTGGCCCCGGCCCCGTTCGCGGGCCGTCCGGTCGCCGGCGCCCAGGACCACGAGTCGGACGACCAGGACCCCACACCGGGCGAGAGCGACGAGCGGTCGGATCCCACCGACGAGCGGAGCCCGCTGGACGGGCAGCGCGCCGACCTCCAGCACCGCAGTGACCGGGCCGGGCCTCCCGCTCCGCCCGTCGCCCGTCCACCGGTCGTCTCGCCCCCGACCACGCCGATGCCGGTGGTGCGTCAGGGCACGGCCCCGCAGCCGGCGCCCCAGCCCGCCCCGGCACCCCAGCCCGCGCCCGCCCCGCAGCCTGCCGCCACCGAGCCACCCCGCCCGGCCCCGCAGGCTCCGGCCCCGCAGGCTCCCCCGGCCCCCCAGCCGGTCGCCCAGGCACCTGCGGGCTTCCCCGCCCGGCGCCCGGACGAGCTGTTCGCACCGAGCGTGCCGAACATCGCCGAGCCCGGACGTGCGGCCGCCGAGGTCCAGGCGGGCTTCGAGCGCGGCGAGACCACGCCGATCTTCGAGGAGATCGCCTCGGCGTGGTTCCGGTCGAACCGGCCGGTCCCCGTCACGTGGGAGACCGAGGACGCCGAGTCGACGCCCGAGGCGCAGGCCCGGCCGGCTCCGGCCCCGGCGCCCGCTCCGACGGCACCGCCCCTGGCTCCGCGACCCGACGTCCGGCCGCCGTCGGCGGTCGAGCCGCCGCGCATGCCGCAGCGGCCGCCGGCCCCGGCGCCGCGACCGGTGGCCCGGCCCACCCCGGCCCCCGTCCAGGCGGGGCGCGTCGAGCCCGTCGCGGAGCCCCGGCCCGTCGCCGAGCCGGCCCCTGTCCGGGCCGGCGCGGCCGACGCCGGGGTGGCCGGGGCAGCGGCGTTCGCCGGCGCGGCCGACGAGGGCTGGCGGGCGGCGAACGGGATCGAGTCCGACCGCCCCGACGAGCTCACCTCGGCGGGCCTGCCCAAGCGGCGGCCCCGGGCCCGGCTGGTGCCCGGCAGCGCCGGATCCGCCGTGCTGTCCCCGCCCGTCGCGGCCTCCCGCAGCGCCGAGACGATCCGCGGCCGTCTCGCCAGCTACCAGCAGGGTGTCCGCCAGGGACGCGAGACCATGGCCCGGGGCGAGGCCGGAACCGCCACCGACACCGACGACACCAGCACGAACCACGAGGAGAAGTCATGACCGCACCGCAGAACCAGCCGAGTCGCTTCGGCTGGCTGGTCACGAACTTCGCGGAGCGGGTGCCCGGTGTCGCCCACGCGATCGTGGTCTCGGCCGACGGCCTGCTGCTCACCAGCTCCGACCGGCTCCCCCGCGACCGCGCCGACCAGCTCGCCGCCGTCGCGTCGGGGCTGATCAGCCTCACCCAGGGCGCGGCCCGCTGCTTCGACGCGGGCGGCGTGGTGCAGACCGTCGTGGAGATGGACCGCGGCATCGTGCTCCTGATGTCGATCAGCGACGGTTCGTGCCTCTCCGTGCTGGCGTCACCGAGCTGTGACATCGGCCTGATCGGATACGAGATGACGCTGCTGGTCGACCGGGTCGGCCAGCTGCTCACCCCGGAGCTCCGCGCGGAGCTGCAGGGCTCGTTCGGCCCCTGATCCACCCGCTTCACCGAGGCACGCCCCCCACGACGGTAAGAGAAGGCAGGTGATGTCCGATGACCTCCGGTCCCGACGACGAGCGCCGGCAACCCTCGGAGCCGACTTTCGCCGACGTGATGAACGGCTTCAGCTTCGACGCCGGGCGTTCGCCGCGCCGACGTCGGTGGGGACGCCGCCGTGACGAGGGCGATCCGACCCCGGGTTCGGAGCAGGCCCGCTCCGAGCCCGTGTCACCGCCGACGTCCAGCCCGATGCCGAACGACGAGATGTACGGATACGTGACGCCGCCGCAGCCGCGGTCGTCGGTTCCGCACCCGCAGACCACCGGTCCCATCGACATGCGCGTCGTCGAGCCCGAGCAGCTCGGCAACGGGGTCGGGGCCTCCGCGGTGCGGCCCTACACGTGGACGCGCGGACGAACCAAGTCCGGCCTGGAGCTGGCGATCGAGACGCTCGTCTCCACCAGCCAGCGCGGCCGGGACCAGATGGGCATGTTGCAGGTCGAACACCGTGCCGTCGCGGAGCTGTGCGAGCAGACCCGTTCGGTCGCCGAGGTCGCGGCGCTCATGTCGCTGCCGCTGGGCGTCGCCCGGGTCCTGCTCGGCGACATGGCCGGGCTCGGCGTGGTGACCGTGCACCAGACCGCGAGCAGCGCCGGCAACGCGCCGGACCTCGCCCTGATGGAAAGGGTGTTGAGTGGACTCCGTCGGCTCTAGGCCTCATGCGATCGCCACCGCGGCGACGATCTCGGCCAAGATCGTGGTGGCCGGGGGGTTCGGTGTCGGGAAGACGACGTTCGTCGGCTCGGTCTCCGAGATCGTCCCGTTGACCACCGAGGCCGTCATGACCGAGGCCAGCGCGGGGCACGACGACCTGTCGGCCACGCCGAACAAGACCACCACCACGGTGGCCATGGACTTCGGTCGTCTCTCCCTGGACTCCGAGCTGATCCTGTACCTGTTCGGCACGCCCGGGCAGCACCGGTTCTGGTTCATGTGGGACGACCTGGTGCGCGGGGCGATCGGCGCCGTGGTGCTGGTCGACACGCGCCGGCTCGCCGACTCGTTCGCCGCCATCGACTTCTTCGAGGACCGCGGGCTGCCCTACGTCGTCGGGCTCAACTGCTTCGACGGCCTGCTGCAGCACCGCGTGGAGGACGTCCGCGAGGCCATGTCCATCGATCCGACCGTGCCGATCGTCAGCTGTGACGCCCGCAACCGTGCGTCCACCAAGCAGACGCTGATCGCGCTGGTGGAGCACGCCATGCACCACCGGATGACGGCCGGGGCCCGCTAGCGCCGGTCCCGGCCCTCCACCAGCGCGATGCTGGTGATCCGGTGCAGGGGCACGCGGTGGAGCGCACCGTCGGCCCCGTCGCGGCCCTCCACCACGCCGGCCCCGACGCTGGTGGGCTCGAGCACGCGCTCTCCCTGCCGGCCGTGGCTGTCCACGAACCCGATCCAGACGCTGCGCCGGGCGGCGACGGCGTCGCGGAGCAGGTCGAGGGTGGAGCCGTTGGCGAAGGCGGCAGCGCTGCGGCGCACGCCGGCGAGCGTGTCGCCCGAGCGCATCCGGGCCACGAGCTTCGCGAGCTGGTCGGCGTCGGGCTCCGGCGGGGCGCCCACCCGCTCGCTGCCGCGGAACCGCGGCGCGGTGCGGCGGCCGCGGTCCGACAGGTCGAGCACGGCGCCCCCGGTGTCCTCCGCGGCCGGCGTGAACCCGGCGGCGCGCAACCCGTCGAGCAGCTCCACCAGCGGCAGCGGGCTGACCACCACGGTGGGCGCGATGCGGCGCAGCTCCAGGCCGATCGCGTCGGGGTGGGCGAGGACCTCCGCGATCAGCACATCGTCGTCGGAGCGCAGGAACGACGACGCCACGCCGCCGCGCAACCGGCCGTGGCGGCGCGCGACGTCGTCGACGAGATAGGTCAGCCCCTGCGGCACCGGCGTGGCCGACCGCTTCGCGAGCAGCTCGTGCAGGTCGGCGGCGCTGCGCCCGGAATCCAGGGCACGCCGGACGGTGGCCTCGGTGAACCGGTAGACGGTGGCCCCACCGGCCGACTCGACCTCCGCCATCAGGTCCAGCTCGCGGGCCAGCTCGGGCTCCAGCGGGCCGGGGGCGACGGCGGTGAGGTCGGCCTGCAGCAGCACGTGGTCGACGGGGGCGGGCAGCGTGGCGCGCAGCGCCGTGACGATCCCGTCCTGGTCCTCGAGCAGGGCGCGGCCGGGCGTGGAGATCGCGTCGAGGGCGACGACGCCGAGCGTGGTGGCCTCGGCGAGCGCCCAGCCGACGACCTCGTCGCGCAGCCGGCCCCCGCGGCGCGGGGCGCGCCAGGCGAGCACGTCGGCCAGCGCGGTGGCCGAGCCGACGGCCGTGCCCGGGCCGAGCTCGGCGAGGCCCCCGAGCACCCGGCGGCGGTCGCGCGGGGCCAGCGGGCGGCGCACCGCGTCGGACAGGGCGTTGATCGGCTTGCCGGCGTCGTCCTTGCGGCCCACCAACCCCGGCAACCGCGGCAGGTCGAGCCACGTGCGCGCGAGCAGCGACCAGCGCAGCTCGGGCCCGCCGACCGCCCAGACGTCGGCCTGGGTGGTGGGCACCCAGTCGGGCCCGATGCCGTCGCTCGGGCCGACCAGGTCCGCGGCCACGGCGAGCTCGACGAGCAGGGCCGCGGTGGTCTCGTCGACGTCCATCTCCTTGGCCGCGCGACGCAGCTCCCGCACGCCCACCCCGCCCGAGCGCAGCACCGGGGGCGGGGTGCGCCCCCAGAACGCGATGAGCAGCTCCACCTGGCGCAGCACGCCGAGGGCGGCGCCACCGGCGGTGCGGTCGACGACGTCGGCGCCGCGGTCGCGGACCGCGAGGTCGGGTGAGGTGAGCGTGAGCGTGCCCATCGGGCGCTTCCCGCGCAGGGCGATGCCCACCTGGCGGGGCAGCTCGACGGTCTCCGGGTCGACGCGCAGCAGCAGGCCCTTGGCCAGCAGCCGCCCGACCGGGCTCTGCGGGGCGGAGCCGCCCCGGCTGCGGCCGATCGGCGGGCCTGCGGCGAGGGCGTCGAGCACGCGCCGCTCGTCGGGTTCGACGGCGGCGAGCAGCTCCGGCAGCTCCGACGAGCCGGCCGGCCCGGTGGCGAGGCGGCCGAGCCCCCCGGGGAAGCGCGGCACGATCTCCCGTGCGGCCGGCACGAGCGCGAGCTCGGGATCGGACCCCCAGACCAGCGCTCGCTCCCTGAGAGCGCTCAGCGAGGCTCTCAGGGCCGCTGCGGGCATGTCGGGACCCAGCAGCCGAGCCACCTCGGCCCGCGGGACGGGCGCGCTGTCGGCGTCGGCGAGGACGAGGGCCTCCAGGACCGCCAGTGCGACGGTGTCGAGATCGTCACAAGCACGGTGCACCGAGGCGCGGATGCCGGCGCGCGTGGCGAGCACCGTCAGGTCGGCGGGCGGGGGCACGGCCAGGTCGGGGCGCAGCCGCAGGAGAGTGGCGAGCGTCCCGTCGTCCTGGGCGCGCAGCCAGTCGACCAGCGAGGTGGGCATCGGCTCCAGGGTAGTCGCCGCCGCGATGGCGACGCCTGGCGCGCCGTACGGAATACTCGGAGGTAAGGACTTTTCCACCCCGCAAGGAGGACACCGTGGCCAAGGCAGCGCCCGAGGGCCGTATCGACCCGACGTGGCCCGACCTGCCCGACGGCGAGCACCCGGTCTCGGAGCTCGCTGCGCCGGTGCAGGGCTCGCTCTCGCCGTTCGGCGACCTGGAGTTCCCGCTGGAAGAGGTGCCCTACGTGCACCCCGTCACGATCATCAACAAGTAATCGCCCCCACCGGGCTGCTGCTCGCGGGCGGCGCGGGGCGGCGCATGGGCGGCCCCAAGGCCCTCGTCGAGCTCGACGGCGAGCCGCTCGTGCGCCGTACGCTGCGCGTGCTCGCCGACGGCGGCTGCGCGCCGCTCGTGGTGGTCGTCGGCGCCGCGGCGGCCGACGTACGGGCCGTCCTGCCGCCCGGCGTCACCGTCGTCGAGGCCCTCGACTGGGCCGAGGGCATGGGCGCGTCGCTGCGCGCGGGCCTGTCCGCCCTCAGCGGGGTGGACACGCCCGCGGCGCTCGTGCACCTCGTCGACCTGCCCGGCGTCACGGCTGCGGCGGTCGCCCGGCTCGGGGCCGGCGCAGCCCCCGACGACCTGCGCCGTGCTTCCTACGACGGGCGACCGGCGCACCCCGTCCTCATCGGACGGTCTCACTGGACGGCCGTGGCCGCCTCGGCGTCGGGCGACGCCGGGGCCCGCGGTTATCTCGCTGGCCACCCGGCGCTGGAGCTGGTGGAGTGCGGTGACGTCGCCGATCCCGACGACGTCGACACCCCGGAGGCGCTGGCGAGGTTCAGAGCGTCAGCATCTGACCCGGGGTGATCACGTTCGGGTTCCCGGCGAGGGCCGGGTTCTTCGCGACGATGGCCTTCCAGCCCCCCGCCACCCTGTTGGCCGCGGCGATGGAGCCGAGGGTGTCGCCGCTCTTGACCTTGTAGCTGCCGGTCGTGGCCTTCGCGGGGGCCTTCGTCGGGGCGCTGAGCCGGACGGTGTCCGAGGGCACGCCACGATCGGTGGAGCCGCCGCTGGCGCCGACCTTCTTCGAGCAGGACGGCCAGGCGTTCCAGCCCTGCTTGGCCAGTACCTTCTCGGCGACGGCGATCTGCTGGGCACGCGTGGCCTGGTGGGCGGCCGGGGCGTACACGGTGCCGCCGAAGGCCCGCCAGGTACTGGGGGTGAACTGCAGGCCACCCTGGAAGCCGTTGCCGGTGTTGATGTCCCACCGGCCACCGCTCTCGCACTGGGCGAGCTTGTCCCAGGTGGTGTCGGTGGCGGCGTTCGCGGCCGGGACCATGGTGACCAGCGGGGCGCCGGCCACGGCGCCGGCAAGGGCGGTGCGGGCGATGACCCGACCGGTGTTGCTGGGGGCGCGATGACGACCGCGATAACGGGTCCTGGGGCAGCGAGCCATGGGACATCTCCGGACGCTGCGCGCGGATCCGCCTGGGGAGTGGCGTTCCGGCGGGCTGGGGACCGCCGGGTGATCCGTTCCTGTCCCACGCTGGGGTTCGTGAGGCGACTGGGGTTCCGGAACCACCGGACAGGGGAGCGCTGCGGTTCCAGGGTCCACCGGGACCTGGGGGGTCCTGGTGGGCCGTGAGGCACGCTACGTACGGTTCCGGGAAGCGCAAGTCCGACGCGCCGAGAGTGCCACCTCCCGATCGTGTGGTCCGAACGGCCTAATCGGGGGGCTTCAGGGCAGTTCACAGCACCGAAACACGACGTCCGCATCCACTGAGGACGGGTTGCGTACGTGTGACGCAGCTCACTCTGATGTGCTCACCCCGTAGGCTCGCAACGGTGGAGCTCACACACGTCGACGCCACCGGGGCCGCCCGCATGGTGGACGTCACGGACAAGAACGTCTCGGCCCGCACCGCGGTGGCCACCGGCACGCTGCGCACCACCGCGGAGGTGGTCGAGCTGCTCAAACGCGACGGCCTGCCCAAGGGCGACGCGCTGGCCACCGCCCGCATCGCCGGGATCATGGCGGCCAAGCGCACCCCGGACCTCATCCCCCTGTGCCATCCGATCGCGTTGTCGGGGGTGACGGTCGACCTCGAGACCGACGTCGACCGCGTGCACATCCGGGCCACGGTCCGCACCACCGACCGCACGGGCGTCGAGATGGAGGCCCTCACCGCCGTCGCGGTGGCCGGGCTGGCCCTGCACGACATGGTCAAGGCCGTCGACCCCGCCGCGGTGATGGACGGCGTGCGCGTCGAGCGCAAGGACGGCGGGAAGACCGGGTCCTGGACCCGTCCGGAGGGAAGGGAATGACGAGGACCGCGCGCGTCGTCACCGCCTCCAACCGCGCCGCTGCCGGGGTGTACGCCGACCGGGGCGGGCCGCTGATCGTCGAGTGGCTGCGCGAGCGCGGCTTCGACGTACCCGACCCCGTCGTCGTCCCCGACGGCGAGCCCGTCGGGGAGGCTCTGCGGACGGCCGTGGCCGACGGCGTCGACGTCGTCATCACCACGGGCGGCACCGGCATCTCCCCCACCGACGCGACACCCGAGGTGACCCGTGCGGTGCTGGACTACGAGGTGCCCGGCCTGGCGGACGCGATCCGCGCGGTCGGTGCGCCGACGGTGCCGACGGCCGTGCTGTCGCGGGGGCTGGCCGGCGTCGCGGGCCGCACGCTGGTCGTCAACCTCCCCGGATCGACAGGGGGAGTTCGGGACGGACTGTCGGTGCTGGCCGAAGTCCTGGATCATGCCGTGGACCAGCTACGTGGAGGCGATCACCGATGACCGGTGCAGTGGTTCTCAGGGCCGCGGTCGGGGAGGACGTGCTCGACGTCGCCGAGCACGCCGCGCTCGTGGAACAGGCCGCGGCCGGCGCCGTCGTGACCTTCGCGGGGGTGGTGCGCGACCACGACGGTGGCCGTTCGGTGCTGGGCCTGGAGTACAGCGCCCACCCGACCGCCGCGACGATCGTGGCCGAGGTGGCCGCCGACGTCGCGGCCCGGGCGCAGGGCGTGCGGGCCGTCGCGGTGAGCCACCGGGTCGGGAAGCTCGCGATCGGCGACGTCGCACTCGCGTGCGCCGTGGCCGCCGATCACCGCCGGGAGGCGTTCGCGACCTGCTCGGAGCTGGTCGAGGAGATCAAGAAGTTGCTTCCGGTCTGGAAGCACCAGTCGTTCGCCGACGGTGACGACGAGTGGGTCAACAGCGCCTGAAACACCCCGGTCGCGGTCACCGCCACTGGGGTGGGGCGACCGCGACCGGTGAGATCACCGCAGGTCGAGCTGCTGACCGACCTGGATCACGTTCGGGTCCTTCAGCACATCGGTGTTGCGGTCCCAGATGGTCTTCCACCCGCCGGCGATCTTCTGGTCCGCCGCGATCTTGCTCAGCGAGTCGCCCGCGACGACGGTGTAGTCGGCGCCGTTCTTGACCACCGGGGCGGCCGGGGCTGCCGGAGCAGCCGGAGCAGCCTTCGGAGCGGGAGCGGCCTTCGGGGCCGGCGCGGAGGCGCGCACGACCGTGCTCGGCGAGGAGGCGTAACCGGTGGCACCGGCCTTCTTCGAGCAGACGGGCCACGCGCCCCAGCCCTGGGCCGCGAGCACGCGCTCGGCCACGGCGATCTGCTGGGCCTTGCTGGCGCTGGACGCCGAGCCGACGCCACCGAATGCCTTCCAGGTACTGGCGCTGAACTGCAGGCCACCGTAGTAGCCGTTACCGGTGTTGATGTTCCAGTTACCACCGCTCTCGCACTGGGCAACGGCGTCCCAGACGGAGACGGGAGCAGCGTTGGCCGTGCCGGCGACGGCGAGCGGGGTACCGACGACAACGGCACCGGCGACGATCAGACGAACGAGACTTCGGCCCGAGCTGAGTGCAGGTCGAGAAGTCATTCTGGGGTTTCTCCTATCGCAGCCGTCGGGGAGAACCTGCTCGTCAGCGGGCTGGGTGTGCCCTGACGTGCGGTCCCGGTCCGTGTTCCTCGACCGTGGGGCGGTCGGGGAAATTGCGACCCCGGCCCTGACCCGTCTTTCCATCTCGACGGACCGGAAACCGCGGGTCAGGGCCTGGTGCGACGGTTCCGGATGCATTCTCGGCCGTCCCTCTCGAGGCGACCGGCCGTCGACGCTACGAGGCGGTGCCGGGAAAACGTCAAACTTCTGATGCGTGACCATCGTCACGGTAACGAACACATTAACGGGACGATACCCAGGTACCCCCAGGTCACGGGCATGAGATCACGGCTTGATCACGGTTTTTCCAATAGAACCAAACTGGAAGTATTACCGAATCCATCACACCGAATAGTCGACGCTGAGTAACAGCCCGATCACGTCGTGGTGGAGGCCCGGACACCCGCAGTGGCTGACCGACCCCCTGGTCAGTCATGCTGGGGGGGTGAACGATCGCTTACCGGCCCCTTCGGACTCGCCGACAGCGCTGGCTGCCGCCCTGCGCTCCACCGGCTACCTCGCCGACGACGGGCTCGCCACGGCGACGTTCCTCGCCATGCGGATGAACCGACCCCTGTTCTGCGAGGGCGAACCCGGCACCGGGAAGACCGCACTCGCGCAGGCCCTCGCCGAGATCACCGGCGCCGAGCTGATCCGGCTGCAGTGCCACGACGGCATCGACGCCTCCCAGGCGCTCTACGACTGGGACTTCCCGCGCCAGCTGCTGCACCTGCGCGCGCTGGAGACCGCGGCCGGCGCCGACAAGCTCGACGTCGACGCCGTCGAGTCCTCGCTCTACGACAAGAAGTTCCTGCTGCAGCGCCCGATCCTGCGTGCACTGCAGACCACTCCGAGCGTGCTGCTGATCGACGAGGTCGACCGCGCCGACGACGAGTTCGAGGCGTTCCTGCTCGAGGTGCTCACCGAGTACGCCGTCACCATCCCCGAGGTCGGTGAGGTCCGGGCCACCACGCCGCCACTGGTCGTGCTCACGTCCAACCGCACCCGCGAGGTCCACGACGCCCTCAAGCGCCGCTGCCTCTACCTCTGGCTCGACCACCCCGACCTCCAGCGTGAGATCGAGATCCTGCACTCGCGGCTGCCCGGCATCCCCGAGCGGCTCGCCGCCCAGGTCGCGGGTGCGGTCCGCGCGCTGCGCCAGGCCGATCTCCTCAAGCCTCCCGGCGTCGCGGAGACCATCGACTGGGCCCGCGCCCTGCAGCTCGTCGGCGCCCGGCACCTCGACGTCGACAGCGCCGCGGCCACCCTCGGCGCCGTCCTCAAGTACCGCGAGGACGCCGACCGCGTCCGCAAGCAGCTCGACACGCTGCTCGCGTCCTGAGCCGTGACCACCACCGAGATCCCGGACACCGACGACCCCGTCGAGGGCCTCGTCGGCTTCACCGTCGTGCTGCGCAACGCCGGGCTCTCGATCACCACCGACCGCGTCGCGACGTTCCTCGGCGCACTCGACACGCTCGACGTCACCAGCCGGATGCAGACCTACTGGGCCGGCCGACTCACGCTCTGCTCCGACCCCGACGACCTGCCGCGCTACGACCAGGCCTTCGACGCCTGGTTCACGCCGCCGCGCGGTGGCGGCCGCACCCGCATCGTCGACGAGCGCAAGCCCCCGCCGCCCCGACTGGCCGCGCTGACGCCGTCCCAGTCGCAGGAGTCCGAGGACGGCGACGACGACCGCGAGACGCCGCAGGTGCACGCGCGGGCCAGCGGCAGCGAGGTGCTGCGCAACCGCGATCTCGCCGAGCTCACCCCCGGCGAGCGCGAGCACCTGCGCCGGCTGCTGGCGCTGCTGCGGCCCGAGCCGCCCACCCGGCCGTCGCGGCGCCTGCGCCCGTCGCGGCACGGGCCGGCCGACCCGGGCCGGACGCTGCGCGCCGCCCTGCACAACGGCGGCGAGGTGCGGGACATGCTGCACCGCGACCACTCGCGGCGGCCCCGCAAGATCGTGCTGCTCGTCGACATCTCCGGGTCGATGGAGCCCTACGCCGACGCGCTGCTGCGCTTCGCGCACGTCGTCGTCCGCCGGTCGCCGAACGCGGTGGAGGCGTTCACGCTCGGCACGCGACTCACCCGCATCACGCGTGAGCTGCGGATGCGCGACGCCGACCGCGCGCTGGCGGCCGCGGGCAAGGCCATCCCGGACTGGTCGGGCGGCACCCGCCTCGGCGAGGTGGTGCAGGCGTTCGTCGACCGGTGGGGGCAGCGCGGCGCCGCCCGCCGCGCGGTGGTCGTCGTGTTCTCCGACGGCTGGGAGCGCGGCGAGACCGACCTGCTCGGCGTGCAGATGCAGCGGCTGTCCCGGCTGGCCCACAAGGTGGTCTGGGTCAACCCGCACGCGGGAAAGGACGGCTACGCCCCGGTGCAGGGTGGAATAGTTGCGGCCCTGCCGTACTTGGACCAACTGCTGGCCGGGCACAGTCTGGCCACCCTGGAAGAGCTTCTCGAGGTGATCCGCAATGCGTGACGTCATGGACCGGCTCGAGGGCTGGTGGAAGAACGGGGAGACCGCGGCGCTCGCCACGGTCGTCGGCACCTACAGCTCGGCCCCCCGCCAGCCCGGCGCGTCGATGCTCATCGGGCCCGACGGAGAGGCTGTCGGCAGCGTGTCCGGCGGCTGCGTCGAGGGCGCGGTGTACGAGCTCGGGCAGCAGGTGCTGGGCGACGGCCGTCCGGTGTTCCAGCGCTACGGCGTGTCCGACGAGGACGCCTTCACCGTCGGCCTGACCTGCGGCGGCATCATCGACATCTTCGTGGAGAAGGTCGGCCCCGGTACCTACGACCAGCTCGGCTCGGTGGCCCAGGCCATCCGCGACGAGACGCCCGTCGCCGTCGCCACGGTGGTGGGCGGGCCGTCGGAGAAGCTCGGCAGGCGGCTGATCGTGTGGGCCGACCGCGTCGACGGCAGCACCGGCTCGTCCCGCCTCGACGACGCCGTCCGCGACGACGCCCGCGGCCTGCTCGACGCCGGGCGCAACGCGATCCTGCACTACGGCGTCGACGGCCAGCGCCGCGGCGAGGGCCTCGACGTGTTCGTCGAGTCGTTCGCGCCGCCGCCCCGCATGATCGTGTTCGGGGCCATCGACTTCGCCGCCGCCGTCGCGCGGATGGGCACGTTCCTCGGCTTCCGCGTCACGGTCTGCGACGCGCGCCCGGTCTTCGCCACCGCCACCCGGTTCCCCGGGGCCAACGAGGTGGTCGTCGAGTGGCCGCACCGCTACCTCGCCGCCGAGGCCGAGGCCGGCCGCATCGACAAGCGCACCGCGCTGTGCGTACTCACCCACGACCCGAAGTTCGACGTGCCGCTGCTCGAGGTGGCCCTGCGGCTGCCCGAGGTGGGCTACATCGGGGCCATGGGGTCGCGGCGCACCCACGACGACCGGCTGGAGCGGCTCCGCGAGCGCGGCATCACCGAGGCCGAGATCGCCCGCATGTCGAGCCCGATCGGGCTCGACCTCGGCGCCCGCACCCCGGAGGAGACGGCCGTGTCGATCGCGGCCGAGATGATCGCCCAGCACTGGGGCGGCGACGGCACCCGCCTCGCGCACCGCGCGGGCCCCATCCACGCGAGCTGACGGGCCCGTCATCTCGCCGACCAACACCACGGCACCGGTACCGGCCGCGCCATCGGTCGGGGGGTACCGGTCTGCCTGCCCGATGGGACAGGGCCACCTCCCGTCACGGGGCAGGGTCCGGTTGCGCCCATCCGTGGCTAGCGTCGGTCCGTGACCTGCCCCAGACCCGCCGACCGGACGAGAAGGGCCGTCCCGGCGGCGGGTCGGCGCACCCGATCGGATGCAGTGCGCACCGTTCGCACCTGCCCGGCCACCTCCCGCTCTTGTAGCCTGGGTCACGTCGTCGCCCGGGACACCTCGGCTGCGGCAGCGGACGATGTGGTGCGGGAGGGCAGTGTGGTCCTCGTCGATGAAGCTCGAAGGGCCGGTGATTCGGTCCTGCTAGCGCGGCGCAGTCCGGATGATCAACAGCGAACGGTCGGGGGCGACACCGGCTCGCTGCGGCTATCGAAGTTCCACGCCCCGGAGATCGTGTTCGGGCCCAACTCCCTCGCCGAGGCCGCCCATGCCGCGGTCCGGCTCGGCGCGCGTCGCCCCTTCGTCGTCACCGACCCCGGGCTCACCGAGGCGGGCTGGCCGTCGGAGCTGCTCGACCAGCTCCGCGAGGCCGGCCTCTCGCCGGTCGTGTGGACCGACGTCACGCCCAACCCGAAGGACCACGAGATCGAAGCGGGCCACGAGCGCTACGTCGAAGCCGGCTGCGACGTGGTGCTCGGCATCGGCGGCGGCTCGGTCATCGACGCCGCGAAAGGCATCGCCCTGCTCGCGGCCAACGGCGGGCGCATCCTCGACTACGAGGGCATCGACCGCATCGAGCACCCGATCCCGCCGCTGATCATGATGCCGTCCACGTCCGGCACGGGCGCCGACGTCTCCCAGTTCTGCATCGTCACCGACACCGAGCGCCACACCAAGATCACGATCATGGGACGGGCGCTGGTCCCCGACGTCTCGGTGATCGACCCCCGCCTGCTGCTCACCATGCCCGACGCGCTCAACGCCGCCACCGGCCTCGACGCGCTCACCCACGGCATCGAGGCCTACGTCTCGCTCGCCCACGGCCCGCTCACCGACCACCACGCACTGCAGGCCATCTCGCTGGTGAACGGCCACCTCGCGCGCACCATCCACGCCCCGCGCGACACCGGCGCCCGGTCGTTCATGGCGCAGGCCGCGCTGGAGGCCGGGCTGGCGTTCACCAACGCGATCCTCGGCGCCACCCACGCCATGAGCCACCAGGTCGGCGGGATGCTCGACCTGCCCCACGGCGTCGTCAACGGGGTGCTGTTGCCGCACGTCATCCGGTTCAACGGGGCGGAGCTGCCCGAGCGGTTCGTGCCGATCGCCCAGGCCATGGGCGTCCATCGGCCGGGGATGCCGCCACTGGAGGCCGTCGACGCGGTGGCGGAGGAGGTCCGCCAGCTCGGCGACGAGGTCGGGGTGCCCCGCGGGCTGGGAGCACTCGGCGTCACGGCCGAGGACATCCCGCGCCTGTCCGAGCTGACGCTCGGCGACGCCTGCCTCACCACCAACCCCCGCCCCACGTCGGTCGGCGACGTCGAGACCCTGTTCAAGGCGGCCCTGTGACGGTGGAGGGCGTATGACGGCCGCAGCGCAGTGGCCGCGGCGCTCCGGGCGGGCGGCCGCGAACCGCCCCCGACCCGATCTCGAGGCGCTCACCGGCCTGCGCTCGGGCAAGCCGCACTACTACCCCGAGTACCGCACGTCGGCCGAGCGGCTGCACCGCGTCATCCTGGCGCTGGAGAAGATCTCCGCCGCGCTGGTGCGCACGATGGAGGGCTCGGAGGCCCTGGTCCGGGCCGTCGTGGAGGCCGCGGCCGACCACCTGACCGCGGAGTGGGTGGTGTTCGCGCTGGTGGACGGCGCACTCCCGGAGGCCCGGCCCCGCCACCTCGTCCGCGGGCCCGACGGCGCCGAGTGGGCCGACGCCCGCTCCGTGCCGCCCCGCATCTGGCTCCACCTCGACCACATCCGCACCGACACCTCCGACGACCACCACGACGAGGCCGAGGCGCGCCGGCACCTGCACGTCCCCATCAAGCTCGACGGACGCACCGTCGGCGGGTTCGTGGCCTGGACCCCCGAGGAGCGCCCGATCGACGACACCGACCACTCGGTGCTGCGGATCCTGGCCGGCCAGACCGCCGCCGCGCTGCAGAACTGCGCGCTGCTCGACCACTCCGCCCGGCTGCACGCCCGCACGTCCCTGCAGGCCACCGACCTGCGGATGCGCAACGAGCAGCTGCTGGCCACCCAGGCCGAGCTGGGCGCGGCTCGCCAGCGCGAGGTGCTCGACAACGAGCGCCACCGCATCGCCCGCGAGCTGCACGACAGCGTCACCCAGTACGCGCTGTCGGCCGGCATGCACATCGAGCTGGTCCGCACCGAGATCGCCGACCCCCGGCTGCGCGGCCAGCTCGACACCGCCAAGGACCTCACACGCCGGGCCGTCGAGCAGCTGCGGTCGGCGATCTACGCGCTCAACGACTGCGACGCGCACGGCGCCGACAAGGACCTGCCGTCGATGCTGCGCCAGCTCTCCGGCGTCCACATGCCCGACGAGCTGCGCGTGGAGGTGCGCATCGGCGGGACCCCGGTGGAGCTGCCGTCGGACTGCGAGCAGTCGCTGTTCCGGATCGCGGGCGAGGCGCTGTTCAACACGGCCGTGCACGCGGAGGCCACGAAGGCCGTGGTGCGGCTGACCTACCAGGGCGACCAGGTGCGGCTGACGATCTCCGACGACGGCGGCGGCAGCCCCGACGGCGTGCGACGCAGCCTGCGCGCGGCCACCGTGGCCACTCCCTCGGGTGAGCACCGCGGACTCGTGAACATGCAGGCCAGAGCACGTGAGCTCGGTGGCACGCTGACCTTCCGCCGGGCCCGGCTCGGCGGGCTGCAGGTACAGGTGGACATCCCCGTGCCCTGCGCAGCAGAGAGTTCGAGTCCATGACCACAGCCACCAGGGCCCGCCCGATGCCCACCCGCATCGTGCTCGTCGACGACCACCTCATCATGCGCCAGGGCCTGCGGGCCGTCCTCGAACGCGAGGACGACCTGCGCGTGGTCGGCGAGGCCGGCACGCCCGCGGACGCCGTCGCCGCGGTCGCCGCGTCACGGCCGCACGTCGTGCTGCTGGACCTCAAGCTCACGACGGGCCCGCAGACCGACGGGCTCGACGTCTGCCGCCGCCTGTGCGCCGCCCACCCCGGGCTGGGGGTGCTGGTGCTCACCACGTTCGCGGAGGACCGGCTCGTCGTCGAGTCGGTGCAGGCCGGCGCACGCGGTTACGTCGTCAAGGACGTGGACACCACCGAGCTGGTGCGCGCGATCCGCGCCGTCTCGCGCGGGGAGAGCGCGTTCGACGCCCGCAGCGCGTCGGCGATGGTCCGTTCGCTGTCGGGCGGGGTGCCCGAGCGGGAGCGGCTCACCGAGCGCGAGCTCGACGTGCTGCGGCTGCTCGCGCGGGGCCTGTCGAACCGCGCCATCGGGGCGGAGCTGTTCATCTCCGAGACCACGGTGAAGTTCCACGTCGGCAACCTCATGCGCAAGCTGATGGTGTCGCGGCGGGCCGAGGCGGTCTACGCGGCCACGAAGCTGGGCCTGCTCTAGTGTCCTGAGTCATTAGTTTGTGGTCGATTGCTAGCGTGTGGCATGGCCGAACGGGGACCGAAGCCGGCGCAACTGGTGCTCTCGGATGACGAACGTGAGCAACTGCAGTCCTGGTCGCGGCGACGGACCAGCGCGGCGGGTTTGGCGATGCGCAGCAAGATCGTGCTGGCTGCGTCCGAGGGCGGATCGAACACCGAGATCGCAGCCCGGCTGGGGCTGGCACGGGGCACCGTGTCGACATGGCGCTCCC
>Ga0209952_1000208_pt1 | contig 180936 bp, 173 predicted proteins | sample ThiBiot_750_biof_2_FD_183951 | JGI IMG/M metagenome (GOLD analysis project Ga0209952, IMG submission 183951) | Wastewater bioreactor microbial communities from Cape Town, South Africa - Thiocy_cont_750_biof (SPAdes) | ecosystem: Engineered > Bioreactor > Thiocyanate-remediating >...
GGCGTGCAGGCGGTCAAGCCGAGCATCGAGGAGTTCCCGTACGTGGTGCGCGTGGTCTCGGAAATCACCGAGTCCAACGGTTCCTCGTCGATGGCCTCGGTGTGCGGTTCCTCGCTGGCGATGATGGATGCCGGCGTGCCGCTGAAGGCGCCGGTGGCCGGCATCGCGATGGGCCTGGTCAAGGAAGGCGGCGACTTCGTCGTGCTGTCCGACATCCTGGGCGACGAGGACCACCTCGGCGACATGGATTTCAAGGTGGCCGGCAGTGCCGACGGCATCTCCGCGCTGCAGATGGACATCAAGATCGACGGCATCACCGAAGAGATCATGAAGGTGGCGCTGGAGCAGGCCAAGCGCGGCCGCCTGCACATCCTCGGCGAGATGGGCAAGGCGCTCAGCACCGCCCGCACCGAGATGAGCGAGTTCGCCCCGCGCCTGATCACCATCAAGATCCATCCGGACAAGATCCGCGAAGTGATCGGCAAGGGCGGCGCCACCATCCGCTCGATCACCGAAGAGACCGGCACCACCATCGACATCAGCGATGACGGCACCATCATCATCGGCTCGGTCAATCGCGAGGCGGGCGAAGCGGCGAAGAAGCGCATCGAGCAGATCACCTCCGACGTCGAGCCGGGGCGCATCTACGAGGGCAAGGTCGCCAAGCTGATGGATTTCGGTGCGTTCGTGACGATCATGCCGGGCAAGGATGGCCTGGTGCACGTGTCGCAGATTTCCGACGAGCGCGTCGAGAAGGTGTCCGACAAGCTCAAGGAAGGCGACATCGTCAAGGTCAAGGTGCTGGAAGTCGACAAGCAGGGCCGCATCCGCCTGTCGATGAAGGCGGTGACCGAGGAAGAGCGCGCCAGCGTCTGAACCTGCAGGCGAGATGCTTGCGCAAGGCCCGGCCCACGCCGGGCCTTGCGCGTTTCGGGGCCGATGATTTTGCGCAACACGGTTTTGCTAGGATGAATGCATCTTGCACGAGGATGCACCGATGGCCGATCCGGCGAACGATTTCATCAAGGACTATCAGACGTTGGCGCAGCGGTCGTGGGATACCTGGGCACGCCAGTTCCAGCAACCGCCCGCGGCGAATCCGTTTGCACCGCCACCGGCTCCCGCGGCCGGCAACGACACCTTGGAGCGCACGCTGGCCGGGTTGAAGGGATATTTCGACTGGATGCAGGCCGCCGCCAGCGGTGGCGCGGCACAGCCGGCTCCGGACTGGCGTCAGCAACTGCAGCAGATGTTCGGTGGCGCCAGCCAGCCATTCGCGCAGGCGTTCGGCGGCATCGACAGCGCCGGTGCAGAGGGTTTCATGCGGCAATGGCAATCGTGGATGCAGGCTGCGCGGCACAGCGGTTTTGGTGATCTTCCGGGTACGCACGGGCCGACGCCGGCGTTCGGTCTGAACCGGGAGCAGCAAATGCAGCAGCAGGCCCTTGCCGCGGCGTGGCTGGAGTCGGTGCAGGCCTCGGCGCGTTACCAGGAGTTGATCCAGCGTGCCAATACGCAGGGCATGCTGCGCTTGCAGGGCAAGCTGGCCGAACCCGGTCGCCAGATCGATTCGCTGAAAGCCCTGTACGACCTGTGGGTGGATGCCTCCGAAGAAGCCTATGCCGAGATCGCGTTGTCCGACGAGTTCCGCGAGGTCTACGGCGAAATGGTCAACACCCAGATGCGCGCGCGCCAGCTGCAGCAGCAGCAGACCGAGCAGATCTGCCAGCAACTCGGCATGCCCACACGCAGCGAGGTATCCAGTCTCGGCGAGCGATTGCAGGGCTTGCGCCGCGAGTTTCGTGCCAGCCAGAGCGGCCCATCCACCGATCACGCAGACGAAATCATGGCCCTGCGTCGGGAGCTGGCGGCGCTGAAGCGTCAGTTGGCCGGCGCCCGGGCGGCTGCGCCCGAACCGAAGGGGGCGGTGGCGAGGAAAACACCGAAAGTCACGCGCAAATCGGTGGCCACGTCCAAATCCAGCGCCACTCCGCGCAAGCGCAAGTAGGGAGAGCCGTCATGCAAACGCCCATGCACATCGATCCGGCCCAGGCACTGGCCGACATCGCCACCTTCCAGCGCAAGCTGGCCGCCGGCATGGCCAACCTGCGCAACATGCGCGAGCCCGAGTACGCCAACACCCCGCGCGAACTGGTCTACAGCGAAGACAAGCTGAAGGTGTGGCATTTCACCGGCCACGGCAAGGCGACGGCGAAGACGCCGCTGCTGATCGTCTACGCGCTGGTCAACACGGTGTGGATGACCGACCTGCAGGCCGATCGCTCGATGGTGCGCAACCTGCTGGAGCAGGGCGAGGACGTCTACCTGATCGACTGGGGCTATCCCGACGGCGCCGATCGCTGGCTGACTCTGGACGACTACATCGACGGTTATCTCGATCGCTGCGTCGATGCCGTGCGTGCGCGCCACGGTCTGGATGCGATCAACCTGCTCGGCATCTGCCAGGGTGGCGCGTTTTCGCTGTGCTACACCGCGCTGCACCCGGACAAGGTGAAGAACCTGATCACCATGGTCACCCCGGTGGACTTCCACACGCCGGACAACATGCTGTCGCATTGGTGCCGCGACCTGGACGTCGACCTGTTCGTCGACACCATGGGCAACATCCCCGCCGGCTTGATGAACTACGTCTACCTCACGCTGAAACCGTTGCGGCTGAACCAGCAGAAGTACATCGGCATGGTCGACATTCTCGACAACCCGGCCGAGCTGGAGAACTTCCTGCGCATGGAGCGCTGGATCTTCGACTCGCCCGACCAGGCCGGCGAGGCATTCCGCCAGTTCATCAAGGATTTCTATCAGGGCAACAAGCTGATCAAGGGCACGCTGGAGATCGGCGGCAAGACGGTGGATCTCGGCATGATCACCCAGCCGGTGCTGAACATCTTCGCCGAGCAGGACCACCTGGTGCCGCCAGACGCCTCGCGCGCGCTGGGCAAGCACGTCGGCACCACCGACTACACCCAGCTCGCGTTCAAGGGCGGACACATCGGCATCTACGTGTCCGGTCGCGCGCAGCGCGAGGTGCCGCCGGCGATCCATCAATGGCTGTTCCGGCGCGATTGATGGGCCGTCGGCATGGGCTCGCCTGTCGTGCGTGATTCACGCACGACAGGCGATAATCGCGGCATGACCAACACTGCCGAATCCCGGGACTCCATCCGCGCCGTGCAATGGCGAGGTGACCACCTGCGCCTGCTCGACCAACGCCTGCTGCCTGGTGAGGAACGCTGGATCGACTGTCGCGATGCGGCCCAGGTCACCCAGGCCATCCGCGACCTCGCCGTGCGTGGCGCGCCGGCCATCGGCATCGCTGCGGCCTGGGGCGTGGCGATGGCGGCGCAACAGGGTGTACCGCTGGAACCGGTGTCGGCGAGGCTGCGGGCGGCGCGGCCCACTGCAGTGAACCTGATGTGGGCGTTGAACCGGATGAACAGGCGCATCGCCGCAGGTGCCGATGCCGCCGCGCTGTTGCGCGAGGCGCAGGCCATCCAGGACGAGGACTTGGCCGCCAATCGCCGCATGGGCGAGTTGGGTTCGGCACTGATCGCGTCGGGGTCGGGCGTGCTGACTCATTGCAACACCGGTTCGCTGGCCACTGCGGGTTATGGCACTGCGCTCGGGGTGATCCGCGCCGGCGTCGCCGCGAACCGGATCGTCCGCGTCTATGCGGGCGAGACGCGCCCGTGGCAACAGGGGGCGCGGCTGACCATGTGGGAACTGGTGCGCGAGGGCATCCCCGCCCAGCTGATCGCCGACTCCGCCGCCGCGCACCTGATGAAGTCCGGCGCGGTTCAATGGGTGATCGTCGGCGCCGACCGCATCGCGGCCAACGGCGACACCGCCAACAAGATCGGCACCTACCAGCTGGCGATCAGCGCGAAGTACCACGGCGTCAAGTTCATGGTGGTGGCGCCGTCGTCGACGGTGGACATGGCGACCGCCAACGGCGAGGAGATCGAGATCGAACTGCGCGATCCGGCCGAGCTTCTGTCCAGCGGGGGCCGGCGCGTGGTGGTGGAGGGCGCGCAAGCGTGGAATCCGGTTTTCGACGTCGCACCCGCGGAGCTGATCGACGCGATCGTCACCGAGCGCGGCGTGATCGAGCGACCGGACACCCTCTCGATGCAGGCGCTGTTCGGCTGCTGATTTCCCGGACTCGACATTGGCTCGCGTCGCCGACACGACCCTGGTTGAGGGTTCCCGCACCGCGCGAGCTGCTCAATTCTTGAGCACATTCCGGACGCCCTTGTGCCGGCGCCGCGATGGTGCTGCAACTCATTGATTTCAAAGGTTGAAAACCTGTCGTTTTGTGGCCGTCCGTGCTACAATCCGCAGGTTGATTTCGGGTCGCTCGCGCATGCGCTTGAGACGCGGCGCCAGCGTCCTTTTTTTGTCTCCAGGGAAGCCACTCAATGGCAGAAACCGCCAAAGAAATCATTCGCGTCAACATCGAAGACGAGATGCGGCAGAGCTACCTCGATTACGCGATGAGCGTGATCATCGGTCGTGCGCTTCCCGATGTGCGCGATGGACTCAAGCCGGTGCATCGTCGCGTGCTGTTCGCGATGAACGAACTCGGCAACGTGTGGAACAAGCCGTACAAGAAGTCGGCCCGCGTGGTCGGCGACGTCATCGGCAAATACCATCCGCACGGCGACCAGTCGGTGTATGACGCGATCGTCCGCCTGGCGCAGCCGTTCTCGTTGCGCTACATGCTGGTCGACGGCCAGGGCAACTTCGGCTCGGTCGACGGCGACAGCGCCGCCGCCATGCGTTACACCGAGGTGCGCATGTCGCGGCTCAGCCATGAGCTGCTGGCCGACATCGACAAGGAAACCGTCGACTTCGGCCCGAACTACGACGAGAGCGAGCACGAACCGCTGGTGCTGCCCACGCGGGTGCCGAACCTGCTTGTGAACGGCTCTGCCGGCATCGCGGTCGGCATGGCCACCAACATCCCGCCGCACAACCTCAATGAGGTCGTCGCGGCGACGATCGCGCTGATCGACGAGCCCGCGCTGTCGATCGACGAGTTGATGCACTACATCCCGGGTCCGGATTTCCCGACCCACGGCATCATCAACGGTTCGTCCGGCATCGTCGAGGCGTACCGCACCGGCCGCGGCCGCATCCTGGTGCGGGCGAAGGCCGAGATCGAAACCGAGTCGAACGGCCGCGAGACGATCATCGTCCACGAACTGCCGTACCAGGTGAACAAGGCGCGGCTGATCGAGAAGATCGCCGAGCTGGTCAAGGAAAAGAAGCTCGAGGGCATCAGCGAGCTGCGCGACGAATCCGACAAGGACGGCATGCGCGTCGTCATCGAAATCCGCAAGGATGCGATGGGCGACGTGGTGTTGAACAACCTGTTCCAGCAGACCCAGCTGCAAGTCACCTTCGGCATCAACATGGTGGCGCTGCTGGACGGCCAGCCGAAGCTGCTGAACCTCAAGGATATCCTCGAAGCGTTCATCCGCCACCGCCGCGAGGTGGTCACGCGCCGCACCATCTTCGAACTGCGCAAGGCTCGCGCCCGTGCACACATTCTCGAAGGTCTCACCGTCGCGCTGGCCGACATCGACGAGATGATCGAGCTGATCAAGACCTCGGCGTCGCCGGCCGAAGCGCGCGAGCGCATGCTGGCCAGGAAATGGCAGCCGGGCGTGGTCGGCGCGCTGCTGTCGGCGGCTGGCGCCGGCGCCTCGCGACCGGAGGACATGGATCCGCGCGATGGGCTCAAGGCCGACGGTTACCAGTTGTCCGACGTGCAGGCGCAGGAAATCCTGGCGATGCGGCTGCACCGCCTCACCGGCCTGGAACAGGAAAAGCTTTCCGACGAGTACCGCCAGATCCTGGAAACCATCCGCGGTCTGATCGAGATTCTGGAGAACCCCGAACGCCTGCTGCAGGTGATCCGCGAGGAACTGGAAGCGATCAAGGCCGAGTTCGGCGATGCGCGGCGCACCGAGATCCAGCATTCGCAGGAGGACCTCAATGTCCTCGACCTGATCGCTCCGGAAGACATGGTGGTCACGCTGTCGCACACCGGCTACGTCAAGCGGCAGCCGGCCAGCACTTACCGGTCGCAGCGGCGCGGTGGCAAGGGTCGGTCGGCGTCCGCGCTGAAGGATGAAGATGTCGTCGAGCAGCTGTGGGTGGTCAACACGCACGACACCCTGCTCACCTTCACCAGCACCGGCCGCGTCTACTGGCTCAAGGTGTACCAGATTCCCGAGGCCGGTCCCGGTGCGCGCGGCAAGCCGATCATCAACCTGCTGCCGCTGGGCGAGGGCGAAAAGGTGCAGGCGGTGCTGCCGATCCGCGAGTACGCGGAAGATCGCTTCGTGTTCTTTGCCACCAAGCACGGCACGGTCAAGAAAACTCCGCTGACCGAGTTCGCCTTCCAGCTGCAGAAGGGCAAGCTGGCGATCAAGCTGCATGACGACGATGCCCTGGTCAACGTCGAGCTGACCGACGGCGACAGCGACATCCTGCTGTTCGCCTCCAACGGCAAAGTCAATCGTTTCGACGAGAACACCGTGCGCTCGATGGGCCGCACCGCTGCCGGGGTACGCGGCATGAAACTGGTCGGCGGCGCCGAGGTGGTATCGCTGATCGTCGCGGCGGAAGGCGACATCCTCACCGCCACCGCGCGTGGCTACGGGAAGCGCACCGAACTGGCCGAGTTCACCAAGAAGGGCCGTGGCACCCAGGGCGTCATCGGCATCCAGTGTTCCGAGCGCAACGGCCCGCTGGTCGGCGCGGTGCAGGTCACCGAGGCGCAGGAGCTCATGCTGATCTCCGACCAGGGCACGCTGGTGCGCACGCGGGTGGCGGAGGTCTCGCAGCTGGGCCGCAATACCCAGGGCGTTACCCTGATCAAGCTGCCCGCGGAAGAAACGCTGGTCAGCGTGATGCGGTTGGATGCGGAAGAGGACAACGGCGACGAGGCCATCGTCGAGTCCGCGGATGCGCCGGTTGGCGAGGCCGGAGATGGCGCCACGGAAGAGGCCGCCGCGGACGAGTGATCCCGCTGTGATGAAACGAACAGGCCCTGGCATTGCCGGGGCCTGTTTGCGTCCATGGCATGCCGCACGTCGCTCAGCGATGATCCAGCGTGACACCGGTCAGCAGGCCGCGAGCCAGCATGCTGCATTGACGCCGGTACACCAGAAGTTGCCACTGGCGTCCGCCCACCTGGCGCCACAGGACTGCCGAGCGCACCGCGGCGAGCAGGTTGGCGCGCACTTTCTCGACCACCGCCGGTTGCTGCAGCTGCTGCGGATTGCCGCTGACCATCACTCGTGGCCGCAAGGTCGAAAGCGTGGACGCATACAGCTCGGCGAGACGGCCGCTGACCTGGCTCGAATCCTGTCCGAAATGCTCGACCTGGCGTTGCGCGGCCAGAATGCCGTGCTGCAGTTTCTCCAGCAGTTCGGGGCGACCGGCAAGGCTGCGTTCCAGCCGCATCACGGTGACCACCATGCGGGTGACCGACATGTCGCGATCGCTCTCGTCGAGCTGGGCGACCAGGTTGCGCAAGCCGAGTCGTACGCCCGAGACGCCACCGTACACGGCCACCACCGAGGGCGCGTCGATGCGGAAGATGCTGGCCACGCCGGCCTGCATGGCGATCTCGTCGCAGCGTCCGTCGTTGGCCAGTTGCTGGGCCAGCGAGCAGGCCTGAAACAATCCGGCCAGGGCGATCACGCGCTCCTCGTTCATGCCTAGGGTTTCAAACACGGATATGCGATTCCTTGGGTTGCGCTGTGGTGGTGAGGGTGGAGACCGGCAGCAAGCCGCCGTAGGCGGCATCGGTGGCCATGATGACCGCGCCGCCGAGACAGACCTCGCCAGCGTAGAAAACGACCGATTGCCCGGGCGTGACGGCACGCTGCGGCAGATCGAACGTGACGGCAAGCCCGGCCTCGCCGACGCTGACCGAACACGCCTGGTCGGCCTGACGGTAACGCGTGCGCGCCGTGCAGCGAAACTCGGCGCCCGGCGGTTCGCCGGCGATCCAGTGGGCCGTCTCGGTATGCAATCGCCGTGACAGCAGCCAGTGGTTCTCGCCGCCCTGGGCGACGACCAGCACATTGGCCGGCACGTCCTTGCCCACCACGAACCACGGTTCGCCGCTGGCGCCGTGGCGGCCGCCAATGCCCAGCCCGTTGCGCTGGCCCAGGGTGTAGTACATCACGCCCTGGTGTTCGCCGACCCGCCGTCCGTCAGGCGTGCGCATCTCGCCCGGGCGCGCGGGAATGTATTGCGCCAGGAAGCTGCGGAAGTCGCGCTCGCCGATGAAACAGATACCGGTGGAATCCTTCTTCGCGTGGGTCGGCAGCGCCGCCTCGCGAGCCAGTTCGCGCACGCGCGGTTTCTCGATTCCGCCCAGCGGAAACAGCGTGGCGGCCAGTTGCTGCTGGCCCAGCGCATGCAGGAAATAACTCTGGTCCTTGGCCGCGTCCACCGCCCGCAGCAGTCGATGGCGCCCATCCACGCAATCGACGCGGGCGTAATGGCCGGTGGCGATCCTTTCCGCGCCGAGCGCACGGGCCTCGTCGAGGAAGGTCTTGAACTTGATCTCGCGATTGCACAGCACGTCCGGGTTGGGTGTGCGGCCGGCGCGGTATTCGGCAAGAAAGTGCTCGAACACGCCATCCCAGTACTCCGCCGCGAAATTGCGTGCGTGGAACGGGATGCCCAGGCGCCCGCAGACCGCCACCGCGTCCTTGCGATCCGCGTCGCTGGTGCACGGACCGTCGCGGTCGTCCTCTTCCCAGTTCTGCATGAACAGGCCCTCGACTTCGTGGCCCTGCCGTTGCAGCAACAAGGCGGCCACCGACGAATCGACACCGCCGGAGACGCCCAGCATCACCTTCATCCGCGCGACCCTCCCGGCACCCAGCTCAAGCTGGACAACGGCAGACGCTGGCCGGCCAGCCAGGCGTCGATACTGGTCAGCACCAGCGGACTGCGCAGGCGCTCGCCGAGGCCGGCGATTTCGTCGCGGGTCATCCACATGGCGCGGCAGATGCCGGTGTCCAGCGGACGGCTGACGTCATGTTCAATCGCCCGGGCGGCGAAACTGAACCGGATCACCGCCTCTCCGTGCTCGCTGCTGCACCATTGCTGCACGCCGATCAGGTGCTGCAATTCGACCGTCCAGCCGGTTTCTTCCAGCGTCTCGCGCACGGCAGCGGCGGCCAGCGTTTCGCCGTCCTCCAGGTGCCCGGCCGGCTGGTTGCAGACCAGTCGTCCGGCAACCTCTTCCTCGACCATCAGATAGCGCCCGGCGTCGGCCACCACGCACGCCACGGTGACGTGCGGGCGCCAGATCTCGGGGCGGGGCGTGGGGTCGGCCATGAAGTGCAGGGGTGGAAAAGCGTCCATTGTGCCACTACCTGCAGTAAACGCCGACGCGCCGGGCGCGATTGGCGGCGGCGTATACTTCAACCGAAAGCGAATGCCTCCCACGACACCATGGCCAACGAAAACGAACGCGAACAGGACAGCGGCCGCGGTCTGGCGCTGGAAACCGCCAAGCCGGAAGTGGCACGACCGCCGCTGTACCAGGTGCTGCTGCTGAACGACGATTTCACACCGATGGATTTCGTGGTGGAGGTGCTGCGCAGTTTCTTCACCCTGGACCAGGAACAGGCGGTGCAGATCATGCTGCACGTGCATACTCGCGGACGCGGCGTGTGCGGCGTGTTCACGCGGGAAGTGGCAGAAACCAAGGTTACCCACGTCAACGAATACTCCCGCTCGCACCAGCACCCGTTGTTGTGCACTATGGAAAAGCTCTGAACGCCCCCATTTCGTGCCCATCGCGGCGCTGAAGGCCGCCCACAAGCAAGCGGAGACGATCCGAATGTTCAGCAAGGATCTGGAAGTCACCATCGGGCACTGCTACAAGCAGGCCCGCGAACAGCGCCATGAGTTCATGACGGTGGAGCACCTGTTGCTGGCGCTGACCGAGAACCAGTCGGCCTTGGGCGCCCTGCGCGCCTGCGGGGTCGACCTGCCGCGCCTGGCGGGCGAGCTTACCCGTGTCATCGGCGAGACGGTGCCGGTGTTGCCGCCGGGCGACGAGCGCGACACGCAGCCCACGCTGGGCTTCCAGCGGGTGCTGCAGCGCGCCGTCTACCACGTCCAATCGTCCGGTCGAAAGGAGGTCACCGGTGCCAATGTGCTGGTGGCGATCTTCGGCGAGAAGGATTCGCATGCGGTGTTCTTCATGCACCAGCAGGAGATCACCCGGCTCGACGTGGTCAACTACATCTCCCACGGCATCGCCAAGATCGGCGACGAGCCGGCCGCCGGCGTGTCCGGCGGCGAGCGCGAGGGCGAGGAGGGTGGCGAGCCCAAGGGCAACCCGCTGCACGAGTTCGCCAGCAACCTCAACGAACTGGCGCTGGAAGGCAAGATCGACCCGCTGATCGGGCGCGCCGACGAGATCGAGCGCACCATCCAGGTACTCTGCCGCCGGCGCAAGAACAATCCGTTGTATGTCGGCGAGGCCGGCGTGGGCAAGACCGCGCTGGCCGAAGGCCTGGCCAAGCGCATCGTCGACGGCGAAGTGCCCGAGGTGCTGGAGAGCGCCACGATCTGGGCGCTGGATCTCGGTGCCCTGGTGGCCGGTACCAAGTACCGTGGCGATTTCGAGAAGCGCCTCAAGAGCGTGATCGCGCAGCTCAAGAAGCAGCCCGGTGCGATTCTGTTCATCGACGAGATCCACACCATCATCGGCGCCGGCTCCGCCTCGGGCGGCACCATGGACGCCTCGAACCTGATCAAGCCGATGCTGGCCTCGGGCGAGCTGCGCTGCATCGGTTCGACCACGTTCCAGGAATACCGCGGCGTGTTCGAGAAGGACCGTGCGCTGGCCCGCCGCTTCCAGAAGATCGACGTGGTCGAACCGACCGTGGCCGACAGCGTGGAGATCCTCAAGGGCCTGCGTTCGCGCTTCGAGGAACACCACCACGTGGCCTACACCAACGACGCCCTGAAGGCGGCGGTGGACCTGTCGGTGAAACACATCCCCGACCGGCTGCTGCCGGACAAGGCGATCGACGTGATCGACGAGGCCGGCGCTCGCCAGCGACTGCTGCCCGAAGACAAGCGCACCGGCACCGTGGATGTCGGCGAAGTCGAGTACATCGTGGCCAAGATGGCGCGGATTCCGGAGAAGCAGGTCTCCGCCTCCGATCGCGACGTGCTGCGCAACCTTGAGCGCAACCTCAAGATGGTGGTGTTCGGCCAGGACCCGGCGATCGAGGCGCTGGCCGCGTCGATCAAGATGGCCCGCTCGGGCCTGGCCGATCCGTCCAAGCCGATCGGCTGCTTCCTGCTGGCCGGCCCGACCGGCGTCGGCAAGACCGAAGTCACCAAGCAGCTGGCAATGCAGCTCGGCATCGAGATGATCCGCTTCGACATGTCCGAGTACATGGAAGGGCACTCGGTGTCGCGCCTGGTCGGCGCGCCCCCGGGCTACGTCGGTTTCGACCAGGGCGGCCTGCTGACCGAGGCGGTGACCAAGCATCCGCACGCGGTGCTGCTGCTGGACGAGATCGAGAAGGCGCACCCGGACGTGTTCAACATCCTGCTGCAGGTGATGGACCGTGGCGTGCTCACCGACACCAACGGGCGCGAGGCGAACTTCAAGAACGTGGTGGTGGTGATGACGACCAACGCGGGCGCGGCGATGGCTTCGCGCCGCACCATGGGCTTCGTCGAGCAGAAGCACGAGTCCGACGCGATGGAGGTGATCCGCCGCATCTTCACCCCGGAGTTCCGCAACCGGCTGGACGCGATCATCCAGTTCGACTCGCTGGATTTCGAGCACATCCTGCGCGTGGTCGACAAGTTCCTGATCGAGCTGGAAAGTCAGCTGACCGAGAAGAAGGTGAGCCTGGACGTGGGCGCCGATGCGCGCCGCTGGCTGGCCGAGCACGGCTTCGACCCGCAGATGGGCGCGCGGCCGATGGCGCGGGTGATCCAGGAGAAGGTGAAACGGGCACTGGCCGACGAGCTGCTGTTCGGCAAGCTGGTCGATGGCGGCGTGGTCAAGCTGAGCGTGGCCGACGGCGAACTGAAGGTGGAGTGCAAGGCCGCCACCAAGTTGCCGGCCATCGTCGAGTAATTGCCGGGTTGAATGATGGCCGCCCGAGAGGCCGGCTCCACAACGCAAAAGCGGCGCCATGCGCCGCTTTTGTCATGTCGGTATGTCGAACCCGTCGGGGCTGCCTACTTCATGCGGTAGGTGATGCGCCCCTTGCTGAGGTCGTACGGGGTCATCTCGATCTTGACCTTGTCGCCCGTGAGGATGCGGATGTAGTGCTTGCGCATGCGCCCGGAGATGTGCGCGATCACCACGTGACCGTTCTCCAGCTGCACGCGGAACATGGTATTGGGCAGGGTCTCCTGGACCGTGCCTTCCATTTCGATGACGTCGTCTTTGGCCATATGTCCCGGGCTTCACGCGCAGCCGAGATGGCCGCGTAAGCCGTCGATTATGCCACGAATGGTGGCGTGGTTAAAGAATCATCAAGGCCATCTCAGGCTCAGGCAAACAGCTCCTCGAGCTTTCGCCGGATCTCCTGTTCGATCATGCCGGTCAGCGGCGCCAGCAGCATGCCCAGCCGCGCCTGCACGTCGATTGCCTCGTGCTCCACGACGATGGAACCGGTGACGCCGGGGCGCGAGAAGCCCAGGGTGTCGCCTTGCCATTCGCCAGCCAGGCCGAACTTCTCGTGCATGCGCGCGGCCACCTGCTCGACGCGGGCGCGGGCCTCGGCGATCGGCAATTGGTGAGCGCGGCGGATATGGATGCTCGGCATGGCATGCTTCCGGCAAAGCGCCCATCTTACTGCCATGCAGGTGCATGGTAGAGTCTCGCGATTCATCGATCTGGCACGCCATGCGCATCGAATTTCCCAACGCCGCTCGCGAGGATTTCCGCTGGACGCAGGCACGGCTGTGCATCGGCAGCGACGCCGCCAATGACCTGGTGCTGGCCGCCGGCCAGGCGGCCGCGAGGCATGTGTGCATCGAGCAGGATCGACGTGGCTGGGTGCTCCAGGTGCTGCCCTCGGCCGACCGCATCTACGTCAACGCCAGGCCCGTGCGCGAGCGTGCGCTGGTGCGTGCGGGCGACGTGGTCAGCATCGGCGATTGCCGCATGCTGCTGCGCGACGACGATGACCCTGCGCTGCGTGCGCCGCGCCAGGTCCCGGCGCACGAACGCTGCATCGTGGCGCTGCGCGCGGTCGCCGGACCGCTGTCCGGGCGGTTGCTGCCGGTACAGGACGGACTGGAATTCGGTCCCGCCGGCCGTTGCCTGCCGGGACTGCCGGCGGGCGAGGCGGTGGGCCTGCGCATCGGCTGGCACGAGGGCCGGCTGATGCTGGAATCGACCCTGCCGTCGGCGCGGCATCCGTTGCGGGTGAACGGTGTCGCGACGCAGTGCGTGGCGCTGCAGGACGGCGACCAGATCGGCGTGGCCATGCATCGTTTCGTGCTGGAGGCGCCAGGCATGGAAGCCGAGCCGGAACCAGTCGGGGCCGCACCGCGAGTGGCGGCTTTGCCCGAGGCCGCAGCCGGGCCTTCCGGCGAAGTGTGGTGGCTGATCGCCACCGCCGCCGCACTGGCGCTGGCCATCGCCCTGGTGTTGCTGGTGCGCTTCTGACCGCCGGTTGACGAAAGCATGTTGCGCCGCGGCATAATGCGGAACAACCCCTCGACGCCGCAGGAAACCCCGTGAGCAGAGTCTGGAACTTCAGTGCCGGTCCCGCCGCGCTGCCGCTGGCCGTGCTTGAGCGCGCCCGCGACGAGCTGACCGACTGGCAGGGTAGTGGCGCTTCGGTGATGGAACAGTCCCATCGCGGCAAGCGCTTCATCGCCATGGCCACGCAGGCCGAGGCGGACTTGCGCACGCTGGTGGGCATTCCCGCGGACCATGCCGTACTGTTCCTGCAGGGAGGCGCAACCCAGCAGTTCGCCCAGATCCCGATGAACCTGGCGGGCGAGGGCGAAAGCGCCGACTACATCGACAGCGGCCACTGGAGTGCCAAGGCGATCAGCGAGGCGACGCCGTACGTGCGGGTCAACGTGGCCGCCAGTGCGAAGGCCGTCGGCTATCGGCAGCTGCCGCCGCGCGAAAGCTGGAAGCTCGATCCTCGCGCCGCCTACGTGCATTACACGCCGAACGAAACCATCCATGGCATCGAGTTCCCCGACGTGCCCGACGTGGGCGAGGTGCCGCTGGTCGCCGACATGTCCTCCAGCATCCTGTCCGCCCCGCTGGACGTAGGCCGGTTCGGCCTGGTCTATGCCGGCGCGCAGAAGAACATCGGCCCGTCCGGACTGGTGCTGATGATCATCCGGCGCGACCTTCTGCAGCGCGCGGGCCGGCCGATGGCGCGGATCTTCCGCTATGCCGACCACGCCGCGGCCGACTCGATGCTGAACACCCCCAACACCTGGGGATGGTACCTCGCCGGACTCACGTTCCAGTGGCTGCTGGCGCAGGGCGGGCTGGCCGCGATGGGCGCAGCCAACCGCGCCAAGGCCGACTTGCTGTACGCGAGTATCGACGGCTCTGGCGGCTATTACCGCAACCCGGTGGAGCCCACCGCGCGTTCGCGCATGAACGTGCCCTTTACCCTGCACGACAGCGCGCTGGATGCGCCGTTCCTGCAGGAGTCCGAGGCCGCCGGGCTGCTTGCCCTGAAGGGGCACAAGGCGGTGGGCGGGATGCGGGCATCGCTGTACAACGCCGTGCCGCTGGAGGCGGTCGAGACGCTGGTCGCATTCATGCGCGACTTCGCCACCCGCCATGGTTGAACATCATTCGCGGAGCATGGGATGCTCGCATGCAAATGGACTTCTTTCCATCCAGACGGCCAAGGCATGAACGACCCCAAGACCCCGTTGAGCGAGATGCGCGAGCGCATCGACAGCATCGACCGGCAGATCCAGCAGCTAATCTCCGAGCGCGCCAATCATGCCCGCACCGTGGCGAAGGTGAAGGGCGAGGGGCTCTCGGCGATCGACTACTACCGTCCCGAGCGCGAGGCGCATGTGCTGCGCATGGTGGTGGATCGCAACCAGGGCCCGCTGTCCGACGCCGAGATGGTGCGGCTGTTTCGCGAGATCATGTCCTCCTGCCTGGCGCAGGAAGACCCGCTGAAGATCGGCTTCCTGGGTCCGGAGGGCACCTTCAGCGAACAGGCCGTGCGCAAGCATTTCGGCCATGCCGCCTACGGCCTGCCGCTGGGCAGCATCGAGGAGGTGTTCCAGGAGGTCGCCGCCGGGCACGCCGATTTCGGCGTGGTGCCGGTGGAGAACTCGGGGCAGGGCATGATCCAGGTGACGCTGGACATGTTCCTCACTTCCGAGGCCACCATCTGCGGCGAGATCGAGCTGCGCGTGCACCAGTGCCTGCACTCGCGCAGCGGCAGGCTGGAAGACGTGCGCCGCATCTACGCCCATGCGCAATCGCTGCAACAATGCAAGACCTGGCTGCGTGTCAACCTGCCTGGAGTCGAGTGCATCGCGGTATCGAGCAACGCCGAGGCGGCTCGACTGGCGCTGCATGCCGACGACGTCGCGGCAATCGCCGGCGAAAGCGCAGGCAAGGTCTACCGGCTGAAGACTGTCGCACAGGGCATCGAGGACCGCGCCGACAACACCACCCGCTTCCTGGTGATCGGACGCACGCTGTTCCCGCCCTCGGGCAACGACCGTACCTCGCTGCTGGTCACGGTCAACGACAAGCCGGGCGCACTGTACGACGTGCTCAGCCCGTTCGCCAGGCACGGCATCAGCCTTAACCGGATCGAGTCGCGCCCGGCGCACACCGGCAAGTGGCAGTACGCATTCTTCATCGACGTCTCCGGCCACATCGAAGACGACGCGCTGCAGGCCGCCGTGCACGACATCGGCGAGTCGGCCGCGTCGATCCGCGTCCTCGGCTCCTACCCGGTGGCCTTGCCTTGAGCGCACGGCTGGACTGGCACAGCGGCGCGGGTGGTCCCTTGCACGGCAGCGTCGCCGTGCCGGGCGACAAGTCGATCTCGCATCGGGCGCTGATGCTGGCGGCTATCGCCGAGGGACGTTCGCATGTTCGAGGCTTTCTTGAAGGCGAGGACACGCGCGCCACAGCCGCGGTGCTGGCCCAGCTCGGGGTGCGCATCGAAACCCCGAGCGATGGCGAGCGCATCGTTCACGGAGTCGGCCTGCGCGGCCTGCACGCCGCCACGCAGCCGCTGGACTGCGGCAATGCCGGTACCGGCATGCGCCTGCTGGCCGGCCTGCTGGCCGGGCAGTCGTTCGACAGCGTGCTGGTGGGCGACGCTTCACTGTCGAAGCGTCCGATGCGTCGGGTGACCGAGCCGCTGACGCAGATGGGCGCACGCATCGACAGCCATGGCGGCCTGCCGCCGCTGCGGCTTCACGGCGGCGGCGCCTTGCGCGGCATCCGCTACGAGTTGCCCGTGGCCAGCGCTCAGGTGAAGTCCGCCCTGCTGCTGGCGGGCCTGTACGCGCAGGGCACCACCGAGATCCTCGAACCGCACCCGACCCGCGACTACACCGAACGCATGCTGGCCGCGTTCGGCTGGCCGATCGAGTTCGCGCCGGGTCGTGCCCGGCTCGACGGCGGCCACGCCTTGCGCGCCGTCGACGTCGAGGTGCCGGCGGATTTCTCGTCGGCGGCGTTCTTCCTGGTCGCCGCCGGCATCGTGCCGGGTTCGCAACTGCGCCTGCCGGGAGTGGGCCTCAATCCGCGCCGCACCGGCCTGCTGCAGGCGTTGCGCCTGATGGGCGCGGATATCGTGGTGGAACGGGAGCGCGAGGCCGGCGGCGAGCCGGTGGGCGACCTGGTGGTCCACCACGCGCCGTTGCATGGCGTCGAGTTGCCCGCCGCGCTGGTGCCGGACATGATCGATGAGTTCCCGATCCTGTTCATCGCTGCTGCCGCCGCATCGGGGCGCACGGTGATCCGCGGCGCGGCCGAGTTGCGGGTGAAGGAGTCCGATCGCATCGCGACGATGGCGGCGGGCCTGCGCGCGCTGGGCGTGGCAGTCGAGGAAACCCCGGATGGCGCGGTCATCGACGGCGGGCCGATCGGCGCGGGCACGGTGGAAAGCCTCACCGACCATCGCATCGCGATGAGCTTCGCGGTGGCTGGCTTGCGCGCGGCCGGTCCGGTGCGGATCAATGACTGCCGTCATGTGGCCACCTCGTTCCCGGGCTTTCGCGCGCTGGCCAACGGCTGCGGGTTCGCCCTGAGCGAGGCGGGCTGAACCCGTTGCGATACTCGTTGTATCGTGGGGATGCGCATTGGCGCGCACCTCGGAATTGACTCATGCCGCTTGCCTCACCTCCCTTCATCGTGGCCATCCCGGCCCGGCATGGCTCGACCCGGTTGCCCGGCAAGCCCCTGCGCGACATCGGCGGGGTGTCGATGGTCGTGCGCGTGGCGCAGCGCGCGCTGCAGGCCGGCGCCGGCCGCGTGGTGGTGGCGGTCGACGACGAGCGGATCGCCGAGGCGCTGGCCAGCCAGCACGAGGTGCAGATCTGCATGACCCGCCGCGACCACGCCTCCGGCAGCGACCGGCTGGCCGAATGCGCGGAGCAGCTCGGCTGGGACGACGACAGCATCGTGGTCAACCTGCAAGGCGACGAACCGTTCGCGCCGGCCGCCGGCATCCGTGCGGTTGCCCAGGCGCTGGCGGGCGACGATGCGCCGATGGCCACGCTGGCCACGCCGATCATCGACGCCGAGGAGCTGTTCGATCCGAACGTCGTGAAAGTGGTGCGCACCGGCAACGGGCGCGCGCTGTATTTCAGCCGCGCGCCGCTGCCGTGGGCGCGCGACGCGTTCGCGGTGGACCGGCACGCGCTGCCGTCGGGCACGCCGTTTCTGCGCCACATCGGCATCTATGCCTATCGGGCCGGATTCCTGCGTCGCTACACGCAGCTGTCGCATACCCCGCTGGAACAGACCGAATCGCTGGAGCAGTTGCGCGTGCTCGAGCACGGTTACCCGATCGCGGTGCGACTGACCCCCGAGCCGTTTCCCCCAGGCATCGATACCGAGGCGGACCTGGAACGCGCCGAGCTGTGGTTGCGCTCGCATCCGTGAAGCTCCATATCGGGAGCGTCGCCATCCGCTCCCGCTAGAATCCCCCCCATGCAGCCCCCGCATCCGCTCCCCTTCGACGGCAAGGCTTTCGTCCGCACGCTCACTACTTCGCCGGGCGTCTATCGTCACTTCGACGCGGCGGGCGAACTGCTTTACGTAGGCAAGGCCGGCAACCTGAAGAAGCGCGTCGGCAGCTATTTCCTGAAGCCGCCGACGGAGGCGCGCATCGCCGCGATGGTGGCGCAGATCGCCCGCGTCGAGATCACGGTGACACGTACCGAGGGCGAGGCGCTGTTGCTGGAATCGCAGCTGATCAAGTCGCTCAAGCCGCGCTACAACATCCTGCTGCGCGACGACAAGAGCTACCCCTACATCTACCTCTCCAGCGGCGAGGACTATCCGCGGCTGGCTTTCCACCGCGGCGCGAAAAACCTGCCGGGTCGCTATTTCGGGCCGTATCCCAGCGCCCATGCGGTGCGCGAAAGCCTCAACCTGATGCAGAAGCTGTTCAAGGTGCGCCAGTGCGAGGACAGTTATTTCCGCAACCGCACGCGCCCCTGCCTGCTGTACCAGATCGGCCGCTGCAGCGCGCCGTGCGTGGGACTGATCAGCGTCGAGGATTATCGCCAGGACGTGCGCCATGCCGAGATGTTCCTGGAAGGGCGCAGCAACGCGGTGATCGACGAACTGGCCGAGTCGATGGAGCAGGCCAGCCAGTCGCTGCAGTTCGAGCGTGCCGCGAAACTGCGCGACCAGGTGGCCGCGTTGCGCCAGCTGCAGGCGCAGAACCACGTGCGCGGCGCCAGCGCCGACATGGACGTGCTCGCCTGTCGCATCGAGGCCGGCATGGCCTGCGTCAGCGTGCTGTTCTTCCGCAATGGCATCAGCCTGGGGACACGGGACTTCTTCCCGCGGCTGCCGCTGGACGCGACGCCGGCCGACGTGCTGGCGCAGTTCATTGCGCAGTACTACCTGGACCGGCCGGTGCCGCGCGAGTTGATCCTGGGCATGGCGCTGCCCGACCAGACCCTGCTCGCCGAGGTACTGGGCCAGCATGCCGGCCATGCGGTGGAGCTGAAGTCCAGCGTGCGCGGGGATCGTGCGCAGTTCCTGCAGATGGCCGAGCGCAACGCCCAGGCCTCGCTTACCGCGCGACTGGCCAGCCGGCAGACGCTGGGCACGCGTTTCGACGATCTGCAGAAGGTGCTGGGCCTGGAGAGCATGCCGCGCCGGATCGAATGCTTCGACATCAGCCACACGATGGGCGAGCTCACGGTAGCCTCGTGCGTGGTGTTCGGCCCGGAAGGTCCCGAGAAATCGCATTACCGCCGCTTCAACATTGCCGGCATCACGCCCGGCGACGACTACGCGGCCATGCACCAGGCGCTGACCCGACGTTTTCGCAAAGTAGCCGAGGGCGAGGGCGTGCGTCCTGACGTGCTGCTGATCGACGGCGGCGCCGGCCAGGTGGCGCAGGCGCTGGAGGTGTTGTGCGACCTGGGCGTGGACGGCATCGAGGTGATCGGCGTGGCCAAGGGGCCGGGCCGCCGCGCCGGCGAGGAAACCCTGGTGCTGGCGCGGCATGAGGCAGGCAGCGTGGGCCGCGAGCTGCACCCCGGCTCGTCCTCGCCCGCATTGCACCTGGTCGCGGCAGTGCGCGACGAGGCTCATCGCTTTGCCATCAGCGGTCATCGCAAGCGACGCGAGAAAGCGCGTGAGCGCAGCGTGCTGGAAGACATCCCGGGCATCGGTGCGCGGCGCAGGTCGCTGCTGCTGAAGGCCTTTGGCGGCATGCAGGGGGTGGAGGCGGCGGGGGTGGAGGAGCTGATGCAGGTGAAGGGCATCGACCGGAACCTGGCCGAAAAGATCTATGCCAGCCTGCACGGCTGAATGCCGGCCCATGCCGTCACGTGGCAGCAGCACGCCAGCGTGCGAAACTGCAACAAACCCTCAGGACGAATCATGCGCATCAACCTGCCGACCTGGCTGACCCTTTTCCGTGTGGCCTTGCTGCCCGTCATGGTCGTGGTGTTCTACCTGCCGTTCCGCGGCCACAACATCACGGCCGCCATCGTGTTCATCCTGGCCGCCATCACCGACTGGCTGGACGGCTACCTCGCCCGGCGAATGAAGCTCACTTCGGCGTTCGGGGCCTTTCTCGACCCGGTGGCGGACAAGCTGATGGTAGCCGTGACGTTGTTCCTGCTGGTGCAGTCGCATCCGAGCAGCGGCTGGTCGGGCATCCTGATGGCGGTGACGGCGGCGGTCATCGTCGGGCGCGAGATCAGCGTCTCGGCCCTGCGTGAATGGATGGCCAAGATCGGTATGAGCGCCACCGTGAAGGTCGCGATGATCGGCAAGCTCAAGACCGTGATGCAGATGGTGGCGCTGGTGGTCCTGATCGTGCAGCACGAGAAGGAGGCGACGGCGCTGCGGCTGTATCACATCGGCGAAGGACTGCTGGTGATCGCCGGCATTCTGACCATCTGGTCGGGGCTGTACTACCTGCGTGCGGCGTGGCCGATGCTGCGCGACGATACCTCGGGCAAACCGACTTGACGACGCCGATTCACGTATTAGAATGCGCGGCTCCGATGCGGGAATAGCTCAGTTGGTAGAGCACGACCTTGCCAAGGTCGGGGTCGCGAGTTCGAGTCTCGTTTCCCGCTCCAGATTTCGCCGATGGCGACTCAAGGCCCTGACTCGTTCAGGGCCTTGTCGTTTCCGGCCATCGGCCATGGCGCAAGGGCGCACGCGGGAGGGCCCGGCGCTATTCACAAGCGATGCGGTTCTGCTATCATTTGCGGCTCCGATGCGGGAATAGCTCAGTTGGTAGAGCACGACCTTGCCAAGGTCGGGGTCGCGAGTTCGAGTCTCGTTTCCCGCTCCAGGATTTGCACGGAACCCCGGACCGCCGGGGTTTTGTTTTCCGGGGAATATGCGATCATCGTCGTGTCACGACGATCGCGTGCATCAAGCAACGGCCTGGTGGCAGAGTGGTCATGCAGCGGACTGCAAATCCGCGTACGCCGGTTCGATTCCGACCTAGGCCTCCATTGCAATCAACGATTTAGGCGCCTTATGGGCGCCTTCTTCGTTTGTGAAATGCGGTGGATTGGTGGCGAAATCGGGCGTTTGCCACTCGTTTTCAGGTGGCAAACTCGCGTAAGCTTGCGTCGTTTCCGATTACGCGAGTTTTCAGGGATGGCGACGAAGCGGCGGCGAGGGGCGACTTGGCATTACACGATCCGGCGGGCAGGGCTGTTGCCGAGGCCGATTTATCTGAGTTTCGACGATGAGGCCGAGGGTGATGAGTACGTGCGGCGCGTGGAGGCGCTGCTGGCGCGCGGAGTGGTGCCGGAGGAGTTCGGCGCGAAGCGGTCGACGCCGACGGCGCTGTTGAGTGATGCGGTGGCGAGGTACATGGATGTGCAGCATGTATCTGCCGACGATGCCGCGTTGTTAGATGTGGTGCTGATGCGCCTGCCGCGTGCGCTATCGTTGCTGGGGTTGACGTTCGCCTGGGCACAGGCCTGGGTGACGGCGATGAAGCGCGAGCAGAACCTGGCGCCCAGCACGATTCGACATTACGTGGGCGCGCTGGCTCGGGCGCTGGATTGGCTGGCTGCGCGGGGCGAAATCCCGACGAATCCGCTGCGGTTGTTGCGGAAGGGGTATTCCACCTACACGCCGGAAGATGCCCAACAGGTGGCGGTGGTTGAGGGCACGCCCAAGGCCGATGATGAACGGGACCGCCGGCTCGAGACGGGGGAGGAAAAGGCGATTCGTGCGACGTTGGCCGGGGCAAAGGCCGAAAGGCGTCAACGATCGCTGGAACTCAAGCATGCGCCGGCGCTGGTGCTGCTATTCGATATGGCGCTTGAGTCGGCGATGCGCCTGAGCGAGATGTATACGCTCACGGTGGATCAAGTGGATCTGGCGCGACACACGATCTTCCTTGACCGCACGAAGAATGGCGACAAGCGCCAGGTGCCGATCACGACGGTGCTGGGGAAACTACTCAAGCCGTACCTGCAGGGCCGCGAGCCTGGTGCTCAGGTGTTTCCGTGGTGGTCTGGCGAGCGATCGCGTGCGGAGATGCGTCGATGCACGGCGCAGTTGTCGCGGCAGTTCGCGCGAATTTTCGAGACGTCTGGGTGTGCCGATCTGCGGTTCCACGATCTGCGGCACGAAGCCACGGCGCGTATCTACGAGCGCACGGCGCTCACCGACATGCAGGTGGCGAAGATCACGGGCCACAAAAACCTGGCTTCGCTGCGTCGCTACGCGAACTTGCGGGCGTCAAATTTGGCGGCGGCGATGTGGTGAGGTTTTCGCCGATCTATTCGACGATTTCGCCATCTTGCATCCAGCACCAGCCTGCGCTTGTCACATAGCACCGGCGAGGCGGTGCGTCATCATTCATCGGTGCAGTGGGGACTGGTGAGCCTGGGCAGTGCCCGCCGCAAACCGTCGAGCACGCGCGACCAGCCGATGCGAGTGTTCCACTCCCGGCCGTCGACTACAGCGCGGTAGCTGTCGATCCTGGTTGTGCGGTATAGCTCGACCACGTGCGTGCGCGATTCGGGGCCGTCGAAGTCCTCGATCGTGATGCGCCGGCGCAGGTGCGGCGGTTGCCAGGTAGCGGGCCGTTGATCCTCGGCAGGCCGCTCCGGCCGCGGGTGCCACTTGCGGCGCGCGGTGTATTTGCGAGTTCGACGATACATTGCAGACCTTCAACGCTCCGGATAATGGGTGTTGGGCGGCATTGCGGTTCTGGTGGTGTACCGTATCTTTGCTTCTTGCATGACTCGCATGACGCTCCATTTCGGGTGTTCGTTGGCGATTTTGCGTGCCAGCGCCGTGATACCTGGTCGGCGCACCTCTGAAATATCCGCCAGCGAGTCGTTCCCCATAAACGCAATCTTTTTCATCGTTCTGCTCCGTCGGTGGGTTGCCGCCCAACTCTGCATTCCAGCGGACGCGCTGCGCGCGCCGCTAAATTTGGGCGTTAGCTGGCAAACTGCTCCAGCTCTTCGCGGGTAGCTGTCTGCTTCACGTAAAACCGTGCTTCAACCGGTCCGTCTTGCCCGTACATCGCGGCGTAATGGTCGGCCTCGTTCAACGCGGCCCTCGCGTCGGTTGTAGTGCCGCCGGCCTGCACGGAGCCGCCCTGCCATATTTCAAACTCAAACTCGGTCACGTCTTTTCTCCGTTGCTGGTCTCGCCAGCTAACAATTCGTTTAAGGGGCGACCGGCGTTTCACGCCGGCGCCTTAACTCAGCCGTTAGCTGGCCTTTCCGGCCTTCCAGTCTTGCCACCTGGTCATCGCTGACTCCATACAGTCGATGATCCAGCGGATTAGATGCAGCGCTGCCAAGGAAGTCTTTGTGCGCTTCGTAACCCATGTGGTGGCAATGCGGCCTTGCAATCGGTAGAGCATCGGTTCCTCCGTAGCTGCCAGCAGCCAGCTAACTATTCGTCCAAGCCGACGCCTTCGGCGCGGCTTAACTCAGGTGTTAGGCCCCAATGGCAGCCAACAGCTTCACCACTTTGTCGCCATCGCCCAAGATCAGCGCGTCCTCGATCTCGCGCACCTTCGCCTGGTGCTTCGAGTAGTGAGCTTCGCGTGCCAACTCATTGCGGTGGCCCCACTCGGCCACCACCTTTTCAGCGGCTCTCACTTTCGCAGGCTTCGGAATGTCACTGAACCGTTCCGCCCTCCGTGCGCGGGACAGCCGCTCGCGGATGATCTTGATCCGAGTGTTGTAAGGGATCGGGTTGTTCGTCGCTTTCTTCGTTGCCATTGCTTTGTCCTCGGTTGTGTCGGCCCTCTCGCTGTGGGGCCTAACAGTTCAATCAACCGGAAGCCGCTTCGCGGCTCCGGTTATCTCCGGTGTTAGAACCCAAGCGTTGCAGCCTGTCGATTTCCGCAGCGATCAGGGCTCCAGCCTTTGCCAGTTCGCGCACGCGATCATTCGGCGTCGGCTTCCACCACCTGCGCTCCCACGGCCAATGCTCCAGTATCAGTTCGCGCAGTTTCTTTCCGCGCTCGTACAGCCCTTGGTTTTCCTGTGTCGCGTAACACGCTGCTGCGACCGCAAGTGATCCGTCTGTGTGTTCGTCATCGTGAGCCGCCGACCAACCTTCTGCCTCCGTTTGCCGGGCACGCTCCGCTGCGATTATCTCAATGCCAGTTTTCATGTTGCTCCTCGTATGCTTGGGTTCTAACACGTCATTCAAGGCGGACGGCTGCGCCGCCGCTTAATTCAGGTGTTAGACCTCAATGGTCACTTCTTGCATCGGCAGTTCTTCCCCGTTGTCATCGTCGGCGTATGCCTCTCGAAATGCTTCGCCAACTGTCGAGTTCACACCGCTCCATGATCCGTCCGAGACAGCGCGTGCGTCGTCCTCGTCGTTTGTAATGAAGCCTTCCGTTTTCCGCTGGTTCCACACAATGTGGTATCGCTTCTTTGTCATGTCAGTGTTCCGTGTGAGTTGAGGTCTAACACGTCATCCGAGCTGACAGCTTCGCTGCAGCTCAATTCAGGGGTTAGGCGTCAGAGGTGGAGACTCAAGCAAACCAGGCTCCGCACCGTCCGTACCGGCTCGGCTGACCACCAACGCGGATTTCCGTGGTCATTTGACGGATCGGCCGGGGATACGCCCCGACCTGTTTACGGCGCGCGGTGATACGCACCGCACTCCGGGCTGTTGCCTTGCTCGAGTCTCCACCTCTCACGTCTATGGTCATGTGCGCTTTTCGTACCGGCTAAGGTCCGGCTTCGGTGTTTGGGGGCGCCGCGATTGGCCGCGCGGGGTGGCGGGCGTGTTGTCGATCATGCGCACGCGGCGGCGATGGTCTGCTTGTTCGCGGGCGTGTTGGGCGATGTATGCGAGTACGTCGGCGCGGAGCAGAACGGTGCGTTTCTGGTTGATGCGCAGGGCAGGCAGGGCGCCGGTGTCGATGATCTGCTCCACGGCTTCCACGCCGCAGCGCATGAGCGCGGCGGTGCCCTTCACGTCGAGGGTTTCGCTGGTGTCGATGGCCCGGGGATTCATGCCGCCATCCGTTCCGGCACGGTGGCCGGGTCGAGGTTGGCGCGGGCGATGGCGGCGAGCGGCGGCGGGCTGACGCTGTTGCCGACCATGCGCACGGCGGCGCTGATGGTGAGAGGCTTGCCACTGGCGGTGCGGTCGATGATGTAGTCGGCTGGGAAGCCCTGGGCGCGGTACAGCTCGCGCGGCTTGAGCATGCGCAGGCCGATGTCGACGATGACGTAGGGCGTGCCCTTGATCGTGACGGTGACCAGCGCCAGGCGGTCGCGAGTGGTGACGGTGTCGAGCGATTCGCGCAGGTCGCGCGGCGCGCCGTTGCCGTAGTAGTTGATCAGGAACGCGGCCACGCGTAGCGCGCCGGCTTCGTGCTCGTGGCTGAGTGCCGCAAGACTGGCGGTCACCAGCCGCTGCTGGCTGCCGCTGGCGGTGATCGAGCTCACCGGCTCATCGGCGCCTCGCGCGCGGGCCGGGTTGCCGTTCTCGCCGCCGCCGTTGGCTTGTTCGAGGAACGCGGTGACGACGGCGCAGTCGGCTTTTGCTGTGACGGTGTAGCCCGGCTGGTTGACCGGGCGCGGTTCCGTGTCGCCAGCGCGGCCGCCGACGCCGGCCAGCAATGCGGTGACCAGCGCATGCTTGGCACCACCACCGACGACGGTGCCGAGTGGCGACTGCAGATCGAGCGCGCGCGGCGCCTGCCCGGCGCGCTCGCCGTAGCCGGTCTGCACCAGCGTCGGCGCCACCACCGCATGCGCACCACCTTTCGGCCAAGCCGTGACCACGCCGAGCGGTTCGCTAGTCGGCGCGATGCCGTTGGCCGATGCGTTCGCGCACTGCACGATGAACGGCTCCGCCGCCTCCACGACATAGCGCATCACGCCGCGCGCGATGCGGCGCTGCGTGGCGTCGGCCAGCGGCTTTTTACGCTTGAAGATTGACGGGCACGGGATGGACCAGTCGATGCAGTCGGCGGCGGTGACGTAGGGGTGTGTGCGGCCGGGGCCGTGGGTGGGTTTGGGCCAACGGATGGGCTCACCGTCTCGGCGGGCGATGAGGAACAGGCGCTCGCGGCTGGTGCCGGCGCCGTAGTCGCAGGCGCGCAGGATGCGCCATTCCACGACATAGCCGAGCGCGCGCAGCGCGGCGCCGAACTGGCGCCAGATGCTGCCTGCGCGCTTCTTGTCGGGGATCAGGAACTGCTCGCGCAGTGGGGTGCGCTCGCCGGGCGGGGCCACGGTGCCGTCGAGGCGAATCACGCGGCCGGTGGCTTTGTCGCGCTTGGCGATCAGCGGGCACCAAGTGAGGATCTGACGCACGTTTTCCAGGCTGATGATGCGCGGGGCGAGGCCATGCCGCGCGAGCCGGCCGGCAACCTTGATCATGACCCAGCTGAGCGAACGGGTGGAGCGCGATCGCGGCTGGCCGCCCTTGGCCTGGCTGAAATGCGTGCAGTCCGGGCTGCCGTGGAACCAGCCCACCAGGCGGCCGGCGACTTCGCGCAAGATGTTGACGGCGTAGACGTCGGCTTTCATGTGCCGCGTGAACGGATGGTTGGCGGCGTGCATGCCGAGGGCGTCGGCATCGTGGTTGACGGCCACGTCTGGGTCGCGGCCCAGCGCCTGGCGCAGGGCTTCGCTGGCGCCGCCACCGCCGGCGAAGAAGTCGACGACGATTTCGCCGGGGCGCAGCGCGCTGGCGAGTGCCTTGCGGGGAAAGTTGAAGGCGCGTTGCGTGCCGTCAGCCATGGACTGCGGCTCCCTGATAGGCGCACAGTGCCGCGCGCAGGCCGACGCGGATGCTGGCATCCAGCGCGTGCGCGGTGGGTTCGCCAGTCGACGGGTCCACTTCCATGGCCATGCGAGCGACGCAGCCGACTTTGTAGGCGTGCACGGCATGGTCGAACGCGTGCGGCGACGCATCGGTGTCGGCGATGGCGCCGCAGATCTGCGCGACCAGTTCCATGGCCTTTTCCGGAGGCAGGTATTTGTAGTCGCTGCCGATGTAGACGGCGATGCGGCCGTCGGGCATGGCGCAGGCGATGGGTTTGAGGTCAGGCACGGTGGATCCTCACGGTGACGCGCCGGCCTTCCAGACGGTGGTCGAAGCGGCGGCGGGTGGTGGTCAATGGCGCGAGCCACGGGTGGCGCGCGTGGAAGCGTTGTTGCAGGCGGTAGCTGGCGGCGTTAGCGAAGTGGCCGCGATAGCTGGCCCAGATGCTGCCGAGCCGGCGCAGCTCGGCCGGGGTGCAGCGGACGCCGGTGGTGGTGGCGTGGTCGTGGTGCCAGGCGTTGAGCGCGGCCGCCGCATGCTTGACGACGCGTGAGCGCACGCGGGTGTGGGTGGGGAAGGTGACGTAGCCGAGGAAGTCGATGCCGGCGGTGAGCGGGCGCAGGCGGATGTCGGCTTTCAGCTCCAGCCGCAGGTGCGTGCGCAGGAAGGTGGTGATCTGTTCCAGCCAGGCTTGCAGCTGGTCGCGGCTGTGGTGCACCAGCACGAAGTCATCGACGTAACGCAGGTAGCGCGGCGCCTTGAGTGTGTGCTTGATGAACTGGTCGAGCACGTCGAGGTAGACGTTGGCGAAGAACTGCGACGACAGGTTGCCCACCGGCAGGCCGCAGCCCGGCGCGGCGTTTTCCAGCCGCTTGTGGGCGGGTACGCGGGCGCGCTCGGCCGGGGTGGAGCGGTGTTGCACGCCCTGGCGTTCGACGGATTGACGCAGCAGCGCGTGGGTGACGCGCTGGGTGGTGATGGCCATGCCACGACGCTGCATGCGTTGCTTGAGCATGCGGTAGAGCGTGGGGCGGTGGATAGAGTTGAAGAAGTTGCGGATGTCGAGCTGCAGGTACCAGCCGCCGCCCTGGCCGCTGTGCACCTGGCGCACGTGTTTGCGCAGCGCGGCGACGGCGGCATGGGTGCCCTTGCCGCGGCGGTTGGCGTAGCTGTGGTGGATGAAGCCGGGCTCGTAGATGGCCTCGAGTTGCGGCACCAGCCAGTGGTGAACGATGCGGTCAGCGAAATCCGGCGCGTGGATCTGGCGCGCCTTGGGCTTGATCGCGATGAAGCAGGTGGTGGGTCGCGGATGCCATGTGCCAGCGTTGATCTGTTGTTGCAGGTCGAGCAGGCCGTCGATCCAGTTGGATTCGAACTGCAATTGGTTCTGGCTGGGCACCTTGCGGCGCCGGGCGCGCTGCCACGCCTGGTGGAGAGCGCGGAAACTGGCCTTGCCTGATGCACCCTGAGACTCACTGGACGCCGACGGCGACACCGAACGCACGGCCCGGACGCGGCCTTGGTTGTTCTGGTTGTTGAGGTTGCAATTGCCGTTGTTGAAATTGACGTACCACGCGCAGTCCGAAGGGGACTCCGCTATCCCGCGCGCTTGCGACCTGGCCGCGCGGCCCTGGGGTTGGCGCGGCTTCGTCATGGATTGACCCCGATTGGGGTGGCGCGGGAACTCAGTATCTGGGCACGCTGGCCGCCGATGCGTGGGCGGTCATTCTGGCCCTTGGGGTGCTGCTGCTGGCGGTGCCATGCACCGGTCTGGCGGCCCAACGCGGCGGCCGCCCGTGCCAGGCCTTCGAACTGGCCGAAACTGTTGAAGGCGTGGAGCCTGCTGCCGATCTGCAGGCGGAGCTTGAGGCTGTCCACCTCGCGCACCAGTGCGGCGATGCGCTGGGGCTGGTGCGCGCGATCGCGCCACGCTTCGTGCGCCGCCAGCGCCACGCGGTACGCCTGGGCGCGCAGATCGGCGCCATAGGCGTAGCGGTGGGCACGGGTGAACTGCGCTGCGGCTCGCTCGATGTCGAGCAGCAGCGATTCGGCGAGCTTCACGATGGGCGGGAGGGCGAAGGACATGGTGGGTTTCAGCCGAAAAGCCGATTACTGACTGGACGCCGACGGCGACACCGAACGCACGGCCCGGACGCGGCCTTGGAAGTACTGGTCGCCGAGGAGGCAACCGCGGTGGTCGAAATTGACGCACCACGCGCAGCCCGAAGGGGACCCCGCGTCCACGGTGCCAGACCAGTACCAGTCGGAGGTGGCAGTGGGGAAAGCGTCGGTGTCGATCGCTGGGTTGAACTTGCTGCGATCGGCGAGCAGGAACAGCTCCTCGACGGTGGGCATGCGCCAGTCGGTAAAGCCTGCCAGCGAGAGGGCCGCGCATGCCGGTGACGCGTCCGCAAACTTCACGCGTTTGTCGGTCGCGTCGTTGGCGGACCACATGAGGTTGGTGCGGGTGTCGATGACGGCGACGTGGTCGGTGGCGTCGTCAGCGAGCTGTGCGCCATCGGCGCCGATCTTGATGAAATGGAACACGGTGGTTCTCCGTTGGGAAGGGATGGCCGAAAAGCCGATTACTGACTGGACGCCGACGGCGACACCGAACGCACGGCCCGGACGCGGCCTCGGTAGCCCTGGAGGCCGAGGTAGCAATTGCCGACGCCGAAACCGACGAACCACGCGCAGTCCGAAGGGGACTCCGCATCGGGCGTGCTGGACCAGTAGCGGCTCGAGTCGCACTGGAACAGGTCGGTGTTGATCGCCGGGTTGTAGCGGGTGTCGTCGACCAGCGTGAGCAGTTCCTTGCGCGTGGGCAGGCGCCAGTCGGTGAAGCCGCCGAGGGCGACGGCCGCGGCGGCGGCCTTGGCTTCGGCCCAGGTCTTGTCGGTGGCGATGGTTTCGCGCGTCCACATCAGTCCGGTGGCGGGATCCACGGCGATGCCTGGCGGCGCATCGGCGGTAGGGGCGAGCTGGGCGGTGGACAAAAGCCCGCTTTCCAGCAGCACACCTGGCGAGGGCACGTGGATGTCGATGCGGGCGATGTTGATGACGGTGCCGTTCATGGTTTGGTTTTCCCCTTCGTGGTGGATCGGTGACGGGCCTGCAGCTTGGCTTTGCAGCGCGCGCAGATGCGGCGGCCACGCCAGGTGGTGGGCTCGGCTTTGGTGTAGTGGTTGGACGATGAGCAGTACCATTCGCCCGTGATGCGAAGCACGGCCGCGCGCACGCGTTTGGCGTCGGCTTCGGTGGTGTCTTTGCCAGGGCGGGTCATGCCGCCGCCTCGCTGGCCTGACTCAGGCTGCGTCGCGCGAAATCGCTGCTGGCTTGCTGCAGGTCGTCGTGGATATCGGTGACGGTGAGCGGGAATGGCGCGCCTTTCGGCTTGCCGTAGGTGCGCACGATGCTCTCCGGGGAGTGCCGCCGCACAGCGATGGCGCGTGGGTGATGGCTGAGCGCGAGGTAGACGCAGCCATCGTCGTCGACCCAGCACAGAAAGCGCTGGCCATCGGACGCCAGGCGCACGCGATAGCAGGCGCTGACGGCGAGGATGCGCAGGTTGCCGGCGATGTGGCCGATGGGGCGGAGGGGTGCCATGATCAATCCAGTCCCGTTTCAGCCGGCGCATTGCGGAAGATTTCGGCGATGCGTTCGAACGCGACGGCCATTTGCCAGCGGCGATGCGTCGATTTCGGTAGCCAGAACGTGATGGCGCTGCGATCGTCATCTTCGGGCGGGTGGTGCAGGCGGCCGCTGCTGTGCAGGATCAATTGCGCACCGTGGTAGGCGACGCCAGTGTTCGACGGTTTCTCGACTTCGATCACTTCGTCGGTGAGTTCCTGGCTGTAGACGTTGATCCGCATAACGGTCTTTCCTGCATGATGGGTTGCAGCCGAGCGCCGCCGGAGCGGCGCTGGCAGTGGGTTACGGCGCGAAGGTGCCGAGGGTCAGCGAGCTGGCCGCGCCGAGCTTGGCGGCCAGGCGGTCGCGGAAGTCTTTGGCGATGGCTTCGGTGATGGCTTCGAGCTGCTGGATGCGCAGCACCAGGGTGAGCTTGTCGCCGCCGGTGTTGACGCCCAAGCGCAGGGTGAAAGTGCGCTCCTGCAGGCCTTCGTACGGCACGGCCTTGAACAGGAAGCCGCTGGGCAGTACCAGCTTGCTCTTGGCGTCCACGCTCTCCATCGCGCTTCGGGTTGCGCCCATATCGCGCTCGACACTGTTGACGCTGCGCGCGGTTTCGATGGTGATATCGCGCACGGCGGCGAGGGCGGCGCTGAACGGCTTGCCGTCGTCGGTGGTGCCGTCGTAGAGCGGGAAGGTGTTATCGCGCCAGTCTTCGAGGAAGTCGTGCAGCTCGCGTTGACCGAGCGGACGGCTGCAAGCGGCGCGCATGGCGGCGTACGCGGCGGTGGGTTTGAGCGCGAGGGTGGCCAGGTGGTCGCCGTGGCCTGGGTGTTCGCGATCGCCGAGGTTGAAGTAGACGGTGGCGGCCATCTTGTCGGTGTCGATGAAGCCTTGGGCGGATGCGAGGTCGGCGGCGGCTTCGTAGTGCATGACGACGTAGTCGGCGAAGTCCTGCAGGGCGCTGCTGGTGAACTTGCCGCGCAGGCGGCTGCGGCCGGGCTGCAGGTGCTCGATGCTCTCCACGCGCTGGCTGCCGTCGCGCGCGGTGAGGATGACGGCGGGGGTATCGGTGGTGAGCGTATTGGCGCTGGCGGCTTCGACGGCCAGTTGGGCGATGCGATCGACGGCGGTGCTATCCATGGTGGATTCCTGTGGTGGCGTGCGTGAAAGGGGCGAGCCGGGCGCGCGGGGATCAGTCGCCGACGGCATCCGACTCCGCGGCCGATGCGGCGGCGCGTTCGAACATGTCGGTTTGCGATTCGGGGAACAGGCTGAGGCTGCCGCCGCGGTTGACGTGCAGCGGGGTGCTGGTGGTGGCCTCTTCCAGAACGCGGCCCTTGGCGGTGGGTTTGGCGTACTTCACCTGGTGTTTGCAGGTGACCTGGCTGCTGTCGCCGATGCGCTCCAGATCCAGCGTGATGGTGACTTTGCCCTTTTTGCCAGTAGTGACCACGCCCATGGCGGTGTCGCGCAGGGCGGCGCTGAGGCGCTGAACGAAGATGCCGGCGTCCAGGTCGTTGAACAGCGTGGTGATGTCGTTGTGCTGCTGCATGGGTGCTCCGTGCGCCCTTGGCGCGTGGTGGTGACGGATCAGCGCCCTGCAAGGCCGGGGGGGAGCGGCGCTCGCGCCTGGGGAGGGAGCGCGCGCAGGGCGCTGATCGGTGCGGCCTGGTGCCGAGGCCGCGGCGGCTCGAGGGGTGGCCGAAAAGCCGATTACTGACTGGACGCCGACGGCGACACCGAACGCACGGCCCGGACGCGGCCTTGGTTGAGCTGGTAGCTGAGGCCGCAACCGCCGTAGTTGAAATAGACGACCCACGCGCAGACCGAAGGGGACTCCGCATCGACCGTGCTGGACCAGTACCAGCCGCCCTTGCAGCTCGGGAAAGCGTCGGTGTCGATGGCCGGGTGATGACGGGTGCGGTCAACCAGGGTGAGCAATTCCTCGACTGTCGGCAGGCGCCAGTCGGTGAAGCCGGCGAACGCGCTCCGGTTGAGGTCGGCGACCAGGGCGGGTGCCTCGCCGAAGGGGGCGGTGCCGATATCCTTGGCCGTCCACATCAGGTGGTTGCGCTGGTCGATGACCGCTGCGTGGGTCTTGGCGCTGGGCTTGGTCGGCTTGCCGGCGGCGGTGATCTTCTGGAAGTGGCTCATGGTTGATCCTCGGCCTGCACGTCGAGTGCGGCCTTGTGGTGGATGGTTGCGGTGGTTTCGAGCAGGCGCGCCACGTAGCACGGCGCGGGAACGTCGGGTTCGGTGAAGCGCGGGTCGCCGGGCGGATCGGGCGGAGGCGTGGTGGTCATGCGGCACCGCCGAGGCTGGCGAGCGCGTCTGCGCGGCGCATTTGCGCCTTCACGACACGGTCGCCGCTCTTGCGCAACGCGTCGAACTCAACCTCGAGCCAGCCGCTCTCGGCGATCTTGCGGTTGAGTTCTTTGGCTGCAGCGATCGCGGCGTCGTATTCCTTGTCCGCTTCGATCAGTTCGGCGATGACGGCACGCGCCTGTTTGACGGCTTCGGCGCGCTCATCATCACCACGGCTCTCGCTGCTGCGATAGAGCCAGTCCTGCGCTTCGTCCAGCACCGCCAGCACGCCCGCCGCCGCGCTCATCGCAGCCACCCGCAGAGCAGGGCGACCCACGCACCGGCGCCGGCGCCGAAGAACACGGCAGTGCCGACCTTCATGTGGATCGGGGCGGCGGCGATTTCCTGCGCGATCTGCTGCCAGACGTTCTTGGCGGCGGCGACTTCGGCGGCGACTTCGGCGGCGATGATCTGCCAGAAGGAGCGAGGCGCGGGGTGGCGCCAGGCGCGCAGGATGCGTTCGCGCTCGGCGTAGCGCATGGCACGCTCGCGGCTGGCGCGGTAGCGGGCTTCGCGCGCGTCCTGCTGGGCGCGTTTGGCGGCAAACATGCGCTCCAGTGCGATCTGCGCGCGCACGTCGGCGGCGTGGCGGATTTCAGTGGGGCGCGTGTTCATGCCTGGCCCCGGAAGCGGCGGTCGGCTTCGTCGAACAGCGCGTCTTCCTCGGCGGTGGTGAGCGGCACGCGCATGCCCTGTTTGCGCATTTCGTCGCGCACGCGCTGCGCCAGCGCGGGATCCACTTCGGCGAAGTGCGGGCGCTGGGTGAAGGTCACGCCCTGCTCGTGCGCGTCGAAGTCGAGCAGGTTGAGGGTGGCGCCCATGGTCAGGCGACCCTGCGGCGGCGCGACGGGCGCAGCGGCAAGGTGAGCTGGGCGAAATCGCTGCCCCATTCGGCCTCGGCGGCGGGGAGCGTGTCGTGGCGCGCGGTGCGGGCGCCGCACTTGCACTCGAGCCCGTGGCGCTGGGCGGCGGCAAGGAACTGCACCGGCTCGCGACTGCTGCGCCCGCTGGTGCGAATGTGCCGCGGCTCGCTGTTGCAGTGACGGCAGCGGGCGAAGCGGCCCGCGGGGTGGGTGACGACGCGTTCGATCATGGTGACCTCCCTGGCCGCTGGATGGCGGCTCGGGGCGACTTTAGGCCAAACCTAAAACTATTGCAATAGGCTACGCCTAATTTTTTCAGGCGGACGTATTAGGCTCCCGAATGCCTTGCAGCCGCGCCGGTCGGTTTGCGGCACACTCTTGCCATGGCAGGGAGGTGCATATGGACGACGTGACGTTGTGGTGGCTGGTGAGCGCAGGCGTGGGCCTAGTGGTGGGTGTAGTGATCGGCACGGCGAAGCGCCGCGCGATGGCCGGCGCAGTGTGGGGCGTGCTGCTGGGTCCAGTGGGGTGGCTGATCGTGGCGATCGGGCCCGACGCGGCGCAGCAACGCGCGAAGCGGTGCCCGCACTGCCTGGGCTTGCTACCCGTATTGCAGTCGGAATGCGCGCATTGCAATCGTCGGGTGGTATGGGTGCGGGGCGAGCCGCGGAAGCCTTCAGGGTCGGCTCAATCCATCAGTCAGTGATCAAAGGCGCCAGCATCCGGCGTACGCTTTCGCGGGTTTCATGCGAGGCGGCACGGTACTGCAGGATCACTTGCACTTCGTGTGCTGACAGATCCTGCTGCGGCGAGGCGGCCGTGGGTTCGGTGGCTATCTCGCTGGATGGTAGGTTGGCAATCGTGTGGTCCATTTGCATGATGATTCGTCCCCTGTAGAGATTTCATCATGCCAGCGATTCGCGAACCTACAAATCAACGCGCGTTAGCGCTTTTTCCCGCGCGGCTCGGGTGGATGCTTGACGCCGAGAGCGGCGTCAACGACGGCGCGCAATGCGCTATCGGCAGCCTGGTAGCCGCGCAATACGGCTTGTTCCTCGGCTGAGAGCTTGATGCCGCCGGCGTAGGCCGGCGGGTCACTGTCAGCGATAGTGCCCCGTTTGGCGCCTTCGCCGAAGTAGAGCCATTCAAAACGCACGCCGTAGAACGCCGCGATCCGGCGGGCACGGGGTGGATCAGGCAAGTTGCGGCCGTTGAGCCATGCAGTGGCACTCGGAACTGACACCTTGAAACGGCGTGCCAGCCGTGAACCGGCGCCGTAGCCGGCGTCGTCACCAGCATCAGCCATCGCCTCTTTGAGGCGGATCGCGAAGTCCATCGGATCGTGCGCGGGCGCGTGCTTAGTCATTGCCTAAATTGTCCTCGAACGGGAGTTAGGCTCGCCCTGTTGCAATTGTTTTAGGTGCGGCCTAACATCACTGGCACTATGAACAATCCGCACCTCGACCGCGCCTGCGCATTGCTGGGCAGCCAGGACCGCCTGGCCGCCGCCCTGAAGATCAAGTCGCCTTCGATTTCCGAGTGGCGCAAACGTGGCCAGGTGCCGCCCAACCGATGCGTGGCGATCGAAGTGCTGACCGACGGTGCGGTGACGTGCCATCAGTTGCGGCCTGACCTGTATCCGGCATCCGGAGCGATGACGGTGGCGGAGCCGGACGAAATGCGAATGGCGGGGTGAATGTGTTTTCGGTGCGGTGCGCATGCGCCGCATTTTTTCAGGCATGCAGGGGTTTTCTTGGGAACACGTGTTCCCCGGAAAACCCAAGGGGCAAGCAATGCAGCAGATGAGTTTGACGTTTGAACCCGGACTGGCGGCGAAATCGCGCTGTCTGAGAGATCACCTGACAGGCCAGGTGCACCAGCGAGGTCTGGTGACGGTGGCCGGGAAGATGGATCTTTCGCCGTCGCGGCTCACCGAAAAGCTGGCCGGTATGGACAGTGCGGGCAAGGTTCGCGGCATGACGGTTGATGAGCTGGAAACGTACATCGACAAGACCGGTGATGTGTCACCGGTGTACTACCTGGTCGACAAGTATCTGCGCGACCCGGCGGTGACGCAGCAGGAAGCGCTTGCGAAGCTCGCCGCACTGGCCGATGTTCTGCCGGCGCTGATGGCGGCCGCAGGCTTGCCCGCGGCGAAGCGGGGGCGCTGACATGGATGTGATCGAACTGGCCCAGCAGCGGCAGCAGGAGGACGTGGACCACGCGCTGCAGGCTCGCGCACCGGCGCAGCCCGGACGCACGCATTGCGCGAACCTCGACTGCGGGGCGCCGATTTTGCCGGTGCGGCAGCGGATGGGCGCGCAGTTGTGCATCGACTGCCAGCGAGCCAGCGAACGAAGGGCGCAGACATGCGCGCGCGGGGCCGTCTGACATGCAGGCACGGCAAACGGCCGCCCTCGCCGGCGGCGCGCGCGGCCATCGCGCAGATCGAGCGGATGTTCTTGCTGGGCTGTACGGCGGAGGAACTGGCGCAAGCCCGCGCGAGCCTGGCCGCGGAGAGCGCGCCGAGGCAGGCGCAACTGCCGCTCAAGGTGCGCCGGTGACCGCGTGGGTATCACCCGTGCCGGCCGGCGTGGGGAACGTGGGGCCGGCGCTGTGTGTATTTCGGCCGGGCACGGATCTGCGCCGCGTCGCCGGTGCGATTTGCGAGCGCGCGTGGCGGCGCGGAGGCGTGCGTGTTTACTTGTGGCCCTGCGGCACGATCGCGGTCGCGCGATGCGCTCAGCGCAGCGATGAGGTGTTGTTGCGCGATTGCCTGGCGCAGCTGTTCGCGACCTACGCGCGTGACGGACAGGGCAGAGGGCCGCTGGTGCGAGATGTGCTGCAGACCTTGCAGTGGGCGAGGGGGCGCGCATGCATCAGGTGATCAACGTGGCGGCCTTGCTGGCACGCGTCGACTTGGTCGACGTGGTGACGCGGCATGGCGTGACGCTGAAAAAGGCCGGCAAGGAATACACCGGGCTGTGCCCGTTCCATTCGGAGAACTCGCCGTCGTTCACTGTGGCTCCGAAGAAAGGCTTTGTGCATTGTTTCGGGTGCGGCGCGCACTTCGATGCGATCGGGTTTGTGATGGCGCATGAGGGCGTGGATTTCGTCACGGCGTGCCACAAGCTGGGCGGCCACGACGTGGGCATGACGGCGCGCCGCGCGGTCGCGGCCACCCCGCGTGTGCGTGACCGCGTGGATGATGAGTTGTGGATACCGATTTGCCCGGTACCGGAAGACGCGCCGCGGTGGGTGCCGGGCGTGAAAGGCCGCGTGTGGAATCTCAAACGCGGGCGCTGGTGGGAAGGGCTGACACCTTCGCGCGCGGATGCGTATCGAGATCCTGATGGCGCGCTGCTGGGCTACGTGTTGCGGGTGGACATGCCGGACGGCAAGATCACGCCGGCCGTGACGTGGTGCATCGGGCCGACGGGCGAGGCGCGCTGGTGCCTGCAGCCGTTCCCCGATCCGCGGCCGCTGTTCGGCCTGGACGTGCTGGCAGCAAAGCCCGACGCGCCGGTGCTGATGGTGGAAGGCGAAAAATGCGCGACGGTCGGTGCTGGCGCACTGCCCATGTATGCCGTGACTACCTGGATGGGTGGCAGCCACGGCGTGAAGCACACCGATTTCAGCCCGCTGGAAGGGCGTGACGTGGTGCTGTGGCCGGACGCGCTGGATGGCGTAGGCGCCATGCTCGGCTATATCGACGGCAGCGGCTTGTTGCATGAAGGCGTGGCGCAACTGGCCCATGCGGCCGGGGTGCGCAGCCTGCGTGTGATCGATACCAACGGCATGCAAAAGGGTTGGGACATTGCCGATGCGGTAGCCGACGGTTGGACGGCCAAACAGATCGCGCTGTGGGCAAAGTCGCGCGTGAAGCGGGTGGAAGTGCGGGAGACGCGGCGGGTGATGGCATGACTGAGCCTCAAAAGGTAGTCGTGCCCATCGGCCAGCGCCAGCAGAAACGCGGGGGTGGTGGTGGGCGCGGCCGCGGCGGCTCGGGTGGCGGCGGGTACAGCCCGCCGGGCGAATGGTCGAACGACCTGACGCGCACCACGACGGGCAAGCCGGAATCCACCACGCACAACACGCTGCTGGTGCTGGAGCATGATCCCGCGCTTGAGGGGTTATTCAGCCTGGACGAATTCAACAACATCGTGCGGCTCACCCGCGACCCGGTATGGGCGGGCGGCGAGCGCAATGAGTTCACCGACCAGGACGGCACTGAGCTGGCGGGCTGGTTGGGTAGTCCTCTGCGCTATACGCTGAGCGTGAAGCGCGACATGGTGATGGATTGTGTCGAAGCGATGGCCCGGCGCAGCAAGGTGCATCCGGTGCGGGAGTACCTGACCGCGCTGAAATGGGATGGCATGGCGCGCATCGACGCGATGTTCCCTACGCTGTTCTCCACCGTGGACACGCCATATACGCGCCAGGCCGCGCGATGCTTTCTGGTGAGTGCGGTGGCGCGTATCTTGTGGGCGGATCCGAAGGTGCGCCACAACGGCGCGCAGGTCGACTTCATGCTGGTGCTGGAAGGCGAGCAGGGCCGCGGCAAGACGTCGGCCGTGCGCGAGCTGTTTGGCGCCGAGTGGTATGCGGAGTCGATGGAGTCGCCCAGCGGCAAAGACTTCTACCAGAGCCTGCGCGGGCGCTGGTGCGTCGAGATCGGAGAGATGGACAGCTTCACGAAGGCGGATGTGACGAAGGTCAAGCAGGCGATCACGTCGCGCTTCGATACCTACCGGCCAAGCTATGGGCGCGTGGCGCGGTCGTTCCGGCGCGAGTGCGTGTTCGTGGGCACTACGAACGAACACGAATACCTGCGCGACGCGAGCGGTGGGCGGCGCTTCCTGCCGGTGGTGGTGGACCACGTCGACATCGCAGGCATCGCGGCGCAGCGCGACCAGTTGTGGGCCGAGGCGGTGGCGCTGTTCCGACAAGGCTACCCCTGGTGGCAACTGCCGCCCGATGCCGTGGAGCAGCAGGAAGAACGGTTCGCTGAGGACAGCTGGCAGGGCATCATCCAACGCTGGCTGGCCGGCAAGATGATGGACAGCGCCTACCCGCCGCGCATCTCGATGGCAGGCAACGGCCAGGCGGTGCCGTGGACCACGACTGCTGAGCTGCTGAGCTGGGCATTGAACATCGACGTGGGGAAGCACGGCAAGCCCGAACAAATGAGGGTGGCGGCGATCATGCGGCGGCTGCGATGGGAGCACGCCAGGGTCATGGTCAACGGCTACCGAGAGCGCCGATGGGTGCCGCTGCCGCAGGCTGGTAGTGGGGGAGGTAGTGATGTGCCGTTCTAGCGCCCGATGGCGCGGCAGTGCGTCCGGTATTGCCCAACCTGCCCAACCTCTGCCCAACCTCTGCCCAACCTCTGGGCCGTTGCCCCGTATGGGTTTGCCCAACCTACCCGACCTTTCCGGTGTTCTCGCGTGTATAGGTATGCAAGGTTCCTGCAATCAGCCATATGTGCGTAAACAGGTTGGGCAGGTTGGGCAGGTTGGGCAATGCAAGCGGTGGCGAGGTTTTCGGCTGCCCGACCTCTTAGCACGCAGGTCGGTCAGGTCGGGCAAATGGCGTTCTGATGCGGTTTCAAGGGGTGGCCGCGAACCTGAACGCCAACCTGAACCAAATGTTAAAAGGTACTCCCCGGCTCGGGTAAACACGGGTCAACTGGCGCGCAATCTCTCGCTAGTTGCAGGGCTTGAACTATGGTTCAACGCACCCCTTGCCGGTTCATCCGGTGAGTTCAATGGGGTGGCGGCATGACGGAGTTGAGCAAATCCGAATATGCCCAGGCCCGCGGCTGCTCGCCGGCTTACGTGAGCAAGTTGGCGCGGCAGGGTCGGCTGGTGTTGACGAAGGCCGGCAAGGTCAACGTCGAGGCCACTGACCGGCTGATCGAATCCACGCGCGATCCTGCGCGCGGCGGCGACCGTCGGCCAGGCGCTGCCGAGCGCGCGGAATCCGGCGCTGCCGCGGGGCAGGATGGCCAGCGGACGGTGGGCCATCAGACGTACAAGGAAGCCGCGCGGCGCGAACGCATCGCCAAAGCGCGCATCGCCGAACTGGAGCTTGCGGAGAAGGTCGGCCAGCTGGTGCGCAAGGAAGAGGTTGCCGCGGCGATCTTCGGGCTATCGCGCCAGGCCATGGAGGCGCTGGACGCCCTGGCCGACCGCCTGGCCTCGCAGCTGGCCGCCGAGTCCGACGTCGCGCGCGTGCACGCTCTGCTGACCGAGCACACCACGAAGATCCGCGTGGCGATGCTGGGCGCGCTGCCGGGCCTGCCGGAAGCCATGGAAAGGGTGGCGTGATGTTCGACCTCGACACCCTTGACGTCGACCTGCCTTCCGGCGCCGACCTGGTCGCCGAGAGCTGGCGGCGAGGCTGGACCGTCCCCGAGCCGATCACGCTGAGCGCCTGGGCCGACCGCTACCGCAAGCTGCCCAAGGAAGGCTCCAGCGAAGCGGGCGACTGGTACACCAGCCGCATGCCGTTCCTGCGGGAGATCATGGATTGCCTGCACCGCGAATCGACGGTGCGCGAAACCACCATCAAGAAATCGACGCAGGTCGGCGGTACCGAGGTCGGCATCAACTGGCTGGGCTACATCATCGAGCACGCGCCGGGCCCGGTGATGTACGTGCTGCCGACGATCGACACGGCCCGCAAGTTCAGCGACCAGCGCCTAGCGCCCGCCATCGCCCTGATGCCCGTGTTGCAAGAGCGCATCCCGCCGGCGCGCAGCCGCGACAGCGGCAACACCACCCTGGTGAAGAAATTCCCTGGCGGCGTGCTGGTGTTGAGCGGCGCCAACAGTTCGGCGTCGCTGGCGTCGATGCCGATCATGTACCTGATCCTCGATGAGCTGTCGAAGTACCCCACTGACCTGGACGACCAGGGCGGCGCCGAACAGCAGGCCCTGCGCCGCACGTCGAGTTTCGTGCGGCGGAAAATCCTGCGCATCAGCTCCGCCACCATCAAGGATGCCTGCGCCATCAGCACGGCCTACGATGACGGCGACCAGAGCCGCTACCACGTGCCGTGCCCGCACTGCGGCGTGAAGCAAGTGCTGGTGATCGACCAGCTCACCGACGACGGTCAGTTCCTCTGCCTGCACTGCGGCCAGCTTATCCAAGAGCACCACAAAACCCGCATGCTCGAAGCCGGTGAGTGGATTGCCGGGCGTCCCGAACGCAGCGCACACCACCGCAGCTTCCACATCTGGTCGGCCTATGCGGCCATCGGCCTCGGCTACACCTGGCAGGAAATCGCGGACATGCGCGCCGAGGCACGCAAGGATCCCGCGAAGGAAGTCGTCTTCGTCAACACCATCCTCGGCGAGGCCTTCGAAGGCGCCAGCCAGAAAGTCGAAGCCACCGACCTGCAGCAGCGCGCCGGCAAGTGGGTGCGGCGCACGGTGCCGCGCGGCGGCTTCATCCTCACCGCGGGCGTCGACGTGCAGGTCAACCGCTTTGCTGTGCAGATCGTCGCCTGGGGCCGCAATGAGCAGGCGTGGATCGTCGACTACGTCGAGCTTCCCGCCGACCCCACGCGCAAGGAAGACTGGAGCGTGCTGTGGGATTTCCTCGCGCAACCCGTGGCCAACGCCGCCGGCATCACCCTGCACATCAGCGCCGCGGCCGTCGACTCCGGCAACTGGACGCAAGAGGTCTACAACGCCGTGCGCCCGCGCCAGTCGCAAGGCGTGATGGCGATCAAAGGCAGCAAGGACGCCACGCGCCCCATCATCGGCCGCGCGAGCAAACAGGAATCCGACAAGAAAGGCCGCACCCAGCGCCGCGGCATCAACCTGTGGGTGCTGGGCGTCAACTCGGCCAAGAGCACGCTCATGCAGCGTCTGCTGGGCGACACCGACCGCGAAGAGGAATCCCGCCTGATCCACTTTCCGGCCGACCTGCCCGACGACTACTACACCATGCTCACCGCCGAGCGCTATGACCTGGCCGCCAAGCGCTGGCTCAAGAAAAAGGGCGCGCGCAATGAGGCACTGGATACCCTGGTCTACGCCTACGCCGCGGCGCTGAGCCCCGGCATCCGCATCCACGTCAAACGCGAAGCGGATTGGGCCGCGCTGGAAACCAAACTAGAGCCGGTCAACGATGATCTTTTCGTGGCCAAGCCGCCGGCGACCGTGGCACCGGCGCCCGAGCGCATCGCATTGCCCGCACCGCCGCCCGCCGTCGCCGTTCCACATGGAACCACGCCCGCCGCCGCGCCTCGCGCCAACCCCTTCGCCTCCGCCGACTGGATGAGCCGATGAATGCTCCCGATTTCAGTCCTTCCGAAGCCCTGCTGGGCGAGCTTGCCGAAGCGCTGCAGCGCGCCAAAGGCATGCCACCGGCGCAAGCCACCGACGTGGCCGCGCCGATCGTGCGCTACTTGCAGCAGCAATACGGCGGCGAGCTGCTGTACATCCCGCAGCCTTACACCCGCCGTCCGGTGCAGGAGATCATCGCCGCCCGCGATGCCGGCGTGCCGCTGAAACAGATCCTGCGCGAGTTCGCCATCAGCCGACGCACGTACTACCGCATCCTTAGCCAGCACGCCCCCGCGCGCGCAGTGCCACCCGTCTGATAAATCTGGCACAACAACGCGGTGAAAGTGGCCAGCATGACCACCGCCGCCGACATGCTCGCGCACTATTTGGCCGCCGAGACCGCGATTCTCAGCGGGCAGTCCTACCAGTGGGGTGAGCGCAAGCTCACCCGCGCGGACCTGTCCATGGTGCAGGCCGGCCGCCGCGAATGGGAACGCAAGGTGTCGGCGGAGCAGCGGGGTGGCGGCGTCGGTGTCAGTCTGGCCAACTTCACTGGCCACCGCGCCGACAACTGCTGGGGCCGCAACGCGTGAGCGCCAAGCTGCCCCTGCTGGATCGCGGCATCCTCGCGGTTTCCCCTGGCTGGGCCGCCCGCCGCGCCGCCGCGCGTTACCGCGTGGCGGCCTACGGCAACGCTTACGAGGCCACCCAATCCAGCCGCCTGCGCAAGCGGGCGCGTGACCACGGCGACGGCAACACCGTAGCCAATGGAGCGCAGGTGCCGCTGCGCGACATGGCGCGCAGCCTCGATCGCAACCACGACATCAGCCGCGGCATCCTCAACGTGCTGGTGCGCAACGTCGTCGGCGCCAACGGCATCGGCGTCGAGCCGCAGCCGCGCGACGCGCAGGGCAATGTGCTGGAAGGCCTGGCGCAGCAGATCACCGATCTGTACGAAACGTGGAGCCGTGCGCCCGAAGTCACCGGCGAACTCAACCGCGCCCGCGCGGAACAGCTTGCCTGCCGCAGCTGGATTCGTGACGGCGAAGCGCTGTGCCAGTACGTCGAGGGCAACGTGCCTGGCCTCACCCACGCCAGCACCGTGCCGTTCTCGCTGGAATACCTCGAGTCCGACATGGTCCCGATGGATTTCAACGACCCGGGTCGCAACATCATCCAGGGCGTGCAGGCCAACGCGTGGAATCGGCCCGTCACGTATTGGGTCTACAAGACCCATCCCGGTGCGCGGCTTACCGCGTACCCGGAACTCAAGGCCGTCCCCACTGAAAACATCGGCCACATCAAGCTGATCGACCGTTTCGGCCAGCGCCGCGGCGTGTCCATGTTTGCCAGCGTGCTCAGCCGCCTGGATGACCTGAAAGACTACGAGGAAAGCGAGCGCATCGCCGCCAAGATCGCGGCGAGCATGGCGGCCTTCATCAAGAAGGGCGATGCGCAGAGCTACGAAACGCCGGCCAGCGCTGAGCGCACGATGCACTTCGAGCCCGGCATGGTGTTCGACTCGCTGGTGCCCGGCGAAGACATCGGCACCATCGACAGCAATCGGCCCAACCCCAACGCCGTCAGCTGGCGCGATGGCCAATTGCGCGCCGTCTCCGCCGGCACCGATGTCAGCTACAGCAGCGCCAGCAAGAACTACAACGGCACGTATAGCGCGCAGCGGCAAGAACTGGTCGAGCAGTGGGCCGCGTACCAGGTGCTCAGCCAAGCCTTCATCGACCAGCACACCGCTGAGGTTTACGCGCGCTTCGTCGGCATGTGCCTCACCGCCGGGCTGATCCGCGTGCCGCGCGGCGTGACCTTTGCCGGGCTCACGAATGCCCTGTACATCCCGCCATCCATGCCGTGGATCGACCCCGCGAAAGAGGCCACCGCCTGGGAAATGCAGGAACGCAACCTGTGGGTGCCGGGCACGGAAATCGTCCGCAAGCTCGGCCGCAACCCGCGCGACGTGTTGCGCGCCGAAAAACAGTGGCGCGAAGCGCAAGAAGCCGCCGGACTCAAGGCCGACCTTGGCGCCAGCAACCAGACCACCGCGGCGCCGCCGGCGCCCGCCGAGGAAACCGCATGAAACCGACTCTGCTTGCCGCCGCCATGGCCGTCGCCATGTGTTCCGCTTCCGCCGCCCGCCCGTGTGCCGCATTCGCCGACACCGATCGCGGCGCCTCCAACCTGCCCACCATCCGACCGCTGATGGTGTTGCGTCCGGTCGCCGCCTCCAGCACCGAATACGAGCTGCTGGTGTACGGCGACATCGGCGACAGCTGGTGGGGCGAGTCCGTCACCGCACTCAGCGTGGTGCAACAGCTGCAGGCGCTGGATGCCGAAGTCACCCAGATCAATGTGCGCATCAACAGCTACGGCGGCAGCGTGAGCGATGGCATTGCCATCTACAACGCGCTCAAGCGTCACAGCGCGCGCAAGGTCGTCACCATCGACGGCGTGGCCATGTCCAGCGCCAGCCTGATCGCGATGGCCGGCGACGACGTGCAGATGCCCGCCACCTCGCTGCTGATGATCCACGCGCCGTGGGGCTACGCCCAGGGCAACGCGCAAGACATGCGCACCATGGCCGACGTGCTCGACACCTACGCCTCGGCCATGGCCGGCGCCTACGCCGGCAAGTCCGGCCGCCCGCGTGCCGACATGCTCGCGCTGCTGGCCGATGGCCACGACCACTACTACACCGGCGAGCAAGCCGTGGCGGAGGGCTTCGCCGACGCGCTGATCGACGCGCTCGACGACACTGCCACGGATGACGAGTCGCAGGCCCGCGCCGCCGGCGTCAGCCGCCTGCTCGCCGGCGCGCCGGATCACATCCGCCAGATCGCCATGTCCGCCGCGGGCAAACACCCGCGCGCGCTGCCACGCGCCAGCAAACCGCGTTTGGTGGTGCCCGAGGGCATCAACCTGGAATCCCTGCAATCCGCGCTGGCATCCGCCAGCGGTCAACGGGCACTTGTCGCCGCCCTTACCACGGCCGCTTCGGCCAACGATGGAGACCTCACGATGAAAGTACGCAAGCTGTTCGCCGCCATGGCGTCCCTGCGCGAGCAGGCTGCCGACCCCTCCGATGGCGCCCGCGGTGCCGGTGGTGCGCCCGCGCCCCAGGCCACCGCCGCCGAGGTGCACGCCGCCCTGCGCGCGCGCAACGACGAGATCACCGCGCTGGTGACCCCGTACCTGCAGCGCGATGGCGTGCAGGCCATCTACACCGCCGCCCTGGCCGACCCGTCCATGGCCGTCGACCGCGTGCGCCAGCAGGTGCTGGACAAGATCGGCGCGCAAACCGTGCCGATCGCCAGCAACGCGCGCGTCGAACTGGTCGCCGACGAGTCGGACAAGTTCCGCGCCGCCGGCGAAAACGCCATCCTCTCGCGCGCCGGCGTGGTGCAGGCCGACGGCGAGAACCCCATGCGCGGCTACCGCCTGATCGAGATCGCGCGCGCGGCAGTCGAGCGCAGCAGCGGCGGCCGTGGCCGTGGCATGAGCTCCATGGATGTGGTGGCCACCGCCTTCACCAGCACCAGCGATTTCCCGGCGCTGCTTACCAGCACCGCCCGTGCCTCGCTGTTGCGCGGCTACGATGAGGCGCCGGAAACCTTCGACCAGTGGACCCGCGCCGGCACGCTCACCGATTTCCGCGAGGCCAGCAAGGCCGGCCTGGGCTTCTTCTCCGATCTGGACCGGATCCCGGAAGACGGCGAATACAAATACGGCACGTTCGGCAAGAACGGCCAGAGCATCGTGCTCGCCACCTACGGCAAGCTGTTCGGCATCACGCGCCAGGCCATCATCAACGACGATCTGGGCGCGTTCACCAGCGTGCCGCAGAAGATGGGCCGCGCCGCCAAGCGCACCATCGGCAACCTGGTCTATGCCGTGCTGGCCAACAACCCCAAGCTGGCCGACGGCGTGGCGTTGTTCCACGCCACCCACGGCAACCTCGCCACCGGCGCCGGCATCACCACCGCCAGCGTGGGCGCGTTGCGCAAGCTGATGATGGCGCAGAAGGTGGACGGGCAGGCGGTCAACATCCCGCTGCGCTTCCTGATCGTGCCGCCGGACGAAGAGGACAACGCCATCCTGGTGCGCGACAACCAGTTCGAGGTCAAGTCCGACGGTTCCACCAGCACCAATGCCAACACCCAGCGCAACCGCTTCGAGGTGGTTTCGGACGGTCGCCTGGCGTCCGGTGCCTGGTTCGGTGCCGCCGACCCCAACCTGTTCGACACCATCGAGGTGGATTACCTCGACGGCGTGCAGCAGCCGTTCCTCGACCAGAAGGATGGCTGGACCATCGACGGCACGGAATACAAAGTCCGCATCGACGCCGGTGTCGCCCCGCTGGACTTCCGCGGCCTGGCCAAGAACCCCGGCGCGTAACCCTCGCCCCGAGCCGCGCCGGTTCGCCGGCGCCGCTCACCGCACAAACCCCTCAGCTACCGGAGCAACACCATGACCACGAAGTATGTGCAGCCGGGCGAAACGATCGACTACACGCCCACCACCGCCAAGTCCAGCAACGATGTTGCCGTCCTCGGCGTCCTGCTCGGCGTCGTCTGCGCCGACATCGCCGCCGACGATACCGGCGCCCTCGCCATCGAGGGTGTGTGGGATCTGCCGAAAAAGGCCGGCAGCGCTATCACGGCCGGCGCCAAGCTCACATGGAGCGTGGCGGATTCGGCGTTCACCACCGGCGCCGGCACGGCCGGCGACACGCTGGGCGGTGCCGTCGCCGTGGCCGCCGCAGCCTCGGCCGACACCGTGGTGCGCGTCAAGCTGCTGCCCGGCACCGGCAGCACGGTGGCCTAAGCCATGCCGTTCATCGCCGACGCCATCGACGCGCACCGTGACCTGATCCTCGCCCTTGGCGGGGAGCTGGCCACGTACGCGCCGGTGGCCGGCGATCCGGTGCCGGCCCTGGCCATGCTCGATCGCAACACCGCCGAAATCGGGGAGTACGGCCAAACCGTCGCCGTGCGCCCGGCCATCACCGTGCTCAACGTCGAGGTGCCGCAGGCGGAGCAGGGCGATCGCATCACCCTCGCCGCCAGCGCGTGGGAGGTGGTGCGTATCGCCTCCGCCGACGACATCGTCACCACCCTGTGGGTGTCGCCCGCATGATCGGCCTGCAGCAGCACATCGACCTGGTCAAGGGGTGGGTGCAGAAAGTGCGCCAAGTCAACGGCTACCTGACCGATGCCGGCGCCAACACCAGCACCGAACGCGTCGGTGGCAACGGTTCCGACAACACGCTGTTCACCGGCGTGTTCCTCGGCGCCGACGTCACGCTGCTCAACAACACGCCCGCGCGCCGCGACTGGCAGTTCGACCTGGCCGTCGAATCACGCATTCCTGTGTCTTTCAAGACCGCCGAGGCGCAAGCCGTGGCCGTACTGGAGGACCTGTTCCGTGCCATCCCGGCCAAAACCTGCGCCGGCGCGGACAACCTGCAAACCCTGGCCATCACCGGCGGCGGCATTGTCCGCGAGCCGGATGGCGTGCCCTACATCGTGGTGAGTGTGACCCTGCGGGGCACTTGCTTCGAGTTCACCTCCACCCCGCCCGCGTAACCACCTCGGAGAAAAACTATGTCCGGCCTGCTCTGCTCCGGTAATGTCCAAATCGCGCTGCTCGGCGACGACGGCACGTTCACGGGCTACATGGGTGTGAAAAACACCGTCAAGCTCGAGATCGCGTCCGCCGACAGCAACGAAAAAACCCGCAACTCCAAGATGATCGAGAACTTCGGCGTGCCGCTCGACACCGTCTACGCCCCCGGCGCCGACAAGCTCACGATCGACCTGGACGAACACGACGCCGACATCGCCGGCCTGTGCTTCCGCGGCACCGTGCAGACGCTCACGGCCGCCGCCATCGTTGCCCAAGAGGTCAGCGTGCCCGTGGTCAAGGGCGTGTGGCAGCCCATCCAGGCCGGCGCCTATGGCCTCACCGACGTGGCCGTGGTCGAGGATACCGTCACCGACCCGGCCACCTACACGCTGGGCACGGATTACCAGCTGGACGCCGCCGGCGGCATGATCCTGTTCCCGGAAGGCACCACCATCACCGACGACCACGTCAACGTCACCATCAGCGCCCCGGCCATCGCCGGTAAGCGCGTGCGCCCGGCCACCCGCACCACGTTGCGCTGCCGAATCTTCGGTCGCATGAAGAACATGGCCAACGGCCGGCAGATCATCCTCAACATCCCGGATGCCTCGCTGTTTCCCAGCTCGCCGGTCGATTTCCTCGCCGACGAATTCGCCGTGGCCAGCCTGGGCGGCACCATGAAGTCGGTCAACGGCGCCGACCCGTACACCATCGACTATCTGTAAGTCGATGGCGCGAAGGAAAGGGCCGGCGTGCAACGCGCCGGCCCTTTCGTTTGAGTGCCACCCGTCTGATAAATCTGGCACGCCCGTTCGCCGACGCTGACGGGCATGGCATCGCGTCGAAATTCCGCTCTCAAGATCTACGTCAACGGTCGCGTGGCGGACGGCTTCTACGGCCTGTCGAAGCGAGTAGGGCAGACCGTATCGCGCATGTCGGTCGCGTCACAGCGCGCCCAAGCGTCGCTGGCCCGGCGCGTGCAACCGCTGACGAAGCGCGAAGTACGCAAGGTCTACGGCATCAAGGCCAGCGCGCTCACCAGCCGCATGCGCCTGGAGACCGGCACCCGCAAGCAAAGCGACTACCTGAGCATCTGGGCCAGCACGCGCAAGCTGCCGCTGATCGACTTCGGCGGTAGCTGGGGCGGGCGCCGTACGCCGGGCGCCGTGGCATCCATCCTTGCCGGTGCGCGCAAGACCTACGGCGGCGCGTTCATCGCCACCGTGGGGTGGCGTGGCACGTCCGGTGGCGCAGTGAAGGACGGTACCAGCAGCCGCAACATCTACGTGCGCAGCCAGGGGCCTGATGGTCGGCGCGTGGGTCGCGGCCCGTTGCGCATGCTCAAGGGCCCCAGCGTGTTCGAGATGATCGCCACGCAAGGCAGTGGGCGCGGCCTGCCGGTGGCGGCGACGATCCTGCCGCAGCTGCAGGATTACTACGTGTCGGAGTTGACGCGCCAGATCGCGCTGGTGCTGCGCGATGGCTGACGCGCGCTTCGAGGAAGCCATCCGCCTGGCGTTTGAAACATCGGGTACGGAAGGCATCAAACAAGCTGCAGGCATCATCGCCAGCATGGGCGATGTCTCGGAAGAGACTAAGGCCAAGGCCGCCGCGCTGCTGGACGAAATCGGTAGCGTCGACAAGTCCGGCGCTGCGGTGCGGCAGTACAGCGAGCTGGGCAAAAGCATCCTCGACTACCAGCAGCGCATCAGCTCGGCACGCGCCAAGGTGGTCGAACTGGCGGAGGCGGTCAAGGCCAGCGACGCGCCAACGAAAGCGCAGCAGCGTGAGCTGGACAAGTCCCGTGCCGGCCTGCGCGCGCTGGTCGGCGAGCAGCAAAAGCAGCTCGGCACCCTGCGCACGCTGAAAGCCAGCCTGGACGCCCAGGGCATCAGCACGCGCACCGCCGCGGCGTCGCAGCGTGACCTGGCCGCCCGCACCGCCGCCGCCAGCGACCGCCTGCGCGCGATGGTCAGCGACCTCAAGCGCACCCGTGACGCGGACGCGGCGCTGCAGGCCTCGCTGGCCGAGGCGGCGGCGAAATCCAAGGCTGAAACCGCGCAGTACGATGCCGCGCTGCAAAAAGTGCGGCGGCGGCTGGACGACAACAAAGCCGCAGCCAAGTCCAGCGCGGAAGGCACTTCGGCCGCGCTCACCGCTACCACTGGCGTGGTCGGGCGCTTGCGCGCGGCGTTGTCCGGCATCGCGGTGTTTTTCAGCGCTCGCGGGATCCTCGGCGGCGTCAAGTCGATCCTGAGCACCGGCGACGAATTCCAGAAGTTCGAGAAACAGCTGTCCGCCGTCTACAACAGCGCCTCGAAGGGATCGGAGGCCTTCGCCTGGGCCAAGCAATTCGCGAAGGACACGCCGCTCACCCTCGGCCAGGTGATGCAGTCGTTCATCCAGCTGAAAAACTTCGGCATCGACCCGATGAACGGCTCACTGCAGGCCGCGGTCGACCAGAATGCGAAGCTTGGCGGCGAATCGGAACGCCTGCAGCGCATCACGCTGGCGATGGGCCAGGCCTTCGCCAAGGGGCGGCTGCAGGGCGACGACATCAAGCAGATGATCGAGGCCGGCGTGCCGGTGTGGCAGCTGCTGGCGGAAGTTACCGGCAAGAGCACCGCCGAGCTGCAGAAGATGTCGGAGGCCGGCAAGCTCGGCACGGACATCATGCGCAAGTTCTTCGCCCAGATGGGCAAGGATTCCGCCGGCGCCGCGAAGGACCAGATGCAGTTGCTGAGCGGGCAGTTCAGCAACCTGCAGGACAACGTCGAGCAATTCCAGGATCGCGTCGCGAAAAAGGGTGTGCTGGACTTTTTCCGCGACCAGCTGGCCAGCCTCAACGCGCTGATCGGCCAAATGGACAAGGATGGCCGACTCGATCGGTACGCGCAGACGATCTCCGATGGCATCGTGTCGGTGGCCAAGGCGGTCAAGAGCGCCACCGGCTTCCTGGTGGAGCACGCCAGCGCCATCGCTAGCGTGGTCAAGGTCTACGCCACTTTCAAGGTCGCGCGCGTCGTCGGCGAACTGGCCCTGGCCGGCGCGAAGCTTGCGGAGGGCGCCGCCAAGGCCGGCGCATTCGGCCGCGCGTTGGGCAAGATTCCCGGCGGTGTGCGCGTGGCCATCGCGGTGGTGGGTTTCGACCTGCTGGTCAAGGCCGGCAACTACATCGGCGAACTCGCCGGCAAGCACAGCGCCGCGGCGAAGAACCTCGAAGCCACGCAGCAACGCATCAATGCACAGATTCGGGCGCAAGCAGAATCGTACATGGCCGTCGAGGCGCAATACGCGCGCTTCGCCGCCACGCAGGTGCTCACGGCACAACAGGCCGCCAAGCTCAGCGTTGCCGAGCGAGCCGGCTATCAGTCGCGACTGGAAGGCCTGCAAGCGTATCTGTCGGCCAAGGCATCCGAGCAACGTCGCCTGCAGCAGCTGGGTGAAGTTTCGCAGAGTGAGCTGGATCAGACCTTGGCAGCGCTCAAGGCTGCGAAGGCCGGCATGGACGATCTGCAGGCGGGCGCCGAACTGGCGGCGTCGGCGCTGAAAAACAAGCTCAGCGTCGACGCCGAAGCGGTGCGGGCCAGCCTGCAAGGCATCGGCGACGACGCCACCACGGCGCAGACCCGGGTGGAAACGTTGTTCCAGTCGTTCCAGTCGGATTCGATCACGCACATCGGCGATATCGCCCTGGCGCTGGCAAACGTCGGCGCGCAATCGCAGGCGGCTGACATCGCCGTACGGGCTGGCCTGCAAGGCACGCTGGAACAATTGAGCAGTGCGGATCTGCTGAAATTCCAGTCGGCGTCCGCGGCCGCTTTCGCGCAGTTCAACGTCGGCGCCACCGGCTCGGCGTCGGTCGTGGAAACCGTGCTGCAGGTGGCGCTGCAACGTCTGGGCGTGGCGGCGGATCAGTGGGGCTTGGCCAGCACCGATGCCGCACGGCAGAACGTGGCAGCCTTCCAGACGGTAGCGGAGAACGCCGCCGCCACCGCCGGCACGATCGAGGCGGCGTTCAACCAGGCATTGGCCAACGCCACCACGATCGAGTCAGTGAAAGACCTAGGCACTGCGATGCAGGTGGCCGGGCAGCAAGGCAAGGTCGGCTTCGATGCCACGGAGCGCGCCGCCGCGGCGGTGCAGAACCGCATCCGTGCGTTGCAGACAGCGCTGGACCCATTGAATGCCGCGTTCGCGCAGCTGGGGATAACCTCCAAACGCTCCCTTGACGCCGCGGCGGCCGCGGCGCGCACGTCGTTTGACCAGATCGTGCGGGCGTATCGCAGCGGCAATGCGGCGATCGAGGATGTGCGTGCTGCCTTCGGCGCCTATGCGAAAACGCAGCTCGACGCGGCGGCGAACTCCGAGAGCTGGAAACAGGCGGCGGTGCGCAACGCGCTGCAAGTGCAGGGCGCCACGCTCAATGTGAGCGAGGAAATGGCCAAGCTTGGCCTGGCCGGCCTGGATGCCGGCGACAAGATCGGGCAGGGCGCATCGACTGCCGCCGACGCCCTCCATGACACCGCCGCCGCCGCCACCGCCGCGGCAGATGCCACCGACAAGGCCAGCGATAGCGCGGACCGTTACGCAGGGTCCGCCACGCGCGCTGCGGAAGCCAGCGGCGACGCATGGGTGGCATCCGGCCGCCGTTCCAGCATCGCCCTCAACGGCCTGAGCGACGCGCTGCTGCGCGCTTACGAAGCCACCAATCGCTTCGCCGGCACGCGCCAGTGGCTGGATAAGTTCAACGCGATCACCGCGGAGTGGCAGCGGCAGAACGATGCACTCAGCGAGCAGCTGGAGTCGCTGAACAAGCAAAACGCCGCCTACGACGAAATGAGCCAACGCGTGGAGGCCTTGCGCGAGCAATACGGCTACCTCAACGACGGCCAGTTGCGCGCGCTGGCGCAGGCGCAGCAAACGCTGGAAGACAACCAGAAGCGCGCCGAGGATGCCGTGAAGCAGAAGCGCGCCGAGGCCGCGCGCGCCGTGGCCGATGAACAAGCCAAGCTCACCGACCAGTGGCAGAAGGAGGCCGCCGCGCAGAAGGCGGCAGCACCGGGTGGCGGCACCGACCGCATCGCCATCGACCTCAACGTTTCCGCCAGCCAGCAGCCCGGCGCAGTCCCGGCGCAACTCAGCCCCACCGATGTGCAACGCATCGCGAACGAGGTGGTGCGCGCGATCGGCATTGCGCGCACCACGAGCAACCGATAGCCATGCCCCAGATCACACTCGGCACCGCCACCCTCCCGCCCGACCTGCAATGGTCGGACGAATTTTCGTGGGTGGCGCTGGGCGTCACCGCCAAGGTGTCGCTGACCGGCGCGGAGATCGTGCAGGCCGGCACGCTGCAGGCGGGGCGCCCGATCACCCTGCAGGGCGGTGCGGACTTCGCCTGGCTGGATTACGCCACGGTCGAGGCGCTGCGCGCGCTGGCCACCGCCGCCGGCGCCACCTACACGCTGACCATGCCGGACGGGCGCACCTACAACGTGCGTTTTCGCGCGGAAGACGTGCCGGTGGAATGCGCGCCGGTGATGCACCGCGTGTCGCCCGACACCGGCAAGCGCGACGCCCTGCAGTACATCCCCATCATCCGATTGAAGACGGTGTAACCCATGCCCATCGAAGTCACCGACATCCAGCTGCTGGCCTCCGAGCGCCTGACCGACACCGATGACGGCGGCGGCAAGATGACCGGCACCGTCATCGTCTCCGGCGCCATCAACAATTTGTTCCCGGACATCAGCCGCCTCGATCGCACCTATGGCCGCCTGAGCCTGCGCAAGGCGTTCATGTCGGTGCGCAGCCAGAACACGGACACCTACCTGGGCGCCCACGTGATCGTCACCGACCCGCCCAGCGACGACAAAGTCGCGGTGACCATGTTCACCACCGGCAGCCCGACCGACGTGCGCACCAATGCGCAGGACCGCATCGAGAGCTACCTCACCGCCGGCCCGCTCAGCGCCTACTACGTCTTCGGCAACCAGCCGCAAGGCGCCAAGGCCATCACCCTGCTGGGCCGCGTGGAGGATGCCCTGCCGGAAGTGGGCGACGTGCTTGTCATCAGCGTGGAAAGCGGTGCGGTGGTGACCTCGCAGCAATACGTGCGCATCAGCGACATCAAGGCGGAAACCCGCAACTTCACCGACAGCCAGGGCGACTACACCCGCAAGGTGATCACCCTCAGCCTTACCAGCGCGCTGCGGCAAACCTACATCGGCGCCGAGGCGAGCCGCCTGAGCAACGTGGCGCCGCCCACGCGCATCCGCACGGTGACCGTGGCCGACGCCAGCAGCTACTTCGGCGTGAGCAAGCTCACGGCGCCCGCCGCCGCCAGCGACCTGCAGGTGACGGTGGAGAGCATCACCGCACAGCTGGTGCCCAGCACCACGCGGGAGGTCGCGGTGGCCGGTGCCACGCCTGGACTGGCGCTCAGCTACATCGCCGCCAGCATCGCCCAGGCGCTCACCACGGGCGCCTCGCCGCGCTACCAATACCGCGGCGTGTTCCCCGGCAGCCTGCAGGCCAGCACCAGCAGCGGCACCGCCAAGGATGACGGCGCCGGCAACATGAAGGTGGGCACCAGCACCATCGGCGCCGTGGATTACGAGTCCGGCCGCCTGAGCGGGCCCAGCATTACCGGCGGCACCTATATCCCGGCGGCCACGGCCAGCGCCACCAGCAAGAGCTACTCCGTCGGCGTCACCCTGGCCAGCCAGGGCACGGTGTACGTGGTTACGCTGCCCAGCATCCCCAGCCCGGGCACGCTGAACGTGTCGTTCCGCTACCTCGGCAAGTGGTACACGCTCACCGACGCGGCGCGCGACGGCACCGTGGCGGGCGATTCGCTGGCCGCCGGCGGCGGCACGGTCGACTACACCACCGGCGACGTGACCATGACGCTGGGCGCCATCCCGGACGTCGGCAGCAAGATCGTCTATGCGTGGGGCGACCCGACCAGCTACGAGCAGCACGCCGGCGACTTGACCGTCACCGACCCCACGCTGATGTTCCAGGTCAGCCACTGGCCGATCAAGCCGGGCACGCTGGCGCTCAGCTGGCTCAGCGGCGGCGTGAGCAAGTCCGCCACGGCCGACAGCGCCGGCGTGGTCACCGGTGATGCCACCGGCACCGTGGTGTACCTGGACGGCACCATCATCATCAAGCCGGCCAGCGGCGCGTTCCCGGATTCCAACGCGAAAATCCAGGTGGATTACACGCAGGCGGAGGGCGCCAAATCGTCCGTGGTCGGCGCCTACAGCGCCGGCACCATCACCTTCGACCTGCCGTCCAATGTGCTGCCGCTGCAGCCCGGCGCGGTCTCTGGCAGCGTGGTGGGCGTGTTCGGCGCCAGCCAACCCACCATGTGGTGGAAGGATGACGGCGACGGCGCCATCGTCTCCGCCACCGAACTGGCGCCGAAGTACAAGCGCGTCGGTGGCGCCACCGGCAACCTGCCGATCGTGGCGGTGGCCAGCGGCAGCATCGACTACACCACCGGCCACGTCATCATCCAGCCCGGCAGCCTGGCCCAGCGCGAATTCGTCGGCACCGGCATGTTCAAGGTGCCCAGCCTCGACCCCGTCGCGGATCCGTACTTCACCGGCGAATGGCAACTCGGCGGCGGCGTGCCGACCTTCGTGCCCTCGCCGCTGGTGCAGTACAACGCACGTCGCAACGCCGGCACGGAAACCGCGCAGGCGGAGGCCATCGACTACCCCGGCGTTGGCTTCCTGCTCACCCGCACCGTGATCGACCCGATCCTGCCCGGCAGCGTGTGGTTCACCTGGGGCGGCAAAACCTACATCGACCGGCAAGGCAGCATCTTCCGCGACATGGACGCCAGCAACGGCAGCGGCACGCAGGCCGGCACTATCAACTACCAGACCGGCGAAGTGGTGCTCAACAACTACGGCACCAGCACCGGCGGCGCCGTGAGCCTGGTGGCGCTGGTGACGCGCTACGGCGCCATGCCCACCAGCTATGCCGTGTTCCGCACGCCTGGCGCGCCGCTGCGCCCCGCGTCGTTCTACGTGCAGGCCATCCGCGTGGACACCGGCGAGACGATCACCGCCACCAGCAGCAGCAACGGCAGCATCACCGGCACCTTCATCGGCGGCACCGTCAACAACGACATGGGTTGGGCGGAGGTGCGCTTCGGCAGCTTCGTCACCGCCGCCGGCAACGAAAACGAGCCGTGGTACAGCGTCGACAACGTCGTCGGCACCACGGTGTGGAAGCCGATCTTCGTCGACCCCGGCACCATCAAATACAACTGCGTGGTGCAGACCACGCTGCCTCTGGATGCGGACCTGCTCGGCATCGACCCGGTGCGACTGCCGCTCACCGGCCGTGTGCCCATCTTTCGCGACGGCAACGTGGTGGTGATCCACGACGACCGCGTCGCCAACCTCACGGTCGGCTTCGGCCCCGGCAGCACCATGACGCTGCCCGACGCGCCGATCTCGCAGGCCGCCCTGGTCGACGCCGCCGGCACCGCCGTGCCGATCAGCATGTACACCGTCGACATGGACACCGCCACCATCACCGGCGCCACCGGCTACGACGTGAGCGGGCTCACTGCGCCGATCACCGTGCAGTACACCGTCGAGGACATGCTGCTGGCCAGCAGCGTCGAACTCGGCGGCCAGATCACCCTGGTATCGCCGCTCAGCCGCGACTACCCCAGCGGCGCCAAGATCAGCAGCGCGCTGCTGTTCGGCGACCTGCAGGCGCAGAACCCGGTGTTTTTCAGCCAGGTGACGTGGCAGGGGGCATGGAGCGATGCGATCAGCGGGGCGGGGACGACGGCGCAATACAACCGGACGACGTATCCGCTGCAGATCGTCAATGCAGACACGGTGACGGAACGATGGGCATTGATTTTCACCAGCGCGAGCGGCGGGAACGTGGTGGGCGAGACGTCGGGGCAGATCGGAACGTTCTTTACGACGACCGACTTGGCGCCGATCAATCCTGTAACCGGCGCACCCTATTTCACGCTGCGCAAGGAAGGGTGGGGGACCGGTTGGGGAGTCAACAACGTATTGCGATTCAACACCGTCGGGCCGAATGCTCCGATTTGGATTGCCCGTACCGTTTTGCCAGGCGCCGAAGCGGTAACGGATGACGCCTTCCGCTTGCAGATGCGCGGGGATTCCGCGTAATGAAGACCTATCGTGATGTTGTTCTGGAGGACAACCCGCTCTTCTATTTTGAGTGCAACGAATCAGCGGGCACGTCAGTGTCCGATTCATCGGGTAACGGTCATACGGGACAACTACAGCCGAACTATTCGTTGTCCAAAGCCGGCATGAGCGGCAAGACGGGCAATGCCATCCAGTTCACGGGCGGACGAATTGAGGTTCCCTATTTCTCCGGGATCAAGCCAACAGGAGATTTCACCATTGAGATGATCGCCAGGTGGAGCACCACCCCGCAATTCGGCGGTATGCTGTTCGGGTTGTTTAATTCCGCTTCGCCGTTCACGGGGCCGACTGTATTTGCCGGATATGATCAAGCTACTGGTTCAGATAACCCGAACCTGATTACATTCAGGCAGTCATCTAATGTTGCCGATGCTATCACCATTGGTGGCGTCGGAAATGCTTATAATGATAACGTTTATCGGCACATGGTTTTTATTCGGCGCGTGCTTGCGTTGGAAATCTATTTGGACGGTAATCTTGTCGCGTCGAAGGTTCTTCCCAATATAAAAAACCCCACGGACAATTCCACCCTGTATATTATGGGTCGATCGGGATTGCAGCAACAGCAAGGTTTGCTTGACGAATGCGCTTATTATCAGTCAGCTCTCGACGTCGAACGCATCAAATACCATGCTGCCTATGCTGCAGATAAGCGTATGGTTTCAGGTAACGCCAAACTTGATACTGGCGTGGCGGCAGATGTAGTCGCGGCGCATGACTGGTCTACTCACGCCCTGATTTCCCAGCGTTCGCCGGCGTCAGATGGGTCGTTTCGCATTTATGTTCCGGCTGGCCAAGTAAGCGTGACGACCTATGGTCCAGCAGGATATCAGCCCGTTACGCATGGTCCCGTGGACCCTGTAGCGTTGGATTAGATGCATGTCTGGGTATTCCCCACCCGTTGGCGGCGGCGTTAATGTAACCCTGAGTTCCGGTTACATTCCACCCGTCGGCGGCAGTGTTGTGGTGGTGTTGGGTGCCGGGGTGGTTATTGCCTCCGCGGCCTATGCATCTGTCGTTGCGCGTTTCGCTGCGTCTCGATCGGTGGGCGCTCGGCCACTGGATACGCGGTGGGGAGCGCAACGTGGGCATGACGTTGCACGCCGTGTCGATTGGAATCGTGGCGCGTCCCGAAGTGTGGCAATGACGCTGGACTGGGGGCGACTGAATCTGGCCGATGTACGGCAAAAACAAGCGTGGTCGCGAACCAGTTCACGAAATAATGTCGCCGACATTTTGTGGTTGCGCGTATTCTCGACCGATCATCATCTGAGCGGCGGCTGGGAGAAAACGCATATAATCACGTCTTATGATGTGATTTCGGGCTGGCGCAGGGTGTACGCGCGAGACCACGATGAAATGGCGCCATGGTTGGCAGCCAAGCCACCGGCCTTGTTATATCGACCACCCAACGCTTCCTATACGCCGCCAGGCGGCGATCAGGTGGCGGTCACCTTGTCTGCCGGGTATTCCGCTCCGGTGGTGCCGATCCACGTAGTCATGATCGGGAGCAACGATGATGCACCGGTTGTCGTCCAGCGCTCCGATCCACCGCGTTGGATCATCCGCTGGGGCTTGGTCGCCACCGCCGACAACCGCTACGTGATCCGGTGGGGCCTCGGCGACCAGTACCGCCGGCCAGACCCGCCCCCCATCGACAACCCCTGGACCGGCAGCCCAAATGAGCCGCCGCCCATCCCCATGGCCCGCAGGGTGTACATCATCATGAACGACGTGCAAGTGGTACGGCTGCCCGAGCGCACGCCGATTGATGTGTTGTCGGTCGACCTCAACGCATCGGTCGACAGTTGGGCATGGACGGTGCGGCTGGAGCTGGCCGACCCGTCGCAACTGGCGCTACTCAAGCCCGACGGCAACGGGCCCAAGCTGGTCGAGATCACCATGAACAGCTACGTGTGGACGGCCATCATCGAGGGCAGGGAGCGCAACCGCGTGTTTGCCGATGCCGCGGTGACGGTGACCGGGCGCAGCCAGACGGCACTGCTGTCGGGCGATTACACGGCGTCGCGCAGCAAGTCGTTTGAGGATGCGTATTCCGCGCAGCAGCTGGCCAACCTGGAAATCAGCGAGCGCGCCTTGCCATTCACGATCGACTGGCGCGGCCTCGATTGGGTGGTGCCGGGCGGCGTCTGGTACTACCAGGGCCTGGCTCCCATCGACGTGATCGCGCAGATCGCCGCCTCGCGCGGCGCCGTGCTGCAGTCCGCGCCCGCCGATGCGAGCCTGATCGTGCAGAGCCGCTACCCCGTGAGTCCTTGGGCGTGGGACGCCGGCAGTGCGGATGTCGCGTTGCCGATCGACTGGGTGACCAATGTCAACGCCCAGCAGCAGAGCAAACCGATGTATGACGCGGTGATCATCGCCGGCCAGGCGCAGGGCGTGCTGGCCAAGGTCACTCGGGCCGCCAGCGCCGGCGCCACATTCGCGCCGCAGGTGGTCGATCAGTTGATGGTTACCGCCGACGTGGCCGCCGAGCGGGGCCGCAACATCCTCAGCGATCGCGGAATGCAAGAACAGGTCGACATGGATATCCCGCTGTTCGCGCCCGGCACCGTCACCGCCGGCATGTCCGGCCTCTACCAGCCGCTGCTGCTGGTGGACGTGCAAGACCCCGCCGACCCCTGGCAGGGCCAGACCGTAGGCGTCTCCATCAGCGCCCGCCGCGGCGGCCCCGACAACAAGGCGCTGGAGATCTGGCAGCGCGTTTCCCTCGAGAGGCACCTGACCGATGCTAGTTGACGTCTGGAAACGATTCGAAGGCCTGCTGCCCTCGCAAACCGTCACCATCGCCACGGTGGCGGCGGTCAACACCGATGGCACCAGCTCGCTCACCACGCCGGAAGGCGGCACGCTCCGCGCCATCGGCACCAGCGTCGGCGTGGGCGCGAATGTCTACGTGCAGTTCGGGCGCATCACCGGTCCCGCGCCCACGCTGCCGACCTATGATCTGACCGTGTAGACTGGCCCGGCGCGTGCTGGCAATTACTGTACTGTGAGCAGCTGGAATCGTTCAGTAATTCGGCAAAGCGTTGCCACACATCATTTCGAGGACACGACATGAAGCGATGGATCGTATTGATGGCTGGCCTGTTGTTGGCGTTTGCCGTACAGGCCAGCGACAGCGTGCGTTTCGGCAGCCGCGTGATCACCGTCGGCGACTCCGAGAGCAAGGTGCTGGATGTGGCCGGCGAGCCCGAACGGCGCGTGCAACTCCAGAACCGCTATGGCGCCGCCACTGGCTGCCGACTCGATTACGAGGTGGGGCGCAAGACCGTGCAGATTTTCATCTCGCAGGGCCGCGTGGTGGCGATCGACGAGGTGTACTAAACGTGCGCCTGGAAGACCTGCATGTTGACCAGCGCGTGATGGTGGTGAGCGATACGCTGCATGAAGGTCGGCTCTATCTGCACGAGGTGGACGTACATCGCATCTACCACCCCGACACCGGCGCGGTGAACATCCGCGTCTGCGTGCTCGACGGCAGCGGTCAGTGCTTCGCCGGTTTCCAGCCGGAAGACCTCGACTACCCGTAGTGCCACCCGTCTGATAAATCTGGCACACCCGCCGCCCGATGCTGGGCGGCATGCAGTCATCGCCCGCTCCAGCCCCCGCCACCTCCACGCCGTTCCAGCTCGCCTGGGGCGCGCGCGTCAGCACCGACTTTGCCCGGCATCTGCTGGGCATCTGCAGCGAATTCGGCTGGGGTCGATCGCACGCCAACTGGCTGATGGCCTGCATGGCGTTCGAATCCGGCGAGACGTTCCGCGCTGACGTACGCAACGCCGCCGGCAGCGGCGCAATGGGCCTGATCCAGTTCATGCCGGCCACCGCGCGCGACCTTGGCACCACCACGGAAAGCCTGGCGGCCATGACCGCCGAGTCGCAGCTGATCTATGTGCGGGCGTACTTTCGCCCCTACGCGCGTCGCATCCAGAGCCTGAGCGACATGTACATGGCCATCCTGCTGCCGAAATACATCGGCACCGCGGAGGGCACCGTGCTGTTCTCCGGCACCGGCGCCAGCTACCGGCAAAACGCCGGGCTGGACGCGAACTCCGACGGAAAAATCACAAAGGGCGAAGCCACCGCACGAGTGGCCGCCATGCTGCAGCGTGGGCTGGAACCGGCCAACGCTGCTGCTTACGTGTGGCCGTAGTTCATGGCCACTTTTTCTCACTGACAGGGGCAACCGATCGCGCGCGGACAAGCGTGGAGGGCGTCAAATGACCACCAGCACCTTCGGGGCCACGATGGACGATCCAAACATTCACGGCGGACTGGGCGGCTTGATCGGGATCGCCAGCGCCGCCGTGGTCGGCGCCATCCTGTGGCTGCGCAAGTTCCTGTCGAAAGACGCCACCGACCGTTCTGCCGATGCGGCCTATCGCGCGCTGATCGAGGATCTGCGCCAGCAGGTCGAACTGGAGCGAGCGCGGGCCAAGGAGCTTAGCGACTCGCGCGACGCCGCCATCCAGCAAATCAGCGGCCTGCGCCAGCAGGTGTCCGACTTGAGCGACCAGGTCGCCACGCTGCAGCGGCAGCTCGCCGCGCTGCAGCCCGCCGCCACGCCGCCATGACCCGGGGGCAAAAAGTGGCGGACTGGTACCGCGGCCATGCGCCCTGGCTCGCGGTGATCACGCTGGCCGCCGCCGCCTTCGGTTACGGCTACTGCCTGGCCACGGTGCAGGCGCGCGCCGACCATGCGGCCGAGGAAACGAAGACCGCGGAGGCCTATCGGTCCGCTCTCGATGCGAAAGACCAGCTCATCAGCCGCCTGGCCGGGTCCGCCGTGAAAGCCTCTGACCAGGCTGCCGATGCGGCCAGCACCGCCGCCAAGGCGGCAGATACGGCCGCCAAGGCGGTCGACACCGCCACGCGCACGCCGGCGAAGAAGCCATGACCCGCCGCGACGACCTGGACCCCGCGCGCGGCATGGCCTGGGGCAGCCTGCTCGGCATCGCGCTGTGGGTCGTCGTGGCCGCCATCGTCGGGGCGATCTACCGATGACCACGCTCCTGCGCTACTGGCGCCCCACTCTGGCCGCCGTGGTGGCGCTGCTGCTGGCCGGCTGGGGCTACACCAGCCTGCGCGCGTACGGCGCCCGCAAGTTCGAAGCCGGTCGCCAACAGGTCCTGGCCGCCGATGCGCTGGCGGCCGCCGCCGCTCGGGCCCAGGCCGACCAGCGCGCCGCCGATGCAGCCACGGCCAGCGCGTCCCTGCACAGCGCCCTCGACATCGCGCTGCCCAAGATCGAGGTCAATACCCATGACGCCGCCGAAAAAGTTCGCACCATCTATCTGGCGCAGCCTGCTGATCGCAGCACTTGCGTTCGCCCTGCCGGCGTGCAAACAGCACTCGACGCGGCCCTGCGCGCCGCCAACGCCGCCGCCGACCGTCGGCTGTGACCAGACCCCGCCGCCGGCCCACCTGCCGCCGCTGCCGCCCCTGACCACGCCACCCGCGCAGATGCTGGCCGCCATGGATCAATGGGCACTGGCCGCGCTGGGGATCTACACTCGCGAGGTCACCATCCGCCGCGGCGAACATGCATGCATGCGCGAGCTGCGCAGCAAGGGTGTGATTCGGTAGCGCGTGGCAAAGATGAGCGGCAACATCCGGAAACCGTTGGCACGCAAGGGCGTTCGAGGCCTGCAAATCCGCGTACGCCGGTTCGATTCCGACCTAGGCCTCCATTGCATCGCGGCTGCCACGGCAGCCCGACAAAAAGCCCGCCAATGGCGGGCTTTTTGCTGTCTGGCGGTGGCTGGTGCCCGGGGCGGGGGTCGAACCCGCATCGCCTTGCGGCGGAGGGATTTTAAGTCCCTTGCGTATACCAGTTTCGCCACCCGGGCCGGAGTGTGCGCGCCGCGAAAGGCGCCGCCCGCAGCGGCGCGAATGCTAGCACGCGGGTCAGAACAGGCTTTTGACGATGTGGAAGCCGGCGCTGTACTCGCCGATCAGGGTGCCCACGCTGACCAGGGTGAAATTGAGCAAGGTGCGCGCCACGCGGTTCTTCCACCAGCCGGTCCAGTGCACGATGTCTTCGCGCAGGCTGTCAAAGTCGGCCACGCGCGGGCGGCGCACCCAGGCTTCGGCCATCGCGCTGATGCCGCCGGCGGGGATGCCGGGGCGGAATGGCTTGATCGGAGCGGCGACAAAGGCGGCCGCGACGCTCAACGGATGGCTGCCGGCGGCGACCGCGCCCAGGGCGGCGAAGCCGCCAGTGAACAGGATCCAGGCCATCAGCGCCTGGGTGCCCAGGGCCGCATTGCGATGGAACGCCCATGCGATGGCGGCGAACACCAGCAGCACCACGCCAGCGGCGACCCATTTCGGCCAGCGTGCCTTGGGCGGGGTCTGCGCCAGTTCGGCGACGCTGCGTGCCGGGTCGTCGTGCTGTTCGCGCAGCAGCGCGCACAGGCCCTTGAGATGGCCAGCGCCGACCACCACCAGCACGCGTCGCGGCTCATCCGACGGAGTGCGCGCGGCTTCCTCGCGCAGGCGTGCCGCCATGTAGGCATCGCGTTCGCCGATCAGGCTTTCGTACAGCGGTTTCGAGCCGCTGGCGAACTCGCTGAAGGCGCTTTCCAGCAGGTCGCTCTGCTTGAGCTTTTCCACTTCGTCCTCGGCGATGTCGTTGCGCTCGAAGATGCTGGCGGCGAGCCCGCCGAGCAGACCGAAGCGTTGCCAGAAACCCACGCTGCGCCAGGCGCGCTTCAGCGTGGTGCCGACTTCGCGGTCGATCAGCCACAGTGGCGCGTCGTGTGCGGCGGCACCATCCATCGCGGCTTTCATCTCGGCACCGGGCTGGATGCCGGACTGGTCGGCCAGGCGCTTCTGGAAGGTGGACAGCACCAGGCTGGCGACGACCATGCCGGCCTTGCCCTGGCGGATCACCTGGAACAGATCCATCTGCTTGAACGCTTCCGGGTCGCGCATGCCTTGCGCGCGGCTTTCGCACAGTTCCACCGCGACTGCGTCGAAATGTTCGCTGGCCAGCAGCGCCTCGACGGCTTCCTTGCTGCTGCGCGAGACGTGGGCGGTGCCCAGCACCACGTACTCGACGCCATCGCGCTGCACGCGCTCCAGCGGCTGTCCTTCGAGGGCTGCCAGCGGGGCGACTGCGGTTTCGGGAACACTCATGCGGACGGCGCGCCAGTCAACGGGGAGACAAGCCATGGATGGGGGTGAGGCCCCTGCGGCACAAGCCCAAATCTGAGAGTGCGGCCATGGATGGCCGCCTTTTGATCTTCGCGATCAAGGATGATCGCCAAAAGTCAGTCACGGAAGCGCTTCAGCAGGTCGGCGTAGGCGTCGATGCGGCGGTCGCGCAGGAACGGCCAGATCCGGCGCACGCTTTCGCTGCGGCCCACGTCGATGTCGGCCAGCAGCAGTTCGCGGGCATCGGAGCCGGCGCGGGCGAGGAATTCGCCTTGCGGACCGGCGACGAAACTCGAACCCCAGAACTGGATGCCCGAGGCCGCGTCGGCCGGATCGCTCTCGAAACCGGTGCGATTGCAGGCAAGCAGAGGCAGGCCGTTGGCCACGGCGTGGCCTCGCTGCACGGTGATCCAGGCGTCGCGCTGACGGTCCTTCTCGGCTTGCTCGTCGGACGGGTCCCAGCCGATCGCGGTGGGGTAGAGCAACAGCTCGGCACCGGCCAGCGCCATCAGGCGCGCCGCCTCCGGATACCACTGGTCCCAGCACACCAGCACGCCGAGGCGGCCGACCGAGGTGTCGATCGGCTCGAAACCCAGGTCGCCCGGGGTGAAGTAGAACTTCTCGTAGAAACCCGGATCGTCCGGGATATGCATCTTGCGGTAGGTGCCGGCGATCGCGGCCGAGCGGTCGAAGACCACGGCGGTGTTGTGGTACAGGCCGGCGGCGCGGCGCTCGAACAGCGAGGCGACCACCACCAGCTTCAGTTCCGCAGCCAGCTTGCCGATGCGCTCGGTGCCGGGGCCCGGGATGCTCTCGGCCTGGTCGAATACCTCGACCGATTCGCGCTGGCAGAAGTACGGGCCGTTGTGCAGTTCCTGCAGAAGCACCAGTTCCGCGCCGGCGGCCGCGGCTTCGCGCAGGCCCGCCTCGATCGCCTCCAGGTTGGCGTCGCGGCTGCCGCGGTCGGTTTCCTGCAGCAGCGCGACCTTGAGGTTCTTGCGAGTCATCTTTGTTCCTGCCACCCGTGGCGTGACGCTCTAGTGTAGCGAACCGCACTGCGGCGGTTGTGCACGGGGCGGCAAGTACCGGCACCGCACTTCATTCGCTGCTCAGATCATCCCGGCCGGCAGCTGCATGGTGATGCAGTGCAGGCTGCCGTTCTGCCAGATCAACGGGCGGCAGGGCACTTGCACCACCTGGCGGCCGGGGTGTGCGCTGCCGATGATGCGTGCGGCTTCGTCATCGGCCTCGTCGCCATAGGCGGGTACCAGCACGGCGCCGTTGACGACCAGGTAGTTCGCGTAGGACGCGGCGAGCCGGCGGCCCTCGTCGAGGATGGGCCTGGCCCATGGCAGCGGATACAGCCGGTACGGGCGGCCGTCGGTGGTGCGCAGCGCGGCCAGCTCGGCGGCCATGCGCTGCAGCTCGTCGTGGTGCGGGTCGCTGGCGTCGTCGCAGGCCTGGAACACGATGCGCTGGCCGGGCGCGAAACGGGCCAGCGTGTCGATATGGGCGTCCGTGTCGTCGCCTTCGAGATAACCGTAGTCGAGCCACAGCACGCGGTCGGCGTGCAGGCTCTCGCGCAGGATCGCGCTCATTTCCTCGCGCGACTGCTCGGGATGGCGTTGCACCAGGCAGCGCCAGGTGGTGAGGATGCTTCCCGCGCCGTCGCTCTCGATGCCGCCGCCTTCCAGCGCCCAGTCGATGCGCTGGTGGACGGCATGGCCGAACACGCCGGCGTCGACCAGGCCGGCGACCAAGGCGTCGTCCTGTTCGGCGCCGAACTTGCCGCCCCAACCGGTGAAGCGGAAATCAGTGAGCTGAAAATATCGTCCAGAATCGGCGGTGTCGCCACGCTTCAGCGTGATCGGGCCGGAGTCGCGCAGCCACGTGTCGTCGTAGGGCAGTTCGACGAAGCGGACCTTCGCGGGGTCCACGCCGGCGCCGCGCAGTTGCGACTGCGCGCGCTCGCGCAGCGCCGCGTCCGCGACCACGACGATCAGCGGCTGGAACCGCGTGATCGCGGCGGCCAGTGCCACGTAGGTGGATTCCACCGTGGCCAGCCGCTCGGCCCAGTCCGTGCCGGCATGCGGCCAGGCGATCAGTACCGCGGCCTGCGGTTCCCATTCCGCCGGCAGGCGCAAGGTGGAGTCGGTCATGGCGGGGTTCTCGTGCAGGCGGGCCGCCTAGTGTAAAGCGCAGGCAAGCACAGACGCGGCCCGTGTCGCCACGGGCCGCGTCGGGTGAAAGGGATCAGTGGACCGCGGACGGGTCGGTGTTGTTGCCCGCCGGCGTGTTGAGTACCGAATGGATCACGTGGTTGTGTTCGAAGTACACGATGAAGTTCGAGTATTCCCAGCGGTTGATCTGCGGATGCTTCTTGGTGTCGCCGCCGCGCGGCGACAGCTTGCGCTGCGGCGCGCCCCAGGTCTTCTCGACCTGGGCCATGCTCAAGCCGCGGCGGGGCAGGTTCATGCCTTTTTCCTGCTGCACGCGGTGGATCAGCAGGCTGTCGCCATGCTCGCGCGACTGCGCCGCATGGGCGTGCGACGGCACGGCCAGACCGGCGGCAGCGGCCAGCAGGATCGCGATCGGCAAACTGCTCGTGAACTTGACCATGGCTCCCCTCTCCATACAAGGCTGCATGCGGCGTCGTTGTAGCAGACCCCGCCATGTTACGCCATGCCGGGTTGCGGCGATTGCGATGGATTGGGCATTCGCTGCGGCTCCGGGCGGGCCATCGCCGTTATCATGGGCGGCTGCAATGCCCGTTTGCGCGGGCCGGACCCGCTCATTCCATGATCTCCTTCCGACATTTCGCCTTGCGCCGTGGCACGCGTTTGCTGCTTTCCGACATCGACCTGGTGATCCAGGGTGGCTGGCGGCTGGGCGTGATCGGCCGCAACGGTTGCGGCAAGTCCAGCCTGTTCGCCGCGCTGCAGGGCAAGCTGGAGAGCGATGCCGGCGAACTGGAGATGTCGGGCAAGCTGCGGCTGGCCTCGGTGGCGCAGGAAACACCGGCACTGCCGGATGCAGCGATCGACTACGTGCTGGGCGGTGACGAGGAACTGGCTGCCGCGATCACCGCCGAAGCCGACGCCGGCGAGCGCGGCGACATGGAGGCGATGGCCAAGGCACACCACCGCATCGAGGAACTGAACGGCTACGACGGCCGTGCCCGCGCCGGCCGCCTGCTGCACGGCCTGGGTTTCCCGCCGGAAACGCACGAGCGCGCGGTGCAGGAGTTCTCCGGCGGCTGGCGCGGCCGGCTGAACCTGGCGCGCGCCCTGATGTGTCCGTCCGATCTGCTGCTGCTCGACGAACCCACCAACCATCTCGACCTCGACGCCGTGCTGTGGCTGGAGGAATGGCTGCGCCGCTATCAGGGCACCTTGCTGATCATCTCGCACGATCGCGAATTCCTCGACGGCGTGATCACCCACACGCTGCACCTCAACGACGGCAAGGCCAGGCTGTACACCGGCAACTACAGCGCGTTCGAACGCCTGCGCGCCGAGCAGCTGCGCCAGCAACAGATCTCGCACGAACGCGAGCAGGCCGAACGCGCGCACCTGCAGTCCTTCATCGACCGCTTCAAGGCCAAGGCAACCAAGGCCAGGCAGGCGCAGTCGCGCATGAAGCGGCTGGAGAAGCTGGCCGGCACCGAGGCGGTGCGCGCCGAGCGGCCCTTCAGCTTCCAGTTCCCCGCGCCGGGGCGGCTGCCGGATTCGATGCTGCAGTTGGAGGACATCGTCGCCGGCTACCAGGCCGACCCGTCCCTGCATGAAAGCGAAGTAGCCAACATCGTGCTCTCCGACGTGCGTTTTTCCATCGAAGCGGGCGAACGCATCGGCCTGCTCGGCCCCAACGGCGCCGGCAAATCCACCCTGGTGAAAACCCTGGTCGGCGAACTGGAACCGTTCGGCGGCGAACGCAAGGTGCACAAGGATCTGAAGATCGGCTACTTCGCCCAGCACACGGTGGAAAGCCTGCGCGAAGGGGCGAGCCCGCTCGATCATCTGCTGGACAAGGCACCCGGTGTGGCCACCCAGGTCATGCGCGACTTCCTCGGCACCTGGAATTTCGCCGGCGACCGTGCGTTCGAGTCGGTCGACGGCTTCTCCGGCGGCGAACGTGCGCGCCTCGCGCTGGCGCTGATCGCGTGGGACAAGCCGAACCTGCTGCTGCTCGACGAGCCGACCAACCACCTCGACCTCGACATGCGCGAGGCGCTGGCCGACGCGCTGGCCGACTTCGACGGCGCGCTGGTGCTGGTCTCGCACGACCGCCACTTGCTCGGCATGGTCTGCGACAGTTTCTGGCGCGTGGCCGACGGCGAGGTGATGCCGTTCGACGGTGACCTGGACGACTACGCGCGCTGGCTGAAGACGCGCACCGCCGCGAACAAGAAGGCCGCCAAGGCCGACTCGACCGCAAAGCCGGTGGTCAAGGTGGTGGAAGTCTCGCCAGAGGAGCGCCGCCGCCAAACCGCCGCCCAGCGCGACAGCGAGAAAGCCGCGCGCCAGCGGGTGAAGAGGATCGAGACACGCACCGCCAGCATCGACGCCGAGCTGGCCGCGCTGGAGACACAGCTGGCCGACCCGGCCACCTACAACGGTCCGACCAGCGAAATGATGCGCATCGGTCAGCGTCAGGCGCAGCTGCGCGGCGAGAAGGAAACGCTGGAAAACGAGTGGCTGGCGCTGGTCGAGCAACTGGAGGCCTGAAGAGATGTCCAAACCGGAGCCATCGCTGCAACTGTGGTTGCCCTCGCTGGCGCACGTCGAGCCGACGCATCCGCTGCGCGCGTGGCTCCCGCGCGCCGACCGCCTGGCTGACGGCGGCGTCGGTTATCTCGATGGTCTCGGCGCGCATTTCACCGGCGTCGACGCGCACGTGCCCGCGGCAGCGATCACCCGCCAGTTCCTCGCCGGCGACGCGGGCGACACGCTGTGGCTGTCGGCCGCCCCGGCCTGGGTGCAGCCGGACATGAGCGGCGTGCGCCTGCTGGCCTGCGGCCGCATGGGGCTGGACATGGACGAGGCGCAGGCGCTGGCCGAAACGCTGCGGCCGGTGTTCGACGAGGCCGGCATGCAACTGGAGATTTCCGACCCGGATCATTGGCATCTGCGCCTGCCGGCCGATACGCCGCTGCCCGATCTGGCCCCGCCATCGCAGGCGCTGGGCGAGGACCTCGCGCAGCATCTGCCGCAGGGCGCGCATGGGCGCCGCTGGCGCGTCCTGCAGAACGACGTCCAGGTGCTGCTGCACCAGCACCCGCTCAATGCGCAACGACGTGCGCGCGGGCAGTCGCTGGTCAACAGCTTGTGGTTGTGGGGCGGCGGACGCCTGCCGGCACCACCGACCACAACCCTGGTCGGCGTGGTCAGCGATGACCTGCTGCTGCGCGCGCTGGCCGCGCGTGCCGGCATCGCGCAGCCGTTGCGCACGGCCGACTCGGTTACCGCTGCGGGTGCGGGCTGGTTGATCGACCTGCAGGACCTGCCGGCGCACGAGCTGGCCTCGCGCTGGTGGCCGGTGCTGCAGCCGCTGCTCGAACGCCAGTCCGTCGTGCTGCATTTCGCCAGCGGCGAACGCTGGCTGCACAAGCCCGGGCATCGCTGGCGCTTCTGGCGCGGGACAGGGCGTTGAGCGTGCTGCAGCTGCGTCGACGCGAAAGCAAGGGCACGCCGCATGGCTGGCCCGATTCGGTGCATCCGGTGCTGCAGCAGGTCTACGCCGCCCGCGGCGTACTGGAACCGACCCAGGTCGAACACCGGCTGGCGCGCATGCTCTCGCCGCAACTGCTGGGCGGCATGGCCCAGGCGGTCGAACTGCTGGTCGAGGCGATCCGCGGCGACTGGTCGATCCTGGTCGCCGGCGACTACGACTGCGACGGCGCCACCGGCACCGCGGTGGCCGTGCGCGGCCTGCGCCTGCTCGGTGCGCGACGGGTGGATTACGCGATCCCGAACCGCTTCGTGCACGGTTATGGGCTGAGCGCGGCCTTCGTCGCCTCGATGCAGCCCACGCCGCAGCTGATCGTCACGGTCGACAACGGCGTGGCCAGCGTCGCCGGCGTGGCGGCGGCACAGGCGCGCGGCATCAAGGTCATCGTCACCGACCACCACCTGCCCGGCGAGCGGTTGCCGGCGTGTGATGCGATGGTCAATCCGAATCTCACCGGCGACGCGTTCCCCAGCAAGGCGCTGGCAGGTGTCGGGGTGATGTTCTACCTGCTGCTCGCCCTGCGGGCGAAGTTGCACGAGCAGGGCGCTTTCGGCGCGGCGAAACCCGACTTGTCGGCGCTGCTCGACCTGGTCGCCCTGGGCACGGTGGCCGACTTGGTGCCGCTGGATTTCAACAACCGTGTGCTGGTCGAGGCCGGCCTGCAGCGCATGCGCAGCGGCCGCGCCTGCGCCGGCATCGCCGCGCTGGTCGAGGCCGGCAAGCGCAGCCTGGCCACGCTGTGTTCCACCGATCTGGCGTTTGCCGTGGGGCCGCGGCTGAACGCGGCGGGACGGCTGGAAGACATGCGCCTGGGCGTCGCCTGCCTGCTCACGGACGACGTGGCACAGGCGCGCCGTTACGCAGAGCAGCTCGACGCGATCAACCGCGAGCGGCGCGAGCTGCAGGCCTCGATGGTGGCCGAGGCCGAAGTGATGGCGGCGGGCCTGGGGCACGTCGACGCGGTCGGCGTGGCGCTGTACGAGCCGTCGTGGCATGCCGGCGTGGTCGGCCTGGTTGCCTCGAAACTCAAGGAGCGGCTGCACCGTCCGGTGGTCGCCTTCGCCCCGGCGAGCGAAGACGACACCGAAAACCTGCGGGGGTCCTGCCGCTCCATCCCCGGCTTCCACATCCGCGACGCGCTGGCCGTGATCGATGCGCGCCAGCCCGGTCTGATCGAGCGCTTCGGTGGCCACGCAATGGCCGCCGGGCTGAGCCTGAAAACTGCCGATTACCCACGCTTCGCCGCTGCCTTCGATGCGATCGCGCGCGAGCTGATCGAGCCCGAACGCCTGCAGGCAGTGCTGTACACCGATGGCGAGTTGCCCCCCGGCGCCGCCACGCTGGTGCTGGCCCGGCAACTGCGTGCTGCCGGCCCGTGGGGCCAGGCCTTCCCCGAGCCGCTGTTCGACAACCTGTTCGATTGCGCCGGCTGGAAAGTGATGGGCGAGACCCACCTGCGCCTGCAACTGCGCGACCCGCGCGATGGCGCCGTGCACGACGCGGTGATGTTCAACGCCTATGGCGGTCAGCCGCCGCCGTCTCGGCTGCGCACCGCCTACGAGCTGACCATCAATGACTGGCAGGGCCGCGAGGCGCCGCGCCTGCTGCTGCGGCACATCGAGCCTGCCTGATCGGAACTGCATGCCTCCGACTTGCACGCTTTTCACGTCTGTGGGCTCAAACTGGCGTACCCCATCGCAGGAGCACGCCCGTGATCGCACAGATCGAAGGATTGCCTGCCGGCACGCTGGGTTTTCGCGCGCACGGCCAAGTCACTGCGGAAGACTACGAGAACATCGTGGTGCCGGACGTCGAGGCCGCGTTCGCGCTCAATCGCAAGCTGCGCCTGCTCTATGTCACCGCCGACGATTTCACCGGCTTCGACCCCGGCGCCATGTGGAATGACGCAAAACTGGGCGCGCGGCATTTCAGCAGCTGGGACCGCGTGGCGCTGGTCACCGACGTGCCCTGGCTGCGCGGCACCGCTACCGCCTTCAGCTTCGCCATCCCCGCCCAGTTCCGCCTGTTCCATGGCGCCGAGGTCGACGATGCCAAACGCTGGATCACCAGTCCCTGAGCCAGCCTCTGCCCCAGGAGCCCGCTCGCGGGCGATGCTTTCGCTCTCGCCGAGTTCCGATTCAAGAGTATCGCCCGCGAGCGGACTCCTCCGGCAATCGGCCGCCTCCGTACTTGCCAAGCGCCGGCGAATCTGCTCAAGTTGGCACATGCACCCCGTCGCCGCCATCCGCTTGAACTTCGCCGCGCTCTCCGCGCGAGGCATTGTGCTGGCTGGCCACAACAATAACCGCGCGAACAATAACGCCAACCGTTGGCGGGCCCGCGCGTAGCTGCAAGTTCCATCGAATACGCGAAAGAGGCCCGCCCAGTGCGGGCCTTTTTTTGTGCTTTTGGTTTGTGCGCGAATCCGTTCGCGTGGAGCAAAACCCGGCCATCCATGGCCGTGCATTCACTTCTGCACGGGTCCATCCGTGCAGAGCAAACCCGGCCATTCATGGCCGACTCTTCAAAAGAAAGCGGCATCCACCACCAGCAGCCGAGGAAACCCCGCCATGTGTTCGATTTTCGGAATGTTCGACCTGCAGCCGGGCGACGACCTGGCTGCGCTGCGCCGGCAGGCGCTGGAGCTGTCGCAGCGCCAGCGCCATCGCGGTCCGGACTGGAGCGGGGTGTTCGTCGATGCCGGGGTGATCCTGGTGCATGAGCGCCTGGCCATCGTCGACCCGGCCAGCGGCGCGCAGCCGCTGCGCTCGCGCGACGGTGCGCTGGCGGTGAACGGCGAGATCTACAACCACGGCGAGTTGCGTGCGGGCAGCGACTACGGCTTCACCACCGGTTCGGACTGCGAGGTGATCAATGCTCTGTATCGCGAACGCGGCGCCGGGTTCCTGCCCATGCTCAACGGCATCTTCGCGTTCGCGTTGTGGGACGGTGCGGCGCAGCGCTACCTGATCGCGCGCGACCCGATCGGCGTGTGCCCGCTGTACTGGGGCCATGACGCGCAGGGCCGGTTGTGTGTGGCTTCGGAGATGAAGGCACTGGTCGGCGTGTGCGCCGACGTTGCGCCGTTCCCGCCCGGCCATGTGTATGACAGCGCCGGTGGCGGCTTGCAGCGCTATTACGAAAAGCCGTGGCGCGACTACGCCGCCACGCAGGGGCACGAGGTGGCTGCGCCCGTGTTGCGCCAAGCGTTCGAGCAGGCCGTGCATCGCCAGCTGATGACCGACGTGCCGTATGGCGTGCTGCTCTCCGGCGGACTGGATTCCTCGCTGGTCGCTGCCTGCGCCGCCAGGTTCGCCCGCGAGCGCATCGAGGACGGCGACCGCAGCGAGGCTTGGTGGCCGCGCCTGCATTCGTTCGCGATCGGGCTGGAAGGCTCGCCCGACCTGGCCGCCGCGCAGGTCGCCGCCGATGCGCTGGGCACTGTGCACCACGGCTTCGTCTACACCTTCTGGGAAGGGCTGGACGCTCTGCCTGAGGTGATCCGCCACATCGAAACCTACGATGTCACCACCATCCGCGCGGCCACGCCGATGTACCTGCTGGCGCGGCGGATCAAGGCGATGGGGGTGAAGATGGTGCTGTCCGGCGAAGGCAGCGACGAGATCTTCGGCGGCTACCTGTATTTCCACAAGGCGCCGTCCGCCGAAGCCTTCCACGAGGAAACCGTGCGCAAGCTCGACGCGCTGCACAGCTACGACTGCCTGCGCGCGAACAAGGCGATGATGGCCTGGGGCGTGGAGGCGCGCGTGCCGTTCCTCGATCTGGAGTTCATCGACATGGCGATGGGCATGGATGCCGCGCGCAAGATGGCCGGCAACGGCAGGATCGAGAAGCACGTGCTGCGCGAGGCGTTCGACGGCGCCTTGCCGAAGGAGATCCTGTGGCGACAGAAAGAGCAGTTCAGCGACGGCGTCGGCTACGGCTGGATCGACGGGTTGAAAGCGCACGCGGAGCAGGCGGTCAGCGACCGCGAGTTCGCCGCGGCCGCGGCGCGCTATCCGTTCAATACGCCGGCCACCAAGGAAGCGTATTTCTACCGGCGCATCTTCGAGCAGCACTTCCCCGGCGAGGCCTGTGCGGCCACAGTTCCCGGCGGCAAGTCGATCGCCTGCTCGTCGCCAGCAGCGCTGGCGTGGGATCCGGCGTTCGCCAACGCAGCCGACCCCTCGGGCCGGGCGGTGAAGGGGGTGCACGAAAAGGCGCTGGCTTGAACGTTCACGGCAGCACGGTGAGCAGCGAAGCGGCCACGCACCATCCGACGATGGCGAGCGCCGGCCAGCGTGCCCAGGCGAGCAGGGCGAAGGCGCTCAGCGCGACGATGACATCGAGCGGGCGATGCACCGCGCTGGTCCACACCGGGTCATACAACGCGGCGGCGAGCAGGCCGACCACGGCGGCGTTGACGCCGGCCAGCACGCGTGCTGCATCGTTGCGCGCGGCGAGTGCCTGCCAGAACGGCAGCGCGGCGGAAACCAGCAGCAGCCCCGGCAGGAAGATCGCCAGCAGGCAGACCGTGGCGCCGAGCGCGCCGCTGTGTCCGATGCCGATGCGCTCGCCCAGAAATGCCGCGAGGCTGAACATCGGGCCGGGCATCGCCTGGGCGGCACCGTAACCGGCGAGGAAGCTGTTGCCGTCGAGCCAGCCGGGATCGACCACGGTCTGTTTCAGCAAGGGCAGCACCACGTGGCCGCCGCCGAACACCAGCGCACCGGCGCGGTAGAAACCCGCCGTCACCTGGGTCCATGCCGGCGCACCGGACCACGGCAGCAGCGAGATCAGCAGCAACCCGGCGAACACGGCCAGCAGCGCGGCGCCGCCGCGTCGCCCATGCCGCAGCGGCAGGCGCCCATCCGGATGCGCCGTCACCGAGCGGCACAGCCACGGACCCAGCAGCGCTCCCAGCGCAACCACGAACAGTTGCATCCACGCGTTGCCGCCGATCGTGACCAGCAGGGCGGCGAGCGCGGCGAGCAGCAGGCGCGGCAGGTCCGGCGTGAGCCGGCGCGCCATGCCGAGCAGGCCTTGGGCGACCACCGCCACGGCAACCAGCTTCAGGCCATGGATCACCGCCTGACCAGGTGCGCCGGACAGATGCGTGCTCAGCACGGCGAAGGCAAACATCAGCAAGGCCGAAGGCAGCGTGAAGCCGACGAAAGCCGCCACGCCGCCCCAGCCGCCGGCCCGCAGCAAGCCGATGGAAAAGCCCAGCTGGCTGCTCGCCGGCCCCGGCAGGAACTGGCACAACGCCAGCATCTGGCCGAAACGCTCGTCGTCCAGCCAGCGCCGTCGCTCGACGAATTCGCGATGGAAATAGCCCAGGTGGGCGATCGGCCCGCCGAACGAGGACATGCCCAGCCGCAGGAAGACGGCCAGTACCTCCCGGACAGAGCCTGCGGGCGCGGACGCGTTGCTCATGCGCAATCGAACAACGCCATGAAACCGAAATCCATGTGCAACTGCATGTGGCAGTGGAGCAATGACAACCCGCGCTGGTCGGCGGTGAAATCGACATCCATGCTCTGGTAGCCGCCCAGCATCGCGACATCCTTGATCACGCCGGCGACGGGTTGGCCGGCGATGCGGGTGATCTCGAAGCTGTGCCGATGCAGGTGCATCGGGTGGATGTCGTCGCTGGCGTTGTGCATGCGCAGCCGGTAGCGCTTGCCGTATCGCAGCCGGAAAGTCGGCTGCATCGAGTGCATGTCGAACGGCTGGCCGTTGATCGTCCACTGGTTGAAGCCGTGGAGGGCGGCGTTGCGCTTGGCGAAAGTCAGTTCGATGGTCTCGTCGGGAGTGGCCGGCGGTGGCGCATCCGGCGAGGCGAAACGGCGGTAGTCCCACTGGAACCGCGGCGGCTTGATCCACTGCGGCTTGCCGCCGTGGCCGGCGTATTCGACCACGATGCCCATGCCGCGCGTGCGGTCGTCATCGGCGAGGTCGCCGAGTATCCACACGCCCGGATGGGTCATCTCGACGATGGCCGAAATGCGCTCGGCAGTGCCCAGCCACAGCACCGGTACCGTTGCCGGGTGCGGCACCGGGTTGCCGTCCAGCGCCAGCACCGTGAACGCGTGGCCGGGCAGGGCCAGGCTGCGGATCTCGGTGGCGCTGCCATTGATGATGTGCAGCAGCACGCGCTCGCCGGCACGCACGCGGATCGGCTCGCCGTGGCCGAGCATGCGGCCGTTGATCGAGAACGACTGGTAGCCGACCTCATACCCGTGCGGCGCGCCAGCGGCCAGCGAGGCCTTCATCGCCGTTTCGCCGCGCTGCTGCAAGGCCGCGTCGCATCTGTCCGGCCACAGGAAATCCATCGCCATGTCGCCGCCCTTGCTGAAGAACGGATCGAACTCCTTCAGGGTCAGGAACACCTCGCGGTCCCAGGCCCCGGACTCGTGCGGTGGCTCGATGTACACGGGGCCGACCAGGCCGCCGTACTGGCCGAGGTCGAGATCGTCGCCGGCGCGCGCATGCGTGTGATAGAAGCGCAGCCCCGCCGGCCCGGGCACGAAGCCGATCCGGCGCATGCCGTGGGCCGGGATGTAAGGCGTGCCTTCTTCGGCGGCGCCATCCACCGCGGCAGGCAGCGTTTGCCCGTGCCAGTGCAGTTGCTCGGGCGTGTCGGTGTCGTTGTGGATGTCCACCAGCACCGGTCGACCCTGCTTCAGCCGCAACAGCGGCCCGGGGAACTGGCCGTTGTAGGTACGCGTGGACACGACGTGGTCGGGTGCCAGCTCCACCAGGCCGCGGCCGATGCGCAGCGTGTGGTCGGCGGGATCCTGCGACGACATCGTCGGTGCGCCGCCGGCCTGGAGCAACCCGGGCACGGCGCCGGCCAGGGTCAGGCCACCCAGTTTCAGGAACTCTCGGCGGTCGACCGGCATGGCCAGCTCCGTTCGGGGGCAACCGTGGCCAGTGTAGTGCGCCGGGCCGCGAAGGCAGCGCCACCTCTGGTATTCTTGCGTGCTTGCCTCCCACCAAGATTTCACGATGATCGAGACCAATCCCGTCCATGCGCAGATCGACGACCTTCGCGGCCGCGTCGAAGCGCTTAGGGGGTATCTTTGACTACGCCACCAAGCGCGAGCGCCTCGAAGAAGTAACCCGCGAACTGGAGAGCCCCACCGTGTGGGACGACCCGGCCAACGCGCAGGAGCTGGGCCGCGAACGCGCCCGATTGCACACCATCGTCCACGGCATCGACACGCTCACTGCCGGTCTGGACGACGCCGGCGACCTGCTGGAGCTGGCCGTCGCCGACGGCGATGACGACACCGCGCAGTCGGTGATCGACGACCTGGCCAAACTGGAGTCGCAGGTGGGCAAGCTGGAGTTCCAGCGCATGTTCTCCGGCAAGATGGACGCGATGAACGCGTTCGTCGACATCCAGGCAGGCGCCGGCGGCACCGAGGCGCAGGACTGGGCCGAAATGCTGCTGCGCATGTACCTGCGCTGGTGCGAGCACCGCGGCTGGAAGGCCGAGCTGATGGAAGTCAGCGGCGGCGACGTGGCCGGCATCAAGTCCGCCACTTTCCGCGTCGAGGGCGACTATGCCTACGGCTGGCTGAAGACCGAGATCGGCGTGCACCGGCTGGTGCGCAAGAGTCCGTTCGATTCGGACAACCGCCGGCACACCAGTTTCACCTCGGTGTTCGTTTCGCCGGAAGTGGACGACAGCATCGAGATCGACATCAATCCCGCCGACCTGAAGACCGACGTGTACCGTTCGTCGGGCGCCGGCGGCCAGCACGTCAACAAGACCGAGTCGGCGGTGCGCATCACCCACGTGCCCACCAACACCATCGTGGCCTGCCAGACCGAGCGCAGCCAGCACGCCAACCGCGACCGCGCGATGAAGATGCTGGCGGCCAAGCTGTACGAACTGGAAGTGCAGAAGCGCAATGCCGAGCGGGATGCGCTGGAAGCCACCAAGTCCGATATCGGCTGGGGCAGCCAGATCCGCAATTACGTGCTGGACCAGAGCCGCATCAAGGACCTGCGCACCGGCATCGAGCGTTCGGATACGCAGAAGGTGCTCGACGGCGACCTCGACGAGTTCATCGAAGCGAGTCTGAAATCCGGCCTCGAAGCCGGCGCCAAGCGCATCGACGCCTGACGCCGATTCCCTTCCACCGCCCGTTGACGAGGTGACCCGCATGACCAGCAAGAAGATCTGCGCAATCCTGATCGCCTTCACCGCGCTGACGGCGTTCGGCGCGGCGGCGCAGTCGCCCCAGGGCAGCGCCGGGCAGGGCATCAAGCAGGACGCCAAGGCGGTCGGCCATGGTGTCGCCGACGGCGCCCGCGATGTCGGCCATGCGACCAGGCATGTAGCAAAGAAGATCGGGCACGGCGCCAAGGAGGCCGGCACCGGCATCGGCCATGGCGCGAAAAAGGCGGGCATCGCCATCGGCCACGGTGCGCGGGAAGGCTGGGATGCCACCAAGCGCGGCGTCAAGCAGATTTTCGACAAGGGCAATTGATCGCCGCTCCATCCACAGAAATTCGCCGCCCAGCGCGCTGGCGGCCACGGAACCATCCATGAGCGAAGTCACCGATACCCTTCCCGTCGACGAGAACAAGCTGATCGCCGAGCGCCGCGAGAAACTCAAGGCGTTGCGCGGGCAGGGCATCGCGTTCCCGAACGACTTCAAGGTCGACAGCTTCGCTGGCGACCTGCAGGACGAGTTCGCCGACAAGGACGTGCACACGGCCGAAGCCGTCGAGGCGGCCGCACGGCGGGTGAAGATGGCCGGGCGCATCGTGCTCAAGCGCGTGCAGGGCAAGGTCAGTTTCGTGCAGCTGCAGGATTTCAGCGGGCGCATCCAGCTGTTCATCCACCAGGGCACGCTGGGCGACACCTATGAGGCGTTCAAGGGCTGGGACATGGGCGACATCGTGGGTGCCGAAGGCACGCTGATGCGCACGAAGACCGGCGAGCTTTCCGTGCGCGTGGACCGGCTGCGCCTGCTGACCAAGAGCCTGCGTCCGCTGCCCGACAAGCACCACGGCATGGCCGACGTGGAGCAGCGCTACCGTCAGCGCTACGTCGACCTGATCGTCACCGAGGAAGCGCGCCGCACCTTCATGCTGCGCTCGCGCATCATCGGCTACATGCGCCAATGGCTGGAATCGCCGTCGCGCCGCTTCATGGAAGTGGAGACGCCGATGATGCACGTGATCCCCGGCGGCGCCACCGCCAGGCCGTTCGTCACCCATCACAACGCGCTGGACCTGGATCTCTATCTGCGCGTGGCACCGGAGCTGTACCTCAAGCGCCTGGTCGTCGGCGGCTTCGACCGCGTCTACGAGATCAACCGCAACTTCCGCAACGAGGGTGTGTCCACCCGGCACAACCCCGAATTCACCATGCTGGAGCTGTACCAGGCCTACGCCAGCTATCACGAAATCATGGACCTCACCGAGGCGGTGATCCGCGACACCGCGCAGGCCGTGCTGGGCACCACGCAGCTGGAGTGGGACGGCGCGGCCATCGACGTGGGGCCGGCATTCCGTCGCTGGCGCATGGAAGACGCGGTGCTGGAATACAACCCGCAGATCAAGCGCGAGGAACTGCGCAATCGCGAGGCGCTGGCCGCGCATGCGCAGCGTCTCGGCGTACAGGTCAAGCCTGGCTACGGTTGGGGCAAGCTGCTGCTCGAGATCTTCGAGAAGACCGTCGAGCACAGCCTGATCCAGCCGACCTTCATCACCGCCCACCCGGTCGAGGTGTCACCGCTGGCGCGCGAGAGCGACACCGACAAGGGCATCACCGACCGCTTCGAGTTGTTCGTGGGCGGCAAGGAAATCGCCAATGGGTTCTCCGAGTTGAACGACCCGGAAGACCAGGCCGCGCGCTTCCAGGCCCAGGTCGACGCCAAGGACGCCGGCGACGACGAAGCCATGCATTTCGACGCCGACTACATCCGCGCGCTGGAAGTGGGCCTGCCGCCCACCGGCGGCCTCGGCATCGGCATCGACCGCCTGGTGATGCTGCTGACCGGTGCGTCCTCGATCCGCGACGTGCTGCTGTTCCCGTACATGCGGCCGGAAGCATGAGCATCGACGCCCCCGCCCTGCAGGACCTGGCCGCGCCCGACGGCGTGTGCTACGGCTGCGGCAGTGCCCATCCGCACGGGCTGCACATCAAGAGCCACTGGCACGAGGACGGCGTGCACGTAGTCAGCACGCACCTGCCGGGCGCGGACTTCCACGGCTGGCCGGGGCTGGTCTACGGCGGGCTGATCGCGATGCTGGTGGATTGCCATTCCAACTGGACGGCCATGGCCTACCACTACCGCGCCGAGCACCGCGCGCCGGACAGCAAGCCGCGCATCGACTGCGTCACCGGCAGCCTCGGCATCAGGTTCCTCAAGCCCACCCCGATGGACGTGCCGCTGACGCTGAAGGCGCGCGTCGAGGGCGAGGTCGGGCGCAAGACCCGCGTGCTGTGCGAGGTCTACGCGGGCGAGGTGCTCACCGCGCTGGGCGATTCGATTTTCGTGCGGGTCGACACCGCGCAACTGGCCGAAGCCGCGCGCAACGCGTGAACCGGACTCGCGCCCCATCCCACCAGGAGACTTGATCATGTGGTTTGCCATCATCGGAACGGACGTTGCCGACTCGCTGGAGAAGCGCAAGGGCGCGCGACCGGCACACATGGCGCGACTGCAGGCGCTGCTGGACGAGGGCCGCCTGTTCGTGGCCGGCGCGTTCCCGGCGATCGAGTCCGAAGATCCGGGTCCGGCCGGCTTCAGCGGCAGCCTGATCCTGGCCGAGTTCCCGTCGTTGGCGGACGCCCGCGCCTGGGCCGACGCCGACCCCTACGTGGCGGCCGGCGTCTACGCCGAGGTGCAGATCAAGCCGTTCCGCAAGGCCTTGCCGGCGTGAGCGAGCCGATGATCGAGCAGATCCGCCAGCGCCTGACCCAGGCCCTGGCGCCGACCGAGCTGGAAATCGTCGACGAAGGCCACCTGCACGCCGGGCATGCGGGCGAGGGCAAGGGCCATTTCCACGTGCGCATCGCCAGCCCCGCGTTTGCCGGGCTGTTGCCGATTCGCCGACACCGGATGGTCTATGCAGCGCTGCAGGGATTGATGGACAACGGGATTCATGCTGTTTCCATTGACGCCCTTGAAAAATAATATTTATCAGTGATTTGCACCATATTTCCAATCCTGAACCTTACGTGTGCGCGCATTGCAGCAGGCTCCCGCGTTTGGCACAGTGCCCTGTCGCCCGGCTGCACCAGCCGTCGCACCCAACCGTTGAACACCGCATGCGCCTGAGCACCATCAAACTCGCCGGTTTCAAGTCCTTCGTGGACCCGACCACCCTGCATCTGCCGAGCAACATGATCGGCGTGGTCGGCCCCAACGGCTGCGGCAAATCCAACATCATCGACGCGATCCGCTGGGTGATGGGCGAGAGCGCGGCCAGCCGACTGCGCGGCGATTCGCTGACCGACGTGATCTTCTCCGGCTCCAACACGCGCAAGCCGGTGGGGCAGGCCACCGTCGAACTGATCTTCGACAATGCCGACGGTTCGGTGCAGGGCGAGTACGGGCAATATGCCGAGATCTCGGTGAAGCGCCAGGTCACCCGCGACGGCCAGTCCTCCTACTATCTCAACGGCGCGCGCTGCCGCCGGCGCGACATCACCGACCTGTTCCTCGGCACCGGCCTGGGCCCGCGCAGCTACTCGATCATCGAACAGGGCATGATCAGCCAGATCGTCGAGGCGCACCCGGACGAACTGCGCACGCATCTGGAAGAAGCCGCCGGCATCTCCAAGTACAAGGAGCGCCGCAAGGAGACCGAGAGCCGCATCAAGGCCACTCGCGAGAATCTCGACCGCGTGCGCGACGTGCGCGACGAGGTGGACAAGCAGCTCGAACACCTGAACCGCCAGGCCCGCGCCGCCGAGCGCTGGAAGGCCCTGAAGGAAGAGCAGACGCGCAAGGAAGCCGAATTGCGCGCGCTCGAATACCGCAGCCTCAAGAGCCAGCACGACGGCGAAGGCGCCGGCCTGTCCGCCGCCGAGATCGAGATCGAGAAGCAGCTGGCCGGCCAGCGCGAGATCGAGGCGCAGATCGAAGCCATGCGCGAACGCCACACCGACGCCAGCGAGCACCTGAACGCGGTGCAGGCCGACGTGTACAAGGTCGGCGCCGAGATCGCTCGTGTCGAGCAGCAGGTGCGCCACAACAAGGAAAGCGCCGAACGTCTGCAGCGTGCCCACGCCGACAGCGAGCGCGAGCATGCGGAACTGGCCGCGCACATCGCCACCGACCGCGAACAGATCGAAGCCCTGCGCATGGCGCTGGCCGAGGGTGAGCCGAAGCTCGAAGCCCTGCAGCAGATGCAGGAGGACACCGCCGAAGCCCAGCGCAGCACCGAGGCCAAGCTGGCCGACTGGCAGCAACGCTGGGACAGCCACACCCGCAACGCCGGCGAATCCAACCGCGCCGCCGAAGTGGAGCGCACCAAGCTCAATTACCTCGACCGCCAGGGCATCGACCTGGCGCGTCGCCGTGAAGCGCTGGAAGCCGAACAAAAAGCCACCGACCTGGCTGCGCTGGCCGCCGCCGGCGAGCAACTGCACGGCGAGCACGATGCCCAGCGCGAGCGCGTGGAAACCCTGGGCAGCGTGCTCGATCAGCACAAGTCCAACCACGAGAAGCTGCAGGAAGAAGAGCGCCAGGTGCAGTCCGCGTTGAACGAGGCGCGCCAGCAACTGCAGGCCGCCCGCGGCCGGCAGGCTTCGCTCGAAGCGCTGCAGCACGCCGCGCTCGGTCAGGAAGAGAACGCCGCCAGCGGTTGGCTGGCTCGTCTGGGCTTGAACAGGTCGCGCCGCCTCGGCGAGTCGCTGCAGGTCGAGAACGGCTGGGAAACCGCCGTCGAAACCGCGTTGAGCGGCTTCCTCGACAGCGTGCTGGTCGACGGTTCACACGCGCTGGCCGCCGAGTTTGAGGGCATCGACAACGCCGACATCGCCTTGCTCGATGCTGCCGACGGAGGAGCCGGCACCGCCGGCACGCTGGCGGCGCACGTGCGTGGCCCGGCGGCGGCGCTGGCCATTCTCGGCCACGTGCTGACCGCCGAATCGCTGGCCGACGCGCACCGGCAGGTCGGCTCGCTGTCGGCACTGGCGCCGTACCAGTCGGTGATGACGCGCAGCGGCGAATGGCTGGGCCCGGGCTGGGCGCGCGTGCGCCGCGCACAGGGCAGTCAGGTCGGCGTGCTGGCGCGCGAGCGCGAGCTGCGCACGCTGGCCGAGCAGATCGCCACGCTGGAAGCGCAACTGGAAGAAGCCGGCGAGCGGCTCGACGCCCTGCGCACCAACAAGTTCGAGACCGAGCGCGCGCGCGACGACGCGCAGCGCGAGTTGTACAACGCGCACCGGCGCCAGTCCGAACTGGCCGGCCAGTTGCAGAGCCATCGCGGCAAGCTGGAAACCGCCCGCGCCCGCACCGAGAAGGTCAACGGCGAACTGGGCGAGCTGGCCGCCCAGCTCGACGAACTGCAGAGCCAGACCCGCGAGGCGCGTGCCCGGCTGGACGAATCGGTCGGTCTGATGGGCGACCTGGAAGACCAGCGCCGCGAGCTGGAGAACGAACGCCGCGGCCTGCTCGAAGCCCGCGAGGAAGCACGCATGAATGCGCGCGAGGCAGCCGATCAATCCCATGCGCTCGCGTTGTCGCTGGAATCCAGGCGCTCGTCACTCAACTCGCTGGAACAGTCGCTGGGCCGCATGGACGCCCAGTTGCGCCAGATCGAGGCACGCCGCAGCGAGATCGCCGAACAGCTCGCCGCCGGCTCCGACCCGATCGCCGAGCTGGAGGCCGAACGCCAGGCCTACCTCGACCAGCGCCTGCTGGTCGACAAGCAACTGGTGGAAGCACGCCGCGCGCTGGAAGATTGCGACCTCGAATTCCGCAAGCTCGAACAGCAGCGCCACCTGGCCGAGCAGGGCCTGGCCAGCCTGCGCGAAGGCCTCTCGGAGAAGCGTCTCGCCGCACAGGCGCTGCAACTGCGCGCCGAACAGTTGGCCGAGGCCATCGCCGCCTCCGGCCTCGAACTGGAGACCCTGCTGGCCGAGCTGGCCGACGATATCGACGCCGGCCAGTGGCGGTCACAGCTCGCCGACATCGGCCAGAAAATCGCGAGGATCGAACCGGTCAACCTGGCCGCGATCCAGGAACACGCCGAGCAGAGCGAGCGCAAGACCTACCTCGACAACCAGCTCGCCGACCTCTCCAGTGCGATGGAAACGCTGGAAGGCGCGATCAAGAAGATCGATCGCGAGACCCGCCAGCGCTTCAAGGAAACCTTCGACAAGGTCAACGCCGGCGTGCAGGAGCTTTTCCCGCGCCTGTTCGGCGGCGGCCATGCCTACCTGGAGCTCACCGGCGACGACCTGCTCAACACCGGCGTGACGATCATGGCGCGCCCGCCAGGCAAGCGCCCGTCCAACATCTCGCTGCTGTCCGGCGGCGAGAAGGCGCTGACCGCGGTGTCGCTGGTGTTCGCCATCTTCGGCCTCAACCCCGCGCCGTTCTGCCTGCTCGACGAGGTCGACGCGCCGCTGGACGAGGCCAACGTCGGCCGCTTCTCCAGTCTGGTGAACGAGATGAGCGAGCACGTGCAATTCATCTTCATCAGCCACAACAAGGCCACCATGGAAGCCGCCACCCAGCTGTGCGGCGTGACCATGCGCGAGCCCGGCGTGTCGCGTCTGGTGCAGGTCGACCTGGCTGAAGCGACTAAACTGGCGGGAGCTGCCTGAAGGAACCGATGATGACCGTGCAACCCTTGCTTGCCTTTGCGTGGAACGCCGCCGTCGGCATTCCGATGCTGATCGTGGGACTGGTCGTGCTGGCGCTGATCTGGCTGTTCGGCCAGCCGCGGAAAGAGCAGGGCAAGCGCAGGGCTGCGGGTGACGCGCACACGCACGGACACGCGCGGCGCGAGCCCACCATGGGCGGTTCCAGCCTGGCCGACAACCCGGCCTTCAGCCTGGGCGACACCGCGGCGACACCGCAGCAAGGCGAGCTCGATGTCGGCCTGCGGGAGGAGCTGGAGCGCCTCGGCGCCACGCTCTCCGGCGAACGCCATGCGGCCAAGCCGGCCGAACGCCTGACCGAGCGCCTGGCCGGCCACGCCGCCTCGATCGTGGATGCCTTGCGCGCGCCCGCCGAACCCGCCGCCGATCCGCCCGCCGCCGCGCCGGTGCCGCCGCCTGCCGCCAAGCCGGCGCCGCGCTCGGAGCTGGGTCGGCGCCCGGCCGACACGCCGGTGGAGCGCATCGTCACCTTGTTCGTGGTGGCGCGCGACGGCGCGCGTTTCAACGGGCCGGATCTGGTCGTCGCCACCGAAAAGGCCGGGCTGGAATTCGGCGACATGGGCATCTATCACCGTCTGGTGGACGGCAAGCGCGAACTCGGCCCCATCTTCAGCGTCGCCAACATGCTCAAGCCCGGCAATTTCGACCTGGCCCGACTGGACGCGCTGCAGACCCCCGGCGTCAGTTTCTTCATGACCTTGCCCGGGCCGGTTCCCGCGCTCGACGCCTGGGACGCCATGCTGCCCACCGCGCAGCGACTGGCCGAACTGCTCGACGGCCAGGTACTGGATGAGGAGCGCAATGCGCTCGGTCGACAGGGCATCGCGCACATCCGCGACCAGCTGCGTGGCTGGGACCGCGACCACGAGGGTGACGAGATCATCTTCGGTCGCTGAATCGCCGCGCGGGAGCGGGAGCCATGACGATTGCCTTGCGCTGGAAGATCGCCGCCGCTGTCGCCGCCCTCATCGTGGCGATCCTGGGTTTCAACGGAGTGTCGCGTTTGCTCGCCGCCCGCCACGCCGACGAGCTGACCCAGGAAGCCGAACGCGCCGCCGCGCTGCAGGCCGAACAAGCCCGCGCCGGTGCGCGCCAGCGCCACGACGAACTGGCGCGTGACCTGCGCCAGCGTCGCGAGGAGCTGGCCAGCAATTACCGCCAGGTCGCCGACCAGGCGCGCGAATACCAGGCCCGCCGCGCCGTGCAATTGCAGCGCCAGCAGCAGGAGGCACAGCGCATCGCCGCCAGTTATCAGCTGGATGCCAACCAGCAATGCGCCAACGGCATCGTGATCAACCGCCGCGGCTCCAGCTTCACCCAGGCCCGCGGCCGCGACGGCGGGCCGATCCGTTGTCAGGGCGCCAAGGCCGCCGAACCGCTGCGCTGACGCCGGATCACCCCTCGTTGACCGGCGCTGCGGATACTCGATTCGCCGGCAGCGTCGTTCGCTGGCGTATCCCGAATCCCGGAGTGGCATGGCCGCGCCCACGAACACCCCCGACCCACGCCCGGCCACCCGTGCCATGGGCCTGGTCTACGTCAATGACACCCGGCCCGGCCTGCATCGGGTTCGCCATGGCCGGGGTTTCAGCTATCGCGACGCGGCGGGTCGCACGGTGCGTGATCGCGAGGAGCTCTCGCGCATCCGCGCGCTGGCGATCCCGCCGGCCTATACCGACGTCTGGATCTGCGCCGACCCACGCGGCCACCTGCAGGCCACCGGTCGCGATGCGCGCGGGCGCAAGCAGTACCGCTATCACCCGCGCTGGCGCAGCTATCGCGACCGCGGCAAGTTCGACCGCGTCGTGGCGTTCGGCGAAAGACTGCCCGCACTGCGCCGGCGCGCAGGCCGCGATCTCGCCCGCGACGGCCTGCCGCGCGAGAAGCTGCTGGCCTTGCTCGTACGCCTGCTGGACGAGACGCTGATCCGCGTCGGCAACGACTGCTACACCCGCGACAACCGCAGTTATGGCCTTACCACCCTGCGCACGCGTCACGTACGAGCGCAGCGCGGGCGATTGCGCTTCACCTTCCGCGGCAAAAGCGGCCAGGAACAGGAGGTGGAACTGGACGACCGCCGATTGGTGCGCATCGTGCGTCGCGTGCAGCAGTTGCCCGGGCAACGCCTGTTCCAGTACATCGACGATGACGGCAGGCGGCAACCGGTCGATTCGGACATGGTCAACGAGTACCTGCGGGCGGCCTGCAGCGACGGCGACGAACACGAATTCAGCGCCAAGGACTTCCGCACCTGGGGCGGCACCGTGCACGCGGCGCGCATCCTGGCCTGCACGCCGCGGCCTGCGAAGGGCGGCGAACGGGCTTGCCGACGCGTGCTGGCCGACGCGATCGCCCAGGTCGCGGCGCTGCTCGGCAATACCGTGGCCGTGTGCCGTGGCTCCTACATCCATCCGCGCGTGCTCACGGGCTGGACGGATGGCAGCCTGCAACGCGCGATCGCCCCGTTTGCCGCGCATCCGCGACGGCTGGAGAGGGCGTTGCTGCGTTTCCTGCGCCGAGGGGTTGTGACCAGGCAGTCGCGCAAGTGACTGGTTCGCGTGAGCGATCCGGGCAGGTGGCGGGTCCGCGACAGCAGAAAGCCGCAGGACGTGGTTTTCTTCACAGGTTCTGACGGCTCAGTTCCGCCCGGCAAGTCCCGCCAGCGCCAGCGCCACCGCGTGCAGGTCGGCGACGAGTTCGCGATAGGCCTGCTGGCGGCGTTCCTCGTGGGGCATGCGCAGCACGGCCGACGGATGCCAGGTGGCGAGTCCGCGCGAGTCCTCACCAAGTTGGTGCCACTGACCGCGCTCCCGGCTGATGCGGAAGGCGCTGCCGAACAGTGTCTGCGCCGCCATCGCGCCCAGGCCCACGACCACCCGCGGCTGCACCCGATCGAGTTCCGCCGCGAGCCACTGCCGGCAGGCGGCCTGTTCGGCAGCATTCGCGCGCTTGTGCAGGCGCGCCTTGCCGCGCAGTTCGTACTTGAAATGCTTGACGGTGTTGGTGAGATAGAGCGTCTTGCGGTCCAGTCCCGCCTCGGCCATGGCGCGGTCCAGCAGGCTGCCGGCCGGACCGACGAACGGCTCGCCGGCGAGGTCCTCCTGTGCGCCCGGCTGCTCGCCGATCAGCACTGCCGCCGCATGCGCCGGGCCATGGCCGAACACGGTCCGGGTGGCGCGGCGCCATAACGGGCAGTCCCGGCATTCCGCCGCCTCGCGACGCAGCCGGGCCAGACTGCCTTCGCGCACGCGATCCACCGGTTTGGCCAGGGGAATCATCACCTTGGCGAGGCGTCAGCGGAATGCGCCCAACAGCCACAGCACAAGCACGATCAGCAGGATGACGCCGATGCCACCCATCGGGCGATAGCCCCACGAACGGCTGTATCCCCAGGTCGGCAGCGCGCCGATCAAAAGGATGACGAGAATGATGACCACCAGCAGTGAGATCGACATGTTCGGATTCCTTTGCATGTGGGGTTGCGGGCATCGCGGACGGGTATCACGCGACGCCAGCACCTTCGCAGCGAGTCGGTGCAAGAGCCGTCAACGGTCTGTCGTGACGGCGGGACGAAATGTGATTCCCATTCGAGAGGAAATCCCGGAGCCGTCATTCCGGCGAAGGCAGGCATCGCGGTTGGCTCGGACCGTGCGATTCCTGCCTTCGCCGGAATGGCGATCGCGAGGGGTCACGCCGCGCTCACGGCAATCGCACGCGGCGTGCATGTGCCAGCGGCAATACTGCGGATTTCCGTTCCCGGAGTTCTCCCATGTCCGTCAACCTCACCGGCCGCCGCATCGCCATCCTCGCCACCGACGGCTTCGAGCAGAGTGAACTGACCGAACCGAAACGCCTGCTCGAACAAGCCGGTGCGCAGACCGACGTGATCGCACCCGGCGACGCCGATGAAATCAAGGGCTGGAGCGACGGCAACTGGGGCAAGGCGGTGGCCGTGGATGTGCCGCTGGTCGAGGCCAGGGCGGAAAACTACGACGCGCTGGTGTTGCCCGGCGGCGTGATGAATCCCGACAAGCTGCGGCTGGTGCCGGCGGTAATCTCGCTGATCAAGGCCTTCGACGATGGCGGCAAACCGGTGGCGGCGATCTGCCACGGCCCCTGGACGCTGATCGACGCCGGCCTGGTGAAGAACCGCCAGGTCACCTCATGGCCGTCGCTGCGCACCGACCTGGAAAATGCGGGCGCGCACTGGCAGGACAGCGAGGTGGTGCGCGACGGCCAGCTGATCACCAGCCGTCGCCCGGGCGACATCCCCGCCTTCGCCAATGCGATCATCGACGCGCTCGGCGCCACTCTGTGACGTCCACGCAGGGCGGGCACTGCCCGCCGGCTCTTCGCGATGTTCGTCGCCCCGCACGGCGGGCGGCCATCCTCAGCCGAGCTTGTCCATCACCTCGTCGAGGTTCTGGCGCAGTCCGTCGATGCCTTCCCACGGATCGCTGCGCAGCCGCGCCAGCCGCTTCGGCGCGGAATGAATGTCGAAGTCGTGGCCGCTTTTCAGCTTGCCCAGTTCGGTCCAGCGCAGCGGCATCGCCACCGGCGCGCCCGGTCGCGCGCGCAGCGAGTAGGAGGCCACGCTGGTGGCGCCGCGGCTGTTGCGCAGGTAGTCGACGTAGATAAGGCCGCCGCGCCGCGCCTTGCTGGCGGTGGCGATGAACTCCAGCGGGTGCGCCTGCGCCAGCGAACTGGCGAACGCCTGCGCGAAACCCTTCACCTGCGACCACGGGCAGCCCGGATTCAACGGCAGCACCACGTGCAGGCCCTTGCCGCCGGTGCAGCGCAGGAATGACTCCAGCCCCATTTGCGTCAGCAGCTTGCGCACCAGCCGCGCCGCGGCCACCACGCGATCCCATGCCACGTCCTCGCCGGGGTCGAGGTCGAATACCACGCGGTCGGCCTTGTCCGGCTGCTTGACGGTGGCGCCCCAGGGGTGGAACTCCAGCACGCCGAACTGCACCAGCTCGATCACCGAACTGGCGTCGCGCGGGTAGATGTAGCTGGCCTGCGCGCCGGATTCTTCCTTCAGCTTGGCGCTGCCCACGTGCTTCAGTCCCTGGATCATGTGTTTCTGGAAGAAGCAGGCCTTCTCGGTGCCTTCCGGGCAGCGGATCACCGAAGTCGGGCGGTCCACCACGCCGGGCAGGAACCAGTCCATCACGCTGGCGTAGTAGTCGGCCACCTCCTGCTTGGTGATGCCGTCCTCCGGATACACCACGCGGTCGGGGTGGCTGATGGTGATGGCGGGGGTGTTGTCCGCGGATTTGCCACGCCGTGCGCGCGACCCGGCGGCGGGAGGGGAGGGCGCGCGCTCGCTGTCGGTCAGGTCGGCGGCGGTCTTGTCGGTACGCATGGTCTTCAGGCTCGGTTGGCGCAGCAGGTTCTTGTTGCCGATGCCGCGGTAGTACACCTCGGCCACGGCGCGGGGTTCGACCCAGTGCGCGTCGCGCAGCAAGGGGTCGATCGCGGCGAGTTTCACGGTGGGCTTCCGGCTGCCCTTGTCGGCAAGGGTCTGCCCCAGTTGCCGCAATTGCTCGTCGCTGAAGCCGGTGCCGACGCGGCCCACGTACACCCAGCCATCCTTCACCGACGCGTCGGGTTTGGCCAGCAGCAGCGAGCCGAAGCCGCTGCGGCTGCCCTTGGGCGGGGTATAGCCGACCACGGCGAACTCGTCGCTTTCCAGCCGCTTGATCTTCAGCCAGTCGTCGCCGCGGCCGGGGCGGTAGGCCGATTCGATCCGCTTGGAGACGATGCCTTCCAGCTGCTGCTCGGTCGCCATGCGGAACGCGCCTTCGCCGTTGCCGACCGCGTGGGTGCTGAAGGCCAGGTGTTTCGGCGCGTGGGCCAGCAACTGCTGCAGCAGCTCCTTGCGTTCGAGCAGGCCCACCCGCGACAGGTCGCTGCCTTCGAGGTAGGGCAGGTCGAACAGCATGTAGACCAGCGGCAGCTGCGCCTCGCCGGACAGCGTGGCCTGCAGGCCGTTGAAGTCGCTGCGCCCGCGCGCATCGAGCGCGATCAGTTCGCCGTCGAGCCGGGCGGATTGCAGGCCCAATGATTCCAGCGACTGCACGATGTCGGGCAAGCGGTCGTTCCAGGCCAGCGCGTTGCGCGACCACAGCTTCACCTCGCCTCCGGCAATCGCGGCGAGGATGCGGTAGCCGTCCCACTTCACCTCGTGCAGCCACTGCTCGCCCTCGGGCGGGAACTCGCGCAGGCGCGCCAGCTCTGGCTTGAAGAACTCCGCGCTGGGCGATGCCTTGCGCGCGCCTTCGAGCGCGGCGGCGGCCTTGGCCAGGCGCACCCGCGGCACTTTCTTTCCCTTGGGCACGGCTTTCCTGCGTGCGGTGGATTTCTTCGCGGCCGCGCGGGTGGCCGGCGTTTTCGCCGCGGCGCGCGTGCTGCGGGTCATCTTCGCATCGAGCAGGTCGTCGGCTTCCACGTCGCCGGCGAACGCATCCTTGGCCTTGATCAGGAACCACGCGGGCTGCCGCTCCTTGCGGCCGCTGCGTACCAGGTGCCAGCCGCCCTTGAGGCGCTTGCCGAACAGTTCGAAACGCAGGTGGCCCTTCAGCCATTGCGCCTCGGGGTCGCCCTCGGTGGTCCACACGCCGAGGTCGAACTGGTCGACGTGGCCCTTGCCGTAGCCGTGCTCGATGTCGCCCTCGAAACCGGCGTAGGACAGCGGGTGGTCTTCCACCTCGACCGCCAGGCGCTTCACGTCCGGGTCGTAGCTCGGTCCCTTCGGCACGGCCCAGCTTTTCAGCACGTCGCCCATCTGCAGGCGGAAATCGAAATGCCGGCGGCTGGCGTGGTGCAACTGCACCACGAAGATGGCGCGACCTTCGCTGCCGCCGACCGCGTTGTCGGCGGGCTCGCGCGTTTTCGAGAAATCACGCTTGCGCTGGTAGTCCCGCAGGCTGGCCACGACCGCTCAGCCGGTGGGCCCGCCCATCACCGGCAGGATCGCGCCGGAGATGTAGCTGGCGCACGAGGGCGCGGCAAGGAACACGTAGGCGGGCGCCAGCTCTTCCGGCTGCGCCGGCCGGCCCATCGGGTTGGACTTGCCGAACTCGCTCACCTTCTGCGCCGACTGGTCGGCGGGGTTCAGCGGCGTCCACACCGGGCCCGGCGCCACCGCATTCACGCGGATGCCGCGCTTGACCATGTTGGAGGCCAGCGCCATGGTGAACGCGTGGATGCCACCCTTGGTCATCGAGTAGTCGAGCAGTCCACCGCTGCCGAACAGGCCGGTTTCCGACCCGGTGTTGATGATCGAGCAGCCGCTGCCCAGGTGCGGCGACGCGGCGCGGGTCATGTGGAAGTAGCCGTAGAGGTTGGTGCGCAGGGTCTCGTCGAAGTGCTCGTCGGTGATCTCCTCGATCGACTTGGCGTGTTCCTGGAAGGCGGCGTTGTTGACCAGCACGGAAAGCTTGCCGAACGCCTTGACCGCCTTGTCGACAGCGTCGCGGCAGAACGCGGGGTCGCGCACGTCGCCGGGAATCAGCAGGCAGCGCTGCCCCTCGGCCTGCACGTAATCGCGGGTTTCCTCGGCGTCGGCCTGCTCGCTCAGGTAGACGATGGCCACGTCGGCGCCTTCGCGGGCGAACAGCACGGCCACCGCGCGGCCGATGCCCGAATCCCCGCCGGTGATCAGCGCGGTCATGCCGGCCAGCTTGCCGCTGCCGGCGTAGTTCGGTGCCATGAACTGCGGCCGCGGATCGAGCTGCTGCTCGCTGCCGGGCTTCTTCTGGTGCTGCGCCGGCAGCGGATTGCGGGGTTTGGGCGCCTTCGATGTCGGCTTGCGCTTGGCCGACTTTGCGGTGGACTTGGCGCTGGCGGGCTTCCGGCGCTCGGCGCGTTCGGTCTCGGCCTGGATCTTGCGCTGGCGCTGGGTGGTGGTCTTGGCGGCTTTGCTTCGCGGGGCAGGCATGGGAGGCTCCGTGGTCGACGATGCCCGCACGTTAGTCCGCCCGGCGTGCGCCGCGGGTGAAGCGAAGCGTCCGGTTCTCGTTGGCGGTTTGACGACGCCTCCACACGCGAGCCGGAATAGTCGCGGCACGACCAGACCTTTCCCGCCGCGGAGTGCGAAGTCATGGCACGACCCATCTGGAGCGGCACCCTGTCGTTCGGCCTGCTCAACGTGCCGGTGTCGCTGATGACCGGCGAGCGCAGCGTCGACCTGCATTTCCGCATGCTGGACAGCCGCAGCAACACGCCGATCCGCTACGAGCGTGTCAACGCCGAGACCGGCGAGGAAGTGCCGTGGAAGGAGATCGTCAAGGCGTTCGAGTACGCCAAGGGCAACTATGTCGTGCTGGAGCCGGAGGACATCAAGTCGGCCGCGGCCGAGGGGCGCGAGGTGGTCGACGTGAAGGCGTTCGTGAAGGCCGACGCGATCGGCCCGGAGTATTTCGAGAAGCCGTACTACCTGGTGCCGGGCAAGAAGGCGGAGAAGGGCTACGTGCTGCTGCGCGAGGTGCTCGAGCGGACCGGCCGCATCGGCATCGCCCGGGTGGTGATCCGCACGCGCGAATACCTCTCCGCGGTGATGCCGCGCGGCAATGCGCTGGTGCTGATCCTGCTTCGCTATCCGCAGGAACTGGTCGACGCGGAGGACTACCGGATTCCCGAAGGCGCGGCCTCGCAGTACCGCATCTCGGACAAGGAGATCGGCATGGCCGAGCAGCTGATCGAATCGATGAGCGAGGAATGGAACCCGAAGGACTACCGCGACGAGTTCCGCGACCGCCTGCGCAAGGTGATCGAGAAGCGCATGCAGTCCAAGGGCGTGGTCACCACCGACGCGGAAGAAGAGGTCGAGGTGCCGGAGGACGCCGCCACCAACGTGGTCGACTTCATGTCGCTGCTGCAGAAGAGCCTGGCCAGCAACAAGCGCACGCCGGCGAAGAAGAGTGCTGCGAAATCGACCGGCAAGTCCGCCCGGAGCACCAGCAAGCGCGCCGCCAAGTCGACCGCGAAAAAGAAATCCGCCGCGAAGAAGGCACCCGCCAAAAAGCGCGCTTCCACCCGCAAGACCGGCTGACCGTTGCGGATTCGCAGGAATCTGCGGGCACCGAACCTTCACTGCGCGCTGCCTATGCTGCGGCTTTCCGTCGAAGGAGTCGTGCGATGTCCATGCCTGCCGATGGAGTCTCCGTGCGTGCCGGCGCCGCCGCGGCCGATCCCTCGCGACGTCAGTTCCTGACGCTCGCCCTGGTCGCGCCGGCGGCGGTGGCGCTCGGCAGCTGCAGCAGAACGCGCACTGCCGCGACCGCGCCGGTTTACCTCAGCAGCGCCGAGCAGAGCTTCGTCGATGCCGCCACCCAGCGCCTGATTCCGGCCGATGCCCTGGGCGGCGGTGCCAATGAAGCCGGCATCACCCGCTTCATCGACCTGCAACTGGCCGGCGCCTACGGCCGCGCCGAGCGCTGGTACATGCGCGGTCCATGGCCGACCGGTACCGATCAGCAAGGCTTCCAGCTGAAGTACACGCCCGCGCAGATCTATCGCGAGGCGATCGCCGGCGTCGAAGCGCATTGCCGGCAACAACACGGCAAGCCGTTCGCGCAACTGGCCCCCGCGCAGCAGGACGAGGTGCTGCATGCGCTGGAAGACGGCGAGATCGAGCTGGCCAAGGTGCCCGCCAAGACCTTCTTCGCCCTGCTGTGGCAGAACACGCAGGAAGGATTCCTCGCCGACCCGGCCTACGGCGGCAACCGCGATTTCACCGGCTGGAAACTGATCGGCTTCCCGGGTCCGCGCTACAACTACGTGGAGGAAATCGGACACTTCGGGCAGCCATACAAACAGCCGTTCGTGAGCCTGCTCGGACGCGACCCCGACGCGCATGAACCGGGAGAAGCGTGATGGCCAGGCGGCTTCCCCCCGTAGACGTGGTGCTGGTCGGCTTCGGCTGGACCGCGGCGATCATCGCGCAGGAGCTGACCGAGGCCGGCGTACAGGTGCTGGCGCTGGAGCGCGGCGAGTTTCGCGACACCGTGCCCGACTTCGCCACCGACACGATCCAGGACGAACTGCGTTACGCGGTGCGCAAGCAGATCTTCGAATCGCCCGAACGCGAGACGCTGACCTTCCGCAACAGCGCCGAGCAGACCGCCTTGCCGATGCGACACCTCGGCTCGTTCCTTCCCGCCGCCGGCGTCGGCGGCGCGGGCGTGCACTGGAACGGCCAGTGCTGGCGTTTCCTGCCCAGCGACTTCGAGATCCGCAGCCAAGTCGAGCAGCGCTACGGCAAGGGCTTCATTCCCGACGGCATGAACCTGCAGGACTGGGGCGTGACCTACGATGAGCTCGAGCCCCACTACGACCGTTTCGAATACCTGTGCGGCGTGTCCGGCCAGGCGGGCAATCTCGGCGGAGTGAAGCAGGCCGGCGGCAATCCGTTCGAAGGCCCGCGCAAGCGCGACTATCCGCTGCCGCCGCTCCAGCGCAGCGCCTCGACCACGCTGTTCGACAAGGCGGCGCGCGAGGCGGGCTTCGATCCGTTTCCGTGCCCGGCGGCCAATGCATCGAAGCCGTACCGGAACCCGCTCGGCGTGCAGATGGGCCAGTGCACCTACTGCGGTTTCTGCGAGTGGTTCGGTTGCGGCAACTACTCCAAGGCCAGCCCGCAGACCACGCTCCTGCCGGTGCTGTTGAAAAAGGACAATTTCCGTTTCCGCACGCGCTGCAACGTCACCCGCGTCAATACCGACAGCACGGGCAGACAGGCCACCGGCGTCACCTATGTCGACATCGACGGCAACCAGTTCGAGCAACCCGCGGGCATGGTGGTGCTGTGCGCCTTCGCCCAGCACAACGTGCACCTGCTGCTGCTGTCGCGGATCGGCGCGCCATACGACCCCAAAACCGGGTTGGGCGTGGTGGGGCGCAACTACGCCTACCAGATCACCTCGGCGGTGGACGTGTTCCAGAAGGAGCGGCTCAACCCGTTCATGGGCGCCGGCGCACTGGGGCAGGGTGTCGACAACTTCAACGGCGAGAACTTCGACCACGGCCCGCTCGGCTTCATCGGCGGCGGCTACATCGCGCTGTGGAACACCGGCGGCCGGCCGATCCTGCAGCACCAGTTGCCCAAGGAGGCGCCCAAGTGGGGCAGCGGCTGGAAGCAGGCGATGCACGACAACTACCTCACCTCCACCTCGATCGCCACGCACGGCAGCGTGATGAGCTATCGCAGCAACTACGTCGACCTCGACCCGACCTGGCGCGACGACTACGGCAATCCGCTGCTGCGGCTGACCTTCGACTATCAGCCCAACGAACACAAAATGTCCGACTACCTCACCGACCAGGCGACGAAGATCGCCCAGGCGATCCCCGGCGCCACCCATCACGCGAAGAAGCGCGAGGGGCATTACTCGATCGTGCCCTACCAGACCACCCACAACACCGGCGGCGCCGCGATGGGCGATGACCCGCGCACCAGTGTGGTCAACCGCTACCTGCAATCGTGGGACGTGCCGAACCTGTGGGTGATGGGCGCCAGCGTGTTTCCGCAGAACGCCGGCTACAACCCCACCGGCACCGTCGGCGCGCTCACCTTCTGGGCGGCCGAGGCGATGAAGCGCTACCTCAAGAACCCCGGCCCACTGGTGACGACATGAACGCACGCGCACGCATCGCCGGCGCCGTGGCGCTGGTCCTCGCCAGCGTGGCCGGCACGGGCGCGGTCGTCGCGAACTCGGCCGAAGTCCAGCGCACCAGCCCGGGTCCGCATGTTTCGGCCGAGCATGGCCGCTATCTCGTGCGCGCGGGCGACTGCATGTCCTGCCATACCGCCGACAACGGCGCACCGTTCGCCGGCGGCCGCGCCGTGCCCACGCCGTTCGGCACGATCTACTCCACCAACATCACGCCGGATCGCAGCACCGGTATCGGCGACTGGAGCGAGGACGACTTCTACCGCGCCATGCACCAAGGCATCGCGCGCGACGGCCATCACCTGTATCCGGCGTTTCCCTATCCGTGGTTCACACGGATCAGCCGCGACGACGTGCGCGACATCAAGGCCTACCTCGGCACGCGCCCGGCGGTGCGCGCAGTCAACCGCGCGCCCGAGCTGCCGTGGCCGCTCAGCGTGCGCGGCGCGATGGCCGTATGGAACGGCATGTACCTGCATGAGGGCGTTTATGGTTCCGACCCGACGAAGTCCGCGGCCTGGAATCGCGGCGCGTATCTCGTGCGCGGTCTAGGCCACTGCGGCGCCTGTCATGGCGACAAGAACTTCGCCGGCGCCGTCGACAAGGATCACCCGCTCGCCGGCGGCTTTGCAGAACACATGTACGCACCGGCGCTGACCGGCGGCAAGCGCGACGGCCTGGGCCAGTGGAGCGAGCAGGACATCGTCGAGTACCTGGGCAGCGGCCGCAACGCCATTGCCACCGCGGGCGGCGCGATGGCCGAGGTGGTGGAGCAATCCACCCAGTACCTGAGCGAAGCCGACCGGCGCGCGATCGCGGTCTACCTGAAGAGCCTGCCGGCGCCGGGAACGGAGCGCCAGGCCAGCGTGGGCGATGGCACCATGAAGCGGGGTGCGGCCTTGTATCTGGACAATTGCGAAGCCTGCCACATGCGCGGCGGCACCGGCCAGAGCGGTGCGTTCCCGCCGTTGCGCAACAGCTCGGCAGTGCAGGCGGCCGAACCCGACACCCTGATCGCGGCGATCCTGCAGGGGGACCGGGTACCTGCCACCAAGGCGGATCAAACCGCGCTGGCGATGCCGGCGTTTGCCGACAAGCTGGACGACCGCGAGATCGCCCAGCTCACCACCTACATCCGCAACGCCTGGGGCAATCACGCAGGCAGCGTCGACGCCGGCGACGTGCACGACATGCGCAAGCAACTGCGCAAGGCCGGGCACTGAGGTGCCGCGACGAGCCGGCGCTCTGGCGCGGAGCATGAGGCGGGGCCGCGCCTCGTGGACGGATCGGCGGCGGTTCAGTCCCGGAACGCGCGCTGGATGTCGCGCATCTGATCGTGGCCGTTGCGCACCGACGTGTAGGCGTCGGCGACGACGGAGAGCGTGTCGGGCGACATGTCCTCGTCCTTCATCGCGTCCTCGAACTTGTGCTTGATGTGGTCTTCCCCGCGTTCGACTTCCTCCACCACCACCTTGTTGTCGTTGGAGGTGAGGCTGGTGCGCAGGTTGACGAACATGCGGTGGGCCGCGGCCAGCGTGGTGCCGTCGCGTTCCGCTTCGCCGCCGAGCAGGCGTACGCGTTGCTGCAGGATCGAGGCAACCTGCCGGCGCTCGTCCGCGCGATCGCGGAACAGCGCCGTGAGCGACGGGCTCCTGGCTTCGTCCGCCGCCTCGGCATAGCCGTCGGCACTGTCCAGCGTGGTGGCAATCAGGCTGTTGAGAGTGGCGATGTCGTGTTTGTTCTGCATGGGATGCACTCCTGGGGTCGGGCGGCCGGGGCGGTGGGCTCGGCGAGGGCAGCGGCGCCTCGGCATGGGATTGAAACCGACCCCCCGTGACGGTCGCGGCACAGGGATGTTTCCGACTCGTCCACGCGATCCTCGCAGGCGTCGCATGCTCACGCACCGGTCACTGCGGCGTGGCCAGAATCTTCGACCGGACTCTTGCAGCCGGAGCAGACATGAAGACGCGTCATGTGTTCAGCACCCGCGACATCGAGGCCGCCGAGATCGCCGTGAATGCCCTGCGCCGGATCGGCATGTCCGACGACGACATCTCGCTGGTGGCGCATCGCGACATCGAAAGCACGCTAATTCCCGACGATCGCCAGGACACCGGCGACGACTTCGGCCGCGGCGGCATCAAGGGCGTGTTGGCCGGCGGCGGCAGCGGCCTGCTGGTCGGCCTGGTTGCCCTCACGCTCACCCCACTGGGAATCACCGTGGCGGGCGCCGCCGCGATGACGGCTGTCGGCGCTGCGGTGGGCGGCTGGGTCGGCCTGATCACCGGCACCGCCGAACCCGGCCCGGTGCGGCGCCAGTTCGAGGACGAGATCGCCGCCGGCCACGTGCTGGTGGTGGTCGATGGCGAAGAGCCCGCGCTGGCGGCGGCCGACGCGACGCTGCTCGAACTGGGCGCCAGGCCGCTGCCGTTCGACGCGCCTTCGGCGATTTCCTGATCGAGTCGTTCGTGTGCCGTCGACACGCATCGCGATTGACGCCGGTGTCCGTCGCCACTGGCCGGCCCCATGACCCAGATCTTTCCTCCGCGATTCGGCCTGGCCCTCAAGCTGGGCCTGTTCGCCGGCTTGCTGATGCTGGCCTGCGCTGCCCTGGCGTGGCGCGCGTTCACTGCCGAACCGCACGCCATCGGCGAAGCGGTGGAGCAGCCGGTACCGTTCAGCCACAAGCATCATGTGGGCGACGTGGGCATCGACTGTCGCTACTGCCATGCCTCGGTGGAAACCGATGCCTTCGCCGGCATCCCGCCGATCTCCACCTGCATGACCTGCCACTCGCAGCTGTACACCAGCCAGGCCGCGCTCCAGCCGGTCGTCGACAGCTGGCGCAGCGGCGTGGCGCTGCACTGGCAGCGCGTGCACCAGCTGCCGGACTTCGTCTACTTCAATCATTCGATCCACGTGGCGAAGGGTGTCGGCTGCGCAAGCTGCCACGGCCGGGTCGACCGCATGCCGCTGACCGCGCGCGAGCATTCGCTGTCGATGCAATGGTGCCTGGACTGCCATCGCGCGCCGCAGAAATACCTGCGCCCGCGCGACAAGGTGTTCGCGATGGACTGGCAACCCGCCGACCAGCAGAAGCTCGGCCTGGCCCTGGTGCGCAAGTACCACATCAACACGCGCCGCCTGACGGACTGCTCGGTATGTCATCGCTGAGGGGGCCGGGAATCGGGAATCGGGAATCGGGAATGGGAACAGCGTCAAAGGTGCCGCCTCCGAATGCCTTCCTGCGATGGGCTTGGCGTGTGCCGGGTCAGTGGACGTGAACAACCTGACTGCACTCGACGCACTGCGTGCGGAGCTCGCCGGCGCACGCGGACCGCGTTTCTGGCGCGCGCTGGAACAGCTGGTCGAGCAGCCGGCAGGGCGAAACCGGTTGCGCGAGGCCTTTCCGCAGCTTGCGCAGCTCGAACCCAGCCTCGATCGACGCGGCTTCCTCAAGCTGCTCGGTGCTTCGCTGGCGATGGCGGGACTGGCCGCTTGCAGTGGTCCGCCGCAGGAGCAGATCGTGCCCTGGGTGCACCAGCCCGAGGGCATGTCGCCGTCGCTGCCGCAGTTCTATGCCACCGCGCTGCGCCACGGCAACGACGTGGCCGGCGTGCTGGTGGAGACGCACCAGGGCCGGCCGAGCAAGATCGAGGGCAATCCGAAGCATCCGGCCAGCCTGGGCGCCACCGATGCAATGCTGCAGGCGGCCGTGCTGGAGTTGTGGGATCCGGATCGCTCGACCACGCCGAAACACAAGGGTGTGATCGCCAGTTGGGACGACTTCGACGCGGAGACGTCCGGCCTGATCCGGCGCTTCGGAAGCGAGGGCCGTGGTCTGCATGTGCTGGCCGGACGCATCGACTCGCCCACGCTGGCCCGGCAGCGGCAGCAGTTCCTGCAGCGTTTTCCGGGTGCGCGCTGGCATCGCCATGAAGCGGTCGACGATGCGCAGGCACGGGCAGGTGCACGGCTTGCGTTCGGCGCACCGCTGCAGGTGCTGCCCCATGTCGACCGCGCCGCCTGCATCGTGGCGCTGGAGGCGGACTTTCTCGCCGGCATGCCCGGCCACCTGCGGCATGCGCGCGACTTCGCCGCGGCGCGCAAGCCGGGCGCGGGGCCGGCCACGATGAATCGGCTGTATGCGCTGGAAGCCACGCCCTCGCTGACCGGCGCCAACGCCGACCACGCCTGGCCGCTGGCATCGCGCAGGATCGGCGCGTTCGCGCGCGAGCTCGCGGCGGAGCTTGGCGTTGCCGGCGTGGCGGCGGGCGAACCCAGCGGCATGTCCGCGGCACGCCTGCAGGCCGTGGCCGACGACCTGCGCGCCCATCGCGGCAGCTCGCTGCTGCTGGCCGGACCCTCGCAGCCACCGGCCGTGCATGCGCTGGTGCATCTGCTCAACCAGACGCTGGGCAACGTCGGCCGCACGGTGGAGTACTTCGATCCGGTGGAATCGGGCGATGCCGGCACGCTGGAAGACCTGGTGACGGCGATGAAGCAGGGCAGCGTCGACACCTTGCTGATCCTGGACGGCAACCCGGCCTATGCGACGCCGACCGAACTGCATTTCGGCGACCTGCTGGCCAGGCTGCCGCACAGCATCCATCTCGGCCTGTACGACGACGAGACGGCGGCATGTTGCCAGTGGCACCTGCCGCAGGCGCACGCGCTGGAGGCATGGTCCGACGCGCGTGCGTTCGACGGCAGCGCCAGCATCGTGCAGCCGGTGATCGCACCGCTGCATGGCGGGCGCTCGGTGCACGAACTGCTGGCGAAGATTCTGGGCAGCACCATCCCCCATGGCCGCGACATCGTGCAGGCGACCTGGCGCGAACACGCCGGTACGGGCTTCGACGGATGGTGGCAGCGCAGTCTGCGCGACGGCGTGATCGCCGGCAGTGCGGCGCCGACACGCACGGCAACGGCGAAGGCGGGTTTTCCCGCGGACGTCCGGAAGGCTGCGTCGGCCGATGATCTCGAACTGCTGTTCCGGCCCGATTCCACCGTGTGGGACGGCCGTTATGCCAACAACGGCTGGCTGCAGGAGTGTCCCAAGCCGCTGAGCCTGCTGACCTGGAGCAACGCGGCGCTGATCAGCCCCACGCTGGCCGCCGAACAGGGGCTGAGCAACGGCGACACCATCGAGCTGCACATCGGCGACCGGCACACCCAGGCGCCGGTGTGGATCATGCCGGGGCAGGCGGCGCGCAGCGTCACCCTGCCGCTGGGTTACGGACGGCGCCGCGCGGGTCACGTGGGCGAGCGACTGGGCTTCGATGCAAATGCGTTGCGGAGCGCGGCGTTGCCGTGGTGCGAGGGCGGACTGAAGATCAACCCGACCGGCGAACATGTCGTGCTGGCCACCACCCAGCACCATCACGCGATGGAAGGGCGCGCGCCGGTGCGCGCGGGCACGTTGGCGCACTTCCTCGTCGATCCCGCGTTCGCGCAGGACGAGGCGACGCCGCCCAGCCTGTACCCGGAACGGCCGCCCGGCGAGTACAGCTGGGGCATGAGCGTCGACCTCAACAGCTGCATCGGCTGCAACGCCTGCACCATCGCCTGCCAGGCGGAGAACAACATCCCGGTGGTGGGTGCGGAGGAAGTGCGGCGCGGACGCGAAATGCACTGGCTTCGCGTCGATCGCTATTACGAGGGCGCGCCCGACACCCCGCGCACCCATCACCAACCGGTGCCGTGCATGCACTGCGAACACGCGCCGTGCGAGGTGGTGTGTCCGGTCGGCGCCACCGTGCACGATTCGGAAGGGCTGAACCTGCAGGTCTACAACCGCTGCGTGGGCACGCGTTTCTGCTCCAACAACTGCCCGTACAAGGTGCGGCGCTTCAACTTCCTGCAGTACGCCGACCTCGCCAGCGAGGAACTGAAGGCGCAGCGCAATCCCGACGTCAGCGTACGCAACCGCGGCGTGATGGAGAAATGCACCTACTGCATCCAGCGCATCGAGACCGCGCACATCGCCGCCGACAAGGCCGACCGCCGCATTGCCGATGGCGAGATACGCACCGCCTGCCAGGCGGTGTGTCCCACCCGCGCGATCACCTTCGGCAACATCGCCGATCCGGCCAGCGCGGTGAGCCGCGAGAAGGCCTCGCCGCGCAACTATGCCTTGCTGGGCGAGTTGAACACGCGGCCGCATACGACGTACCTGGCGGGCTTGTGCAATCCGAATCCGGCGTTGGGGGAGGAGTCGTGAACGCGCGTCGCATCCGCAGGAGCCCGCTCGCGGGCGATGCTTTTGCAGGCATCGCCCGCGAGCGGGCTCCTGCGGGGATTGGAGGCCACGCATGAGCGCGCCGGTCCTCCTCGGCAATCCCACCCTGGCCAGTGTCACCGACCAGGTCAGCGACATCGTGCTGCAACGCCCGACCGGTCGGGTGTGGCTGCTGTCGTTCGCGCTGGCACTCGCCTTCACCGGGCTGCTCGGCGCGGGCATCGGCTACCTGCTGGTGAAGGGCGTGGGCATCTGGGGGCTGGACATGCCGGTGGCGTGGGCGTTCGCGATTGCCGACTACGTGTGGTGGATCGCCATCGGCATGGCGGGCACCTTCATTTCGGCCGCGCTGTATCTCGCGCGGCAGGAATGGCGCACCTCGCTCAACCGCTACGCCGAGGCGATGACGGTGTTCGCGGTGTCGGTGTCGGGCATCTTCCCGATCCTGCACCTGGGGCGGCCGTGGTTCTTCTACTGGCTGGCACCGTATCCGGACCGGATGGGCGTGTGGCCGCAGTGGCGCAGCTCGCTGCTGTGGGATTTCTTCGCGATCCTGGCCTATCTGATCGTGTCGATCCTGTATTTCTATGTGGGCCTGATTCCCGACCTGGCCAGCCTGCGCGATCGCGCCCGCACACGTGGCAGGCAGGTGTTCTACGGCCTGCTCGCCCTGGGCTGGCGCGGCGAGGCGCGGCACTGGGCGCGCTTCGAGACGCTGAGCCTGCTGCTGGCGGGGCTGGCGGTGCCGCTGGTGTTTTCGGTGCACAGCATGGTGGCGCTGGATTTCTCCGAGGCGCTGCTGCCGGGCTGGCACTCGACGATCTTTCCGCCGTTCTTCGTGGCCGGCGCGCTGTTCTCGGGTTTCGCGATGGTACTGGTGCTGGGCATTCCGCTGCGCCGCTTCTACGGGCTGGGCAATGTCATCACCGAGCGGCACATCGACAACCTCGCGAAGATGATGCTGGCGGCGGGCTTGTTCGTCGATTACAGCTACCTCAGCGAGATCTTCACCGCGTTCTACAGCGGCGACCCCTACGACATCGCCATGACCATGCAGCGCTTCACCGGCGCCTACGCCTGGGTGTTCTGGACCACGATCGCCTGCAACGTGGTGGCGATCCAGGCGTTGTGGTGGCCGCGGCTGCGTCACCATCATGGCGTGCTGTTCGCACTGGGCATCGTGGTGCTGGTCGGCATGTGGTTCGAACGCCTCATGCTGATCGTCAGCAGCCTGTACCGGGATTTCCTGCCGTCGAGCTGGGGCATGTTCTATCCCACGCTGTGGGACCTGGCCTTCCTGTTCGGCTCGATCGGGCTGTTCTTCGCGCTGTTCCTGCTGTTCGTGCGCGTTCTGCCGCTGGTGTCGATGTTCGAGCTGCGCAAGCTGGTGCACCGCCATGGAGGGGTTGCCGCATGAGCGCGTCCCATGGCTGCCTGGCGCAATTCAGCAGCGTACCCGCCCTGCTGGCGGCGGTGCGGCAATTGCGGATGGACGGCTATACGCGACTGGAGGCGTACACGCCGTTCGCGGTGGAAGGTTTGGCCGAGGCGCTTGGCCCGGTGCGGGACCGCATTCCGCTGCTGATGCTGCTGGGCGGCCTGCTCGGGGGCGTCGGCACGCTGGCGCTGCAGTGGTATGCGGCGGTGATCGACTATCCCGTCGACGTGGGCGGGCGGCCGGATGCCAGCTGGCCGGCCTTCATCCCCGCCGCACTGGAGATGACCATCCTGTGCGCCGCGCTGGCCGGAGTGGTCGGCATGCTGGTGGGCAACGGCCTGCCGCGGCTGAACCATCCGCTGTTCAACAGCGAGCGGTTCGAGGCGGCCAGCCGCGACGGTTTCTTCGTGCTGCTGCGCGCGGACGATCCGCGCTACGAGATCGACCGGGTGTTGCACGACATCGAGGTGCTCGATCCCGTGCACGTCGAGCAGGTGTTGCCATGAGCAGCCTGCGCTGGTGCTCCCTGCTGCTTGCCGTGTTCGCGCTGTGCGGCTGCGAGCGAGCGATGCACGACATGTACCAGCAGCCGAAGGACAAACCGCTCGCGCCCAGCACGCTGTTCGCCAACGGCAACAGCGCGCGCACGCCGCCGCCGGGCAGCGTGCCGATGGCGGGCGGGGAGGATGCCGACAGCAGCGGGGGACGGCTGGGCCGGCTGTCGAGCTTGTGGCCACCGGGTCGGGCCTTGCCGCTGGATGCGCATGGCCAGCCGCTGGTTGGCGGCGGCAGCGACTACGCCAACCCCTTGCCCATGACCAAGGCGCTGCTGGCGCGCGGGCAGCAGCGCTACGACATCTACTGCGCTCCCTGCCACGGCCGCAGCGGCGACGGCGCGGGCATGGTGGTGCAGCGCGGCTTCCCGGCGCCGCCGAGCTACCACACCGATCGCCTGCGCCAGGCGGCGGACAGCCACTTCTACGAGGTGATCAGCGACGGCTACGGCGTGATGTATCCGTACGCCGATCGCATCACGCCGCATGACCGCTGGGCGATCGTGGCCTACATCCGCGCGCTGCAGCTGAGCCAGCACGCCAGCCGCGACCGGCTCGATGCGCAGGACATCGCGCGGTTGAACGCCTTGCCCGCGCCGGCCGCCTCGACGGGGCAGGCGCGATGAGCGCATCACGCCGTCGACAGGTTGTGGCGCTCATCGCCACGCTGGCCTTGCTGGGCTGCCTGGCGCTGGGCTGGGGCGCGCCACCCTCGCTGCTGGCGTCGTACCTGGCCGCGTACGTGTTCTTCCTCGGCCCCGCACTGGGCAGCGTGGGTTTGCTGATGGTGCACCGGCTGGCCGGCAACGGCGACTGGGGGCGCGAACTGCGTGTGCCGTTGCTGGCGGCCGGCCGGGTGCTGCCCTTGCTGGCCATCCTGCTGTTGCCGATCCTGATCGGTGCGGCGCAGCTGTTTCCCTGGATGCAGGCCAGCGTGCCGGACGCGCCGCATATCGCGCAGCAACGCTGGTACCTGAACCGGCCGTTCTTCCTGCTGCGCGCGGCGCTGTGCTTCGCCGCCTGGCTGTGGCTGGCGCACGGGTTGCGTCGGCGCTTGCGCGATCCGGCTGGCGAGCTCACCCGCTTCGCCGCGACGGGGCTGATCGTCTACCTCATCACCGTCAGCGTGGCCGCGGTGGACTGGATCATGTCGCTGGTGCCGGCCTGGCATTCGTCGGTGTTCGGCCTGATCGTGGGCACCGGCCAGTTGCTGGCTGCTGCCGCGCTGGCGGTGTGCTGTCACGCGGACGGTGGCGCCACACCGCGTCGCCGCGGCGACATCGGCAGCATCCTGCTGGTGCTGGTGCTGGCCTGGTCGTACCTGGCGTTCATGGACTACCTCACGGTGTGGATCGCCGACCTGCCGACCGAAACCGTATGGTACTTGCCGCGGCTGCGCACCGGCTGGCGGTGGCTGGGCGCGTGGCTGGTGGTGTTCCACCTGCTGGTGCCGTTCGCGCTGCTGCTGTCGCGGCGGGTCAAGCAGGATCGTCGCTGGTTGCGCGCCATCGCCGGCCTGCTGTTGCTCGCGCAGGCGGTGTATGCGCTGTGGCTGGTACTGCCGAGCCTGCGACCGCATGGCTTCGCGCTGAACTGGGGCGATGCGCTGGCGTGGCTGGGCATCGGCGGGCTGTGCTGGGCCTTGTTCGACCTGCGCCTGGCGCAGGAGCGCGCCGCATGGGAGGCCGCGCCATGAGCCAGCGCGACGCGCACGAATCCTATGCGGTGGCCGCGCGGCGGCTGCATTGGGTGGCGGCGATCCTGGCGGCGAGCCTCGCCGGCATCGTGCTGCTGATGTACGTGCTGGCGCACACCTGGTTGCGCACCACCTCGCCGCCGATCGAGACGGTGCCGCCGTCACCACGGCTGCAGGCGAACCCCAATGTGGATCTCGCGGCCGAGCGACGGCGGGAGGAGGGCATGCTGGAGGGCTACGCGTGGGTGGATCGCAAGCGGAGCATTGCGCGGATTCCGGTGCAGAGGGCGATGGAGATCCTGGCGCGCGGTTCCGGAAAAGCGGGGCAGCCGCGATGAACCGGCACGCCTGCAGGAGCGCACCCTGTGCGCGATCGGCTTTGTCGCGGCGTGATTGTGCACAGGGTGCGCTCCTACGGGGGCTCACGCTGCTGTTGTTGTTCTGGCTGCCGCTGTGTGTTGTGGCTGGGCTACCGCCGCCGAAAAACCTCAACCAGCGCGCCGGCTTCGACCAGCGCGTGGGCGCGCAGGCGCCGATGACGGCGCACTTCCGCGACGCCAACGGCCGCGACGTGACGCTGGCCGAACTGACCGATGGCAAGCCCACCCTGCTGGCGCTGGGCTACTACCGCTGTCCGAACCTGTGCGACCTGTTGCTGCATGGCATCGCCCATGCGTTGCCGGACCTGCGGCTGCGCACGGGCGAAGACTACCAGGTGGTGTTCGTCAGCATCGACCCGCGCGAGACTCCGGCCGACGCGCGGCATGCCGCGCGGATGCTGGCGAAGATGAATCCGGCCGCGCACGTCGAACGCTGGCACCTGCTCACCGGCGAGCAGGCATCGATCCACGCGCTGGCGCAGGCGGTGGGCTTTCGCTATTTCCTCGACCAGCGCAACGACCAGTACGCACACGCGGCGGGCGTGGTGGTGCTGACCGGGCAGGGCAAGATCGCGCAGTACTTCTTCGGGGTCAGCTATCCGTCCGCGGCGTTGCGGCTGGCGCTGGTCGGCGCCTCGCACGGCAGGCTCGGCGGCCTGATCGACCAGCTGGTGCTGCTGTGTTGCGGCTATGACCCGAGCACCGGCCGCTACAGCCTGCTGATCGGGCGGTTGATGCAGATCCTCGGCGCGGGTTTCGCCTTGCTGCTGGTGGCGGGCGTGTTCTGGTTCCGACGCAGGGAACGCGCATGATCGGCTTGCCGCAGGCATCGGGTTTTGCGGGGCGGGTCGACGGCCTGTTCGACACCTTGCTGGCGCTCAGCGGCGTGGTGGTGCTGGGCGTGTTCGTGGTGATGATCTGGTTCTGCGTGAAGTATCGCCACGGCAGCTCCGCCGATCGCAAAGGCGAGGCGCATCGGCATCTGGGTGTCGAACTGACCTGGACGTTGATCCCCATGGCGATGTTCATCGGCCTGTTCGCCTGGAGCGTGAAGTTGTGGGTGGTGCTGCGCACGCCGCCGGCCGACGCCACGCCGATCTACGTGGTGGCCAAGCAGTGGATGTGGAAGGTGCAACACGTCGGCGGCCAGCGCGAGATCAATACCTTGCACGTGCCGCTGGGCCAGCCGATCCGGTTGGTGATGACTTCGCAAGACGTGATCCACAGCTTCTACGTGCCGGCGTTCCGGGTGAAGCAGGACGTGCTGCCGGATCGTTACACCGACCTGTGGTTTACCGCCACGAAAACCGGCACCTACCACCTGTTCTGCGCCGAGTTCTGCGGCACCGACCATGCGCGCATGGGCGGCGAGGTGGTGGTGATGACGCCTGCCGACTACGCCAATTGGCTGCACGCGCACGCGGGCACCGGCCTGGCGGCCCAGGGCGCGGCGATGTTCCGCCGCTTCGGTTGCAGCGGCTGCCACGACCCGCACGCCGGCGTGCACGCGCCGGATCTGGACAACCTCTACGGCAGCACCGTACCGCTTGCAAACGGCAGCCAGGTGCTGGCCGACGAGCGCTACCTGCACGACGCGATCATGTTGCCGAAGCTGCAGGTCGCCGCCGGCTACGCGCCGATCATGCCCAGTTACCAGGACCGCATCGACGAGAGCGACGTGCTGGCGCTGATCGCCTACCTGAAGTCGCGCAGCAACCATCCGGAGATCGTCGATGAGTACCGCTGAACGGATCGCGCCGAGCTACCTGGAGGAGGGCTTCAGCCTGCGCTCGTGGTTGGGCACGCGCGACCACAAGCGCATCGCGATCCTGTACGCGCTGGGGATCACCTTCTTCTTCTTTCTCGGTGGCCTTGCCGCCGCGCTGATCCGGCTGGAGCTGGTCACCCCCGCCGGCGATGTGCTGAGCGCAGAGACCTACAACAAGGTGTTCACCTTCCATGGCGTGGTGATGGTGTGGTTTTTCCTGATCCCCTCGATCCCCGCCACGCTGGGCAATTTCCTGTTGCCGCTGATGATCGGTGCGCGTGACATGGCGTTCCCGCGGCTGAACCTGTTCAGCTGGTACCTGTACATCGTCGGCGGGCTGTTCACCATCGCCTGCCTGCTGCTCGGCGGGGTGGATACCGGCTGGACCTTCTACACGCCGTTCTCGACCATGTTCTCCAACTCCAACGTGATGCTGGCCGTGGTCGGCGTGTTCGTGGTGGGCTTCTCCTCGATCTTCACCGGGCTCAATTTCATCGTCACCATCCACACCATGCGCGCGCCGGGGATGACCTGGTTCCGGCTGCCGCTGTTCGTGTGGTCGATGTACGCGGTGGCGCTGGTGATGATGCTGGCCACGCCGGTGCTGGCGATGACGCTGGCCCTGATCGCGCTGGAACGGCTGTTCGGCGTGGGCATCTTCGACCCCGCGCTGGGCGGCGATCCGCTGCTGTTCCAGCATTTCTTCTGGTTCTACTCGCACCCGGCGGTGTACATCATGGTGCTGCCGGCGATGGGCGTGGTCAGCGAGCTGATCACCGCCGGCGTGCGCCGGCGCATCTTCGGCTACAAGTTCATGGTGTGGGCGATCGTCGGCATCGCGGTGGTCGGCTTCCTGGTCTGGGGCCACCACATGTTCGTGTCGGGGCAGTCGATGTATGCCGGCATCATCTTCTCGATCCTGAGTTTCATCATCGCCGTGCCGTCGGCGATCAAGGTCTTCAACTGGACCGCCACGCTGTACAAGGGCGACATCAGCTTCACCGCGCCGCTGCTGTACGCACTGGGCTTTGTCGGGCTGTTCATGCTGGGCGGGCTGACCGGCCTGTTCCTGGCCGCCACCGCGCTGGACGTGAGCCTCACCGACACCTATTTCGTGGTGGCGCATTTCCACTACATCATGGTCGGCGGCTCGGTGATGGCCTACCTGGGCGGCATCCACTACTGGTGGCCGAAGATCACCGGGCGGCTGTATTCGGAGGCGTGGGCGCGTTTCGCCGCGATCCTGATGTTCTTCGGCTTCAACCTCACTTTCTTCCCGCAGTACGTGCTGGGCTGGGAAGGCATGCCGCGGCGCTACCACGAGTACCTGCCGCAATATCAGGTGCTGAACGTGCTGTCCTCGGCGGGCGCCACGATCCTGGCGGTGTCGTACCTGCTGCCGCTGGGCTACCTGCTGTGGTCGCTGCGCCATGGCGCACGCGCAGGCGCGAATCCGTGGAACGCGCAGGGGCTGGAGTGGACCACGCCCTCGCCGCCCACGCTGCACAACTTCGAGGAGACACCGCAGGTCACCGGCGGCCCCTACGCCTACGAGCAGCCATGAGCGTCACCGTCCGCCACCTGCGCGAACAGTTCGATGACGCCGTGCAGCAGCGCGAGGCGTCGACGCTGGGCATGTGGGCGTTCCTGACCACCGAAATCCTGTTCTTCGGCGTGCTGTTTGCCGGCTACGCCTTCTGCCGGGTGATGTTTCCCGAGGCGTTCGCCGCAGCCAGCCGGCATACCGACATGCTGCTGGGCACGCTGGAAACCGCCGCGTTGCTGACCAGCAGCTGCGCCGCCGCGCTGGCCGTGCGCGAGGTGCAACTGGGCGGCCGGCGCGCGGCGACGTGGCTGCTGCTGGCCACCGCCGCGCTGGGCAGCGCGTTCCTGGTGATGCACGGCTTCGAATACGTGGCCGAATACCACGAGGGCCTGATCCCCGGTCTCCGCTACACGCAGCATGGGCCGCACGCGGCGTCGATGCAGCTGTTCTTCTGCCTGTACTACTTCATTACCGGCTTCCACGGCCTGCACGTGTCGATCGGCGTGGGCCTGCTGCTGGCGATGGCCTGGCGCACCCATCGCGGCGCGTTCGATCAGGACTACCACACGCCGCTGGAACTCACCGCGCTGTACTGGCACCTGGTCGACATCGTGTGGATCTTCGTCTATCCGCTGATCTACCTGATCGGGCGGGCGCTATGAGCGCGCGTTCGCCCACGCACCAGACGCGCAGCCATCGCAGCGGACCGGTGCCGCCGTCGCTGCGCAGCAACCTGCTGGTGCTGGCGGCGCTGCTGGTGCTGCTGGGCCTGAGCGCCGGCAGCGCGCTGATCCCGATGGGCGTGTTCAACGAAGTGGCCAACCTCGGCATCGCCGCGATGAAGGCGCTGCTGGTGCTGGTGTTCTTCATGCGGCTGAAGACCGACAGCCCACTGTTGCGACTGGTCGCGGCGGCAGGCTTCGCGTGGCTGGCCTTGCTGGTCGCGCTGTCGCTGGCCGACCTGCTGAGCCGCCAGAACCTGCTGCCACCGTGGTGACACGCGTTTGTCGCCTTGTGCACGGCGTGCCAACAGGCAGCAGGCAACACTGTCCGCGTCCACTCCAGCGGAGCATGCCATGGGCAACACGAATCTCCCCCAGTTTGGCGCGGCCGATACCCGCAACGGCCGCGATACCTTGCCTGGCGACGAGCAACTGACGGACGAACAACGCCGACGCAAGAACGGATGCGATCCAGCCGATGCGGGCTCCGCGCCGGGGCAGCCCAGGAACGCGCCGAGGCGCGTCCCGGGTCAGCAGCGCGACAGCCGGCAACATGACGGCGAGGCGACCGACGACGTGGTGGCCGCCCGCGATGCCGAGCGCGCACGCCGCCGCGCCGCCGGTCCGGACGACGACCCGCGCCATCCCGATCCGGTAGCCGCGCGCGCCGGCCATGCCAACTCCGGCTACTCCGGCCCCAAGGCCGATTGAGTCGCGCCGCGGTCAGGGCAGCGGATACGGTTGCCGCTGCAGCATTCCGGCGAGATGCGCGGCATTGCCGGCCAGCGTGCGGATGACGCCGGCGAGCTTCTGCGGTGTCTTTTCCAGATCGATGTAATTGACGCTGCCCATGGCCTCGCCGACCCAGTAGGCGGAACTGCCGCCGGGGATGGTGAAGCCGACATCGGCCAGCGCCTGGTACAACTCTGCGGTGACGTGGTGGGCGCCATCCTCGTTGCCGACCACCGCCACGATCGCCACGCGACCGAAGGTCGGGTAATAGCCGTGTTCATCGATCTCGCCGAGGAAGGCGTCCATGCGTTCCAGCACGCGCTTGGTCACGCTCGAGGGCTGGCCCATCCAGATCGGCGTGGCGAACACCAGGATGTTCGCGTCCAGCACCTGCTTGCGCAGGGCCGGCCAGGCGTCGCCTTCGCCCTCGTCGGTCTTCACGCCAGGCTTGACGTCGTGGTCGACGACCCGCACGAATGACGTCTCGACCTCGTGCGATTGCAACTCCTGCAGCAACTGATCGAGGATCTTCTGGGTAGAAGACGCCGCCGGTGTGGACTTGAGCGTGCAGTTGATGCCCAAGGCCCGAAGTGTCTTGCTCATGACGGTTGCAACCTGCATGGGGGAGCACCGACGCTACCGCCGCGGTCGTCATGTCACGATGAACACGACGAACGAACCCGGACCTGCCCGTGGATGATGACGTACTCCTGCCGCGCTTCACCAGTTGCGGACGCACCTGCGTCTACGTGCTGCCGTGCCGCGACGAGGATGTGCTGAAGGTCGGCTACTCGCGCGACCCGCTGCAGCGCATGCGCAGCCTGCACCGACGCTTCTTCGAGTTCTTCGACCTCGATCGCGGCCTGCTGATCGAAGCCGAGCGGCTGCGCGACGCGCGGCGCATCGAGCGGCGGTTCATCGGGCAGTTCGCGGCGCAGCGGGTGCCGCCGCCGCTGGTCGTGCGCGACGCCGCGACGGGCTACACCGAGTGGTTCCGTGGCGTTTCGCCGCAGGCCGACGCACTGGCGCGTGCGCTGTGCGCCGAGGAAGGCCTGATCCTGCATGCGCTGCGACCCTGGCTGCGCGCGCGGCTGGAGGAGCGCAGCGACAGTCTGTACGCGTGGTCGGAGCGCATGCTGGAGGCGTTGGAGTACGAGCACTTCAACCTGCCGGCGGAGGCGCGCCGCGGAATCCTGGCGAAAGCCCTGCGCGACACGCTCGATGCCTGCGCCGCCGTCGGCCTGGATCTCGCCGGGCGAGTGCCGCCGGCGGTGCTGGAATGGCATGCCGCCCATGACTATTTCGGACGGCGTTGAGTGCCGCCCTCGAACCGCTCGCGCAGCTTGCGCGCGTCGAACGGGGCCTTGACCTTGGCGTCGTTGTCGAAATAGCAGTAGACGTCGCGCGACTTGCGCGGCGGCGGCGCGGCACGGCCGACACGGAAGCCGGCCTCGCGCGGCTGGCTGCCACGCATCCATGCACGAATGCGGCTGGCCCAATCGTCGAGGGCGGCATCACTGTAGCCGCTGGCGTACAGCTTCTTGTCGCCGTGCAGGCGCAGGTACATGAAGCCGGCAGTCACGTCGCGCAGCCGTGGCCACCGGGTGGGCGCGTCGGAAACCACCAACGCCACGCGGTGCCGCCGCAGCAGCGCGATGAAGTCCGGGTTTCGAAAGCTGTCGTGGCGCACCTCGATGGCATGCCGGAGTCGGTGGTTGCGCATCGGCGAGGACAGGTCGCCAGCGTGGCGCAAGTGCGCGTCGTGCCGGCGGGCCATTGCGAGCGCGGTGGTGCTGTCGCGCGGCAGCTGCGCGAGGAACTCGTCGAACAACGCATGATCCCAGGCCAGGTTGGGCGGAAACTGCCACAGCAGCGGGCCGAGCTTCTCGCGCAGTTCGAGCACGCCGGAAGCGAAGAAGTTCGCCAGCGGTTTCTCCACCTCGCGCAGCCTGCGCACGTGAGTGATGAAGCGCGGTGCCTTCACCGCAAACACGAAGCCGCGCGGCGTGTCGCGATACCAGGCGCGCCAGCTTTGCGGTCGCTGCAGCGAATAGAACGAGCCGTTGATTTCGATGCTGTCCATCCAGCGCGAGGCGTAGTGCAGCTCCAGCCGCTGGGGCAGGTCCTTCGGATAGAACCGCCCGCGCCACGGCGCGTAGCGCCAGCCGGAGATGCCGATGCGCAACCTGGCCATGGAGGAACCCGTGCAAGGGAATCGGCCAGCACGCTAGCGCGCGGGCCGTGGTGCGGCGATGAATGGGCCGCGCTCACCCGCTCTTGATGCACCGGCATGCACTGTGCGGCTTTTCCCTGGAGCAGGCGCCATGGTCGATCCGGTCCGCAACAAGCAGCACGGCAACGGCGACCGCAACGACGACGAGGTCGCGGAAAGGGACCAGCATCGCCACGAGGAACGGAAGCGACGGCTCGAACAGGAAGAGAAGAAGCCCCCGAAGGGGTCGCCGCCACGGCGCTGAAGCGGGAGAGCCCATGCCACTGTCGCAATTTGTCGTCGCTGGCCGCAAGCTGCTCCACGGAGTGGCGGACGATGCGCTGCTCACCCGGGCGGCAGCCATCGCGTTCTACTCGGCGCTGTCGTTCGCGCCGCTGATGGTGCTGCTGTTGTGGCTGCTGGCGGCGCTGCGGCCGGAATGGCAACAGCAGCTGACCGCCGGGCTGGCCCGCATGCTGGGCGACAAGGCCGCCGGCGCGATCGAACTGGTGGTGGGCAACGCCAAGTCCACGCCGACGCTGGGCAACCTCGCCGGCATCGCCAGCCTGGCCATCACGGTGTTCAGCGCCTCGGCCGTGTTCGCCCAGCTGCAGCGGGCGCTCAACGTGATCTGGGACGTCAAGGCGAGGCCAGGCAAGGCGCTCACCGCCTGGCTGTGGGCACGCGCGCGGGCGATCGCGCTGGTGGTGGGGTTCGCCTTCCTGCTGATCGTTTCGTTCGTGGTGAGCACGCTGATCCGCCTGTTCCTGCCGGCCGATTCCTGGCTGTGGAGCATCGTGGAATGGGTGATCACGCTGCTGGTATTCATCGCGGCTTTCGGCGCCATGTATCGCGTGCTTCCGGACGCCCGCATCGCCTGGATGGATGCGTGGCGCGGCGCGCTGCTCACCACAGTGCTGTTCATCGCGGGCAAGTACGGCATCGACGTCTACATCCGCCACGCCAGCGTCGGCGGAGCATACGGTCCGGCCGGTGTGCTGGTGGTGCTGCTCACCTGGGTCTACTACGCCTCGATCATCGTGCTGGCCGGCGCCGAACTCACCCACGGCCTGGCGCTGGCGCGGGGCAGCAAGCCGCCGCCGGCGCGACAAGCCGACCGCACCCGCGCGCCACCGACCGACGGCGACCCGCTCAGGCAGCGGAATCCGGATGGTCGAGGCGGGACGTCGGGGTGATGTCGCAGCCCAGCGATTCCCCGAGAAACCGCATCGCACGCACGTTGCGCTCGCGGCTCAGCGATGCCGACGCGTCGGCAGGAACCCACAGGTCGAACTTGCGGATGTGGGCGTCGAGGGCGGAGGAGAGCACGCAGGCATCGCCCGCCACGCCCACGATGGTCAGTGCGTGCACGCCGAGGTCGTCGAGCAGGCTGGGCAGGGCGGTCTCGTAGAACGCGGAGTGCCGCGGCTTGAGGATGTAGAAGTCGTCGACGGCCGGCCGCAGCAGATTCACCAGCGCGCTGCCGCGGCTGCCGATGCGGGCGGCCCAGTCGATCAGGTCGCGGAAACCCTTGGTCCACTGCCTGAAGTTGTCGTTGACGTAGACCACCGGTCGCCGCCGGCTGCGGAACAGCCGTCGAACCCTCACCATGTTGTCGGCCACCTTGCCGGCTTCGGCGGCGAGCACGTCGCCGTCGGGGAAGCCGAAGTCGCTGATCATGTCGATGATCAGCAAGGCCGAATGGTCCGTGCGGGCGCCGGGCGTGGTCATGCATGCGTACTCGGGTGCTACTTGCGCTTCCCGAGTTCACGCTCGACATCGGCGGCCACCTTGCCGACCCTGGCTACGGCATCGCGCACCTCCTGCTCGGATGTGCCCCACTTCTTCGCCCAGTCGCGCAGTTCATAGGCCTCGTCGACATTGACCCACAGGCGGTCGGGGTTGCCGGTCTTGCTCTTGTCGTCGCTCATGTCAGTTCTCCGCGGTGAATCACGTCGCCAAGCCGACGGCTCACGGCATCCGCTCGGCTTGCGCACGCCCGGTGTCGCATTCGGCGTGTCCGCAGCGGCAGTCGCCGGTCTGGTCAGAGGTCGGCGACTCGACCTGCTTGCGGCAGTGCTCGCTGCAATAGGCGTCGCCGGGGGCGACCGCGCAGGAGCAGGCCAGATGGGCGCAACGCGGGCTGTCGGTGGCGATCATCTACTCGCCCTCGCCGGAGGGATCCTGCGCGTCTGCGCCGGGAGTGAGCGCAAATCGCAACATGCGGGCTGCTGCGCAAACGACGATGCGCTGTGGCATGGGAGGTTCCGGGCTGGCGGGGGCATCCAGCAGAACGCGCAGCGCGGCAAGCGGGCGTGATATTCGCGTGCAGCGTTGATGATGCGCGGCACGGACGTCCCGTTCGTTTCAGTCCCTGCTCAGCCGGGCCATCGCCATGACCGATAACAACGCCTGCCGGCCATAGGGTTTCGGAAGGAACATGACGTTGAGATTGCGCGCGGCGACACACGCTTCCTCGTCCGCGGAGGTGAGCACCACAGGCGTACGCGAACCGCTGTCGCGAAGACTTTGGATCAGCGAGGCGCCGGTTTGGCCATGCCCCAGATACATGTCCGCCAGAATCACGCCGAGTCCCATGCTGGCCGATTCGGCGACGCCGCTTGCCACGTCGTGGGCAACCGTCACCGTGTAGCCGGCGTGCTGCAGCAGCAGGGAGGTGATGTCGCGCGTGTCGACGTCGTCTTCCACCAGCAGTACCCGTTTGGGAAACATGTGCGCGCCTCCGGCCGGACACGTTTCGACCTTGGCATTCAAACGGTTGCCAAGGTGTGAAGGGCAATGGCGTCCGCGGGTGTGCGTTCAGCCGACGTGCGTTGCTGCCTGCGATTTCCTGGCAGCGCATCCCCAGGTCGACCGCGCGAAAGCAGCCGGCACGGCTGCGCCACGATCCTGCTCGCGGCCGCTTCGGGGAAACGCTGGAAGGCGCCCGCCAGCACGCGTCAGCGGACTTGGCGGCGCGGTCCGCCGTCTTCCGGTGAAGGCGATCGCTGCGGCTGCGGGCCGCCGGGAACGTCCACCGGGCCCGGCCCGGCATGGCTCCGGTCGAGTTCGCCGCGCCAGCGCGGCAAGGCCTCGGGATAGTGGGCCTGGACGTAGCAGATGATCCCCTCGCGCACCTGGCAGCGCAGGTCGAAGTTTTTCCCCGAATCGGTGGAGCTGACCAGCATGCGCAGCTGCATGGCCTGCTCGTTGGCATCGGTGACCTGCATCACGCAGACGCGGCGGTCCCACTGCGGCGACGCCTCGCACAGGCGCTGGAGCTCCTCGCGCAGCGGCGCGATCGGCGTGCGGAAATCCAGCATCAGGAATACCGTGCCGATCAGCTGCGAACTGCGGCGCGTCCAGTTCTGGAACGGATGCTCGATGAACCAGTTCAGCGGCACCACCAGGCGGCGCTCATCCCAGATGCGCACGACCACGTAGCTGCCGGCGATCTCCTCGATGCGGCCCCATTCGCCTTCGATGATCACCACGTCGTCCAGACGAATGGGCTGGGTCAGGGCGATCTGCAAGCCGGCGATCAGGTTGCTCAACACCGGCCGCGCCGCCAGGCCGATCGCCAGGCCCGCCACGCCGGCGGAGGCGAGCAGGCTGGCCCCCAGCTGGCGAACGCCGGGGATGCTGAGCAGGATGATCGAAATGCCCAGGATGACCGCGATGACATCGGCCGTGCGCGCCAGCACGCGCACTTGGGTAACCACGCGGCGCGCCTGCAGGTTGTCGGCCGCATCCATCGGATAGCGTCGCACTGCCGCGTCCTCGAATGCGCCGATGCAACGCACCGCCAGCCAGGTGGCCACCGCCAGCAGGCCGATCAGCAACAGATGCTGCAGCAGCGCCATCGATGCCGAGGGTTCCGGCGGCCAGGAGCGCAGGGGCAGCGTGACGGCCAGCAGCGGCAGCAGCCATTCCAGCGGCGCCCGCGCCCGCTGCATCAGTTCCGCGATCACCGGCCGATCGCTCGCCACCTGCCGCAGCACGGCGTACACCACCGCGCGCAAGGCCAGCCCCAGCAGCAAGCCGGCCACCACGATCACGCCCAGACGTACCCACACACTGTTCTGCCACAGGAGGGTCAAAGCATCGCTCATGCGCACAGCCTGCATGCCCGGCCGTGGACATCGCGTGGGCATGCGGGAAAACGCGTGGCTGACGCGCCTGCGGGTCGTCGACCGGCGCGCTAGTCGAGCGAGGCGCGCAGCGCCGCGGCCAGGGCGGCATCGCCGCAGACCAGGGCCTGCCACGTCACGGCCACGCCGCGCCGGTGGCCCTTGGGCGCCAGCCTCAGTCCGTGGGGATCCAGGGGCAGCGTGTAGCGGCGACCGTCGATCTCGAGTTCGCGGCGCAAGGGTTTGTCCAGTCGGGTCATGTCGGCTCCGCCTTCGGTCGCGCCAAGCGACGCAAGCTGCCGCGAAGTTGGGACGAGGCGCGTGAAATCGGCGTGGCCGCGGCTGCTCACGGTGACATCGCGCAAACGTCACGCCGGCTGGGCAACGGACCGGCGACGATCGGATGCCGTCCGAGGAGAGCGAACATGACACCCCGAGCCTTTGCAGCCATCGAGCTGGCCAGCGTTCCGCCAGCGCCCGCCGGCGATCCGGAGTATCAACCGCCCGATCCCGCGCCGCCGCCGTTTCCCGATCCGACCGAACCGCAGCCCACGCCGAACGAGCCCGAATTGCCACCGTTGCAGCCGCCGCCCGAGCGCGACCGTCCGTCCGCGGCGAGGCAGTGCACGTGAATACCGACCCGCCCGTGCCGGCGGATCTGCCGACGCGCGAGGGCCTCCGGCGCTGGCCGCCGGATGGCTATTTGCTGGTGAATGGTGCCGTCGACGTGCGCCGGAAAGTGGCTTGCATCTGCACCGAACGCTGCGGCGAATGTCACGGCGATTGCGGCTGCGCCGCGTGCGAACTGGGTTGGCTGGTCTATCAGGACGACCAGGCGCTGTGGGACGAGTCGGGCAATCTGATCAACGCCGCCGACCGCGGGGCGGCATGGAAGCGCATCGCCGATCCGCGCCAGCTGCGCCTGCGCTTCCAGGGCACGGGCATGGAGCCGCCGCACGAGGGCGGCAAAGCCACCGGGGATGAGGGTGGCGCCGGCCAGCCGACGCCGCCTGACGCGACGGCGCACGATCACCCGTCGGTGCCACCGATCTATCACGACGATACGGCGATCGGGTCCGACCCGGAGAAAGTGCGGTTCGGACGCTAAAGGCAGCCCGACCGCCCCGCGTTCAGTGCGGTATCGACACGCGCTCGGCCACGCGACTCTTCAGCGAGCGGGCATCGGTGGCCTCCAGATCAGCCTGGGCCACGATGCCGCAGATGACGCCATCGGCATCCACCACCGGCACGCGGCGGATCTGCTGTCCGGCCATCAGGTCGGCGCAATCTTCCAGGCTGGCGTCATCGCCGAGGGTCAACGCGGGCGCTGTCATGCACGAATCGACGGTGGCGTCCTGCGGGTTGATGCCGGCAGCGACACAGCGCACCACGATGTCGCGATCGGTGATCACGCCGATGACATGGCGTGCCTCGTCGACCACGGGGATTTCCCCGACGTCTTCTTCGAGCATCAGGCGGGCCGCATCGCGCAGCGAGGCGCCGGGCCGGCAAACGCGCGGGTGGCGCGTCATCACTTGCTGAATGTCCATGGGCTTCTCCCGTGGGTAGTGGGCCATCGCGCCGCCGCGGTGGCGATGAGTGACAGCCTGCCCGAACGCTCTTGAAGAAAGGGCATGCGAAATGTCAAACCCGGCGAAAGATGCGAAAGGCGGACGGATGGTTCAGGTTCGCCGCTCCCCGCGCACGCGAAAGGCCAGGCTGATGCGCGGCCCCACCGGCGTGCGCTGCTTGGGAATGGCGTGGTCGTAATGCAACTGCGTCTCCCAGCTCATCAGCAGCAGGCTGCCGGCCTCCAGGTCCACGTGCAGCACGCGACGCAGCGGCTGTTTGGCGCGAATGGTCATGCGCCGCGTGGCGCCCAGCGAGAGCAGGGCGATCGGCTGGCCGCGCACGAGTTCGGTCAGCTTGTCGTTGTGCGGGGCCACGCTGTCGTGCTGGTCGCGGTAGAGGTTGAGGCCGATGCTGTCGAATGGCGCGTCCACTGCGCGGGTGACCGCGGCCAGGGCCTCGCGCAAGGCCGCGGGCAGGGCAGGGTCGGCGACGCGAAAGTGCCCACGCAGGCGCGGCACCTCCACTTCGCGCTCGTACATCAGGCGGGTGCCGCTTTTCCACGCGATGCCGGCGTGCAGTTCGCCGAACCAGCGGCGCGCGGTGTCGCCGTCCACCAGCTCGGGGGTGAGCACGATCCGGCCGCTGGCGTCGTCCAGCAGGGTTTGCGGACCGCGATCGAACAGGCTCAGCTGGATCATGGCGGCGGCACGGTGATCGCGGACGGCTGGCGGCTCATGGCTGCCCGGAGCGGATCAGCGTGATGCGGCCGTTGGGTTCGAGGCGCGCCGTGATCACGCTCGATTCGTCCTCCAGGCCGGCGGCGCGCAGCGCCCGGTCGAACACCGCGTCGGACAGGTTGCATCGGCGCAGCGCCCGCGGGTGACGCCGGCCGTCGCGGGCGAGGATGGTCGGCCAGCCTTCGAGCAGGCGATTGACGAGGCTGCTGCGCGTGCAGATCCACGCCAGCGCGCGGTCGGTCGCCAGGATGCACGCCACCGCGATGATGCCGCCGAAGAACGAGGTATCCGAACCGATGATCGGCGTGCGCATAAGGCTACCGACCAGGATCAGCACCACCACGTCGAGGGTCGACATTTCCCCGAACGCGCGCTTGCCGGTCAGGCGCAGCATGGCCAGCAGCATGAGGTAGACCACGACCCCGCGCACGGCAAAGTGCCACCACGGTTCGGACAAGTGGAAGAGGGTGTGCATGGTTGCGCCTCCCGGGCTGCTGCGTGGAGGCATCGGCGGCCGCGGTCCCGGCGGCGGTCACGACGCCAGGTCGTCGCCCGTCGCCTCGATCCGCCGACGCCGCGCGCGCCAGGTTTCGGCGGTCTGCGGCTTGACGAAGAGCGACAGGATTTCCGGATGGATTGACTTGGCCTGCCGCTCGATGCGATTGATGCAGGCCTCGATCTGCGGGGTGCTCAGGGCGTCCTCGAACTCGGCGCTCAGCGTGGCCACCACCTGGTTCGGTCCCATCTGCACCGTGAGCACGCCGTTGGCGCAGTGCACGCCATCGTCTGCCGCGGCGATCGCGAGAATTGATCCGCTTACCCTGGGGTGTGCCGGCTCGCCGATCAGCAGGCCCTTGGTTTCGCGCGCCAGCAGGGCGGCGAACACGGCCAGCACGGCGGCGATCCCGATCGAAGCCATGCCATCAAGCCTGGGCTCGTCGAATACCTGTGCGCCCACCACGCCGCACAGCGCGATCAGCAGGCCCAGCAGCGCGGCGCTGTCCTCCAGCAGCACGGTGAACGTGGTCGGGTCCTTGCTGAGCCGGAACGCCTCGAAGTAGCCCAGTCTCCCCTTGCGCGCGCGGAACTCGCGCAGGGCCACCACCCACGACGTGCCCTCGAACAGGAACGAAACGGCCAGCACCGTGTAGTTGATCCACGGCCGCTCGATCGGCTCCGGCTCGCGGACATGCATCACGCCCTCGTAGAACGACACGCCGGCGCCGGCGGCGAGCACCAGCAAGGCCACGATGAAGCTCCAGAAGTACAACTCGCGACCGTAGCCGAACGGATGGCTGCGGTCCGGCGGCTTGCCCGCGCGATGCAATCCGTACAGCAGCAGCACCTCGTTCACCGTGTCCACCAGCGAATGCACGCCCTCGCTGAGCATCGCCGAACTGCCGGAGAAGCCCGCCGCCACGAACTTGGCCACGGCGATCATCAGGTTGCCGCCGAGCGCGACATAGACCACCTTGTGGGGCGCGGAGGCCTTCACGCGCCGCTCCCGGCATACAGCTTCTGGCAGCGCAGGCAGAAGAAGCTGCGGCGGTGGGTCTTGCCCAGATATACGCGCTGCAACGGAATGTCGTGGCGCGGACAACGGCCGCGGTTGTGCACCAGCCAGTGCTTCGCCAGCACGAAGGCCTTCTTCCAGGCCAGGAATTCGAACGAATAGACGCGCGCCTGCTCCACCAGCTGGCGCAGCTTGTACGGCGACAGCGCACCGACCGTGGACAGCGGGTGGACGCGGATGCGGTACAGCACCTCGTTCTTGATGATGTTGCCGACACCGGCGAACACGCTCTGGTCGAGCAGCGCGTCGCAGACCAGGGCAAGCGGCATGTCGCGCAGCTTCGCCCGCGCCCGCTTCGGGTCCCACTGCTCCGACATCACGTCGGCGCGCCAGTCGAACAGCGTGCCGAGATCGCCTTCGAGGAGGCGAACCGAACCGTTGTAGAAATTCAGCTCGCCCGTGTCGAAGACCAGTCGCAGTCGCGGCGCGATGTCGCGACCCTCGTTGATGCGATAGCTGCCGAACAGCAGCAGGTGCACACGCACCGTCAGCCGTCCGGACAACTCCATGAGGAACTGCTTGCCGAAACTGCGCAGCGACAGCACCTTGCGACCGGGCAACCGCTGCAGGTCGATCTTCGCGTTGCCTTCGGCGCGGCGGATCGCGCGCCCCGCGAACGCGGCGGCTTCTTCGCGCAGGATGACGATGGAGGGACCTTCGGGCATCGGTGTTCAGGCGACGGGTTCGGCCGGCGCGATTGGCAAGGCCGGTGGGGCAGTGCATAGTGGCCATGGACAGACTGGAGAGAATCCCGTGAGACGGTCGTGAATGGCCCGTCGCCGGTACGGGAGGGACAGGGTGGCCATGGCAGAACCCGATGCGGAACCCGTCATGGCCGGACGCACCGATGCTGCGGCCGGCATGAGCGACGCGGAGGATTTTTTCGAGCATGCCGCCGTAGGCATGCGACTGGTCGCGGCCGACGGCACGATCCTGCGCGCCAACCAGGCCGAGCTGGACCTGCTGGGCTATCGCCGCGACGAGTATGTCGGTCACAACCTGGCCGATTTCGATGCCGACGGCGACAACCTGTGCGCACTGCTCGCGCGGGTGCGCGCCGGCGAACTGGTGGACAAGCGGCCAGCGCGGCTGATCGGCGGCGACGGTCGGGTGCGCCAGGTGCAGATCAGCTCCCGTGGGCGCTTTCAGGGTGGCCGATTCGTGTATTCGCGCTGCGTCACCGTCGACGTCAAGGAACAGAACTTGCGCCAGCGCGACATGGCCGAGCGCGATCGCCTCTCGCAGCAACTGCTGCAGGCCTTGCCGATCGGCGTATATGCCACCGATGCCGAGGGCACCATCACGTTTTTCAACGAAGCGGCCGTGGAGCTGGCCGGGCGACGTCCGATGCCGGGCGAGAAGTGGTGCCTGTTCGTGCAACTGTTCCAGGCCGACGGAACGCCGTTGCCGCGCGAGCAGTGCGCGATGGCGCGGGCGGTGCGCGAAGCGCGGACGATCAACGGCGACGTCGCCATGGCGCAACGCGTCGATGGTCGTCGGATCGCGTTCGCCGCCTATTCGACGCCGCTGTTCGACGGGGGCGCGCTGATCGGCGGCGTGAACATGCTGGTCGACATCACCGAGCAAAGCGAGGTCACGCAGGCGAGAAACGATTTGAACGGCCTCCTGACGCGACGCGTGGCCGAGCGCACCCGTGTCGCGGAGGCCAGCATGGCGGACCTGCATCGCAGCGAACGGTATTTCCAGCTGCTGGTGTCCAACGTCACCGACTATGCGATCTTCATGCTCGACCCGCAGGGCATCGTCACCAACTGGAATACCGGGGCGGAGCGCATCAAGGGCTATCGTGCCGAGGAGATCATCGGACAGCATTTCTCGCGCTTCTATCCGCCGGAGGAGCGCAGTCGCGACACGCCGCAGACGGCGCTGCAAACGGCCTTGCGGGAAGGCCATTACGTGGCCGACGGCTGGCGGGTGCGCAAGGACGGCAGCCGTTTCTGGGCCAGCGTGGTGATCGACCCGATCTACGACGACGGCGTGCTGATCGGCTACGCCAAGATCACCCGCGACGTCTCCCGGCGCCGGCAGGCCGAGGCGGCGCTGGCCGAGAGCGACCAACTGGCGCGCGGCATCATCGATTCCGCGCTGGACGGGTTTGCCCAGCTCGATGGAGCCGGCCGCATCGTGCGCTGGAACCCGCAGGCCGAGGCAATGTTCGGCTGGTCGCGCGCGGAAGCCCGCGGCCGGCCGCTGGCGACCCTGGTCGGCCCGCCCGGCCATCCCGAGCGACTGTTGGCCGACCTCGAACCCAGCCCGACGCGGGGCGCCAGGCGCGGGGCGACACGGCAGAGCGAGATGGTCAACCGCGTGGGCGAAACGATCCCGGTGGAACTGAGCGTCAGCAGCCTGTCCGTGCATGGCGAATCGCGCATCAACGTGTTCATCCGCGACCTCAGCGAAAAGATCCAGATCGAAGCGCAATTGCGCCAGGCGCAGAAGATGGAGGCCGTCGGCCAGCTCACCGGTGGCCTGGCCCACGACTTCAACAACCTGTTGCAAGGGATCATCGGTTCACTCGATCTGATCCAGCTGCACGCCGGCTCGGGCGACGCCGCCACGTTGCAGCGTTTCGCCCAGGGCGCGCTCAACTCGGCCAATCGTGCGGCGGCGATGACGCACCGCCTGCTGGCCTTCTCGCGCCGGCAGCCGCTGGACCCGCGCCCGGTGGCGGCCAACCCGCTGATCGGGTCGATGGAGGAACTGCTGCAGCGCACGCTCGGCGAGGCGGTGACGCTGCGCTTCGAGCTGGCGGACGACTTGTGGCTGACCCTGTGCGATCCGAACCAGCTGGAAAGCGCCTTGCTCAACCTGACCATCAACGCGCGCGACGCGATGCCCGACGGCGGCAACCTGCTGATCCGTTCGAGCAACCTGGACGCCGGTTCGATCGAGCGCGGCAACTGGCTGGAGGCGGACAGCGGGCAATACATCTGCATCGAGGTCACCGACGACGGCGCCGGCATGCCCCCGGAGGTGCTGGAGCACGCCTTCGAACCGTTCTTCACCACCAAGCCGACGGGGCGGGGCACCGGCCTGGGCCTGTCGATGGTCTACGGTTTCACGCGGCAGTCGAACGGCTATTGCGACATTCGCAGCGCGGTGGGCGAGGGCACCTCGATCAAGCTCTATCTGCCGCGCCATGTCGAGCTGGCGCGCACAGAGGACGATCAGGCAGATGCCGCCCCGCGTCCGTCGAACGGCGAACTGGTGCTGGTGGTGGAAGACGAACAGGTGGTGCGCCAGGTAGTGGTGCAGGTGCTGCACCAGCTGGGCTACGAGGTGCTGGAGGCGCCGGATGCCGATACCGCCCTCGCCGCGGTGGCGTCGCAAGGCAATCTGCACATGCTGATTTCCGACATCGGCCTGCCGGGCATGAGCGGCCGCGCGCTGGCCGACACGTTGCGCGCGCGCCAGCCCGGCCTGAAAGTGCTGCTGATGACCGGTTATGCCGCCGATGCGACGTCAAGCAGGGGATTCGCCGCAGGCATGGAGTTGATCACCAAGCCGTTCACGGTGAGCGCGCTGGCCGAACGGCTGCAGCGGATGCTGGGCCACGTCGCCGATCAGGACGGCGCGAACTGAGCCGGCCGGCTTGCTCAACCGCCGGTCGACGCGGGCGGCGAGGCAAGCAGCTCGCGCACAATCTGCTGCAGCATGTCCACGGACAACGGCTTGTTCAGCATGCGGACCCGCGGAAACTCTTCCGCCAACTCGCTGAGGTCGCCACCGGACATCACCGCGAACGGGACGTTGCGCTTCTGCAGGGCGACCATCACCGGCCATGCGTTCTCCCCGCGCAGGCCCACGTCGATCATCGCCGCATCGAGCCGGCTGGCCTCGACTTCGTTGAGGGCGTCGACCAGGTTGAGATCGACCAGCACCTCCAGGCCCATCGCCCGCAGTGTGTCTTCCATCACCATGGCCACCACGGGGTCGTCTTCGACCACCAACACGCGCTTGCAGTCTTCCATTTCCGTGACCCCGGCGCCCGTCAAAACCGCATTGTAGGCCTCCGACGGCGGTTTGGGGTCTCCGTCCGGGTCGTCCGGTTTTCGTGGTTGCAGCCGCGGCTCAAGCCTTTCCGCCCGGACCACCGAGTTGCTCGACCAGTTCGGCCTTGCGCTGTTCCATGCGCTCGCCCAGTGCCTTGAGCTCCGCTGCCGACAGCAGCTTCTTCGCCTCCTTGAACATCTCCTCCTCTTCTTCCTTGACGTGGTGTTCGACCAGCTCGCGCAAGACCTTGGCGCGGCCGGAGAACCGCTCGCTGCCGACGTCGGTGTCGAGCAGGTCCGGGAGCACCAGATCGCCGGCGGCGCGATGCTCCTCCAGCGCCTCGAAATACATCTTCGCATCGTCCTTTGTGCCGGCCTTCTTGAAGGCGGGATAGAAGATCTCTTCCTCGATCGTGGTGTGCGCCTCCAGGTTGACGCGGATTTGCGCGAGCAGCTCGCTGCGCGTCCTGGTGGCGCGGGCGGTGGTTTTCGCCAGCTCCGCCAGCAGTTCCTTGACCTTCTTGTGATCGGCTTTCAGCAGTTGGATGGCATCCACGGCGCGCTCCGGTTTTTGGTGGGGGAGGGAGCGGCGAGCTTTCCATGGCAGACGTGAACCCGGTGTCCGCGATCGCCGGACCACCTTCACGCCATCGCCGCGAACCGGCGGGACCGGACCGCGGCAGCACGGCCCGCGACAGCGCATGCACGCCAGTCACACCGGGATTTCACCCGGCAAAACGCAGGCTGCCATCGTTCCCCCAATGAGCAGCAAGCCATGGCAACCCACGACCGCAAAGACGGGCAACACCCCGATCACAAGAACGACAAGGAGCCGCCGGAGACCCCCGAAACGCGCCGGCAACGCAAGAAGAAGGAAAGCGAAAACCAGGACGAGGCGCTGGAGGAAACCTTCCCGGCCAGCGATCCGGTCTCGCCGTTCATCCCGTCCAAACCGCCGGAACCGGACTGAGGGTGCGCTGGCGATGGAGAACGCCCGCTCCGCCAGATGGGCGCAGCGCGACCCCGCCGGCGCCGCGACCGAGCGTGCGGGCGGAGGAGAGGGGGATCCGAGGCAGGGCATCCCGACCGACCGAGCGCCACACCGGTGCAGGATATGAGGGTGGACGCCTCCTTCCTGGCCTTCAGCATGTCGCCTTGGGAGATTCTCGTCCGGGGCAGCTTGATGTACTGGTTCCTGTTCGTGATCTTCCGCTTCGTCCTGCGCCGCAATGCCGGCTCGGCCGGCATCACTGACATCCTGTTCGTGGTGTTGCTGGGCGACGCGGCGCAGAACGCCATGATCGGCGACGGCCAGACCGTGGCCGACGGGGCCATGCTGATCGCGACCCTGGTGGCCTGGAACTACCTGCTGGATTACCTCGGCAGCCGCTTCGAGCTGATTTCCCGTCTCACCGACGCGCCGCCGGTCCTGCTGGTGCGCCACGGCCGCTTGCAGGGCCGCAACATGCGCCGCGAAAACATCACCGAAAAGGAAATACGCGCACAGCTGCGCTTGGCCCAAGTCGAACACCTCGACCAGGTGAAAACGATGTACCTCGAAGGCGACGGCTCCTTCAGCGTGCTGAAGAAGCAGACCCGAACCGGACACGGTAGTGGCGGCTGTAAGGGTTGATGCGGCACTGGCCGGGAGCGGCGGCAGCTCTCATGCCTCATTGTTAATTGCGCATAATGTATATTATGTCAATTATCAGGCGGTGGCTTGGCACGCTTGAGTCTGCAGGCCCAACAGATAAATGCATTCCCCTGGGGTTAATTGCGCTGGAGCCAGCGCTTTAGTGCAGCCAAACCATCGGTTCTCTGCACTATCGGGATTTATCCGACATTGTAGTCAGTGAGCTATTGACTCACTTTGTTGATTTCTTAGCCTTGGCAGCCTTCGACGATCCAACCGATCGAGGCGTGTGCTTCGCTCTGGGACGGGCGCTGGCTTTGGCGAGCGAGGTTTCGAGTGCGGCGGCTTTTCCTGACAGGCGCGCCACCTCCTTCTCGGCTGTCTGCAGTTGCCGGTGGGACGCCTCGCAACGTGCCTCAAGGGCTTGAACCGCCTCACGATAGCTCCGCTCAGTCGCTTCGTGGCGCTGCTGCCACTGCTTGATTTCTTGCCGGGCGCGATCCACTTCCTGGTGCGCCCGGTCCTCAGTGGCTCTGATGTGTACCGCGGTACGCTCGCGTTCCTGATCCGTAGCAGCAAGGCGGGCGGTCTTCTCGGCCTGGAGCGCTTCGAGTTTACTCGTTTGCCGGTCGACCACCGCCTGCAACCGATCCCGCTGCTGCACCAGATCTTCCCGCAGGACATGACTGTCGCGGAGCTGGCTGTCCAGGTTGGCGCAGGCATGTTCGGCAAGCTCCTGGCGCGTTCGCGCTTGGGCCACCGTGGTCTCGGCCTCGGTCAAGGTGGCCGTCCAGTGCGCTCGTTCCTCTTGGAGACGGGCTTCGCTCGCCGAAAGGGCGGCTCGCTCTGTGGCCAGCCGGGCCTGGAGCAGGCGTTCGGCATGCTCGACGGCCAGTTGCCACAGTGCGGTCATCGCCTGCCCCACCTCCGGCGGAAGATCGGGTAGCTGCAGCGCCTTGCGCAGACGCTCGGCCAAGTCGTTGCGCCACGTATCCAGCATCCGCGTGACGGTGTTCGGCGAGCCGGTCCCGAGGGCGGCGCGCACTTTTTCCACGGTCGGATTCTCGCCGGCGCCGAGGATCGCATCGGCGGCTGCATTGACCTGGTCCTGGGTGATGCCTCGTGGCATGAATCGGTCTCCTCGATTGGCGCCCCACCCGCCTATTGACGTACTGGTGATAAGTGATGATTATCGTGGCTAGAGGCCATCTTTCGTAGTATACACTACATAGTATGAAAGATATTTCCCCTATCCCGACCCTCGCCCAACCCGCGTCCAGCTTGGCGTTGCCGGAGCAACTGGCCCAGCAGGCCGCCGATGCGGTGCGCGAACTGCTCGCCGAAGCGGCCGCGGCCAACACCACCCGCAGCTACGCCAGCGCCCTGCGCTACTGGGCCGGCTGGCACGCGGCGCGCTACGGCATCGAGCTGGCGTTGCCGGTGCCGGAAGCCACCGTGCTGCAGTTCGTGGTCGACCATGTGGTGCGCCGCTCGGCCGAGGGTGAACTCGCCTGGGAACTGCCGCCAGCGATCGACCAGGCGCTGGTGGCTGCCGGCCTCAAGGCCAAGCCCGGTCCGTGGACCCTGGCCACCGTGCGCCACCGGGTCGCGGTGCTGTCGACGGCGCACCGGCTCAGGCAGCTGCAGAATCCCTGCGAGCAACCGTCGATCCGCACCGTGCTCAGCCGCGCCGCCCGGGCGGCCGTGAAGCGTGGAGTACGGCCGCGCAAGAAGACCGCGATCACCCTGGCCGAGCTCGAAGCGATGCTCGCCACCTGCGACGACAGCCTGGAAGGGCTGCGAGACCGCGCCCTGCTCTGCTTCGGTTTCGCCAGCGGCGGGCGCCGGCGCAGCGAGGTCGCCGCCGCCGACTTACGTGACCTGCGCCGGATTGGCCCGCAGGGCTACATCTACCGGCTGGAACACAGCAAGACGCAGCAGGCTGGCGTCACGGCGTCCTCCACGCCGGACAAGCCGATTCTCGATAGGGCTGCCCAGGCGCTGGAAGCGTGGCTGGCCGCCGCGGGGATCACCGAGGGGGCGATTTTTCGGCGGCTATGGAAGCACCGGGTCGGTCCTGCGCTGTCGCCGGCCGCGGTGGGTGAGCTCGTGCAGCGCCGGGCGCGGCTGGCCGGGCTGGAGGGGGATTTCGGGGGACACAGTCTGCGGTCGGGGTTCGTGACCGAAGCCAGCCGCCAGGGCGTGGCGCTGCCGGCAATCATGGCGATGACCGAACATCGCGCTGTATCTAGTGTGATGGGATACTTCCAAGCAGGCGGTGTAACTGATAATCCGGCAGCGCGCCTTTTAGAAGAACCTTAAGCGATGCGCGGTATAGCGGAGAGGGACTATCTCGCCTCCTCCCCAAGTCCTGGTTGCGCTCGGTATTCCCGATATCTTGACCGCCGGTATTGACAACATGCCCCGCCTTGAGCGGAGGGAACCGAAGCTACGACAGCCTCATAGCATTTGGCGAAAGTGCGCCCGAACTGCGGAAAATGTGGGGCACGTGGACGACCGTGCTGCGGCCCCATCTCATTGGGGCAATGGACGTTTACGTGACCACCCCATTTGTTGCGATCGGATGGACAATGGCCAGCGTGCAAGAGGCTCAACGTCGGATCGTCGCCTAATTGTCGACAGGGTCTGACCACTCTGCGTGATAGATCCGATCAGGCCGCACTGACCAGGCGCGAATTCCCTCCGCACCATGGTCTCTGCCCACGATGATGGCCACCGGCCATGGCAGATCCACCGCATTTCGGCGCGCTAGCGACCGAAAGTTGCTGATGTCGATCGCGGACAGGTTCGGCACCTCCTCGGGGTGGGAGTGCCAAAATCCGATGAGGCGGAGCCCCTCCAGATTAGCTTTGCAGATCTCTCGGGCGCAGCGTGCCGGATCCATGATGAGGGAGTGTTCACCTGCTCGATCCGCCGAGTGTGGAGGTGTTACGCGGATCAGTACCACTCCGACGGGATGGCCAGGATCCACAAACAGGAGTCCGCCTCGCTCCACACCACCAAGCGGCTGTCTGTGCCGTTTCATCGCGGTTGCGGCAGCATTGGAGACGTGAATCTCGACCCCGAGCTCATCCCATATCCACCGCCAGCCTCGTCCGACAAGAGCTATGCGCTTGGCCATGCGCACACCCGCTCAGCCTTTCGCACCCCGCCGGGCAGCGGGTCGCCCAGATACCTCCCCCCTAGCTCCGCAATCTGCTCGACATCGCCGATCAAAACTTGCCAACGCGGTTCGTTCAGGGGGCGCTGCAACGCGTCCACCGTGACTTGTGCAACCGCTCCTGCAATACGGGACAGCCCGATAGGACCGCCTGGAATGTAGCTCGCCCCGCATGCCGGTAGCGGCTCGACACCGCGGTTTGGCCATTCGGAAAGCCTGTGTCGAAAATCGCCGGCATCGAACATGTAGCGAGCGTCAAAAGCACCGTCCGGCGCAGTGAGCACATGGCCGACTAGGCCATGTGGCTCGCTCCACGCTTGAACCATGGGCCAGGACGCGCCCTTGGATTTCAATTGCCAAGCGAAGTCCTCCGATCCCCAGTCTGCCGTCGTGATCACCAAGATATCGGCCGCGTCTAGTTCGGCTTCCAATCGAACTCCCATGGTCTGGAACATCTGAGGAAAGGCCTCCACGGACACCGTTGGGACATCGCGTGTGATGCGCTCCTTCAGAGCGTCCACCTTTCGCAGCCCCAGCGATTGCGTTCCCAATACGTGGCGACCAATGTTGACGTCCTCGAACTTGTCGTCATCCACCAGCGCCAAACGTCCCACGCCGGATCGAGCCAGTAGGGATTGAGCCGAGATACATGTAAATTTGATAAGTGGAAAGCAAATTTCGACCTAAAATTAGCTACTTACCATATTTTTCAGGCACTCCATCTCGGGCGCTGCTGTGACGGGATCCCACCAGGTGAAGAAATCTTTGAGTGGATCCGCCACAAGCTGCTCAGCGAGCACCTCGCCAGCAGGTCTGATTCGAAGAGTCATTGCTGGTCTTCCTAGAGGCCGTAATACTTCAGGGCCGCCTCAGTCACGACCCTCGTTGCTGCCCCGACGCCTATCTTCCACACTCCGGAAGTCGCCTTTTTCAAATTGTCAGCAAGCCATGCGCTCGCCCTCTTTCCGAGGGGCTCATCCTTGTTGCCGGGATGGTCGCTCGCGATGGCGCTGCCAAGGTCTTCAGCATCCTCTTGCGACATTCCTGTTGCAAGCAATGACTTTATAAGCTCGTTTTTATCGCCAGCGACAATGGATACATTGGATTGATTCGAAATGACGCCAGCGGATACGGCGCCAAGGGTGCCGTAGATCACCTGGTTCGCTATGTTGGTGGTCACGCTCGAAACACTAGCTGACGGAGCTTCGCCTTTCTTTATTGTCACTTCTGATGCCTCCGGAATTGATGCTTCCAACTGCAGTACAAACTCAAGGATGCGCGACTTTACCGCATGCTGAAGTTCGACCAGCGAGGCGCGCGAGACGTGACCTGTCACGTCGTTGCATGCGTAGTCCGGATATACCTTTCCCTGAAGAAGGAGGATGAGATTGGATGTATTGATGTGCAGCGTTCCGCTTTCTTCCGAGGATCTAATCAGGTCATCAATGGCCGCAATGCTCTGCCGCGCTTCGAACTTTATCCACTGCTCACCCGCGAACTGCTTTATCAGGGCGGAGGCAATGGGTGCATTCCTTATCCCCGACCCAAAAGGCCCTGAGAATGTAGCGGTATACGATATCCCAAGCTTCCGGTACTCCGGGACTGGGGCGTTCGAGGGATATCCACCAGATTCATGCCTAACCCATTCGGCGAGCGGTCCACTGTTCAATCGCGATGCCAGGACTTGAACCCGGAGTAGAACAGGCGCGATGTCCGTTTCCTTCGCAAGAAGCAGGCTCTGGATTTCTTCAATCAAGTTCATGTCGCTCCTTATGTCCTAAGTACGGCGGTTTGTGAAAGTCGCAATCCCTGCAGATCCAGCACGCCACACCCATGGTCTACTTCAGACGCCTAAGCATCTCGTTCTTCCGATAATTGACGACGTTGACCGTGCGCAGCCGTTTGGCGTGCGTGTTTTCGACGATGCCGTCCCTGATGAGATCTCCAAGCGCGGCCTGCAGCTCGGAAAGCAGGCCATCAGTTTCCTCGATCAGGTCTGCCATGGCGATCATGTCGACCTTCAGAGTGTCTCCTGCTTGGGGAAGCCTCCGCAGCCATGCCATCTTCAAATCATAGGATGGCATCGTGGGCTCGTCTTTATGGTCGTCAGCGTTGAAGAAGTCGCCCTGTCCTAGCTTCTCGGCCTTCTTGTCCAGGTGATGTTGCAGCTTGAGCCGCGTCTGCTGCTGCGCTGTCTTCTCCGCTTCTTCCCAGAACACCACCAAGCCAGTCGCGTTGTGCGTGGCGTATACCAAATAGAAGATCACTTTCTTCTTACTGATGTACTCGACGGGTAGCATGGCTGTGCGCAGCCGTTCGCCGCCTTGCCCATTGCACACATCGAGCAGCTTGCGCCGGTACAGGCGCATCAACTCCCGTTGTTTGGCCTCACCACCTTGAGCCATGGCGGTGCGCCATTCTTCGCCATTGAAGACCGCGGTTAGGTTGGCTTTTTGCTCTGGCAAGCCGGTGGCCAGATTGATGAAGTTCCACATGAAATTGATCAGCAGCTCGGTGTGCGGGCGCCGGAGAAATGGCGCGAGCACCGCCGGCTCGATGATGCCCTTCCAGCCGAAGGGATCGACGAACACGAAGGCGAATTCATCAGGCTGCAGCCAGCGCAGGATGCCCGGGATTGCCTCGTCGAACGACGTGCGCCAGATTTCCGGCCGAACGATATTCGACGGTGCGTGCTGGACATGGGCATCAAGCAGGTCCACGCGTTCGGTATCAGATTCAACGAAGATCGAGCGAATCTGCACCTGTCGCTGCAGTTTCTCGCGCAACTGGGTCTGGCAGGCGGCCATGAGGCGAATCGCGATGCCGGGCGACGTGTCCGACAGGTCATCGGTGGACGATTTCCACGGGCCGGCGAAGCAATCGATGTAGGCGATTTTGTTCCATCGCTGCCCGATGATCATCAGGCAGCGTTCGAGATACGACGCCAGGATGGTGTGCTTGACCAGGGAGTGCTCCCGGTCTTCGTAGCGTGCCAAGGCTTGGTGCGTGACTCCGTTCATCCGTTCCTCCCCCTGTCGGATATCGCGGGATGCGACTAGGCCATCACGGAGGCCACCGTCTCAGGCATCCCATTCCACTGTCGGCCGTCCAACTCGCGGCCGTTGGCTTTCTTGGAACGTCGTTTGCCATCCGCCCCCCAGCCGCCCCACTGCTTGAAGAAGAAGGTCGCGCCCTGGGCTTCGCACTGCACCCGGATCGCGCGAGCCCAGTCCGGGTGCATAGGGCGAGCCTTCGGTCCTGATTCGCCACCGACAATGACCCAGTGGATGCCCATAAGGTCCATGGGTCCAAGATCCTCAAGCAGCGGCTCGCATGACAGAAAGCGGATTTTGGCGGGGATGTGCCGCAGTACATCGATGCGCGGTACGCCATGGCGCCGGTTCTCCACCGAGACACCCAGCCAGACGTTGCTTGGCACAGGGCGTTTGGCGAAATAGGTGCCGAGGCGTTCATGACGTTTGGTAAGGATCTGGTAGCGGTGCTGCGGCGTGTCGGCGATTACCGCCATAACTGCATCAAGAAAGTCATCAGGAATCCGCTCGTGGAAGAGATCACTCATCGAATTGACGAAGTAGATCGTCGGCTTTTTGCGCTGCCGCGGTTCATCCAGACGCTCCGGCAACAGTTTGAGACGGAAGCCCTGGCGATAAGCATCCAGCCCCATGGCCTGTAGGCGCTTGGCCAGCGTCTCGGCGTAGCAATGTTTGCAGCCGGCCGACACCTTGGTGCACCCAATGGTGGGGTTCCAGGTCTGCTCGGTCCACTCGATCCGTGAAGTCGTGGTCATGATGTTTCCCCTAGGCGATGAGCATAGCGAGGTCTTGCCTCTCGGCGTGTGTTTTCAGGCGGTGGTAGGTCATGACGTCGGCGGCTGAGCACGAACTCGTCGGCCGCGTTGCAGAGCGGCCTCCAGGGTTCCGATCACGCGCTGGGCCGCCTCGGCCTGGGCAGTCGAGGTGATCAGGGCGCGTTCCCGTTCGGCGCTCAGGCGTTCGGCATCAACCTGGCGTGTATGTGCCTCTGCCGCGGCTTCCCGGGCGGCCACAAGGTCCTGCTGATCACGCACCGCACGCTGGCGCAGTTCCGCGAGTTCGGCACGCAGGTTGGCGTTCTGCTCCTGAGCCTTCGTCAATTGGGCTTCGCTACGACGCGCGGCCGTCCGAGCGTCATCGACCTGCTTCAGCATGCGTGCTTCGGTCTGCTGCAGTCGCTCGGTGGCGCGATCGAGTTCTTGACGGAAGGCCTGATCACGTTCGGCGAAAGCCGCTTGGTGGCTCGCTACAAGCGCCTCTTGCGCGGAGCGCGCCTCGGCGCGTTCACGGACATTCTGCTGACGAACCTGATCCAGCGTCTCGCGAAGCGTGGCGGCTTCCGCGGTAGCTGCCGCCCTGGCGGCATCGACACGGGCCAGCTCTTGCTGCGCAGCATCGAGTGCCGTCGTAAGGGTGGCCACTTGTTCGCTCAGAGTGTCACGTTGCGCCTGCACTTGGCTGAGCGCCTCGGCCTGCTGCTGACAGGTCGCGATGGCAGCCTCCCTATCTTGGATCAGTCCATCGCGCTCGGCGGCGAACTGCTCCGCACCGCGCTCTACCGCAGCTGCCCACAACGCGCGCATGGCGTCGGCAATCGCCGGCGGCAAGGTTTCGGCCAGGGTGTCGGCCTGCACGCGCTCGGCCTTCCAGCGTTTGAGCTCGTCATTGATGGTGGTGCGGCTGCCTTGCCGGATTACCTCGTAGATCTGATCCACCGTCAGCGTATGGGGCAGCCGACCCTGGGTGGCCAATCGGGCCGCAGTCTCGCGGGTCAAGGTGCGGGTATCACTCGTGCGCGCCATGAGGTGTCCAGTTCCCGGGCGGCCAGAATTTGGCCATGATGAGATGTGTATATCACAGTATTACGTTATATATGTAACGATTACGGTCAAAAATTTACGATAACTCCCATAATCGAAAGTCTTTCGGGTGTACGCTCTTGCTGGCCACCACGCGATGGATAGGAAAGCCCGTGACGACTATCCCCCTGCTTTCGGCCGCCGCTGTCACCTTGCCGGCGCCCCTGTCGGGCGCGCATGGCACCAATCGCGCCGGCACCCAGACGCCTCGGCAAATCGCGGCAAACGACGACGTGGCGGCCATCGGCTTGTGGTTGGCCGAATACATGGATTCGCCGCATACCTTGCGCAGCTATCGCAAAGAGGCGGAGCGGCTGCTGGCCTGGGCCACGCAAGTGCGCGGCAAGGCGGTGTCCAGCCTGACGCGCGAAGACGTCTTGGCCTACGAGGCGTTCCTAGCCGACCCGCCGGCCGCGTGGTGCGACGATGCGCTAGGGCGTCGCGGCGATCATCGTCGCCTGCTCGCCGGCCCGCTGTCGGAGCGCAGTCGGCGCCAAGCCCTGGGCATCTTGGCGGGTTTGTTCCAATACTTAGTGCGCGGCGGCTATTTAGCCGGCTCACCGTTTGCCCTGCAGCCGCGCCGACAGCGCAGGCGCGGCGCGACGCCCCGCATCGAGCGCTTCCTCGACCAGCCTCTCTGGCAAGACGTTTTGGTCGAAGTGGAGCGCTGGCCGCAAGGCACGCTGCGCGACCGGCAGCGCTACGAACGGGCTCGTTGGGTGCTGCGTTTGCTGTATGCCACGGCCTTACGTGCGTCCGAGGCGGCGCAGGCCCACGAAGGCGACCTGCGGCAGGTGCGCGGTCGTTGGTGGCTCCACGTGGTCGGCAAAGGTGGGGTTGAGGGACGGATTCCGTTAAGCGACGCCCTGATGCAGGACTACGCCCGCTACCGTGCCTTCCTCGGCCCTCCAGCACAGCCCGATACTACGAACCATCGCCCTCTGATCTGTGGGATCGCCGGGCATGCGCAGCCACTAACCTCGACGGCGGTCTATTTGATCGTCAAGGATGTCTTCCGGCGAGTCGCGGCCGCCTGGGAAGCAAGGCATCCTGAGCGAGCCGCTCAACTCCGTCGCGTCACAACACACTGGCTTCGCCATACCGCTGCCTCCCATCAAGCCGACGACGGTATGCCACTACATCATATCCAGCAGAATCTTCGGCACAGTTCGATTGCGACGACGTCGATCTACTTGCATACCGAAGATGATGCGCGCCATGCACGCACCACCGCGTCAGCTCAGGAGGCGCGATGACGTCATTGGCAACGATTGCCTTGAGGTGCCCGACGACAGCTTTGCGGCGGCCTTTGAGTACCGCGGAATGCAATCTCTGTCATCTACCCAATCAGTTGCGTTGTCATGGACGCCAGCACACACCACGCTACCACGATCAGTGGTGACCAACGCGCTCCAACCAGCATGGCGAAGCCCACCAGCGCGATGGCGAAGTCGCGCGACGACAGCACCGCGCTCACCCATACCGGGCTGTAGAGCGCCGCGGCGAGCAGCCCGACCACGGCGGCGTTGACGCCGGCGAGCATGCGCGTCGCCGTCTCGCGTTGCGCCAGCGATTGCCAGAACGGCAGCGCCCCGGCGACCAGCAGCAAGCCCGGCAGGAAGATCCCGACGATGCCGATGACGGCGCCGGTGATACCACCTCGACCGCCGTGGAGCTGGTCGCCCAGGTAGGCGGCAAAACTAAACATCGGGCCGGGCACCGCCTGGGCCGCGCCGTAGCCGGCCAGAAAGGTGTCCTTGCTGACCCAGCCGGGGCCGACCACGTCATGCTGCAGCAAGGGAAGCACCACGTGGCCACCGCCGAAGACCAGCGCGCCGCTGCGATAGAACGCCGCGCCCACCTGCAGCAGTTCGGGCAACCCGGCCGGCACCACCAGGGCCAGCGCCAGCAGGCCAGCAAACACCATGAGCAGGCCGGCGCCGACACGCTTGCCGTAGACCAGCGGGAAGCGATCGCCCGCCGCATGCTCGACCTTGCGGCACAGCCACAACCCGGCGATAGCGCTACCGGCGACCACGCCAAGCTGCATCACTGCGCTGTTGCTGATCGCGACCAGCCCGGCCGCCGCGGCGGCCAGCAGCGCCCGGTTGCGGTCCGGCGCGAGCCGGCCGGCCATGGCGTACACGCCTTGGCCCACCACCGCCACCGCCACGAGCTTGAGCCCGTGGATCGCGGCGAGCCCCAGCGGACTGTGCAGTCGCTCGCTCAGCGCCGCAAAGGCGAACAGCGCCAACGCCGAGGGCAGCGTGAAGCAGGCGAACGCCACCAGCCCACCCAGCCAGCCGCCGCGGATCAAGCCCATCGAGAAACCCACCTGGCTGCTCGCCGGCCCGGGTAGGAACTGGCACAGCGCCACCAGGTGGCCGTAGTGGCGCTCGTCCATCCAGCGCCGCCGCTCGACGAACTCGCGCTGGAAATACCCCAGATGGGCGATCGGACCGCCGAACGAAGTCAGCCCCAGCATGAGAAACGTAGCGGCCACTTCCCACACGCTGCCGCGACGCGTCGCAGTGCCGTCCGGCTCCCGGGTGGCCAGGGTCATGCGCAGTCGAACAACGCCATGAACCCATAGTCCATGTGCAGCTGCATGTGGCAGTGGAACAGCGAGAGCCCACGCTGGTCGGCGGTGAAGTCGATATCCATCGACTGGTAGCCGCCCAGCATCGCGACGTCCTTCAGGATTCCCGCCGTCGGCTGGCCCGCGATGCGGGTGACCTCGAAACTGTGCCGGTGCAGGTGCATCGGGTGGATGTCGTCGCTGGCGTTGTGCATGCGCAGGCGGTAGCGCTTGCCATACTGCAGGCGGAACTTGGGCTTCATCGACTGCATGTCGAACGCCTGGCCGTTGATCGTCCAGCGGTTGAAGCCGTGCTCGGCAGCGTTCTGCTTGGCGAAGGTCAGTTCGATGATCTCGTCGACCTTGCCCGCTTGCGCGCCAGGAAGCGCGAAGCGTCGGTAGTCCCACGCAAACGGCCTGGGTGCCTCCCACTTCGGCTTGCCCCGTTGGCCGGCGTACTCGACCACGATGCCCATGCCGCGCTCGCGGTCGTCGTCCGCCAGATCGCCCAGCACCCACACGCCCGGCCGGTTCATCTCCACGATCGCGCTGATGCGCTCGGCCGTGCCGATCCACAGCACCGGCACCTCGGCGGGGTTCGGCACCGGGTTGCCGTCCAGCGCCACCACCTTGAACGTGTGGCCGGGCAAAGTGAGGCTGCGGATCTCGGTCGCACTGCCGTTGATGATGTGGAACAGCACCCGTTCGCCCGCCTTCACGCGTACCGGATCGCCATGCCCGCGCATACGGCCGTTGATGGCGAAGGCCTGGTAGCCGACCTCGTAGCCGTGCGCGGCGCCGCTGGCCAGTGAAGCCTTCATCGCCGACTCACCGGCTTCTTCCAACGACCGATCACGTTGCCCAGGGGCGAGGAAATCCATCGCCATGTCGCCGCCCTTGCTGAAGAACGGATCGAACTCCTTGAGTACCAGGAACACTTCGCGGTCATACCGGCCCGGCTCGCGCCGCGGTTCGATGTAGACCGGCCCCACCTGGCCGCTGTACTGCCCTCGGGTCAGGTCGCTGCCGGCCACCACATGCGTGTGGTAGAAGCGCAGCCCCGCCGGCCCGGGCGTGAACGCCAGCCGGCGCATGCCATGCGCGGGGATAAAGGGCGTGCCTTCCTCGGCGGAGCCATCGACCGCGACAGGCAGGAACTGGCCGTGCCAGTGCAGCTGCTCGGGCACGTCGGTGTCGTTGTGCACGTCGATGACCACCGGCTGCCCCTCCTTGAGGCGAATCAGCGGGCCCGGAAACTGTCCGTTGTAGGTCGTCGTCGACACGATATGGTCCGGCGCCAGCTCCACCAAGCTCCGGGCGATGCGCAGCGCATAGTCCGGCTTGGCCAGCGCGGCGCCCGGCGCACCGGCGGCTGCGGTGGCAGCGGCCTGCGCGCTGGGTAGCTGCGTGCCGAGAAGTCCGGCCGCACCGGCCGCGCCACTGAGGCGAAGAAAGTCACGTCGATTCATCACGTCATGGCACTCTGTGTTGGTGTTCAGCGACCGATCGCGCGACGCGCCGCGAGGCGCGCATCCAGCGACCAGCGGCCGCCACCTTCGATCAGCAGGTAGATGCAGCCCAGCAACATGCAGAAATCGTTACGGGCCTCGTGCGCCATACTCCAGAATCCGTAGCGGGCGAGCTTGGCCACGTGAAACATGCCGAGGTCGTGCCCCAGCCACATCGGCAGTTTGGTCGAGACGATGGCAACCACCATCACGATGATCAGTGGGATGCATGCAAGGCGAGTCAGCAGACCGAGCACGATCAGCAATCCGCAAGTCAGTTCGAACACGCCGACGAACGCCCCGAGAAAGTCCGGCCAGGGCAGTCCGATCTTCGCGAACCGTCCCGCGCCGAGAATCGACGGGAAGATCAGTTTTTGCAGTCCCTCCGGGACAAATACCACCAGTCCCACCATCAGGCGGATCAGCACGGTCCAGCCGTCGGCGCGCGTGTCCAGCAGGCGCTTGATCATCAGCTCGCACTCCCGTCGTCGTGAAAAATCTCGCCGAACAGTTCCTTGACCTTGGTCTTGGCAGCCGCGAAGGCCCGCTTGCCCTTGGGCGTGATGCGATACACGCGCCGCCGCACGCCGTCCGCCACGGCTTGTGTCGAGCGCAGGTAGCCCTTCTTCTCCAAGCCATGGAGCAAGGGATAGAGCGTTCCGGGGCTGAGGCGGTAACCGTGGTGCGCCAGCTCCTCGATCATCTCCTGGCCATAGATCGGCGCCCCGGCCGCATGGTGCAGGACATGCAGCCGGATCAGGCCGGCGTAGAGGTCACGGTCGGTCACGAATCTACTATTATCGAACTGCGATAACGATATTCGATACGCTCGGCGCGAGACTGTCAAGTGATCTGTATGAACTAGAGCGCATAGAGCCGGCCTGTGATCGCGCCCCACTGGCGTGACGGAAACGAGCGTTCAGCCGGCTGACGATGGGCCGACGCTCGTACGGATTGCAGTCGAGCGTGGCACCCTATCCATCGGCACTGAGGCATAGCATGGCTTCGATTGATCGGACGGCATACCCGCAATTCAAGCGAAATCCGGTGGTTCGTGAACTCGTCGCGCTGTACACCGTCGACGAGTCCGAGCTGGCCTTCATCGTGAAGCATGCACGACAACCTTCCAGTCGATTAACCCTGGCCATCCTGCTGAAGAGCTTTCAGCGACTGCGTTATTTTCCTGCACTGGATGAGGTGCCCGCAGCCGTACTGAGGCATATCAGGACCTCTCTGAAGTTTCGCATCCAGGTGAAGCCCGCGCAGCCGAGCGCGGTCACGCTGTACCGTTACCACGCGTTGATCCGAAAGCACCTGGATTTCCGGCCGTTCGAGGAAGGCGGTCTCGATGTTGCGGCCCGAGCCATGCGGGACGCCGCGGCCATCATGGATCACCCGCCGGATCTGATTAATGCCGGCATCGAGCAGCTGGTCACCGACCGCATCGGACTGCCAGCCTTCAGTACGCTTGATCGTTTGGCACGACGCGTCCGTGCGCTGGTCAACGGTCAGCTCTTCGTAACGATTGCCCAGCGCCTGACGGCGGACGAGAAGGCACGCCTGGATGGATTGCTGCAAGCCGGTGGGAAAGCCGGCAAAAGCCCGCTGCACGAGGTCAAACGCCTGCCCAAGCGCTCATCCCTCAGGCACTTCCAGGAACTGATCGACCACATGGAGCGGCTTGACGCGCTAGTGGGCACGGACGCGCCGCTGGCTGGGATACCCGAACTCAAGCGCAAGCATTTCGCGGCCGAGGCGCGCGCACTCGATGCCGCCGAACTCAAAGATTTCCGTCCTGCCAAGCGACATGCCGTGCTGCTTTGCCTGATCCACAGGGCCCGGGTACAGGTGCGCGACGATCTGGCCGCGATGTTCATCAAGCGCATGGGCAAGATCCATGCGCACGGCAAGGAACATCTCGACCGTTTGCGGAGCCAGTATCGGGAGAAAGCCGAAGTGCTGGTGGCGACGATGTCCGATGTGATTCGGGTGCTCGCCGAGCAACGCAGCGACACGGCCGCCGGCCGCGAGATTCGGCGTCTGGTCGGGCAGCGCGGCAGCATCGATACGCTGCAGGAGGACTGCAACGCGATCGCTGCCCACAGCGGTGACAATTATCTGCCCTTGCTCTGGCCGTACTACAAGAGCCACCGGCCCACGCTGCTGCGCATGGTGCGCATCCTCAATCTGAAAAGCACGACGGAAGATCGTTCATTGATCGATGCCCTGGAGTTGATCCTCGCGCAGGAGCGGCAGCGCGGCGATTGGCTGGAAGGGCCCATGGATCTGTCCTTCACAACACACCTGTGGCGAAAGACCCTGACGCAGCGCGCCGAGGATGGTGAGGAGCGCATTCACCGTCGGCACTTTGAAGTGTGCGTGTTTTCGGCATTGGCGAACGAACTCAAGTCCGGTGATGTGGCCGTACCGGGATCGGAGGAGTACGCCGACCAGGGCGAGCAGCTATTGAGCTGGGAGGAGTGCGAGCCCCAAGTGGCCGCCTACTGCGAAGAGATGGGCATACCGGCTGACCCGATCACATTCGTCAACGCATTGCAGTCGCGTCTGATGCAGGTCGCCGAGCAAACGGACCAGGAGTACGTCGACAACGGCCAGGTCGTAATCGATGACCAGGGCATGCCGGTCCTCAAGCGCAGCAAGGCCAAAGAAATGAGTAGCCAGGCCAAGGCCCTCGAAACGGCCATTCATGATCGCTTGCGCGAGCGCAGCGTCATCGATGTGCTTTGTGACGTCGGGCACTGGACCAACTGGCATCGGCATTTCGGCCCGCTGTCTGGATCGGACCCGAAGATTGATCAGGCACGCGAGCGTTACGTGCTCACGGCCTTCACCTATGGATGCAACCTGGGCCCCAATCAAGCGGCTCGCCATTTTCGCGGCGCCGTTACCGCGCACATGCTGTCGTTCGTCAATCGTCGCCACATTGACGCGAACAAACTGGCCGCCGCGTGCCGCGACATCATCAATAGCTACGCCGGCCTCCAATTGCCCAAGCACTGGGGCGACAGCAAGCGAGCCGCGGCGGATGGCACCAAGTACGAGATGTACATCCAGAACAGCTTGGCGTCCTACCACATCCGGTACGGTGGTTACGGCGGCATTGCGTACCATCATGTCTCCGACACCTACGTCGCGCTGTTCAGCCACTTCATCCCATGCGGGGTCTGGGAGGCGGTGTACATCATCGACGGCTTGCTCAAGAACACGTCCGACATCCAGCCGGACATCGTGCATGCCGATACCCAGGGGCAGTCGCTTCCCGTCTTCGGGCTCTCGCACTTGCTGGGCATCCAGCTGATGCCACGCATCCGAAATTGGCAGGATTACCGGTTCTTCCGGCCCGATACGGATGCCACCTACGAGCACATCGATGCGCTGTTCCGCGATAGCGTCGATTGGGACCTGATCGAAACCCATTGGAAGGACCTGATGCGTGTCGTTCTGTCGATCAAGGCCGGCAAGGTGGCCGCTTCGACCTTGCTGCGGCGCCTGGGCAACAACAGCCGCAAGAACAGGCTTTACCACGCATTCCGCGCCCTGGGCTCCGCCGTGCGCACGCTCTTCCTGCTGCAGTACATTTCCGACCAAGACCTACGCGAACAAATCACCGCCTCCACGAACAAGGTCGAGGCCTATAACGGATTCTCGAAATACTTCTTCTTTGGTGGAGAGGGTGTCATTGCCGACAACGACCCGGTGGAGCAGGAGAAGGCCGTCAAGTACAACGACCTGGTGGCCAACGCCGTGATCTTCCACAACGTCGCGACGTCCCCCCGGTTTTGAGTAGCACGTCGGTTTGGAGTCCAATCCCCCATCCGAAGGAGATTGGACGTGAAGAAGCGGTTTACCGAAGCGCAGATCATTGGCTTCCTGCGTGAGGCGGAGGCCGGCATGCCGGTGAAGGAGCTGTGTCGCAAACACGGCTTCAGCGAGGCCTCGTATTACCTGTGGCGTAGCAAGTTCGGTGGCATGAGCGTCCCCGACGCCAGGCGGTTGAAGGAGCTGGAGACTGAGAACGGGCGGCTGAAGAAGCTGCTGGCCGAGCAGGTACTGGAGAACGAGGTCATCAAGGACGCCCTGCGAAAAAAGTGGTGAGCGCACCGGCTCGACGCGAGCTGGTGCGGCAGATGGTCGACAAGGGGTTGAGCGAGCGGCGCTCGCTGGCGGTCGTGGGCATGAGCGCCAGTGCTTATCGCTACGTGCCATGCCCGGATCACAACGTGGATCTCCGGCAACGCATCGTGGCGCTGGCGCAGCGGCACAAGCGCTATGGCGTGGGGATGATCCATCTGAAGCTGCGGCAGGCGGGGTTGCTGGTGAACTACAAGCGCGTGGAACGGCTGTATCAGGAGGCGAAGTTGCAGGTGCGTCGGCGCAGGCGGAAGAAGGTGCCTGTCGCCGACCGACAGCCGCTGGTTCGACCGAAGGCAGCCAACGAGGTCTGGTCAATGGACTTCGTGTTCGACCGCACGGCCGAAGGGCGTGTCATCAAGTGCCTGACAGTCGTCGATGACGCCACCCACGAGGCGGTGGTCATCGAGGTGGAGCGGGCCATCTCCGGTTTGGGCGTGACGCGCGTGATGGATCGCCTGGCGCAGACGCGTGGTCTGCCCAAGGTCATCCGCAGCGACAATGGAAAGGAGTTCTGCGGCAAGGCGATGGTGACCTGGGCGCATGTGCGTGGCGTGCAACTGCGCCTGATCGAGCCGGGCAAGCCGAACCAGAACGCCTACATCGAGTCGTTCAACGGCCGCCTGCGCGACGAATGCCTCAACGAGCACTGGTTTCCCAGCCTGCTGCATGCACGCGCCGAGATCGAACGCTGGCGGCGGGAATACAACGAGGAACGACCGAAGAAGGCGCTGGGTGGGCTGACACCCGCCGCCTACGCGGAGCAGTTAAAGTGATCCCGGACTCTAAATCGTCCTGCTACTCAATGCGGGGGGACGTCGGTCGTGGAGCAGACCCGCATCATTCGATCGCTCATGCGGGAGGGTTGGAAGATCACCGCCGAAGACGTCGCGGCGCTCAGCCCCTACATGACGAGCCATATCAAACGCTTTGGGGACTACCTGATCGATGCCGAGGCCGTCCCTGAGCCCTACGAAGCCGAACTGGCGCTGGCCGCTTGAGCGTCCACGGCGAGGGGCGCGGGGTGGTGATTCTGCGCAGCCCAACTCGGGCGGTGGCCGTTCAACCCACGAGACCCGTGCTCGCTATGCTTCAAGCGGCGCGGCGCGGCGATGGCAAGGCAGGAGGTACCGTGGATCTCTCGGATTTTCATATTGGCCTGGAATTCGTGGCAGGCGCCGGGTTCCGATGGCGGTGCACCGATGTGGGCACCCGGACCATCTTGGCCATTCAGCTCGATCGGCAGGACCCTAACTGGTACCAGGGGCCGCCGTACATCGCCAAGGAAATCGTGTTCGATGCGCACGAGATCGCGCGTTGCCACCTGACAGATACCGATGCAGTGTCAGCCGCTTTGAAAGAGCACCAGACAATGACACACCCAGGATATCCCTCAGAGGTTGTGACGCGCATGCTGGAGGCGCGGCACGCTCAGCCTTATCCACACGCGGGCGTGTTGCGCTTCGACCGGTGCCGGCCGGACGGGGAAATCCTCCATCCCTATGCAGGGCGGCAGGAGGACGGGGAGTGGGTCGTCGAGCTATACCTGCCGTTCCAAGAGGACTATGAGGTCATGCCGGAACGGGACTTCATCGCGCTGCCTCGGGCGACGCCCGTCGACCTACGGGTTCGCGCGGCCAAGAAAAACGGCTAACCCGTTGCCTCAACTGTGGAATTTCGATTCTAGTTGTCAAAATTACACGTATCTCGGCTCAATCCCCAGTAGGACCGCTACCTCACCGCCCAGAGATCCTGCTCCGATGAGGACCGCGCGCTTGGTCGCTAGCCCTTCGGCTGCAGGGCCAGCGCGGTGATGCACGACCGCCGCATCGAATACGTCGATGGGGGTGAACTCCGCTCGATACCGCTCCGGAATGGCGTAAGCACCGGCTCTTCGCCCGGTCCGCCGGCCGAAGACCTGGGCGCGCTTTGGCACAACATTCTCGCTCCGGAGATGGAAGGTATGCAGGGCAACACCTTTCACAGGGAGCGCGAGAACCAGCCACCGGGAGGCGAGCTTTGCGCTCTCACGGGCCCAACTCCCGAACAATGCACGATCCTCATCCGTCGTGTGCGGGGACAGCCAGGCCGTCAGATCTTTGGGCGGGAGTCGTGGCGGCGGCGTGCTTTGAAGCTGCAGGAAGAACCCCGCCTGCTCCGTCGCACGCTTGGCCAGAAGCCGACGCCCGTAACGTTGCTCCAGCCTAGAAATGTCGTCGTAACTTTCCGCTGCAATGTAGCGAGCGTTCTGGCGCTGGAAGCTTGGATGATCGCTCACGACATAGAGCGGGCATGACCGCTGCGGGATTTGGGGCAACGTCATCCGGTGCCCCGCCGCGGGTTGCTGCAACTCCCAATAGGACCGAATTTCTTTCTCGAACTCCCGCTGGCGGTCTGATGCATCGGCGGCGGGTAACGCAAAGCGCAGCAACGCCAAGGCTCGCGCCCAAGAGGCATCAACTGTGCGCTCAGGATCCCCTGTGATCCGACGTTCGCCACCGCCATACAGGCAAAGCCAGCTGCCCATGACGTGCGGCCACTCCAACTGGGGTGATGGGTTGACGTTGAAGTCGAGTGGGAGCGATGGGAAAGCGGTTGGAAATGCAATCCTGAGCTTTCGATCGAGGCCGATGAAATCGGTTGGTAGCGGAAGCAGAAAAACTGCTGCCTCACCGACTGCGGCTTTCGCTTCCTCCAAAAAGGACGAGGCATCACCTAGGTTCAATCGAAGACGGTCGATGCCTCGTTGCAAAAGTTCATCCACGCAGCAATCAGCCCAAGCGTCCAGGAGGCGAAATGTGGCTCTGCGACGAGCTCCCTGCCACGGCACTTCCACTCAGCGCCCCGAGTACGAGCGAGGAGCGCGTTGTGCCCAAGGCAACCCCGGGCAAGTTCCACGTCGCGGGGAAGTCCTTTATGACCTGTTCGATCAAGGTCCGGCTTGTCCCAAACGACGCCGAAACAGCCTCCTTGAACGATTCCAAGGAGCTCATCTCCTCCAACCCAAGTCGGAAAGAAGCCTGGGCTGCACGATGCCACTGGGCAAAGGCCTCACGATATCGCTGGCCGGTCTCTGGCCGGTTCCATTTCTCCGCGAAGTTTTCGCCCTCGTCTACCGGGTTGAGCACGCGCCATGATCCTGGCCCCCCCTTGATGAAAGTTGGCATCAGACCGATGAGCTCCAGCAGCGCATCCAGCGGCCGACGCTCCATCCGGACCGAAGCCCCCTCGGCGATCTGCTCATAGGCTCGTCCTGCAAGCGTAGTGAGCACCGCCGAAATCGGTCGGTAATCCCTCAACTCAGGGTTCCTCAACGCCCACAGGTCTCGATGTCGCTTCAACAGCTTGATAGCGGCCCGGAGCACGTTCGCATCGATGTATTCACCATAAGCCGGCATGTCTTCCTGGCTGGTCTTGGCGATTACTCCCTCACGAAAGTTCAGCGCCTCCATGGTGATCACCCGAAGGGACAAGCTCCCCACGCGATGCAACCAATCGCTGTAGGCGATCGGACTGCTGGCCTTCCAACCTTGCTCTCGATCCGGCACCTGCAACGCGCCATGGCCTCCAGACTGAGTGTTCGCGGTCACGTTCCGCGCCGGCGTCACATCGATATGGAATCCAGGTGCTTCGTTCGCGTATACGATGCGGATACCACGGCGAAGTTTCTGGATGGGCGTCTCGACGCGGCTCCCCTCCGTGAAGCGCTTCTCGATAGCCTTTAAGACATGTTCGGACTGGGCGTCATCTGCATCCTCAAGCCAAATCACAGCATCCGCGTCCACGGTCGCCAGCTCGCCCTCTGCCCCCCGTGCTGGCTTGATCGCCGTGCGAAGACGGATCGAGCCTTGGGCAAACACATGGGCTCGCTGCAGAATGGGATCGTCTGCAGCCTGAAGTATTCCCTGCAAAGTGTTGTAACGATCCGTGATCGTTGTGTAGAGCCCTTCGGGAAGGGAAATCGCATGGGCGGCCTGGAACAAGGTCGCCTCCCAGCCCTGCAATCGGGTTTCTTCGGGTCGGATGGTCATGCCATGCTCCTTTGCTCAGACGTCCAGCGAGAGATGGAACCGAAACGCGTTCGTGGGCGGGTCCCGGTCATAGATCCGATACCCATGCCGGTGATTGGTCGAGAGCAACGCTCCAAACTCAACGGCAAGGGCAGCGGGAATTGCAGCGAATACGTTGATGGGATCCGGAGAACGAGCTTCCAGGTCGCTCAACGTTCGCTGTAACTGATCGCGGAAGTGACCAATGAATTTCTCGTTCTTCACGTAGGCATACGCCGGCTCTGCAGCGGCGAAGCGCACGATGTGAGCCTCCGGAAGCGCCGCAAGCACATCGCGGTCCGGCACCTCGGCAGAGATGGATAGCACGAGGGCCAAAGGGCCCACTGGATCGTCCTGGTCCTCAACCACGGAGAACGGCTGCGGGAGCGCGTCAGGATCCGACCACCGCAGGCCCGTGTGCCGATCGAGGGAATAGAGCTTGCGCCGCCGACGGTCACCGATCACCTGCCCCAGGATCATCAAGCTTGGAATATCGCCGATGGCTGCCAATCCCACCCAAGGCTCGTCGCCGAGGAGCCCACGGGCGTGGGTGAGCTCACGCGTTATATGGTTTTCCAGGATCGTACGGACATGTCGGTAGTAGCGACCGTCCCGACCCTCCTGATCTAGCTCAGGCAGATCAACGACGAGAGGTGGCCGCAGGGGTTCGACACGATCTCGCCACATGGCTTTTTGCAGGTCGCTGGGTTCAATCCGCACCCGGGTCGTGAAATGCCTCCCCAGCACGATCAGCCCAGCGCCGGGGTTGGCGTGAGCATCCTCAGCAGCAAACCGGATCGACGCCAAATACGCGGTGTGGCGATCGGTCAGATCGGACGCTGGAAATCCTTCCGGCGTCTTATCGATGCTGGTGTGACAGGACCCACACAGAAGCATCAAGTTACCCGGATCGTCGGTGAGAGCGGCCAAGCTCTCCACACTATGCCCATCACTTCCACGCGGTCCGTCCGGACTGGCCGGAAGAATATGGGCGACCTCTCCAAGCTTCTTGGACGTAAGGGTAATTCGGTCCTGGGTAAGGTCCTTGCTACAAAGCTCGCAGTGGCCGGCTGCCCGGATCCAAACCGCGTCTTTAGCCTTGCTGCCAGCATCTATCCGTTTCGTTCCCGCCATCCCCCAACCTCCCTGATGCAACACGCACTCACGCCACGCAGGCTGGCGTGGTAAGACCGACACGCGTTCCCCTACTCCTCGACGATTAAAATTGCGTCACAACGCGAGAAGTCAAGGGCGCATATCGCACTTTCAGCCTAACTTGCCCTCGTCGCAGGGAACGAGACAGGGCTGAAAGTCGGGATGGGCGGAGTAACCGAGATTATTGAATGCCGTGAGCGCGAGCGATCGAGGTTGCATGTTGCCTGCCCTCGCCTTCCAGCGCGCCGATGCCTGCGTTCCGCACTCGCAATGACTACGGCTACTGCAACTGCAGCAGCAGCGAGTGACTTGATTGCCGAAATCCACGCACGTTGGTCTGCCGCAGTAAGGGACAGCCACCAATCCGGACTTGGCCACAAAGGGACACGAGGAGAGATTCCCATGCCAACTTTCCAGACCACCCTCTCCGGCCGTAAGACGCTCACGCTATGACTTGGCAGAAGATATGCCTCAACTGGCCTCAGAGCTCCAACGCAAGTGGGTTGATTTCCACTTAGCCCCAGGACTGGGTGGTTGCGTCCCAGATACCAGCATCGCTAGCCACCTGGGCAACCAAGCGCGCACCGTGAATAGCATCGCTCTTGTTCTTGTAGCCCTCAGCACTGTCTGCGATCTTGCGAGCGTTCGCTGCGTAAAGCGTCCAGCGCCACTCACCTACCGCATCGCGGTAGAGAACAAACTGTTTAGGTTCCCCTGCCATACCTGCCTCTGGTAAATGAGCCGTGCTCGCTCAAGCAAAGGTTACACCGAAGGAATTGCATCCGACGAGTGCTCACTCTCCCGTCGCCTAGCAGCTGGCTCATGTCGCTTCGATCGCATGAGGCCATCGTCGGTAGCTGGTATGCCCTACCCCTGATACCACAGGCTAGTCGCTGATCCAGATACCCGAGTTTGACCCTACCCTTCTTTGCCCCCTCCTAGCCGCCCGCGCCACGCCCACTCCCGATCAAGACAAATCTCAGTTCTCAAGACTGGGCCGTATAGAATCAGTCGAAAGGAAATTGCCAAGGATCGCGATGAATTCGTCCAATCGGGCAGGACTAGACGATGTCCCCCCACTGTTTGATCGCCTGCCATTGGAGCTTTTTCGTCCGTTGGCTGCCAGCAATGGGCGTCGCTACTGGATCATGCTGTGCCGCTTGATCGGCGAGATGTGGGGCGATGGTGGCCGTTCGCCGGGTGAGGAAACACCGAAGCCGGTGGTCATACGCCGGATCGAAACCCTGCTGGCCGCCGACGACCCATGGGACGAAGAACTCGAAACGCCTATCACCATCCGCGCGCATGACATTGCCCGCTTTCTCATCGATTCGGGTTGGCTGAGCCAGCGCCGCCGGGGCGTGGCCGAGATGATTACCGTGCGCCCGGTCATTGCCCAGTTCCATACCGTGCTGTGCGAATTCGCGCAGCACGAGCCTGAATTTCTCGGCAGCAAGGTGCGCTCGATTTTCCTGAATCTGCGCGCCGTGGCCAGCGGCGAGGCCAGTGGCGACCAGTATGCCGAGGCAGCCAAACAGGCCAAGCAGTGCATGGCCTACATCGCCAATACCGGTTGCCGGGTGCAGGATCTGATGGATGCGTTGATGAAGCTCGCATCGCCGGGCGAGTTCGTGCGCGGTTTCTTCGAGGAATACGTCGAAAAGATCTTCATTGCCGATTACAGCGAACTGCGCACCAAGGACCACCCGCTGCAGCATCGTTCGCAGATCGTGGCTATGACCTTGCAGCTCCAGCATGACGCGAAACAGCACGAGGCCTTGCTCGCTTGGTACCAGGAGAAGAAAGCCGGTGGCGACCGTATCCGCGCCGAGTATCTGTACGAGCGCGACACCCGCCTGCTGATGCGCCTGAAGGACGTGGACGAGCAGCTGCAGCGGCTGGATGAGGAGATTCGCGATGCCAACCAGCGCGCCATTGCCTTCATCGAATACAAGATGCGTGCGCCCAAGCAACTGGACAAGCTGCTTGCGCGCGCCATGCAGGCCACCAACCAGCTCGATGAAGGCCACGTGGCATTGCCCGCGGCTTCCGGGTTCCGGCACGCAGGTTCGGAGTTGCTGGCGAAGCCCCGTACAACAACCAGGCCAGTGGTGGCCACCGCCGTGGAGAAGCGTCCACCCACCTTGCAGGAACTGGCCATGGAGCAGTTGCGCAAGCGTATGGCCGACAACCGCCTGGTCGACAGGGTGAAGCTGGCCAACTACGTCGGGCGCCACCTGCGTGATCGCACCTCAGTGACTTCCGACGAACTGGGCATCGAGTCGATCAACGACCTGTGCTGTTACCAGCGCCTGCTACTGATCGCCGCGCATGATGCGTGTCCGCCATCGCAGCGGCGATCTGATCCGCAACTGCAAATGCTCAAGAGTGTACGCATCGAGTTCATGCCCGATGGCACGACGTGCAACCCTTATCTCGAACATCCCCGGTTCCACATCCAACGTGAGCGTGTCCGATGAGCCATTGGGAACGGCTGGCCACCCAGAGCCAGATTCATGTCGAAAGCGACTACCAGAAAGCCGGCTACCGGCTGGTGATGGAGCAAGTGCTTTATGCCAGCGACTCACGCAGCCGCACTGCGTACGAGCTGATCGTCCGGCACCGCAAGGAGTACGACGCCCTGCTCGCCCAGCTGGGCATGACCATCACCCACAACCCGCACATGGGTTACGTGGTGGCCACACCCAGCCAGTACGTTGCCGACAAGATGCGCCTGTCCGAAACACGATTGGCGCTGGTGTTGCGCCGGCTGTACGACGACAAGATGCATGTCGCCGAGATCGTCGGTGGCGAGGCTTTCGTCGACATGATCGAGCTGGAGCGCGCCTACAAGGATCTGCTCAACCGCGAACTGCCTGCCAGTTCCGCGCTCAACGAGCAATTGCAGGCGATGAAGCGTTACGGCATCGCCCGCCTGGAAGACACGCATGACGAGCAACGTCAGCAGGTGGTGATCCGCCCCGGCATCGTCGACGTGCTGGGCGAAACCGCCCTGCTGCAACTGGCCGCACATGCCAACGCTCTGGAAGAGGACGCATCCGATGAAACAGCTTGAGTCGTTGGGATTGGTGCAGTACTTCCTGTATGAGCGGGAAGATCTGCAACTGGGCGGTAATACCGCCTTTCTCGGGCCGAACGGTACCGGCAAGACCGCATTGCTGGATGCCTTCCAGATCGTGCTGCTGGCTGCCGACCGCAACAAGACCCACTTCAACGCCTCGGGTGAAAGCAAGAAGCGCGCCCGCACCTTGCGCGAGTATTGCCTGGGTGTGTACGGGCAAAGTGATACCGAACGCTGCCGTCCCTCGGCCAACACGTATATCAATCTGGTATTTCGCGATCCGGGAACGGGCGTGCCGGTCACGGCGGGTGTGTCGCTCTCGGCCAGCGTCGACGACCCGGATCACACCTTCAACAGTCTCTACATCTTGCCGGGTGTGGCGCTGACCACCCGGGACCATATGGACTCCGAGGCCGACCGGGAAACCATCCTGCCCTGGCGCAAGTTCCAGCATGTTGCCAAGGACGCCTGCACGCTGGTCGGCACCACGCCGGTTTTCACCCAGAACCGTGAGGACTTCCTGCGTCAGCTTTTCATTGGCCATTTGGCGTCGCCCGGCGAGCGTCCCAATACCCGCGCCATCCGCTCGGCTTTTGCCCGTTCGCTCAAGCTCAACAAGGACGTGGACGACCTCAATGAAACCTTGCGCCAGCATTTGATCGAGCAGCGCCTGACCAACGTGAAAGCGTTCCGTACGCGACTGGAACAGTTTCGCGAGGTACGCGAGATGATCCGCCGCCTGATCGATCGCATCGAGCGGGCCGGCGTGGTGGTCGACAAATACGCACAGGTGAAGCGCGAACGCACCATCCACGCCAACCTGGATGCATTGCGTGCGGTGTACGAAACGGAGCGCATCGGCGAAGCGCTGGGCGAGCAGCAGGAAAAGGCCGCGGAACTGGCACGCCAGCTGGAAAAAGCCGGGCTGGACCTGAAGCGTGCGGATACCGAAAAGAAACAGGCCCAAGATGCACGCGATCGCGCCTTCGAGCTACGCAGCATCGATCCGGAGTACCTGAAACAGGCCGGTGAAACCGAGCGTTTGAAGGACAAGGAAAAGCAGCACGCCGACAAGCACAAGGAACTGGGCAACCTGTTGAGGCTCGCGCTGGAAGCGGCCGTCAGCGCGGGAAAACTGTCGGTGATGGCCAACCATCAGGGCGACTTCGAGGGCACCATCCATCAGTTGCTCGACCTGCAGCAGCACGCCGAAGCGCTAGGTGTGCCCGAACCGGTCGCCATTCAGTCCGCCATGCAGGCGATGGCCCACGTGCGCGGTCTGGTTAACAAGGCCTTGTCCAACGCCGAGCGCGACGCCGAGAAGGCCAAGGACGAATTGCGCGATGCGAAAACCGCGTGGGAGCGCAACCAACGCGGACTGACCACGTTGCGTACGCCGGTGATCGCGCTGCAGCGCTTGTTGGCCGACGCCGGCATTGATGCGCAGCCGGTCTGTGATCGGGTGAAGATCGCGGACCCGCAATGGCAACCGGCGCTGGAGGCTTATCTGGGCATCCATGTCGATGCCCTGCTGGTGCCGGAAACGCGGGAGTTGGATGCCATCCGCATCTACAAGGAGCACAAAGAGGCGCGGACCATCTTTCGGGTGAAGCTGGCCCTGCCCTCGCGTGGACGCGCCTGGGTGGCAGGGGGTGGCGGCAAGTTCGCTGCACAGTTGATCGAGGGTGAAGACAAGGTGGCCGTGCGTTACCTGCAAGGGGAGCTGGGTCAGTTGTCGCTGGCCACCAGCGCCGAACAATTGCAGGCTGGCGTCAAGGCGCTTTCCGTCGAGGGCATGGTCAGTTCTGGCGGCGGCGTTGAGCGCTTGCGCCCTCCTGCCCGCAATGAGTGGCTGATTGGCCGCAGCGACACCAACGCGCATCGTCATGCGGCGCAGTTGGCTCTTGACGAAGCCAAGGCGGCGCTGGATAGCGCCACCGCACAGGTCGCGCACATCACACCTGTCGAACAGCGCCTGTCCCTGTTTGCGGACGCCGGCACCACTTCGCCAAGACTGGATGCCCTTTTCACTGCCGCGGCCGAAGGCAACCGCGAATTGCAGGGTCTGCGCAATGCACTGATCGCCGCCCAGTCGGGTCAACTGGCCAGCCTGAATGAAAACTTTGAATTGGCAAGTAGGCGGCTGTCCGATGCGGATGCTGGCGAAAGGCGGTTGATCGAACTCAAATCCACGCTGGAAAACGAACTGCGCAACTCTCAGGTCCGCATCAAGGGGTTGACCGAGCAGCAAGACCTTGCCGTGCTGGATGAAACCAGGACGCGTCAGCAGCCGCTGTACAACGCCAACGAGGTGCAGCGTCACCGCGAACGTTATGACGAGCGCCACGGCGACCGCTGGAACGAACTGCTGGCAGCTTTGCAGGGCGCCATCCGCAACGCCGAAACGGCCGCGGAGAACCATGATCGTGAAGCATGGGAGAAGTTCAGCTTCTATATCCGCGACTTCCAGTTGCAGAACATCGACATCGCCAGCAACCAGTGGGAACGCGCGTACAAGTTCATCCTCGACGACAGGCAACGCCTGGAAGACCTGGAACTGGCCGATCAAGAGGCCAAGTCACAGGAAGCCTATGAGGCAGCGGTCAAGGTGTTTCGCACCGACGTGGCACAAACCCTACTGGAAGGCTTCGACGCCATCGAGGAACAGATCCACGGCCTGAACGACGTGTTGAAACACGCGCCGGAGTTCAGCAACGGCGAGCGTTATCGCTTCAGGCACACGCCGGTCGAACAGCATCGCGCGCTGTACGATTTCCTAAAGCGCGTACGCGAGTACGGCAATGCAGAGGAAGATATCTTCGGCGGTGCAGGCAAGGTGCCCGAGGACTTCAAGGCACTAGTCGAAGGCGATGCCAGCTCCGAACTGCTGAACGAAACCAGCCCGCTCAACGACCATCGCCGCTTCTTTAGCTACGACGTGGAAATCCTTGCTGGTAGCACGTCCATCGGCCTGTTGAGCAAGCGCCTGGGGCCAGGCTCCGGCGGTGAACACCGCACCCCCTTGTATGTGATCTTCGGCGCGGCACTGGCGGCGGCCTACGGCAAGTCGCGCAGCGCGCAGGCCAGTGGCGGCATCATGCTGCTGGATGAAGCCTTCGAAAAAATGGATGCGCAGAACGTTCGCGCCACAGCCGACTATCTCAATGCCCTCGGCTTGCAACTGGTCATGGCCGGGCCCGAAGCGGATCAGGCCAAGATGTCCTCGTTCCTCAATATCTACTACGACATGGCCCGCTATGGGTCGCGCACCGTGCAGCTGACCAAGAACGTCGTGCTCGACGAAGCCCGCGAGCTTCTGCAAAGCGACAACTACCTGCTGCATCCGGAGCTTCTGGACATGGCCATGCAGAACATCGCGGAAACCGAACATGACGCTGGCTGACGAGGTGCTGGCAGGTCTGCTTGTACGAGGCGAACGTGCGCGTCTCCGCGATTCCAGTCGTGCGATCCAGACCATCTTCACCGGCGATGACTCACCCTATTGGCGACTGGACTACGCACAGCGGCAGCACGCGCATGTCCGTTTTGCCGCTGCCGAACACGCGGGTGCCGTGCAATTGCGCTGGGCTAGGCAAGGTGGCGACGACCGTCCGTTGGACCGCATTCGACTGCTGGATACGGACAAGCTGGCGGCATTTCTTGGCATCGCTAGCCGATCCGAAACGCTGCAGAAAGCACGCGCCACCTTGACGCCCTGGCTGACGACGTATCCTCGCGTGATCGAACTGCTGGACGCGTGGGAATACCTAAAAACGCCGCGTGGACTGGGAACGGAAAGCGCCCCCGATGTCGCGGATGCATTGCTGGTGCTCGACGCGTTGCAACAGGAGCAAGGCGAGGACCAGATCGTTCGCGTCTTCAGCCGTCATCTGTTCCGTGACAGCAAGCGAATCGAAGCACTGGTGCGTCATATTGATCTGCTCACGGCAGAGCAGTTTGGCTCCCCTGCGCGGCAACAGGAAGAAGTGTTCGGCACGCTTGGGCTGGTCAAAGAGCCTCAGCCTTTCCTGATGGCCGGCACCGGCCATCTCACGCTGGAATCATCGCAAGGCTGCCCTGTTGCAAAACCCTTCATCGGCGTTTCGGGCAGGCACGTCGTTGCCTACGCAGGAACGCCGGCGTGGGTTCTGAGTATCGAGAATCTGACCACATTCCATCAGGCCAGCCAGCATCTGGATGCCGACGCCGGCCTGATCCTCTATACCGGCGGCATGCCATCTCCCAGTTGGTGCCGCGCCTACACCACGATTCTGGCATCCATCTCAACACACATCCCGGTTTATCACTGGGGTGACATCGACCAAGGCGGCTTCCGGATCGCGGCGCACATCAAGCGCAAATGCATCCACCGACATGCGTTTCTTCCATGGCTGATGGATGCTTCGCAGTTGAGCGGAACGGCTTTCTCTGAAGTGACGGAAATCGAGCGTGGCCGCATGGCGCGGCACGCACATGATGCCGGTTGGGATGCGCTTTCCCGGCACATGCTGGCGCAGACTATCGAGCAGGAAGGCATCGCCATTCGCTTACCGCTGGTAGATGCTTGAATCTACTACTTCGACATCCCCGCTGTTTGACAGCGGTCAAAGGCAGCCAGAGCGGGCAACCGCAATCGAGTTCGAATAGGTCCGCGCCTTGAAACTTTACGGAGCATTGAGAATTCCAGATGCTGACCCCGGTTGCGAAGCCGTGGCGTATGCTTACAGAAGGAATTGGGAGCGGTAGCCGGGGGAGTTCAGATGGCGAAACGTTCGGCCGGAGGCGGCTTATGGCTGGTCTTTGGGACACTGGCGCTATTTGCAATGGTGCCCAAAGAGGTCTGGATTGGGCTCGGGGTAATTGGCGCGATTGCCCTGGTCGCATACTTGGTCATCAAGCATCTAGGCCAAAAGGAGAGGCACGATCCCTACCGGGATGAACCTACTCTGGGCGAGCTGATGGCCAAGAGCGGGCCCCAACGATCTGCCCGTCGGCCTGAGGCCTTGTCCTCCGGCCGGCCTCGCGCAGTCCCTGAACGCCCACGCCCTGCTGCGCTTGCTCCGGCGGTGAAGCGTTCCGGTCAGTCGCCCGAATCGGGCACAGCTCGCCAAGCCACTATCGACGCGAACCGTGAGCGAGCGCAACTCCTGCGCGACAAGTTTCCTGCGACTCCGGCGCGAGCGAATGAGAGAGTGAGTGCGCCAGTTGTGCGTGCACCGTCTCCCGGTGCCTCCCAACCCACTGCACCACCCCCAATAAGCGGACGAGCAATCACGCCGAGTTCGCCCTCAGGTCCTACGTCTCCTCCCAGCCCTATCGCCGCGTCCACGACTAAGACCGAGCCCTCCCTTGGAGGCTCCATGCTCAGAGGTTCGCCTGAGCCCGAACGTATGTTCTCGGTAGCAGCGAATACGAACCCTCCTTCGGCTCACACTCTACCTGCGGCGCCCGCCGGCTTCGGTGAGGGACGCTGGATACCCCCTGGCGAAAGCGTCGAAGTCGCCGGGATGAACTTGCCAGGCGGAATGCTCTATGTCGGTGGGAGGCTGAAGGCGCTCAATGGTGGCACTGATCCATGCCTGATCAGCGGCCAATACAACGTGGCGCGCGTGGGCAACTACTGCGCACGGCAGATGGGCTATTGGCCGAGCTACGCGGAAGCATCCCCAGAGGAACGGCGCGCTTACTTGAACTGGTTGTCGGAAGGTCGCTCGCACCCCGACTGCGACATCGGGTACGTATTTTTGTTTTTCTACGGACTCGAACGTCGCGTCATCGCGGACTCCCCCAACGACCCCTCAGCGCGAAATGACTGGCCAGCCATCGTCGTTGAGCTCCAGCGACTGCTTGCAATCTATGGCGAGAAGTCAGGATCGTTCAATCGCTACGCCGGCGAACTTCTGAGTTGGATTGAACTAGACGGAAAATCGAGCCAGCTCTATAAGCAGCCCGTCCCGGATTTCCCGAAAACCTATGATCTGCCACTGTATCTTCGACTAGCTCTCGGCCAAGCTGCCGTCGATCGAGTTCCGCTTTCCTCACACCTTGCGCTGGCTTGGCTCCGGTTAAGTCCGGAATGCCACTTGCGGACGGCGGCCACTCGTTGTCCCAACGAGTTCGAGCGGCTGTTCGCTCAGCGCTATCACGAAGTTCTCGGCCCGGGGCTAGTGCTTCCGAAAAACCGCACCAAGCTCAAGTTCGTGTACAAAGCCGCCTCCGCGGGGCTGCAGGGTGCCAATGTCACGATGTCGTTCGGGGACATCCCGGACGTCACTGCCTTGACCGCACCTATCAGGAAGCTGATGGACATTTCGAGCCAGTGCACGGATGAACTTGGTTCTTACAGCCGCCTCATCGGAAAGGATCCTGGGGCAGCCGAAGCGTTGGAAGGACTGTTGCTGTTGCCCGCTACCCTCTGGCCTGCAGCTACTCAAGCAAAATTGCGAGCGTTGACCGCACAAATGCACGAAGGCCGGCTGTCGCTGCCGCTGAAAGAACTTCTTGTAGTGTTGGGTGGTGCCAACCAAGCGTTCAATCGAGATCGCGCGCGAGGCTTGGCGCTAGCGCTTGAAGGCGTCGAAATTGGGATGGAGCCACATGTCCTCGGTGGCGCCAAGGCACCAGGCGAGCAGGACACGATCGTGTTGTTTGCTCAACCGCCCATGGACTCGGATGTGGGTTCGCGTACCGAGTATCAAACGGCTGCGTTGACGCTGCAGTTGGCGTCGGCCGTGGCCCAGGCTGATGGAGACTTCGATGATCGAGAGATCGCACATCTGCGGGCGGAAATCGAAGGATGGGCGCACCTTACCCACGCCGAGCGCCGCAGGCTGCACGCGCATCTGCAATGGTTGACGACCTCGCCAATGAACTTAACGGCGCTGAAAAAGAAGTTGGAGCCCTTGCCCATCGCGGCGCGCGAGACGCTCGCTGTCTTCATGGTTATTCTGACTCAGGCCGATGGCTTCGTCTCACCCGGTGAAGTGAAGTTCCTGGAAAAGGTCTACAAAGCTCTAGGCGTAGAACCCAAGCGCGTGTTCAGCGACATCCACACCGCGGGTTCCGGCGGCACGCCTGTTCCCCCTGTCCAAGCTGGGAAGCAGGGATTCCACTTGGATGCTGAGCGTATCGCGGCATTGCAAAAAGACACGATACGGGTCTCGGCACTGCTTTCGGAGATCTTCGCCGAGGAAGCTGACAGTCTGCACGAGTCTGCTGCACCCACCTCGGAACCGGAGGTCGAAAACAAAGCCAATGCGCCGCTGGGCCTGGACGAGGACCATTCCGCCCTGCTGCGCTTGCTACTGTCGCGGCCCGAGTGGGCGCGTGCCGAGCTGGAGGACGCTGCCGCCGACTTGGACCTGATGCTCGACGGCGCGATGGAACAGATCAACGAGGCGGCTTTCGAGGCGTTCGAGGAGCCCCTGTTTGAAGGCGAAGACCCGATTTCAGTGAATACCCAACTACTTGAGAAGATCGAAGCATGAATGCTGCCATTCGCCCCAAGGATCGCGATGCCGTCATCCAATCTCTGCGCGCCGGTGTCGTGCCCCGTGCGGGGCAACACCTGATTCAGGTTGCCCGAGGTAGGGAGATCGAAGCGTTGGTCGCGGATACTGACCGCGTTGCCGATGGTGGCTCATCGTTCCGCTTCGTCATCGGCGAATATGGTGCGGGCAAGACGTTCTTTCTCAATCTGATCCGCGCCATTGCCATGGAGCGGAAGCTTGTCGTTGCCAACGCCGACCTCAATCCCGATCGACGCCTGCACGCGTCCGGCGGGCAGGCACGGTCACTGTATGCCGAGCTCATGCGCAACTTGGCCACGCGAACCAAGCCAGACGGTGGCGCCTTGTCCGGCGTGGTCGAGAAGTTCATCGCCACGGCCAGGTCCGAAGCCAAAGCACAGAACCAATCCACTGAACAGTTCATCCGCTCGAGGCTGGAACAACTGACCGAGCTCGTCAACGGTTACGACTTTGCCGATGTCATCGCGGCCTATTGCCGCGGCGTCGAAGAAGGAAACGAGCAGCTGAAGTCAGACGCGGTTCGCTGGTTGCGCGGTGAATTTGCGACCCGGACCGACGCGCGCGCGGCACTGGGCGTTCGTACGATCGTCGATGACGCATCGGTCTACGATCAGCTGAAGCTCATGGCAAGATTCGTGCGCTTGGCTGGATACGCGGGGTTGTTCGTGTGTCTGGATGAAATGGTCAATCTCTACAAGCTTGCCAATTCGCAAGCGCGCAGCTCCAACTACGAACAGATCCTGCGCATGCTCAACGACTCCCTGCAGGGCACGGCTGTAGGCCTTGGATTCGTGCTGGGCGGTACACCGGAGTTTCTGATGGACACGCGCCGCGGGATTTACAGCTACTCGGCACTTCAAAGTCGGCTTGCTCAGAACACTTTCGCGACCAATGGGCTTGTCGATTTCTCGGGCCCGGTGCTGCGCCTTTCGAGCTTGACCATGGAAGATTTCTACCTGCTGCTGGGGAAGATCCGCCACGTATATGCCGCCGGTGACACCGCCCGATATTTGCTCCCGGATTCGGCGATTGTGAGCTTCATGGAGCACTGCGCCAATCGCATCGGTGACAGCTTCTTCCGCACGCCGCGCACCACGATCACGTCCTTCATCAATCTCTTGGCCATCCTGGAACAGAACCCTGGCACCGACTGGACAAGCCTGATCGAAGAGGTCCGGGTAGAAGCTGATGAAGGTGGTAAGAGCGATATGGCCGTAGATCCGGAAGACGAGTTGGCTTCGTTCAAACTCTGATGGCAACGTCACAGGCTTTCCTGCAGCTAGATCCTCGGATACAACGCTATCTGTGGGCCGAGGGTTGGGGCGCGCTGCGCGATGTGCAGGAACAAGCCATTCCACTGATCCTGCCTGGTGACCAAGATGTCATCGTGGCTGCCAGCACGGCCTCGGGGAAAACCGAAGCTGCTTTCCTCCCAGCCCTAACCCATCTGCTCGACCGGTCAAACGACGGTTTGATCGTCTATATCAGTCCGTTGAAAGCGCTGATCAACGACCAGTTTGGGCGCTTGGACCGTCTCTGCGAGAACCTGGACGTGCCCGTTTGGCCGTGGCACGGGGATATTAGTTCGACTTCCAAGAGGAAGTTCGTGCAAGAGCCAACTGGCGTGCTCTTGATCACGCCAGAGTCTCTGGAAGCCACATTGTGCAATCGTGGCACGAGCATCGCCGCCCTGTTCAAGCAGATGACCTTCTTTGTCATCGACGAACTCCATGCGTTCATCGGCACCGAACGCGGGAAGCAACTGCAGGCGCTGATGCACCGTATCGAAGTCGCACTGGGGCGCACGGTGCCTCGCGTCGGCCTTTCCGCCACGCTGGGCGATATGGGCTTGGCGGCCCAATTCCTACGGCCCGACTGCCCGGTAGCGATAGTCGACGCGGCATCGAGTGGTGGCCAGTTGCTGATCTTGGTCAAAGGGTTTGAAGAACCCGTGGCCGCCGACGGAACGGGCGGCAAGGACGATCCGGAAACGGAGCGTGCGCCGCTGGCGATAGCCCAACACATGTTCAAGACTTTGCGCGGCTCCAATAACCTCGTATTCCCGAACAGCCGTCGGGAGGTCGAGCGCTATACACATCTTCTGAATGAGTTGTGCGATCGGGCCCAAGTTCAAAAGGAGTTCTGGCCACATCACGGCAACCTGTCGAAGGAAATCCGGTACGAAACCGAGGCGGCGCTGAAACAGCGCGAGCACGCGGCGACTGCCGTTTGCACCAGCACTTTGGAGCTAGGCATCGACATCGGGGCGGTCAGAAGCGTAGTGCAGATCGGCACGCCACCATCCGTTGCAAGTCTCCGACAACGACTTGGCCGTTCCGGCCGACGCGAGGGCGAACCGGCAATCCTGCGCGGCTATGTCATCGAAAGCGCCTTGGATGCGAAGGCTGGCTTGGAAACTCGGCTTCGATTGGACACGGTACAGGCTGCGGCCGTCATTTCGCTCCTGCTGGAAAATTGGTTCGAGCCGCCCGCCGTGAACGGGGCGCACTACTCCACGCTCGTGCAGCAGCTCTTGTCTTCCATCGCGCAATACGGTGGTCTTCAGGCAACGCAAGCGTTCCACCTTCTCTGCACTCCCCCCGGTCCGTTCGAGCGGGTGTCCAAAGACGCCTTTGCCGAGCTGCTGCGCACCCTGGGGCAAAAGGATATCCTGACGCAGGATCACTCGGGGCTGCTGCTTCATGGTCGCATCGGCGACAAGATCGTCAATCACTATTCCTTTTATGCGGCGTTCTCGAGCGACGAGGAGTTCCGCATCGTTTCCAGTGGCAAAGCATTGGGGACGCTACCTGTCTCTCAAATGATGACCCCTGGCCAGCGCATCTTGTTCGGGGGGCGTACTTGGCTCGTTGAAGCGATCGACGAAGAGCACAAAACAATCCATGTCGCGCCCGCCAAAGGCGGCGCTCCGCCGCTGTTCAATGGTGGTAGCGGGCGTGTACATACACAGGTGCGGCAACGTATGCGCGATATCTATGTTGCGCACGACGCGCTGCCCTTTCTCGACCCCACGGCACAACGTTTCGTAGGGGAAGGACGTGAGGCGTTCGCTACGCTTGCGTTGGCCGATCGTTTGCTGCTGGATCAGGGAAGCCAAACGATCCTGTTGACTTGGCTGGGAGACGCGGCCAACGAGGCCATCGCTTGCGTACTGATGTCGCGCGGCGTCCAGGCATCCACAGGCCAGCTGGGGGTCGAGATCCAGCGCGCAGGCCGTAGCCTCGAAGAGATCGGAGGCTTGTTAGGTGACATCTGTTCGGAACCTGCAGCACCTGTGGACGAACTGCTCGCGAAGGTAGGTAATCTCGTCCGCCAAAAATGGGATGGATTGCTTTCACCGCGCCTCCTGCGGCAAAGCTATGCCAGCTCCAACTTGGATATCGATGAGGCTCTGGCTTGGCTTCGCGCGACGTTTGAATCGCAGCGATATCAGATCAGCGACGGTGCCTAACTCATTTGCCGGCCAGATCTTTAGGGAAAGTCCTGGCTGCCGGGTCGAGGGGCGCGTTCTGGCGAGGCTGATATCTGCTTCGAAAATAGCCCTGCCCTACCCCCGATAACTTGGCCTTATCACCCTGCCCTGGTACCTGCGCCGAATTGCGTTAGGTGTCGCTGATGCCGCGTAGACGCACCGATGCCCAGCCGACACGCCCCTAAACTTTTGCCACGTCCCCCGGATAGGTTCCTGAGGTGGTCGCCATGGTGGCGGACACGGCAGGAAGGTCAGGGGCAGGACGATGGTCGCAGTCATCGCAGGAAACGGGCTCGGTCTGGACAACAGTTCCTTGCGGCAGCTGGGCCTGGGAGGCCAGGCGACCGTGGGCCAAGGCCGTGTCGGCCAGTATCTCAACATCGCCAGTGGCAACCTCGTCCTGCAAAACGCCGACGAGGGGATGATCTTCGGCGGACTGCCGCTGAGTGCGCTTCGCACCTACAACAGTCAGGGCCAGCTGAGCGGGAACGAGGGCTGGTTGTTCGGCTTCAGCCGATCGGTCGGCGGTCTCACCGGGACGCTCGACACCGCCGGCAGCACGGTCACGCGCACGGATGACGATGGCTCGTCGGTGGTGTACGCCTACGACACCACGACGAGCCGATACGTCAGCACCGGGCAGAGTGGTCCGTCGGACACCCTGAGCTGGGACGCCGGTGCCTCGACCTGGACCTGGATCGACACGGCGGGTTCATCCGACCAGCGGCAGGAGACCTATGACGCCAGCGGCCGACTGACCGCGCTGAGCGATCTGCAGACCGGTGCCAGCTACAGCTTCAATTACAGCAACGGTCAGCTCGCCGCGATCACGGCGGCCGATGGCGACAGCCTGATCTTCGGCTACACCGGCAGCCAGCTGACGAGTCTGACGATCCAGGAAGTGCCGCCCGGCGGCAGCACGCCGGTCACCCGTCAGCAGGTGAGCTATCACTACGACAGCCAAGGCCGGCTGGACGTCGTGACCACCGCCTTGGGTTCGGACACTGACGCCACTCCGGCGAGCTACACCACCACTTATACGTATGACGGCACCAGCGACCGGGTAGCCTCGGTCAGCCAGAGCGACGGCACGGTGGTGAGCTACACCTACGCCGCCCAGACTGACGGCAGCTGGCGTCTGGCGACGATCACGACTGGAAGTGGCGCGGCGGCGCAGGCGATCGCCCTCAGCTACGACTTGGACGGTCGCACCACGACGGTGACCAATGCGCTGGGTCAGGCGACCACTTACCAGTATGACGATGCCGGCCACCTGATCCAGGTGATGGCGCCAACCGTCAACGGTCAAACGCCCACCACGAGTTACCAGTACGACACCGACGGTAACCTGCTGCGCCTGACCGATGCCGACGGTGGCATCACCAGCTACCAGTACGACAGCCACGGAAACCTGTTGGGCGTGGAAGACCCCACGGGCCATACGATCCGCTACACGTACAACAGTCTGGGCCGGATCGTGAGCCAGACGGTTTACGTTACGCCCGCGCAAGGCGTGATGGGCCAGCCCGGCTATGTCGCCCCTACCGACGGGCAGACCACATACTACGTCTACTACGACGCCACCGACGGCAACCGATTGGCGGCGGTCATCGATCCGCTGGGTCACGTCACAGGCTACACGTATACCGGCCTGCCCGATGGCCGGGCAGTGCTCAGCAGCACGCAGCACGGCTTAGTGGCCACGTTCGATCTGACTGGGGCGAGCCCGGACGCCCCCCCGACGCTGGCCCAATGGCAGGCGTGGGTAACCAGTGCGTCGTTCGAGGCCTCCCTGGGGCAGAGCACGCGTACCGACTACACATACGATGTGCGGGGCCAACTGGCCACACAAACCGAGTGGGCGACCGTCGACAGCACCGGTGCCGGCGTGCTCGACGCGGGCACGGTGGTCAGCACCTTCGTCTACGACGTGCGGGGCCAGTTGCTGCAGAGCGCGACAGAACGCGGGGCCGGCCACGCCACCCCCGAGATCACCAGCTACGCCTACGACGGTCTGGGGCGCCTGATCAGCCGCACCGATCCGTTGAACCAGGCCACCAGCTACGTCTACACCGACAGCAACGGCACGTTGGCGATCGTCCAGGCCAACGGACTGACCACCACGCAGGCCTACGACAGCGCCGGGCGGCTGCTCAGCAGCACGCAGTCGGCCAGCGGTCAGACCAGTCGCGTCACCACCTACCTCTATGACGCGGCCGGTCGTCAGGTGGCCACCATCGATCCGGCTGGCAACGCCAGTTACACCTTCTACGATGCCGACGGTCGCGTTGCTGGCACGGTGGACGCGACGGGCGCCGTCAGCTCCATTACCTACGATACTGCTGGGCACGTCATCGGCACCACCCAGTATGCGACCGCGATCAGCACTGCGGGCTGGATCAGCGGTGGCGCGCTCACCGCCAGTTTCCCCGCCAGCTTGCCGGTGCCGGCGCCCAGTGCCGACGACCATATCCAACGCGTGGTAATGGACGCCGCCGGACGCGTACTGGCCACGATCGATGCCGAGGGTCACGTCATCACCACGCGGTATGACGGCGAGGGCCGGGCCATCGCGACGACGGCGTTTGCGACGGCGCTGACGGCCGCACAGTTGGCGACTCTGGGCAATGCACCCACTTGGGCGGCACTGCAGGCGGCGCTTCATCCCGACGCGCAGGATCGTACCGGCTACACGCTCTATGACCCCGATGGGCGGGTGGCGGCGACGGTGGATGCGGCCGGCTTCGTGACGGTTATCGAGTACGACGGTGCCGATCGAGCGACGCGAACCACCACGTACGCGATCGCCCTGAGCCCAGCCCAGCGCAGCGCACTGGATAGTGCGCCGACGCTGGCCACGCTGCAGGGGGACTCTCTCACGGCCAGTGCGGACGATCAGGTCGTGCGCACCTATTACGACGGCGACGGCCGGGTCGTAGCGCAGGTGGATGCAGACGGCTACCTCACCGCGATGGGGTATGACGAGACCACGCACACCACGACGACGGCGCGTTACGCCATGGCCCTGACCGCCAGCCAGCAGGCCGCCCTCACCGGAGCGGAAAGCGTGGCGACCCTGGTGGGCCTGCTCGGCAGCACGCCCGCTAGCCAGGTCAGCACGGCCACGTACGACGCAGATAACCAGATCGTCTCGAGCACCGCCGTGGACGGCACGGTGACCGCATACCACTACAACGCAACGGGACAACTGCTGAGCACCACGGTCACGCCGGTTTCGGGACAAGGCACCGCCCGAACGACCAGCATGACCTACGATGCCTTCGGCGGGACGCTGACGCGCACCGACGGCACCCAATCGACGACGACCTATGCCTACAACGTTCTAGGCCAACGCATCCGCGCCACCGATGCGCTAGGCAACACGGTCTGGACCTGGTACGACACCGAGGGCAGGGTCGCCTACACGGTGCAGGGACAGCCCACGGGCAGCACGCGCAATGCGTTGGGCAACGTCACGGCGTTCACCTACAACGCCTTCGGGCAGGTGGCCAGCACACGCACGTATGCCGCCGTCCTCACGCTCACCGGCGGAAGCAGCAGCGGCACCACGCTCAACCCGGCGACGGCGACACTGGCGCAGGTCTCGGCGGCGGTCGCGGCGCTGCCGGTGGTGCCGGATGATGCCAACGCCCTGACCACCTACCACTACACCCTGGATGGTCAGGTGGCCAGCGTGACGGATGGCGCGGGTTACCAGACAGCCTACGTCTACGATGCCTTCGGCGATCGCATGCAAGTGCAGCAACAGCTGAGTGCACCGGGCAGCGCGTTGAGCGCCTCCAACAGCACTCTTAGCACCTTCACCTACGACGCACGCGGCGAGCAGGTCGGCGAGGCGGACGCTGTCGGTACCGAGGTGGCTCGCAGCGTATCGACCACCTACGACGCGTTCGGGCGGGTAACGAGCCGCACCGATGGCGACGGGCACGTCGTCACCTTCGGCTATGACCGCCTGGGCCGCCAGGTCAGCAGCAGCCAGACCATCGGTGGAGTGGCGCGAACCACACAGACCACCTACGACGCTTTCGACCGCGTGCTGACGCGGGCCGATGCGCTGGGCAACCTCACGACGTACCAGTACGACCTGGCCCAGCACAAGACCCTGGTCACCACGTCCGATGGCGTGACCCTGACCACGGTGACAAACGCGTACGGCGACACGGTGAGCGTGACGGACGGCGCTGGCAACGCCACGACGTACACGTATGACGCCGAGGGCCGGCGGTTGACCACCACCGATGCCCTGGGCCATACCGCCACCGATGTCTACGACGCCGACGGCGAGTTGATCCGCACCACCGACGCTACCGGGCACGCGATCGCCTACAGCTACGATGCCGCCGGCCGCGCGCTGTCACGCACGGTCGACCCGGATGGATTGGCACTGCGGACGACGTACGCCTACGACGGCGAAGGCCGCCAGCTGAGCGTGACTGATCCGACCGGGACGGTCGCCACCTACACTTACGATGCCGATGGCCGCGTGCTCACCGAGGTCCAGGATGCCGGCGCCGGCAAGCTCAACCTCACCACCACGTACACGTACGACGGCGCCGGCAAGACGCTGACTGTCACGGTCGGCGCTGGTACCGGGGCGGCACGCACCACCCGGTACGTGTACGACAACCTCGAGCGCCTGAGCCAGCAGATCATCGATCCCAGCGGGCTGGGGCTCACCACGAGCTACACCTATGACGCCGACGACCGGCTGGTCGCCGTCACCGACGCCAACGGCCACGTCACGCGAAGCGTCTATGACGAAGCGGGCGAGAAGATCTTCACCATCAATGCGGCCGGTGCGGTCACCCAGGCGACGTACGACGCCGACGGACGAGTAACAGCGGTGCGCGCGTACGCCACGCCGTTGAGCACGGCCCAACTCGCCGCGCTGGGCAACGCCCCGACGGCGTCAGCCGTAGGAGCGGACATCGTGGCCGATGCCGGCGACACGGTGTCCTACAACGCGTACAACGCCGAAGGCCAAGTACGCTACCGCATCGACCCGCAGGGGTATGTGACCGAAACGCGCTACGACGCCGCCGGCCGAGTCAGCGAAATGCTGGCCTACGCCCACGCGATCAGTGTGAGTGCGGGCGAGGCCACGGTCTTGCAGACGTCGCAGGCGACGGCGCTGTCCTCGCTGGCCAGCCTGATCAGCGGGGCCGGCAACACCGACGCGAACGCACACGCCACGCTCAACTTGTACGACGCCGATGGCCATGTCCGCTTCGTGGTGCAGCAGAACACGGTCGCCGGCCAGCTCGTCGGCATGGTCAGCGAGCAGCGCTATGACGCGGCTGGCCGGGTTATCGCCCGCGTCGCATACGGCAGCACCTTGCCATTGGCCCTGGGCTCGGCCCTGAGTGCCCAGTTGAGCACGGACAGCGTGACGCAAGCGCTGGCCAGCGCACCGAAACAGGTCGACCAGAGCGTATACGACGCCGCTGGGCGGTTGCGCTACCGCATCGACAACGCCTTTCAGGTGACCGAAACCCAGTATGACGCCGACGGCCGAGTCCTGAAGACGCTGGCCTATGCCCACGCGATCGTCCTACCCGGCGTACTCACCGTCGCGAGCCTGGCCGCCGCCGTGAACACCGCTGGCACCGACGGCGCCCATATCGGCACCACCACCTACGACGCCACCGGTCGCGTGCTGACGACGGGCGATGCGCTGGGTGTCAATGCCACCTATACCTACGACGCCACCGGCCTGTCGCTGACCCAGGCCGACCGCGACGGCCACCTCACCACGACCACCTACGATGCGGGCGGGCGCAAGATCCTGGTGCAGTCGCCGACGGTCACCGTCGGCAGCGAGAGCAGCGTCCACCTCTACACCGAGTACCAGTATGACGGCATAGGCAACGTTACTGCGATCAGCCAAGGGGCCGGCAGCACCGTCGGCACGGCGACATGGACGAGCACGACCACCTACGCCTATGACGCCGTCGGCCACCAAGTCACGACGACGTACCCCGGCGGTATCACCACCCAAGTCACCTACAACGCCCTGGGCCAGGCCGTGGTCGACAAGGATGCCAACGGCCACTACCAGTACAAGGCCTACGACGCCGACGGCCAAGTGGCTTATGCCGTCGATGCCGATGGCTACGTCACCGGCACCTCGTACGACGCCTACGGCAACGTCACGGCGCTCACCCGTTACGCCGCTGCGCTGAACACGGCGGCCATTGCCGGTTGGAGTGCCGGCCAGCCGCTGAGTTTGGCGCAGGTCCAGCAGGGCCTGACGACCTCCGGCAGCGACCGCACGCTCACCACCACCTACGACCAGCGCAACCAAAAAATCGAGGTCATCCAGCCGTCCATCAGCTATACGCTGTCCATGGGACCGTTGGCTGGCACCTGGACAACCGGGGCGCCGACCACCCGCTACACCTACGACGCCTATGGCAACGCCACCAGCAGCGCCACCCTGATCCAAGGGGCGTTGACCGTGGGTAGCACCACCACGCCAGCGATCTGGGCCACCACCTACACCTACTACGACAACCTCGACCGCGCGGTGATGACGGTCATGCCCACCGGGCAGTACACCGCTCCACAAGGGTACGTGACCACCACCAGCTACGACGCGTTCGGCCAGGTCACCGGCACGGTGCAGTATGCGCAGGCGATCAGCACCAGCGCGATCACCACTGCGGCGGCCCCTGCCCTGCCCGCGGCGCCGACCGCCGCCAGCGGCGGCAACCGCAGCAGCACTTTCAACTACGACCTGATCGGCCGCAAGGTCGCCGAAACGGACACCGGCACCGTCACCTATGCCGGCGGCACGCTGGGCCAGCTCGACGGCGCTCCCGGTGCCGCCACAGCCAGCAGCGTCACCAGCTACACCTACGATGGCGAGAATCGCCTGCTCAGTGTCACCGTCAACGGCGCCACCACGAGCACGACCTACGACGCTGCCGGCAGGGTGGCCAGTGTCACCGCACCGGCGCGCCTGGCGCTGGTGGCCGACTGGCAGTCGAAACTTCAGAACACCCCGGGGGATGACCTCACCAGCGGCGAGCTGTACACCACAGTCAGTCCGGTGACGACCTACGTCTACGACGCGCTGGGCCACGCACTGAGCACCACCACCTCGGCCGGTGGCCTGTCGCAGACCACGCAAGCCACCTACGATGCGCGCGGCAACCAGCTGACCAGCACGGATGCCATGGGGGTGGTGACCACCAGCACCTACGACAACAACGGCAACGTGCTGACCCAGAGCTATGCGCTGACCGCCAACGGCGCCTCCAGCACGGTCACCACGACGTATCGCTACGACGCCAACAACCAGCAGCTGAGCACCGCCGTGCAGCGTGCCGGCCAGAGCGGTAACGACAGCTACACCCAAGTGAAGTACAACGCCTTCGGCGAAATCGTGGCCAAGGGCGACCAGCAGGGCTACGAGGCGGCCTACACCTACGACAACGGCGGCAACTTGATCGATGAGCCCGATGCCAAGACCGGTATCGTGCACAACCTCGGTTACGACCTTTCCGGACGCCTGCGAGGCGACGGTTACCAGGGGCCGGGCGGCTATGTCTGGACCGCCTATCTTCGCGACCTGGCCGGCCGCGTCATCTCGGAAACCGCGCCCAGCGCCACGGCCGCCACCGGTGAGAGCGCCAATCCGGTGATCCACTCCTACGACCGCTGGAACAACGTCACCTCCACCACGGATGCCAACGGCAATACCACCACCGCCACCTACGACAGCCAGAACCACCTGATCGGCGAGGTCGAGGCCCGGGTGCTGGTGGTGTCCGACAGCGGCGTGCGCACCTGGGCCACGCCCACCAAGACCTGGTACTACAACATCGCCGGCCAGCTGATGGGCGTGACCGACGAGAACGGCCATTCCGCATGGAACGCCTATGACGACGCCGGCAACCTCACCACGGCCGAGGATGCAGCAGGCGCACTCACTTACACCGCCTACGATGCACTTGGCCGCGCGGTGGCGCAGCAAACCCCGCCGGTCAACACGGCGACCGGCCCGGTGGCTCACATCACCTACTCCGCCTACGACGCCCGCGGCCAGGTCACCGCCCAAGGCGACTTTCTGCTGAATAGCGATGGCACCAAACGAACCCAGCAGGCGCAGCAAACCTACACGCTCAACAGCCATGGCGACCGCATCCGGGTCACCGACGCGCTGGGCAATACGGCGTATTACGACTACGACAGCCAGCACCGGGTGATCCGCAGCCAGACCCCGATCCAGCACGCCAACGGCTGGGCCGAGACGTTCACCTACGACGTCAACGGCAACAAGATCGGCAACACCACCGCCAACGGCGATAGCCAAAGCTGGGACGTCGATTACTTCGGGCGGGTCCAGTCGCACACGGACCTCAGCGGTGCGCAAACCAGCTACGCCTACGATGCCAACTCCGGCCTGTTGACCAGTATCACCAGCCACTGGGTGCCGGCCGGCCAGACCGATCCGGCCTATCTGGCCGCGGGTTGGAACGGCAGCACCGGCGTCCAGGTTTACACGTACGAAGCCGACGGCCAGATCGCCCAGGTGTCCGAAAGCGTGGATGGCGTGGCGCGCGCTTCGGATATCTACCAATACGACGCAAACGGCAACACGGTATCCGACATCACCTCGACCAGCGACGGTGCCGGGCTGCAGATCCAGGACCAGACCGACATCAGCTACGACAGCCACAACCGGATCAGCGTGGTCAGTACTCGCGACAGCAGCACCGGCATCATCACGTCGCGCGAAGTCATCAATTACGATGCGGTCGGTAATCGCCGAGCAGTGTTCGTGCAAAGCGCGTATGGCCCCTCAGCCTCGCCCATCACCGGTACCGGTGGTGCACCGACCGGCAGCCTCGCCGGCCAGACGGCCGCGCCGGGCCAAGCCTGGAGCTTCAACGCCGCCGACCACTTCGTGGACAACATCGGCTTCGGACTCACCTTCACCGCCAAGCAGGCCAACGGCAGCGCGCTGCCCGGCTGGATGCACTTCAACGCCAACGGCACCTTCAGCGGTACGCCAACTACCGCCGGCAGCTGGTCCGTCACCGTCACCGCCACCGACGTCAATGGCCAGAGCGTCAGCAGCACATTCGGCGTCACTGTGCCGGTGGTGGATCCGATATTTACCGGCGGCACCACCAACCCCACCGGCAGTGTGCATGGCGCGCTGAGCTTCACCGTCCCCACCGCCACGGACGCCAACGGGTCGGCCCTGACCTACAGCGCCACCCTTGGCAGCGGGGCGGCTCTGCCGTCCTGGCTCAGCTTCAACCCGAGCACGTGCACCTTCACGGGCACCCCGCCCGTGGGCAGCATCGGCAGCTACGCGCTCAAGGTCACCGCCACCGCCGCCAACGGTGGCAGCGCGAGCGAAACGCTGACCCTCACCATCGCGTCGACCCCGCCGGTTTACGTCGGCGGCGTAGGCGACCAGAGCATCCCCGCCACCCGCGCCTTCAGTTTCAGCTACCCCGCCAGCGACTTCAGCGAGGCCGACGGAGACGCGCTGACCTTCACCGCCGGCAGTTACAGCATGAGCGGCGGCATCGAAAGCGATGCCGCCCTGCCGAGCTGGATGAGCTTCAACCCTGCCACGCTGACCTTCAGCGGGACACCACCGCTCAGCGCCGAGAACCAGATCTTCACCCTGTACCTCAAGGCTACCAATCCTCAGGGCCAGGCGGCCGAGGCGCACTTCACCGTCACCGTGGTGCATTACGTGCAGCCGGCGCCGGTCTACCAAGGCACGCTGACCGATCGCACCGGCGTCATCGGCGGCAGCGCCGTCAACTTCACCTTGCCCAGCGGTGCCTTCACCGAGCCCGATGGCGGCGCGCTGACCTACAGCGCCATGGTGCTGGTCCCGGCGCACGAACAGGACTACCCCGTCAACGGTGGCACCGACGTCGGCACCCGCACCATCGCGGCGCAATGGGTCGCCTTGAGCACGGTGGGCCTCACCATCAACGCCACCACCGGAGCGATCACCGGGGTGCCGACCACGCTGGACTACAACATTTCCACCGTGGGCGCCGGAACCTTCCAGCACGATGCCAGCTACCAGATCGAGATCATTGCCACCAACGGCCAGGCCGAGACCGCAGCGGGTACCTTCACGCTGAGCAATGACTTTGCGCCGCCGGCCGTACAGCAGGCACCGTCCAACCTGTCGGCCAATCCGGAAACGGGAGCGATCGCCGTCGCACTGACCGGTGTGTTCTCCGACCCCTACGGGCAGGGCCTGACCTATACCGCCGCACTGGCCGGCGGGAGCGCATTGCCAAGCGGCCTGAGCTGGAGCGGGCAAAACCTGTACGTGGGCGTCGTCGCCAGTGGCAGCTACACGATCACCATCACCGCCAAAGACGGTCTGGGCCGCACGGCCAGCGCCGACTTCACGCTGACCGTGAACAATGCCGGGCCAGTGTTCACGGCCGCCCCGATCAACCTCACGACGGCCGCTGGCGTCGCGATGGCCGCCTACCAGGCACCGGCAGCCACCGATGCCAACGGCGATGCCATCACCTACAGCGCCAGCGGCATGCCGGTCGGCATGGCCTTCAATGCGTCCACTCGCACGTTCAGTGGCACGCCGACCGCCAACGGCAGCTTCACCGTGACCTACACCGCCACCGACATCCACGGCGGCGCCACCCATGCCACCTTCACCGTGACCGTCACCAACGCGGCGCCTGTGTTCAGCGCCGTGCCGCCCAACGTCAGCGTGATGAGCAGCGTGGCCATGGCCGCGTACCAGCTCCCCGTAGCCACCGACGCCAACGGCGACGCCATCACCTACAGCGCCAGCGGTTTGCCGCCAGGCCTCAGCTTCAACGCCTCCACGCGCACCGTCAGCGGCACGCCAACCACCATGGGCACCTACACGGTGACCTGCAAGGCTACCGACAGCCGCGGAGCCGCCACCCAGGTCAGTTTCGTCATCACGGTAACGGCGTATGTGCAGCCGCCGCCGGTGTATCACGGCACGCTGACCAATCGCACCGGCGTGATCGGCGGCGCGTCGCTGAATCTGGCGCTGCCCAGCGGGGCCTTCACCGAATCCGACGGCGGGGCCCTGGCCTATACCGCCATGGTGCTGATCCCCGCACACGATCAGGACTACCCGGTCGGCGGCGGTACCGACGTCGGCACCCGCACCATCGCCGCACAGTGGGTGGCGCTGAGCACCGTCGGCCTGAGCATCAATGGCGCCAACGGCACGATCACCGGCGTCCCGACCACGCTGGACTACAACATCTCCACGGTGGGCAGCGGCACGATCCAGCATGACACCAGCTACCAGATCGAGATCACCGCGACCAACGCCCAGAACGGCAGCGCCACCGGCAGCTTCACCCTGACCAACAGTTACGCGCCACCCGCCGCCGTTGGGACACTGGCCAATCACACGGTCAACCCTGCCTCGGGCGCGGTCGTGGAGGTCGCGGCCGGCACCTTCAGCGACCCCTACAACCACGGCCTGAGCTACCAGGCCACGCTGTCCAGTGGCGCGGCGCTGCCCTCGGGCCTGACCTGGAGCGGTACGAGCTTCAACGTGGGTGCGTTGGCGGCAGGCAGCTACACGATCAAGGTGATCGCCACCGATGGCCTGGGCCGCACCGCCAGCGCCAACTTCACGCTGACCGTCAACAATGCCGGCCCTGCGTTCAGCGCGTCGCCGACCAACCTTTCGACCCTGGCCAGCGTGGCGATGACCGCCTACCAGGCGCCGGCCGCCACCGACGCCAACGGCGACGCGCTTACCTACAGCGCCAGCAACCTGCCCCCGGGTATCACCTTCAACGCCGCCACCCGCACCTTCAGCGGCACGCCGACCGCCCTCGGCACCTGGACGGTCACCTACACCGTCACCGACGGCCATGGGGCCACGGCAAGCAAGACCTTCACCATTACCAGCACCAACGCGGTTCCGGTGTTCAGTGCATCACCGGCCAATCAAGTCGTGATGGCCAGTGTGGCCATGGCCTATCAGGCGCCGGCCGCCACCGACGCCAACGGCGACGCCCTCACCTACAGCGCCAGCGGCTTGCCGCCAGGCCTCAGCTTCAACGCCTCCACGCGCACCTTCAGCGGCACGCCAACCACCTTGGGCACCTACACGGTGACCTACACGGCCACCGACAGCCACGGTGCCACGGCGAGCAAATCCTTCACCATCACGGTCACGGCCTACATCCAGCCAGCGCCGGTGTACCACGGCACGCTGACCAATCGCACCGGCGTGATCGGCGGCGCGTCGCTGAGTCTGACGCTGCCCAGCGGGGCCTTCACCGAATCCGACGGCGGGGCCCTGACCTATACCGCCATGGTGCTGATCCCCGCACACGATCAGGACTACCCGGTCGGCGGCGGTACCGACGTCGGCACCCGCACCATCGCCGCACAGTGGGTGGCGTTGAGCACCGTCGGCCTGAGCATCAATGGCACCAACGGCACGATTACCGGCGTCCCGACCACGCTGGACTACAACATCTCCACCGTGGGCAGCGGCACGATCCAGCACGACAGCAGCTACCAGATCGAGATCACCGCGACCAACGCGCAGAACGCCAGCGCCACCGGCAGCTTCACCCTGACCAACAGTTACGCGCCACCCGCCGCCGTGGGGACCCTGGCCAATCACACGGTCAACCCTGCCTCGGGTGCGGTCGTGGAGGTCGCGGCCGGCACCTTCAGCGATCCCTACAACCATGGCCTGAGCTACCAGGCCACGCTGTCCAGTGGCGCAGCGCTGCCGTCTGGCCTGACCTGGAGCGGTACGAGCTTCAACGTGGGTGCGTTGGCGGCGGGCAGCTACACGATCAAGGTGATCGCCACCGATGGCTTGGGCCGCACCGCCAGCGCCAACTTCACGCTGACCGTCAACAACGTGGCGCCAACGCTGGCCGCGCCCAGCAACCTGACGGCGGTGCAAGGCTCGGCCATGACGGCCTACACCGCACCGAGCGCCACTGACGCCAACGGCGATGCGATCACCTACAGCGCCAGCAACCTGCCGCCGGGGATCTCTTTCAATGCCGCCACGCGTGCCTTCAGTGGCACCCCGACCGGTACCGGCACCTGGACGGTCACCTACACTGCCACCGACAGCCATGGGGCTGCGACGAGCAAGACCTTCACGATCACGGTGAGTCCGCCGGCCAACCAGCCGCCGGTCTACAACGGCGGCATACCCTCCGACATCTTCTTTTCCCCCGGCTCGTTGAGCTACACGTTCCCCGCCACGGCCTTCACCAGCCCGGCAGGGCTTGCGTTGACCTATACGGCGACCACGCCCCTGTATATTCACTTCGATGCCGGCACGCGGACATTTACCGCCACCCAGGCCCGAGCCGAGCGCTTCGGCACCGTGACGCTGACCGCTACTGATAGCCAGGGCCGGGCCACTTCCTATACGTTCAGCGTCGACGTACTGGGAACTGCCAACAACTTGATGGCGGCGCCGGACATGGGCAGCCTGTCGTCCTCGGCATCATCCACAGACGAAGCTTCGACAAGCTTCGCCCCATCGGCCTCGCCCCAAACCGTTCAGGCCCAGACCGAAGCCACCGGCACCACGCCCAACACCCAGAGCTATTGGTTCACCTACGACGCCGACAACCGGGTGGTGGTGAGCAACGGCGCCCTCAGCAACGGCCAGATCGTGATCACCGCCGGGGGCTACAACGAACCTTCCTACGCCAACCAGTACGACGCGGCCGGCAACGTGGTGGTGCGCAACACCCTCAATGCCGACACCTACAGCATTCAGGCCGCCTACGTCACCAAGACCTACACCGCCGGCGACGTGATGACCCAGCGGCTGGTGTACGACGCCCGTAACGAGCAGGTGGAGGTGGACTACGCCACCGACCTCACCCAGAGCGAAAGCAGCCTGGGCGTTCAGCAGCACCTGTACTACGACGCCGACGGCCATCAGACCGGCACGAATAATTTCGCGCGCAATGATGCCTACGTCGCGGTCTACGGCACCCACGATATGCCCAACGGCTACACCTACGTGCCTATCGGCGGGTGGCTGCAGTTCGGCGACGCGACGAGCTACAACGCCGATGGCGCGGTGACCGAGCAGGTCAGCTTCCAGGCGCCCTACCGCGACTGGCTGCAGATCGCCAATGCCTGGAACAACACCGGCAACCTGCCCGGCGGCGGCGCGGATGCGGTACCCAGCATCACCGGCGACGGCCCACTGGTGGTGCACTCCACCACCACCTACACCGCCTTCGACCACGCCGGCAACGTCACCGCCTACTCCTATGCGCAGAATCCGCCGCCCAGCGGCGGTGGCAGCGCCTTCGGGGCCGACTACACGGTGAGCTACCTCAAGAAGGACGGCTACCTGGAGCAAAGCACCACCGGCACGGCCACGGTGCAGGGCTACATCCCGGCCACCGACACCAGCTACTACGACGCCTTCGGGCAGCGTACCGCCGTGAGCCAGACCAGCCAGGGCACCAGCGGCGCCAAGGACGACACCCGGCTGTTCGCCTACGACACCCGCGGCGAGATCCTCGAACGGCGGCGCGGCACGGTCAGCAACGACACCTTCACGGCGTACAGCGACAGCACCATCGACCACTACGCCTACGTCGACGGCCAGCAGATCGGCAGCCTGGACGAAGGCGGCGGCATCCACGTGCTGGGCAGCCTCACCGGCTTCAGCAGCGGCGCCAGCCGCCAAAGCTATGTCGTCCAGGCCGGCGATACCCTGGCTGGCATCGCGCAGGCGGTGTACGGCAACAGCCAGTACGGCTACCTCGTGGCCGAGGCCAACGGGCTTGGTGGCGACAGTGACCTGGTGGTGGGCCAGGCGATCGCGTTGCCCTCGATCACCACCAGCAGCAATGCGGCGAATACGTTCAAGCCGTATGACCCGGGGCAGATCGTGGGGAGTACGACGCCGAGCCTGCCGATGGTGCCGCCGCCGCCGAGAGTGCAGTGCCAAACGCTATCGCGGGTGATCGCGATCGTGGTACAGGTCATCGTGAGCTACTACTCGGGCAATCCGGGCGCCGGCGCGGCCGCAGGCAATCTCGCCGGCCAGTACAGCTCCATGATGTTCAACAACCAGTTCGACTGGGGGCGTGCCGCCCGGTTCGCCGTGAATCCCTTCTCCGGCAGCGCCAGCGACTTTGCCCGCACCATCTACGACCCGCCCGCGGCCGGAGCGCCAGGCAAGGCCGACTACAAGAGCGCGGCGATCGCCGGTGCGGCTGCCGAGGCGGGATATGGCGCGGGGTACCTTGCCGCCCCCTTGGGCAACACCGCGAGCCTGATGATCAGTGCTGGGGCGCAATACACTACCAGCGTCGAGCTGAGCAAGATGGCCGGTTACGACACCTCGTTCAGTTGGCGAGAGCTGGGGACAAGCATGGCGACTGCCTACGCGGGCGCCAAGATTGCCGATGCGGTCGGTGCGGGGCCGATCGAAAGCCGCGATGCGAAGACAGGGGCAACAGTTTGGAAGCCGCAGCCATTCTCGTGGGGGCTGCTGGTCAGGCAGGCTACGGCGGACGTTCTGACCCAAGGCGCCAACTACGTCATGCGCAAGGCGGCTGGATTGTCGGCGCGGTGGGACTGGCAAGATGTGGGAGCGGACGTGTTCGGCAATGCGTTGGGGAATGCGCTCGTGGGGGAGATCAAGGCGTCTCGCGACAAGCAGGCCCCTGATCACGTCAACACGATGTGGCCGGCGGACATCGCCGCACCGGCTTGGCATGTGGACGATATCCACGTCCAGATGCCGTCCTTGGGGCCAATCAGCTACACCGTGCAGGCTGGCGATACGCTTTCGGGCTACGCTGGCACCAGCGATCCTGCCACTCTTGGCATGTTGATGTATATCAACGGCATGGCCGGACCCAACCTTCAAGTTGGCCAGCCGCTGATTTCAGGAAACCTGGGTGACTACAGCGCGAAACAGGTTGCACAGTTTGCTCAGGTTGGCCAAGCCGCATTGGATCGGGGCAACGTGGCAAAAACTGCCTCCAGCAGCAATAACAGTGCGGCGCCCTCCGTGCTAGAGCACTTGCCTGATGCTCCTAGCTTGATGGATGGCTCGGCGAGCTATGGGGCGTCGGCGACGTCCGGCGATCCCTTTGCGAGCTATTCGTTGGCAACCGCGGGTATGGGTGTGGACTATGCAAACGCGAATATGCGCGGCCCCATAACGAGTCTCGCGTCACCAAATTCTGGTAACTCGAGCTTCACTCTCGGGGCCTCGGATCGGTTAGGGCTGGCGAGTTTAACTCTCGATATTGGAGTTGAATGGGGCCTGCACACTAGGCTTGCTGATACCAGCCTGTCCATCATCATGCGACGCGTGTCTGGTTATGATAGTTATCTGCTCGCCTCTGAGGCTAATGCATGGAAACTGATGCCATCTCCAACAATGGACCTTGCTGTAGGGGTAGGGGATACTGTTCCTGTCGCCGGTGAGATTGCCTATGCGGCAAAAGCTGCGACGGGCCTAAAAATCCTAGGGACGGCCTCGGCGATAGCTGGACCAGCTATAGAGGGTGTAAGCCTACTTACCCAAGATAAACCTATAGACGCAGGCGACGCCGCCCATTTCGGCGTCACGAGCGGTATGGCGTGGGGAGCGTGGGTAGTAGGCGGCATCCCAGGCGCAGTTCTAGGCGCGACGTGGGGATTGACAGACTTGGCGGCACAAAGCTATCACTACACACCGATATACGGTGAGCAAGCAGGACAGGACATAAATGGATGGCGCGCACTTAATGCCGAAGAAAACGATCGATGGGAGCAGAAGGTGCAGAGTTTCCAAAAACACGGGATGACGCGCTCTGAAGCGGAAAATCGCGCGAGTCTTCAAGCCGTTATCGACATTGGAAAGTGATATCGTTTAATTTTTATTTGCGGGGGTGTCGCATTGACTGGCTATAATTCATTAACAAAGGGTGTTGGAGTTTTTTTTCTCTGGTGTTCGCGATTTGGGATACGTGGTGATGCGGCGGATCGAAGCATGACCGCAATGTTTGTAACTGCATTTTTGCTGGGAGGGATGCTATTTACGACGGTTAATGTCTTTTTCTTTTGCACGGCCGGAATTGGATTTCTGAAGTGGTACGCCATGTCACTTCCTTGTGCGACAACTCATGGCCTACTTTGCCAGCACAAGTGGATCATAGTTTCTTTATTTTTTATCCCCGGAGGAATTTTTGCAAACACAGTCAGGCGAAAATATCTAGCACTTGTAGGACCTAGAGCCTCAGGACTGGAGTACCTGTACTCATTTATATTCTATTTTGCGATGTGTTCAGTATGGATCGTTAGTAACAGCTATATTTTTGCATTGGTGTCTTTCGCTATTTATTTTATGTTTTTCGTTTTTCTTATATTCAAAGCAAGGGTCGGAGTTTCGTCAAGAAACATATGGAGTCGGGGCTGAAAAACAGGAGTTAGTGTAACTTTCTCTAGTGTAACTTTCTCTACCTGGCCCCTGACCGAATACTGTGTACAAGCGCAAGAACGGGGTCAGGTTCTGAGGTTTCCCCACGAATCTCCTCGATCAATCAACACGTTGCGCGTGGATTGAAGGAACAGCGCACGCATGAAGCGGTCTTACCTCACGGGTTACGAAGCCAGAGGAGACCGCCGCATGCGTTGTGCTGTCCGTTGTCCGAATAGGCCGATACTAAATGTCAGAGGGAATTTTTTCGGTGAGAACCGAGACTTTTCGTCTCGTGTCGGGGTCCGGCCGAGATACGTGTAAAAATAGGACACTCGGGCTGAAAAACAATTTCAGTCCAACGAGTTAGCGCAAGATTTCTCGCGCCGATCCTGGTCTGCTAAAGCGACCAGTCGAACGCCAAAGG